>Ga0134126_10008609_pt1 | contig 12833 bp, 8 predicted proteins | sample KB31752_FD_96881 | JGI IMG/M metagenome (GOLD analysis project Ga0134126, IMG submission 96881) | Terrestrial soil microbial communities with excess Nitrogen fertilizer from Kellogg Biological Station, Michigan, USA - KB3-175-2 | ecosystem: Environmental > Terrestrial > Soil > Unclassified ...
GGCTACCAGTGCGGCTATTGCACCAGCGGACAGATCATGAGCGCGGTGGCGCTGCTCAAAGAACCGATCGGGCCCACGGACGAAGACATCAAGCACGCCATGGCCGGCAACATCTGCCGTTGCGGCGCCTACACCAACATCGTTGCGGCCGTGCGCCAGGTGCGCCAATTGAAGGCGTAGCCAAAAGGAGCCCACCATGCAGACCTTTCAGTACACCAAGGCCGCCAGTATCGACAAGGCTCTGGCCGCGGCCAGCGGAGCCAGGTTCATTGCCGGCGGCACCACGCTGGTCGACCTCATGAAGCTCACAGTGGAGAAGCCGTCGGGCCTGGTCGACATCAACCTGCTTCCTCTCGACAAAATCGAGAAGCTTCCCGGCGGCGGCCTGCGCATCGGCGCCATGGTGCGCAACTCCGACCTGGCGTGGAACGAAGACGTCAAGCGCGATTACGCCGTGTTGTCCGAGGCGCTCCTCTCCGGCGCGTCGCCGCAACTGCGCAACATGGCCACCACCGGCGGCAACCTGCTGCAGCGCACGCGCTGCGTCTACTTCCGCGAGCCGAGCGCCGGCACTCCGGGCGGATACGCATGCAACAAGCGCACGCCCGGCACCGGTTGCGCCGCGATGGATGGCTTCAATCGCATGCACGCGGTCCTCGGCACCAGTGATGCCTGCATTGCGACGCATCCGTCCGACATGTGCGTGGCCATGGCCGCGCTCGAGGCGGTGATTCATACGGAGGGGCCGAAGGGCAAGCGCACCATCGTGTTCGCGGACTTCCACAAGTTGCCGGGCAATACACCGCACATCGAAAACGGTCTCGAGCCCGGCGAACTCATCACCTACGTCGACCTGCCCAAGCCGGTGGCAGGTGCAAAATCCGTCTACCTGAAACTGCGCGACCGCGCCAGCTATGAATTCGCTCTGGCCTCGTGCGCTGTGGTCGCCAAGGTCGAAGGCGGACAAATCCGCCATGTGCGCATTGCGATGGGCGGCGTCGGCACCAGGCCTTGGCGGTCGCATGAAGCCGAAGCGGCTTTGCTCGGCAAGCCGGCTACGCCTGAGCACTTCCGCCGCGCGGCTGTAGCAGCGCTCGCCGGCGCAAAGCCGCAGAAGGACAACGCATTCAAAATCGAACTGGCGAAGCGCTGCGTGGTGCGGACACTCAAGATGGCCACCGCGACGGCATAACCCCATCCGAGGAGAAGATCATGGCATCGGCACAGATTCCTCAGGGCGCAGGCATCATTGGCGCCGCCGTGCCGCGCATCGACGGCCCCCTCAAGACCACCGGGACTGCCCGCTACGCGGTCGATCACAATTTTCCGAACCTCGCTCACGCAGTCGCCGTGCAGAGCTCGATCGGCAAGGGCCGCATTCGCAAGCTCGACGTCTCCGTCGCACAAAAAATGCCAGGCGTCCTGCTGGTCCTCCACCACGGCAACATCGACGGCGTCTTCCGCACCTGGCCGCACCAGGAAGACGGCAGCACGGCCGAATCTCGACCCCCGTTTGAAGACGACAAAATCTACTACTGGGGTCAGTACGTGGCTGCCGTTGTCGCGGAGACACTGGAGCAGGCCCGGGCCGCAGCGGAAACAATCCGCGTGGAGTACGACGCAGAAGCACCCGACCTGCGCCCGGACTTGAGCGCGGACTTCACCGGCCATCGCGAAAGCAGTTGGAAGCGTGGCGATCCCGACCACGCGCTCAGCACAGCTCCCGTTGTCGTGGACGAAACCTACGTCACTCCCGTCGAAACCCACAACCCGATGGAGATGCACGGCACTGTCGCGGTGTGGGATGGGCAGGGCTTCACGCTCTACGACGGTTCGCAGGGCGTCGTCGGCCATCGCACCACCATGTCTGAAGTACTCGGCGTCCCGCGCGAGAACATGCGCACCATTTCGCGCTTCATCGGCTCCGGCTTTGGCGGCAAGCTATCTCCCTGGCCGCAGTGCACCATGGCCGCGGCCGCTGCGCGTCAGCTCAATCGGCCGGTCAAGCTCAGCGTCGATCGCCGCATGATGTTCACGAGCGTCGGCCATCGTCCGCGCACCCAGCAGCGCATCCGCTTGGGCGCAACCCCAGACGGCAAACTCACCGCCATCCGCCACGACTTCTTCACTGAAACTTCCGAGCTCGATGACTTCGTCGAGCGCTGCGGCGAGCAGACCCCCTTCTTATACAGTTGTCCTAATCTCGAAGTCACCACAGCCATGGTCCGCCGCAATGTAGGCACGCCTGCGCCGATGCGCGGCCCTGGCGCCGTGCCCGGATTATTCGCACTTGAATCTGCGATGGACGAGCTGGCCGTCAAACTCAAGATGGATCCGCTCGAATTGCACATCAAGAACGACGCCGAGCGCGACGAGGCCAGGAATCTTCCCTTCTCTTCCCGCCACCTCAAGGAGTGCTTCACCACCGGCGCAGAGAAAATCGGCTGGAGCAAGCGCACACCCGAGATCGGCTCCATGCGTCGCAACGGCAAGGTAATCGGCCTTGGCATGGGTGCCGCATCGTGGGCAGCGGCGCGCATTCCCTGCACTGCAACGGTCGAGCTGTGCCCCAACGGCCGCGTCTGCGTGCGCTGCGCGACTCAGGATATCGGCACCGGCACTTACACCTTGTTTGCGCAGGTTGTGCATGCCAGGACGGGTGTTCCGCTCGATCGCATCGACGTGTTTCTGGGCGACAGCTCTCTGCCGGACGGTCCCACCTCCGGCGGCTCCATGGTCACCAGCGCCATGATGCCCGCGGCTACTGAAGCGGTGAACAAGGCCATCCAGCGCCTCCTTCACATCGCAACCGACATTCCCAATTCGCCTTTTCACGGCGCGCACCCTGATACGCTCACCATCGCCGAAGGCCGCGTGATCGCAAAAGAGCAGCGGCCGCAGGTCATCGGCGCTGCATATCACGGCAGCGGCAACCTCACTCCAACCAGTCTTGCGTTCGAAGAAGTACTCCGCCTCGCCAACGTCGCCAGCATCCTCGCCAGCGGAAGCACCTTCCCATCCTTTGAAGACCCGAAAGCGAAGCAATACTCACTGCACTCCTTCGGCTGCCACTTTGCGGAAGTCGAATGGGACCCTGAGATCGCGCGGCTGCGTGTGAGCCGCATCGTGTCGGTGTTCGACTGCGGCCGCATCATCAACTTGGGCCCGGCCAGGAACCAGATTCTCGGCGCCGCCATCATGGGTGTAGGCATGGCGCTGCTCGAAGAGACCGTCCACGAACATCGCACCGGGCAGCCCATCAACGGCAGCTTTGCCGACTACCTCGTGGCCACCTGCGCTGACCTGCCCGATCTCGACGTCACCTTTCTCGACTACCCTGACCTGATCGTCAACGAATATGGCGCACGCGGCATAGGCGAAATCGGCATGGCGGGCGTAGCGCCGGCCATCGCTTCTGCCGTGTATCACGCAACCGGCGTTCGCGTGCGCGAACTGCCCATACGCATCGAAGATCTGCTGCGATCAAAAGTTCGCGAAGTCTGATCGAGGAAAGCAAGCATGAGCACGACTCCGGCACTCTCCGCCAACTCCATCATCGGCAAGGCCACGCCGCGCATCGACGGCCCCCTGAAGACCACCGGCTCCGCCGACTACAGCGCCGACTTCCACTTCGAGCGCATGGTGCACGCGGTGCCGCTAATTGCCTCCATTGCCAATGGCCGCATCACCAGGCTCGACTCGTCCGCTGCAGAGAGCATGCCCGGCGTTCTGCTTGTCCTGCACCACGGAAACATCGGCCCGCTCTATCGCACCGTGCCGGGCGACGACAACGCCACCAACAGCGAAGTGCGTTCACCGTTTGAAGATGAGGTCGTCCGTCACTGGGGACAACATGTCGCGGTAGTGATCGCCGAGACTCTCGAACAGGCAACAGCAGCGGCAGCAGCCGTACATGTGGAGTACGAAGCGGAAACGCCCGATGTCAATATGAAGCTGGGTGACTACGCCGGTCCGCGCAAATCCGTCTCGAAGCGCGGCGATCCGGATGCGGCGTTCGCATCCGCGCCGGTGAAGATCGACGCCGTCTTCGGAACGCCCGTTGAGACGCACAACCCCATCGAATTGCATGCGTCCGTCGCCGTGTGGGATGGCGACCGCGTGACACTTTACGAAACCACTCAGGGCGTCGTGAATCATCGCGTTGTCATGGCGCAAGTGCTGGGGCTTCCAGTCGAGAACGTCCGCGTCATCACACGATTTCTTGGTTCCGGCTTCGGCGGAAAGCTCTTCCCATGGCCGCATGCCGCCATGACCGCGGTTGCCGCGCGTCGGCTCAATCGCCCCGTCAAACTCAGCGTCACGCGGCGCATGATGTTTTCCTGCGTGGGCTACCGGCCCCGCACCCAGCAGCACGTGAAGCTCGGTGCGACAAAGGAAGGCAAGCTGCTCGCGCTGCGCCACGACTACCTCAACAACACATCGATGCTGGACGAGTTCGATGAGGGCTGCGGCGAAGCGACACCGTACCTTTACAGCGTTGCCAACCTCGAAGTCACCAGCGCCCAGCCGCGCCGGAATATGGGCGCGCCTATGTGGTTCCGCGGCCCCGGGGCCGTGCCCGGCCTCTACGCGCTTGAAGCCGGAATGAACGAGCTGGCCGACGAACTCCGCATCGATCCGGTGCAGCTCCGGCTCCTCAATGAGCCAGAGAACGATGAGAGCAACAAGAACATTCCGTTCTCGTCGCGTCATCTGCGCGAGTGCTACGAAGTGGGCGCGAAGAAATTCGGTTGGGAGCGGCGCAGTCCAGGCGTCGGCTCCATGCGCCGCGACGGAAAGATTCTGGGCTGGGGCATGGCGGCCGCGAGTTGGGTCGCCCTTCGCCTGCCTTGCGCCGCAACCGTCGAATTCTGCGCCGACGGGCGCCTTTGCGTGCGATGCGGAACACAGGACATCGGAACCGGCACATACACGGTCTTCGCGCAGATGGTACACGAAAAAACCGGCGTGCCGCTCGATCGCATTGACGTGATCCTGGGCGACAGCAACCTGCCCGCGGGCCCGACTTCCGGCGGCTCCATGGTGACGGGCTCGGTCCTGGACGCCATCGCTTCCGGCGCCAACAACGCGATCAAGCGGCTGCAGCAGGTCGCCGCATCGACCGAAGGTTCGCCGCTCCACGGAGCTTCTCTCGAAACTATCTCTTTTACAGGGGGCCGCCTGCATCGCAAGGACCAGGCCTCGGCGGAGGGCGCGCATTTTGCCGACATACTCACCACGGCAAAGCTGGCGCGCGTCAGCGGTGAAGGCAAGACGGTGCCGTCCTGGGAGGACCCAAAGGCGAAAGGATTCTCCGTGCATTCCTTCGGCGCGCAGTTTGTCGAAGTCGAATGGGATCCTGAAATCGCTCGCCTTCGCGTGAGCCGCGTGGTCTCGGTCATTGATGGAGGCCGCATCATCAATCCCAAAGCCGCCGCCAACCAGGTGATGGGTGCGGTGGTCATGGGCGTAGGCATGGGCCTGCTGGAAGAGACGCATTACGACGGCCGCACTGGCCAGCCGATCAACTGCAACATGGCCGACTACCTTGTACCCACCTGCCCCGATGCGCCTGAAATCGATGTGACATTCCTCGACTATCCCGATCCGGCCATGGGCGAATTCGGCGCGCGCGGCATCGCGGAAATCGGCTTGGCGGGCGTCGCTCCGGCCATCACCGCCGCCGTGTACCACGCCACCGGTGTGCGCGTCCGCGATTTGCCGGTGCGCATCGAAGACCTGCTTAAGTCGCAAGTTGTTTAGGAAAGTTAGATAATAAACACAGCTTCCATGACGGACTTTGAACAGATCCTGCCACTGTGGCGCGAGCTCGAAAGCGCCGGGGCAGATTACGTGCTGGCCACCGTGGTCGATGTGCAGGGCTCGAGTTATCGCCGCCCGGGCGCCCGCATGCTTCTCGCGCCGGATGGCCGCCGCGCTGGAACCGTGAGCGGCGGATGCCTCGAAGCCGAAGTAGCAAAGAAAGCATGGTGGCTCACCGAGCGCGGGCCCGTAGTGGAGCGCTACTCCACGCTGGAAGACGATGGCGATTTGCCTTACGGCTCCGGCTGCGGCGGAGTCGTGTTCATCCTGCTCGAACGCAGCGCGTCCGCACGACCTCTGCTCGAGGCGCTGTACACAGCCTGGTCCGCCCGCGAGCCTCTTGCCATCGCGACAGTTCTTTCCGGTCCGCAGATCGGCCAGCGCATGTTCGCAGGGCCAACTCTGCCCGCCATTTCACCGGGGTCTCCTGCGCCCTCGCTTGAAGCGTGGCAGGTGGAACTGCAGCAACTGGCCTTCGCCGCATTTGATGACCGCAAGCCACATGACGGGCAAATCGTAATCGAAGAAACCCCAGCCCGTGTATGGGCAGATTTCCGATCAGCCCGTCCGGGCCTGTGGATCTTCGGCGCCGGCGACGATACAAAGCCGCTGCACAAAATCGCACGCGAACTCGGCTGGTTCATCGCAATCGCCGACGGCCGCACGCATCTGTGCACCCCGGCCCGCTTTCCGATGGCCAATGTCGTGCTTCCGCTGGTGAGCGCCGATCTGCCGGCGATGCCTCCCCCGGAACTCGATCTGCATCCCGGCGACGCGGCCATTCTCGCTACGCACAGCTACGATCAGGACACCCACATCCTGGCTTTCCTGCTCGCCCGGCCGCCCCATGAGCGTCCCGCTTACGTCGGAATTCTCGGCCCGCAGCGCCGCACCCGCGAGGCCTTGGGCGACGCCGCGCGCCTCCTTGGCCTGACGCCGACAAACAGGCTGGTCGATGAGTGGCTGGAAGCAATCAACGGACCGACCGGCCTCGATCTCGGTGCCGACACTCCCGCGTCCATCGCTCTCTCGATCCTCGCCGAAGTGCAAAAATCTCTGACCGCCGCCAGTGCCCTGCCCCTGAAACGAGTGCGAGCCATTCGCGCCGCGGCGCAGACTCTCTAAGGCGAGGCCATCCGCTTCCCCCGTTACGCGACAGTTGCGGCCACATGCGCTTCGACGACCTCGAGAAACTTCGCGAGCCACGCCGGATGCGCGGTCCACGCCGGACCCGTGACCAGATTGCCGTCAACATACGCTTCACTGAATTCCAGCTTCACAAATGTGCCGCCCGCCAATTCCACCTCCGGCGCGCATGCCGGATACGCGTTGAGCTTGCGGCCATTGAGCACGCCTGCTGCAGCCAGCAATTGCGGCCCGTGGCACAGCGCCGCAATGGGCTTGCCGGTGCGAGCAAAATGCCGCACGATGTCGAGCACCTTTTCGTTCAACCGCAAATACTCAGGCGCGCGTCCGCCGGGGACGACGAGGCCGTCGTATTCGTCCAGCCGGATCTCATCGAACGTCGCATTCAATGTGAAATTATGCCCGCGCTTTTCCGAGTAGGTTTGATCGCCCTCAAAATCGTGAATGGCGGTCCGCACCTGCTCGCGTTGCTTCTTTCCAGGGCAAACAGCATCGACCGTGTGCCCCACCATCTGGAGAGCCTGAAACGGGACCATGATCTCGTAGTCCTCAACAAAATCGCCGGCCAGCAGCAGAAGCTTTGCAGGTTTCATCGTGACCTCCACGTTATGAATTCGGATTGGGGTATTGGCCGCGCAACTGCACTGGACTCAAACCCCGCACGATGCGCGACAAGTACGGGATGCCATTTTCGCGCTGGGAATGCAGAGATGCAAGCACCGAGGCCGTGTGAGCGCTCTCAAAATCCTGCAATCCTCTAAAATCGAAGTATGCCGCCTCCGCCGACCGCGCTCGACGATTTCAACGCTCGCATGTCCGCCTGCGAGCGCTGCAGCCGGCTGCGCGAACACTGCACCAACATCGCCGCCGTGCGCCGCCGCGCGTACTCGGAGTGGGAATACTGGGGCCGGCCTGTGCCTTCGTTCGGCGATCCCCACGCACGGATCCTGATCCTCGGCCTCGCGCCCGGTGCGCATGGCTCCAACCGCACCGGTAGGCCGTTCACCGGCGATGGATCGGGCGACTTCCTTTACCCAGTTCTGCACCAGGCTGGCCTCGCCTCGCAGCCCAAAGCTACTTCGCGCGATGACGGCATGCGGCTCAGCGATCTGTGGATCTGCTCGGTGGTCCGCTGCGCGCCGCCCGGCAATAAGCCCACCCCCGAGGAATTGCGCAACTGCGCTCCGTGGCTGGATGAGGAGATGGCGCTGCTCACGGATCTCCGCGTCGTCGTGTGCCTCGGCCGCATCGCGTTTGACGGGGTCCTCGCATGGGCTCGGCGCGCGGAGATCCTTAAGAGCCGCGCCGGATACGACTTCGCCCACGGTGCGGAATTCCAGCTGCCGAATGGATTGCGAGTCATCGCAAGCTATCATCCCTCGTTGCAGAACACCAACACCGGAAAGCTGACGCGGCCGATGTTTCTTTCGATATTCAAGCGCGCGAAGGTGCTCGCAAACGCCGCCGATCGGGCTAGGGCGCGCAGCGCCAAATCTACATTCAACGCAAGGAACAAATCAGCCAAATGAGATTGATCCAGGTTGCCGACGCAATCCGTTATCCGCGCATGACCAGCGAAGAACTGCGAGCATCCTTCCTCGTCGATGCCTTGTTTACCCCTGGACGCATCGATCTGGCCTACGTCGATCTCGACCGCACTGTCCTTGGTTCCGCAGTCCCGCTCGCCGAGCCCTTAACGCTCGAAACCGATCCCGACTTGCGCGCGGACTACTTTACCGAACGCCGCGAAATCGGCGTGCTGAACATCGGCGGCCCAGGCACGGTGCGAGTGAATGACAGCGTGTTCGAACTCGGCCCGCTCGACGCCCTTTACATCGGCCGCGGCAATCAGCATGTCGGTTTCTCAAGTGCAGACGCTACCCATCCGGCTGAGTTTTACCTGCTCAGCTACCCGGCGCACGAAGTCTACCCGGTTGCAAAAATCGAAGCCGGCTCGCTTGGCGCGACAGTGCTGGGCTCGTCGGAAACGGCGAACCATCGAGCCATCCACGGCCTCATTCATCTCGAAGGCGTCCGCAGTTGCCAGCTCGTCATGGGCGTAACGCAGCTCAGCCCGGGCAGCGTGTGGAACACCATGCCGCCTCACACGCACATGCGGCGTTCCGAGGTCTATCTTTACTTCAACCTGCCCCGGAACGACCGCGTTGTACACTTGATGGGCCCCGCGCATCAGACGCGTCATCTCGTAGTAGCCAACAAGCAAATTGTGATATCGCCGGGGTGGTCCATCCACGCCGGCGTGGGCACCGCGAGCTACACGTTCTGCTGGGGCATGGGCGGCGAAAATCAGGTTTACAGTGACATGGACCCGCTTTCCATTGCCGATTTGCTTTGATGCCTTGACCAAGAGGCCACGATGAAAGTCACCAGGCTTGTTCCCGCAGCCGCAATGCTGCTTACACTCGGACTGACCGCTGGAGTGCCGGCACAGACCATGAAACTCGATCATTGGACCCCCGCCCAGCTTATGGACCGGGCGCAGCACCTTCGCCGGCAGGCCGCGCAGGGCGACGGATCGGCCAGCGAAACCCTCGAAAAGTATCCCCACCACTACACGATGCTCGCCTTTCGCAGCCATAGCGGCGGCGGCGAACTGCATGAGAACTTCGCCGACCTGTTTTACATCCTTGATGGCAACGCGACCGTTGTGACCGGCGGAGAGCTATCCGATCGCAAGAGTACCGGGCCCGGCGAGGTGCGCGGAACAGCCGTGACTGGTGGCTCGCGGCAAGACGTCAAGGCGGGCGACGTCGTACACATCCCCGCCGGCATGCCGCATCAGATGCTGGTCCCGGAAGGAAGCACCGTCACGTATTTCGTGGTGAAGATTCAGGAGAAAGAGTAAGCGCCGGGCAGCGAACTGGAGCGGGAGACCGGGATCGAACCGGCGACATTCAGCTTGGGAAGCTGACGTTCTACCACTGAACTACTCCCGCCCTTTTTGGATCCGCCACTTGCGTGTCCGATCCTGGCTTACTACCCACAACAGTATCGCCGGATCGACCGGAAATGGCAATTCGTTCCGCTCGTTCACGCGCCCCAATCGCGTGGCGATGGTAAGGTGCTCAACACCTGCAAATGATCGCCCGCCTACACCTTCAGTACATCGCCGTCCCGCGCCACCATCTGGTAGAGAACCGGATTCACAAAGAAGCCCAAAAACAGCCGCGAGACCAGCCCCGCCACAATCACAATGGCAAACGGCTTCTGCGTGTCCGACCCGATGCCCGTCGAGAGCGCCGCGGGCAGCAGCCCAAGACATGCCACCAGCGCCGTCATCATAATGGGACGCAGCCGCAGCAGCGAGGCCTCTCTCGTCGCCGTGCGAATATCCATGTTCTGCTCGATGCGAAGCTTGTTGATATAGGAGACCAGGATCACTGCGGTCTCCACCGATACGCCAATGAGCGCAAGCAGGCCCAGCGCAGACGAAGCGCTGAACGGCGTACTCGTCAGCTTCAGCGCCAGCAGTGCGCCCACCGGTACCGTCAGCACCACTCCAATGAGAATCACGATGGGGAATTTGAAATTGTCGTAGAGCGCGAACAGGATCATGAAAATGATGAACACCGCAAGCGGCCCGATCAGCGCCAACTGGTGCTCGGCCGCCAGAAATTCGTCGTACTCGCCGCCCCACGTCAGCCGATATCCCGCGGGCAGCGTCTTCTGAATGTCCGCAATCGCCTGCTGGCCGGCCTTCACCGCGCTCTCCAGGTCGCGGCCCTCCACGCTGTATTGCACGCCGATATACCGCGAATTGTCCTCGCGGTAGATGAACGACGCCCCACCCGACTCGCGAATATCAGCCAGCGCGCTCAGCGGAATCTGCTGCCCCGCCGAGCTTCCCACCAGCAGGTTCCCAATCTGATGCGCGTTTTCACGAAATTGCGGCTGCATGCGCACCACCAGGTCGAACAACTTCTCTCCCTGCACCACCTGCGTGGCCGCCTGCCCGCCTACCGCCGCCTGCACAACGCCCTCCACATCGGCCACGTTGATGCCGTAGCGTGCAATCTTACTGCGGTCCACATCGATAATCAGGCTTGGCTGCCCCAGCTCGCGCACCACGGTGAGTTCCGCAAATCCCGGCACGTCACTCAGCCGCCGCTTCACCTCGAGCGCCGTCTTTTGCAGCACGTTGAGATCGGGCCCGTAGATCTTCACCGCCAGCGCGCTCTTCAGCCCGGTCAGCGCCTCGTCCACCGCGTCTTCCGCCGGCTGCGTGTAGTTGAAGATCACGCCAGGAAACGCGTCAAGATGCCGCTCGATGTCCGCTTGCAGCTCCGCCTTGTTGTGGATCGATCCCGTCTTCCACGAAGCGTCTCCGTACGGCTTCAGCCCCACGTAAAACTCGTCGTTGAAGAACCCAGTAGGATCGGTGCCATCGTCCGGCCGCCCCAGCTCAGAGCCCACATCCGTGACCATGGGGTACTTCAGCAGAATGTCCCGCACCTGCGGCGAAAACTTGCTCGCTGTGTCGAAAGAAACCGTGTACGGCATCGTGGCGCGAATCCACATCGCGCCCTCGTCCAGGTGCGGCATGAACTCACCGCCGATAAACGGAACCAGCAGCAGCCCCGCGGCGAAAATCACCACCGACAAAATCAACGTCGTTCGCGGCCGGTCAAGGCACCAATCCAGCCACACCGCATATTTTTTCAGAACCCACTGGAACGGCTTGTTCTCCTTCTCCCGCACGCCCTTCTTGAACCACAGCGCGCACATCACCGGCACAAGCGTCAGAGTAAGAAGCAGCGCCCCCACCAGCGCGATGGCCACCGTGTCCGCCATCGGCTTGAACAGCTTGCCTGAAGGCCCCGTGAGCGCGTAGATCGGCAGATACCCGGCAATGATCACGGCCACGGAATAGAAGATCGGCCGGTCCACATCCTTCGCCGCCTTCTTGATCACATCTTCCAAGTCGTACTGCTGTCCTTCGCGCGCGCCCAGCTCGCGGAAGATGTTCTCCACCATCACCAGCGTGCCGTCGATCAGAATGCCGAAGTCAATCGCCCCAATCGACAGCAGGTTGGCCGGAATCCCTTCAGCGTGCAAAAAGATAAACGAGAACAGCAGCGATAGCGGAATGGTGAGCGCCACAATCACCGCCGCGCGCACACTCACCAGGAACGCCATCAGCACCACCAGCACCAGCACCATCCCCATCACAAGGTTGTGCTCCACCGTGTCGATGGTCAGTTGCACCAGGTCGCTGCGGTCGTAATACGGATGCACCTTCACGTCCGGCGGCAGAATGTGTTCGTTCAGCTCCTTGGTCTTTGCTTCCACGGCCTTGAGCACATTCTGCGTCTGCTCGCCGCGCCGCATCATGATGACGCCTTCCACCGCGTCGTCCGTCTTGTTGAACCCGAACTGGCCCAGCCGCGGCGCATTCCCGATCACCACTTGCCCGATGTCGCCAACACGCGTCGGCACGCCGTTCTGCGACCCGACCAGAATGTTCGCAATATCCGACGTATCGCGCACCAGGCCCACGCCCGTCACGTAATCGAACTGCTGGCCCTGCTCGTAAAATCCTCCGCCCGCGTTCGAGTTGTTTGCGGAGAGTTGCTGCACCACCGTCGGCACGGTCACGTGATACGAGTAGAGCTTCGCCGGATCCAGCAACACCTGGTACTGCATCACCGTTCCGCCAAAGCCCGAGTCGTCCGCCACCCCGGGCACCTGCTTGTACTGCCGCTGCAACACCCAGTCTTCAATCGTCTTCAGTTGCTGCGGCGTGCGGTCCGGGCTCTCGATCACGTACCGGTACACCAGTCCCGACGGGCTCGCCAGCGGAGAAAGCGTCGGCGTTACCCCCTGCGGATACGTCACGTCGCTCA
>Ga0134126_10008610_pt1 | contig 12832 bp, 5 predicted proteins | sample KB31752_FD_96881 | JGI IMG/M metagenome (GOLD analysis project Ga0134126, IMG submission 96881) | Terrestrial soil microbial communities with excess Nitrogen fertilizer from Kellogg Biological Station, Michigan, USA - KB3-175-2 | ecosystem: Environmental > Terrestrial > Soil > Unclassified ...
AAGGGACTCGAGCAGTTCAAGCAGCCTTTCTTCATGATGATGCAGTTCTTCAACACCCATCGCCCTTGGGACCCGCCGCACAAATACGAGCACATGTATGACGACATGCGCTTCCCCGAGCCCGGCACGTTCTGGGACGACTACTCCATGCGCGCAAGCCCCGTGCATACCGCCCGCATGCGCGTTGAAGACATGCCCGACTTCGATCCCCCGGCCGACTTCACCCCGCGCCAGCGCCGCCAGTGGAATTACCAGAAGTACATGCAGCACTTCTTCGGCACATTGCGCTCGCAGGACGACAACGTGGGCCGCCTCTTCCAATACCTCGAAGAGCACAAGCTACTCGACAACACCATCATCGTCTACACCTGCGACCACGGCTTCTTCCTCGGCGATCACGGCTGGTTCGACAAGCGCTTCATGTACGAGCAGGCCATTCGCGTCCCTTGGATGATCCGCTGCCCCGGAGCCGCCGGCCGAGGCACCGTGCGCAAGGACTGGGTCATCAATATCGACAACGCTCCCACCATCCTTGATCTCGCCGGCCTTTCCGTTCCATCCGAAATGCAAGGCAAGAGCATCGCTCCCATCCTGCGTGGACAGGAACTCGCCACAGGACCCAACGAGTTTTACTACCACTATTACGAAATGGGCACGCCCCACTGGGTCGCGCACCATTACGGCATCCGCACCGACCGCTACAAACTCATCAGTTACTACACGCGCAACGAATGGGAACTCTTCGATCTCGAAAAAGATCCCGACGAAATGGAAAGCCTCATCACGGACAACGGGCGCCAGATCCATCCTGCCTATGAGTCCGCCGCTCGCGACCTCATCGAACGTCTGAAACAGTTGCGCGAAAAATACAAAGACAACACCGGCTACCCGGTGCACTTTGCTCCGCCCGGCGACTAGGCATGCTCAAGATATCTCTCCGTTCACTCTTCGCCTTCGTCGTGTTTTGCGCATTGGCTGTCGCAGCATCGTCAGCCCAGAACACACCATGGTTCTTCGCCATCCTCTCCGATCCGCAGATGGGCATGTACACCCGCGATCGCGACTTCGCGCAGGAAACCGCAAATCTCGAATTCGCCATCGCCAGTCTCAATCGGCTGCATCCGCAATTCGTCGTAGTCTGCGGAGACCTCGTGAACCGTACCGGCGACGCCGCTGAAATCGCGGAATACAAACGCATCCTCGAAAAGCTCGATCCGTCTATCTCCGTCTATAACGTCGCCGGCAATCACGACGTGGGCAACGTGCCCACGCCCGCAACCATCCGTGCGTATCGCGCGGCATTCGGCAAAGACTACTACTCCTTCACCGCCGGCCCCGTGTTCGGCATCGTCCTCGATTCCAGCCTCATCGCCGCCCCTGAGAAGACTCCCGAAGCCGCACGCGCGCAGCGCCAGTGGCTCGCCGACACACTCAAGAACGCGCCCCCCGGCCGCCAGATCGTCGTCTTCCAGCACATTCCCTACTTCCTTCACAACGCAGCGGAGAAGGACCAATACTTCAATATCCCCGGCCAGCAACGCCGCGACTATCTTGACCTGCTCCTCAAGGCCGGCGTGCATTCCGTCTTCGCCGGACATTACCACCGCAATGCCGGTGGCACCGACGGCTCACTGACTGAAGTTGTCACCGGCGCGGTTGGCATGCCCCTCGGCGGCTCGCTCTCTGGGCTGCGCCTGGTTTCCGTAACCGGCGACGCCGTCGAGTCCCGCTGGTACTGCCTTGGAGACATTCCGAACCAGGTCCCCGGACCAGGACTGCCGCCTTCGCACTGCCCCGAGTAGCTGCAAGGAACAACCTGTCGGCATCGCCGCTCATCTCGTAACACGATACTTTCGTCCCACGGATCGGTACAAGCTGCGGCTAGGTACTTTCCTAACTCAATGCCCCGGCCACCATAAGTGGTTTGCCATCAATCCTGAGGACGAAGGTGTGTCCAATATGCCGCAGCATGACTCATTCAAGTTACTTCCCATGGATCCTTCGAAGGCATACTGTGCCTACCAATAAGTCAAAAGCACAAACCATATCGGCGTTTGTAACTCGACGTCTAATTGAATCCCCGTCTCGGCACGCTTCTATAGCCTCCGCAACTCGCTCTCGTTCCAGACAAGCACGATTGGACATGTACGGCCAGTGGGTTCTGAGCGCACGCAGACGTGTGCCTGGCGGAAATGTGCAAGTGCTTTGGACTCTGGAGAGGCATGATGTACGCTACGAATAAATTCAAACCTTCCGGACCGAAATCGAAAAATCCACGCTTCATGGTCTGGATGTGGGTGCTGCTTTTCACGTTGGTGGGCCCGGCATTTCAACTCCTCCACGCTCAGGCAAACGCTGGACTGACGGGCACCGTGACGGATCCGTCCGGTGCAGTTGTTCCGTCTGCGCATATCACATTCAAAAACGTGGCCACGGGTGTCGCATCCCAGGTCGCCTCATCATCCCAGGGCGTGTACAACGTGTCGCTGCGTCCCGGTAGATATACCGTCACCGTGGAGGCGCCCGGGTTCCAGAAGTACCAGGCGACCCAGGTGCTCGTGGAAGTGGGCGCCACTCCTACCTTCGACGTCAAGCTGACCGTCGGCGCAGCCGACCAGACCATCCAGGTGGCGGCTTCCAACGCGATCGAGTTGAATACCACCGAACCGCAGTTGGACACCATGCTTCCGCCGGCTGAAATCTCCAACCTGCCGCTCGAGATCAGCGGCAATATTCGTCAGATCACCAGCTTTGGCACCATGGCCCCCGGAGTAAAGAGCGGCCCCTACGGCACGCTCACCGTCGAAGGCGGCAACCCCAAGCAGATCAACTCTTCCGGCAGCTACTATAACGGCCTCCAACTCGTTACCGCGTCGGCGATCAACTCCGATCCGCCGTTTGAAATGGTCGATGAGTTCCGCATGCTGCGCTCCGCGTTCTCCAGCCGCTACGGAATGGCCCAGGGCGCCGTCACCTACAACATGCGCTCCGGAACCAACGCATTTCACGGCGACGCGTTCGGCATCAACCGCAATGAAGCATTCGACTCCGCCGGCTTCTTCCCCACGCGGTTCAATTCCGCCGGCAAGGCGATTGCACCCATCGATCGCGAGTTCAATTGGGGCGCCACTATCGGCGGTCCAGTCGTCCTGCCTCACCTCTACAACGGCCACAATCGCACCTTCTTCCTGGGGAGCGTGGACATCTTCAGCCAGAACCAGGGCGTGACCGCCATTGGCACCGTACCCACCGCCGCCATGAAGCAGGGCGACTTCACCAATTTCGTTGACGCAACCGGCAAGCAGATTCCCATCTACGATCCCTCCACCGGCCAGCAGTTCCAGTGCAACGGACAGCTCAACGTCATCTGCTCCAACCGCATCGACCCGCAGAGCGCCTCGCTCCTCAAGTTCCTTCCCGATCCCGACACGGCGGGCAATAACTTCGGCCTGACCTCCAACAAGCTCCCGGCCATTCAGTCGGTTCCGTTCAAGACCCAGGCCTGGGGCCTGACAGTGAATCACCACCTGTCCGATTCGCAGAACCTTGCGTTCAGCTGGTGGCGCAACCACTATTCGGTGGTGCAGGAGTCCACTGCGCCCATCGTGCCCAGGAGCAACCCGCTCACCGGTGAGCAGTCGGGCATCGACAACACCAACGTCTACCTCGTCAACTACGAGAAGACCATGACACCCAACCTGGTTGCCACCGCCGGCCTTGCCTTCATGGACAAGATGCAGGACTACGTCGGCGACAACCAGAACGTGCATTTTGCCGGCGTCACCGGCGGCACGACGCTTCCCATCATCACCTTCAACGGCCAGAACTCGCCCACCAACTGGGGCGATGTGTGGAGCGGCCTGATCAACTACTACGTTGACAACAAGGGCTACAACCTCTTCAACAACTGGATGTGGACGCGCGGACGTCACACCATCAACATGGGTGGCGAGTATCACCATTACATGGCTCACACCATCAGCGATTACAGCAGCGGCGAGTACGACTTCCACCAGTCCACCACCTCGCTGCCCGACTCCGCCGATCCCAACTTCGGCAAATACGGCAGCGGCTTTGCCAGCTTCCTGCTGGGCCTGCCTGACGCGGCCAATCGTACTGCCAAGACCGAAACCCAGTTCTACACGCAGGACTACTCGTCCTACTTCCAGGACGACATCAAAATCAACAACAAGCTGACCGTCAGTGCCGGCCTGCGCTGGGACGTGATGGTTCCCTACAAGCTGACTCAGAACAACGACGTGTGGCTGAATACGAAGGCCTCGAACCCGGCCGCGGGTAACCTGCCCGGCGCGGCTACCGCGTTTGGCAACTGCACGGGCTGCGCTGGCGTTGATCGCGCCGCCATTCACTGGAAGAACGTCGGCCCGCACGTCGGCTTCGCATACGCAATCGATAAGGATACCGTTGTGCACGCCGGCTACATCATCAACTACCTGGGATTCAACAGCGCTTACGGTCAAGGTGAAGGCGTTGCCGGAGCGGTGAGCATGGCGTCTCTGCTCGGCGGCAGCTTCACCGTCAACGGAACCGGAAGCAACGTCCCCGGTTACGGCCCGTGGACCAGCAACGGAAACCCCAATCCCATTCCCGTTGTCCAGACGACGCCCTTCAGCCCGTCCCTCGGCGTTGCCCAGACCATCAACTACTTCAACCCCGCACAGGATGGCCGCGCGCCCATGTACCAGGCGTGGAATGCCAGCCTGCAGCGTGAGATCGGCTGGAACACGCTTCTCACGGTCGCGTACTCGGCGAATCGCGTCACGCACCTGACCGGTTACAACATCGACCCCATTAGCCAGCCCGATCCCTCAATTCTCCAGTACGGCTCGCTGCTCACCAAGAACATCAATGATCCGTCAGCCCAGGCCGCCGGCTTCAAGGCGCCTTACGCGGATTTCTCCAGCCAGTTCAAAGGCGGCGCCACCGTGTTCCAGTCGCTGAAGAACTTCCCCCAGTACTCCAATGTGACGGCAGCCTTCGATCAGGCCGGCACCACCTACTACAACGCTCTGCAGATCCAGGCTGACAAGCACGCCGGCCATGGTCTCACGTTCCTGGCCTCGTTGACTCTGCCGCGCCAGTATGACAACCTCGCCACGCCGCTGAATCGGTACAATCCGGCTCCGGAATTTGTCCTGACCAGCGACACGTACGAAACCAAGATCGCCACCACCTACGCGCTGCCTATCGGCAAGGGACAGCAGTTCCTCAACTCAGGCCAACTGGGTCGCTGGATCGGCGGCTGGGAAGTGGCCGGCATCCTTACTTACAACGATGGCGGCACCGTCCAGCTCTCGCAGAGCGGCCAGGGCCTCAACGGCCTCAACCGCCCCAACGTCGTTCCCGGAGTCAAGTTGTGGTCCGGCAACTGGGACAAAGTAAAGCCGTACTTTGAGGGAACTGGTCCCCTCACCGAAGTGTTCAGCACAGAAGCTTTCGCCAACACCGGAAGCCAGTTCGTGCTGGGCGATTCCAGGCGGGCTTACAGCGCGATTCGCGGGCCCAACTATCCCTCTGAGAACCTCAGCCTGCGCAAGCTGTTCCATGTCACCGAAGGCTCCTCGCTCTCGCTGCGCATGGATTACTTCAACGCGCTCAACCGAACACAAATCGGCTGGCCGGAAGGCACCGACATCAACGCCTCGAACTTCGGCATGATCAACAATGCCTTCGCGGCCAAGAACCGCCAGGGACAGATCCAGGCGACGTTCAACTTCTAAACTCGACTCCGGCGGGCGGCCATTGGCTTGCCCGCCGAAGCCGCATTCGAACTGCATACCTCGAAAGCCATGCCGGGCTCCGCATGCCGTTTAGCGGCTTGCGTCTCCCGGCTTTTTCCCGCCGCATTCTTCCAGCTCCCGCACGCATCGCGCCCGCCGGCATGCCGCTTCAGGCAACCTCGTCCCTCCCTCAAGCGTCCAACTCGGCGCGGCCGAGTGCGTGGGCATCGAGCCGCGATGAAACCCATTGGTAAATCGCTTGAGTGTCTTGTTGGCAGAATTGCTTGTCCGGCCCATACCTTACAAGGCCACTTGGATGGATTCATACCCACGATAAGCGTTCAACGAACAAACCGGCTCCGGTTGGGCTCGCCCGGCCGGACTCTATAACCCATGCAAGTTACAAATCATTTTGGAGGCACAACATGCAGTTCCCCAAGTGCAGGCTCCTCCTGCTCTTCGCGATCCTGGTGTGCGCATTCAGCCAGTTGTGCGCCCAGCAGAACTCCGAAATCACGGGTTTGGTCACCGATCCCAGCGGCAACGTCATCGTTGGAGCGAAGGTAACCATCACCGAAAGCAGCACAGGCTTTACCCGGACAGTCACAACTGACAACACCGGCCTTTTCACTTTTCCTGGCCTGAACGTAGGCACTTATTCTCTGCAGGTTACCGCCACGGGTTTTCAAAACTACACGTCCAACGGGATCGTGCTCAACGTCTCCCGTACGCTGCGCGAGGACGTGCACATGACAGTCGGTGCGGCCGCTGAAACCGTCACCGTCCAGGCCGATGCGCTCACAGTGCAGACCGACTCCAACGTCGTCAGCAGCCTTATCAGCTCCGACCAGATCACCCACATCGCCACTGAAAACCGCAACTTCGCGGCCCTTGCCGCTCTTGGTCTGGGCGTCAGTTCGGCGCTGCCTGATAACAACACTCCCACTTCCATCGCAGCCAACTTCACCATCAGCATTAACGGACTGCGCCAGAGCCACAACATCTGGCTCATCGATGGCGGCGAAGCCGACGACCGCGGCGCCGGCGGCGGCATGGACGTCATGCCCTCGCAGGACGCCATCGCCGAATTCCAGACACTCACCAGTAATTACCCGCCAGAGTACGGCATCTCCTCAGGCGCGACCATCACGCTTGCATTCAAGAGCGGCGGACAGCACTATCACGGCGAATTGTGGGAGTTCAACCGCAATACCCTCTTCGACGCAAACAACTATTTCAACAAGAATCAGACGCCCATCACGCCCCGGCAAAAGCTGAACTACAACATCTTTGGCGGAAACATCGGCGGCCCTCTGCTGCCGTTCTGGCAGCATCCCCACAAAACGTTCTTCTTCTGGAACGAGGAGTGGCGCCGGCTCATCCAGGGCAGCACGCCGACGCTCGTCAACACTCTTCCGGCGGCAGATTTTCCTGCGGCGGGGCAGGACCTGCATTACGTGGCCCCGGCCTTCGCATCCGGCAATGTAATCAAGGTACCCAACGTCGGCGATCCCGCATTCAACGCGAAGCTTGCCGCCGATCACCTGGTCCCGGGGCAGCCGTTCCCCAATCAGACGATTCCCGCGAACCTCTTCGACCCCAATGCGCTGCTCTATTTCTCCACCGGCGTGATTCCGCATCCCAGCAACTCCAACGACCAGGTGGTCTCGCAGGCGGAGACCCCCATTACCGTCCGCGACGATATCGTGCGCATCGACCACCAACTCAGCGACAAGTGGCAGATCATGGGCCATTACGAGCACAATGCCGTGACCCAGGGGAACGCGGCCCCCATGCTCGGCTGGCTTTGGTACAGCTACAACACGGTGACCAGCGTTCTCTCTAACCCCTCGAACTCCGCGCTCATCAAGCTCAGCGGAACCATTAACCCGAATCTGCTCATTGAGGCCGGAATCAACTACGACGGAAACATTCTCAACATCACCAATAGCCCGAACTCGCTTCTGCCGAGCGGCTGGAATGTGAACACGTTCTTCAACAACGGCTCCAATTCGCTCCCCGGAATCACCGGATTCGGGGCGCCCTACAACACCGCGGAAGACATGGGCTCCGCGCCGTGGCACAACGCCGCCGAAGACTACGACCCCAAGGTCGACATTTCGTGGACCAAAGGGCCGCACGCCTTAAAATTCGGCTTCGGCTACAACCGTTACACCAAAAACCAGCAGCTCTTCGGAGATCCCGAAGGAGCCTTCAGCTTCAATGCCATCTCCGGCGACGGCATGATGGACATGCTGATGGGTATCGCAGGAAGCTACTCTCAGTTCCAGAACCTGCCCACCCGCCACTACGTCAACGCGACCACCTCGTTCTACGCAAGCGACAACTGGCACACCACCAGAAATCTCAGCCTGCAGCTCGGCTTCCGCTACGATGCCTTGCCGCATGCCTGGGAACGCAGCAATGCACTGGCCAACTTCAACCCCGCCGCTTATGACCCCGGCGCCGCTCCGGCATGGCTCTGCGCCGCAAATCAAAACGCCGTCTGTCCCGGATCGCAATCGAACGGCGCAATGAACCCATCCGGACCAGGCTTTGCCAACATCAACAACACACCGTTCTACCTGAACGGAATGCAGATCGCCGGCAAGAACGGCACGCCTCCAGGTCTGGTCAAAAACTACTGGATGACCTGGCAGCCGCGCGTCGGCTTCTCCTGGGACATCACCGGCCGCGGCACCAGCGTGCTGCGCGGCGGCGCCGGCACCTTCTATGAACGTATGCAGGGCAACGACATCTACAACGCCGCCACCAACCCACCCTTCGCCAACAACCCCAAGGCGTCCAACGTCTATATGACCGATCCCCACAGAAGCTGGGTGTCTGGCTCGACCGCAACCACTCCGTCATTCCCGCTCTCGATGACGAACCTCGCCTCTGTTTATCCGGCGCCTGCCGTCGCCCAGTACAGCCTTGGCTATCAGCAACAGCTCGCGCCTTCGCTCATCTGGGTGGTGCAATACGTCGGCAACTCCGCATGGCACCAGAACATCGAGCGGCCTATCAACAACTATCCCCTCTCTACCGATATGAACATTCGCTGCGATGCCGGCGACGGCGGAGACAACTACAACAACGGAAATGACGTCTGCCCGAACGGCAGCGCGCCCACAAGCCTTTCGAACCCCGATGCCTACCGCACCTTCCAGGGTTACAGCGGCATCACCCAGGAAGAAAACACCACTAACGGAAATTACAACGGATTCCAAACCGGGCTGCGCGCCCAGGGCAAGCACGGCCTCACCGGCGAAATCGACTACACCTGGTCGCACGAAATCGACATCACCAGCTACGATCTCAACACTGTCAGCAATCCCTGGAATCTGAAGTACGACAAGGGATCCGGCGCGCTCGACCGGCGTCACATCCTAAGTGCAAACTATGTCTACTCCCTGCCCATCCTTGCCAACAACAAGGGCCTGCTCGGCTCATTGCTCGGCGGCTGGCAGGTTGCCGGCGTGGTTACTGCCGAATCCGGCACCTTGATCGCGAATCAGGGCCCAGGCCTTTCGCTGTCGTACGACCCGGTCGGCCTCGGCGGCGGATACACCAACCGTCCTGACGTAAGCGCCAGGCCGAAGTACACCAAGACGCCCAAGCAGTGGTTCGATACCTCCGTATTCTCCGCTCCTGTGCCCGTTTGGCTGGGCGGACCCAACGAAGGCTTCGGGAACGCGCGCAAGGACATCGTCCTTGGCCCCGGACGCTTCAACTTCGACACCTCTCTCTACAAAACCTTTAAGATCCACGAAAGCACCAACTTCGAATTTCGTGCGGAATCGTTCAACACCTTCAACCACACGGAGTTCAACAACATCGGATCAGCCTTTGGATCCGGCACCTTCGGTCAGCCCACCACAACCTGGGATCCGCGCGTACTGCAGTTCGGCGGCAAGCTGAACTTCTAACCGCTCTCCCCTCTCACCCGGGCGCGGCAGCCAATCGCTGCCGCGCCCGCTTCTTTTCGGGGCACCTATTTGCTGCGGAAGCCCCAGACGGTTTTTGGTACGAGCCGATTGCGATAGCACGGTCCTCCCCGCTGGCTAACGCTCGTAGCGCCATTCGCTGATGAAGTGGAAGCCTCGCTCGAGGAGCGGGTACTGGTGAGGAGTCGCAGTTCGGGTGAGTGTGAGGACGGCGGGAGTGAAGGGCGCACCGGGTTTGGCGGGTTTGTCCCTGGGACCGGTTTTGGGTGCGTCGGGTGGCAACGAAGTGAGTACGAGGTGGTTGGGGTCGGAGAGCCGCCAGTCGTAGTTGGTGGGGGGGCTGATGAAGTAGCAGCTTATGCCGACGGTGTGCTTTTGGCGGTTGAGATTGAAGCCGGTAAGCCAAAGCTCGCCGTCAGTGGAGCGGGTGTAAGCGCGGCTGGAGGGGGCGACGTAGAGGTCGGTGACGGGAAGACCTTCGGGGTCGACGAACGCGCCGGAGGCTGGGTGGGTGCTGTCGAGATGCCAGGCGCCGGTCAGAGGGGATGGCGTGCGGAGCGCAACTTGAAGGTGGTGCCATCCGATCGTCATGAAGATCGGTTGGACGATAAGGAAAGCGGTGGCGAAGACAATCTCGGTGACGAGGATGGCGATGCGCCCGGCGCGGCGGCTTGCCGGGGGAACCCAGGCCGCCGTGGGCGCGGCGGGTCTGTGGCTCCAGAAGAAGCGGCAGAGCGAGAGGGCGTCGGGCAGGGCGAGGAAGATGCAGCCGAGGAGCAGGTTGGCGGCGAACAGCTTCACCGGGACGTCGAAACAGAAGTTGTAGAGGACAATGTTGGTGACTACGAAGGTGGAGAAAAGGGCGCCGGCCAGCGCGGTGCGGCGATAGAGAAGGAGCAGGCCGCCGAGGACCTCGGCTGAGCCGCAGATGATCTCGTACACGGGGTTCAGGCCGATGAGAGTCCAGAGGAAGGTCATCGGAGCCATGTTGCCGGCGGGCTCGTTAAGAATGGCAACCGAAGGCGGGGGCATCTGGAACGGAAAAACCTTTACCAGACCGTAGCCGATCATGAACATACCGCAGGTAAGGCGGAGGAGGAAGCGAAGCCATGCGTGCAGGGTGCGGTACTCGGTGCGACGGTTCTTCCGCAGGTGAGCGATCACCGTCCACAGGATGCCGCCGGCGAGGGCAAAGGACAGCAAGAGGCCGTTCTGGATCCAGTTCATCGTGGTGTCGCCGGATTCGCTCGGATGCCAATGGGCCGCGATGCCTGTGAGATGGAAGAGATGCTGCCCGGTGAACTCGGAGAGATGGTTGAATGGCCAGGCGAGCTTGCCTTCGATCCAGCCCCCGACCACCGGGAAGGCTTGAAAGAGAGTTCCGTTGCTCCCGAAAAAGATGAAGCAGAAAAAATAGAGAAAGGCGATGCGGAAGCCGAAGCGCGTAGCGGGCCTCCACGGAGCGGGCGAAGCGCCGGCGGACACAGGGCACTCCGCGGGGATGGTGATGCCTGATGACTGCAAACGGGACCTCGCCTGGGGACGATCTCGGATCTTGGACGATTTTGGTGTGCGGCGAGTTTGGAGTCAAGGAAAGAAAATTTTGCATGAAATCGGGACGACTGGCCGTGCTCGACGTCCGTGATCGCCATGATGATCGTCTTCGTCTCTACCGCAGGTGATGACTGTCACAGCGGCATCCTTGCCCGCAGGCGGACCATACTTGGGGCCTCAATCGGAAGACTTCGCGCCGGTATGCGGTACGCTCGCCGCCGGCACGCGCCGGGTGAGCCCGGAAAGAAGCATCGCCATGGCAATCGCCGACAAACAGGACCGCGGTTTGCTCCGCGTCGATGAAGCGGAATGCAAAGGTTGCGGCTTGTGTATGGAAGCATGCCCGCCCAAGGTCATCAGCCTCAGTGACCGCCTGAATCATTACGGCTATCGCACCGCCGTTTATGCGGGCTCCGGCTGCACCGGCTGCGGCATCTGTTTCCTCGCGTGCCCCGAACCCGGCGCCCTCGCCGTCTATCGCATCTCGCTCAAGCGCCCCGTCGCGCCTGTTCGTCCAGCCCAGGGAGGCATGCAATGCGCAAGCAACTCATGAAGGGGAATGACGCGCTCATGAAGAGCGCCATCCTCGCCGGGTGCCGCGCCTTCTACGGTTATCCCATCACACCCGCAAGTGAAATCGCTGAAGCCGCCGCACTCCACTTACCCAAATCTGGCGGCGTTTTTCTGCAGGCCGAAAGCGAAGTGGCCGCCATCAACATGCTCTACGGCGCGTCCTCAGCGGGCATCCGCTGCATGACCGCCTCCAGCGGCCCCGGAATCGCCCTCATGCAGGAAGGCATCAGCTACATGGCCGGCGCCGAGCTGCCCTGCGTCATCGCCGATATCAGCCGCGGCGGTCCCGGCCTGGGCAACATCGCCGCCGAGCAGAGCGACTACAACATGATCGTTAAGGGCGGCGGCAACGGATGCTACCGCACGCTCGTGCTCGCTCCGTACTCCGCGCAGGAAATGGTCGACCTCACCGCGCTTGCCTTTGACTGGGCCGACCGCTACCGCACCCCGGTCGTCATCCTCACCGATGGCTTCGTCGGCCAGATGATGGAGCCGGTCAAGTTCCCCTCACGCCCAGTGCTGCCCGATCCGCGCCCATGGGCCGTCACCGGCGAAGCCAACACGCGCGGCAATCTCATCACATCGCTCCACATCGGCATCGACGGGCTCGAAGCGCACATCCGCCACCTCGAAACCAAATTCAAACGCGCGGAGCAATCCGAGGCCCGCGCCGAGGAGTTCTGCCTCAACGACGCCGAAATCGTCCTCGTCGGCTACGGCATCGTCGGACGCATCCTCAAAGCCGTCACCGCCGAAGCTCGCGCCGAGGGCCTTCCCGTTGGAGTCCTCCGCCCCATCTCGCTCTTCCCGTTTCCGACCGCTCACTTCCGCCGCGCAGCCATGCAAGCATCGGTGTTTGTCGTGGTTGAAATGAGCACCGGACAGATGGTCGACGATGTCCGCCTCGCTCTCGACGGCCTCCGCCCCATCGAGTTCTACGGGCGCTGCGGCGGCAATGTACCCTCCCACGACGAAGTCTTGCGACTCGTCCGCAAGCTGACGCAGACCCACGCGCCT
>Ga0134126_10008612_pt1 | contig 12831 bp, 13 predicted proteins | sample KB31752_FD_96881 | JGI IMG/M metagenome (GOLD analysis project Ga0134126, IMG submission 96881) | Terrestrial soil microbial communities with excess Nitrogen fertilizer from Kellogg Biological Station, Michigan, USA - KB3-175-2 | ecosystem: Environmental > Terrestrial > Soil > Unclassified ...
AGTATTTTTTAACTGGAGGTACAGACACTTCAAACATGACCTATTATGGTCGAAATTTTTTTATTGCAGTAGCAGGAACTGGAGAAGAACCTGGTGGAACTGCTAGCTTATTAAATATGTATTTTCCAATTGGGTTATGGTTTTTTTCAAAAAGAAAATCTTCATTTTTTACTAACTTATATATAATTTTGCACTTAATCGGCCTCCTCTTTTTAGCATCTGTAGCCGGACTTCTTATTTTGCCTTTATCCTTTTTTCTAGTTAACTTATCAAAATATAATTACCTAATAAAATATTCCTATGTTCCTATAACAGTTATTCTAATAATAGTATTTTTATATATAACAAACCTTCTAAATTTTCAAAAGTTCGGAGATCGGATATATACTTATGTTGCAGAAAAAATTACTTTGTCCGAAAGTAATTTCTCAGCATCAGATAGAAAAGCTAAAACCGAATTTGCTATATTGGATTGGGCGCAGGCTCCAATACTGGGAAATGGCCCAGGATACGGCATTGAAGAGCGCTCCTCAGGATATTTTAATATGTTTCTTACCTTTTTAGCTGATACAGGTATTATTTCATTTTTATTATTTATACTTTTTTTAGTAATTGTTTTTATAAGGGTTAATAAATTACCCAGTTATGAGAAATTCTTTTTCATGATGTCTTATTTTTGTCTTATACTCCACGGGTGCATATACTATATATACTACCATGGACCTTTTTGGATTACTATAATTGCTATGCAACTCATGTATAAAGAATGTAATAAGGGAAGTGCAACAGTTGCTAATATTTAGTAAAATGAAAATTCTTCATATTATAACAGGATTGGATTTTGGTGGTGCTGAAAGACTACTTGTAAATTTTACAAAATATCATATAACTAATCATAGTGTAGAAATAATATATTTTAAAGGCGATCCTCGTTTAAAAAATGAGTTTGATCCATTAGTAAAAATTCATCATATTCCATTAAATTTCTCGACAGCATCGCAAATCAGAAAGTTTATTAAGCAAAGCAAGCCAGATGTAGTACATACTCATTTGGGACACGCTGACCTTTTAGGTTTTTGGGCTTGTCGGGGACTTAAAGTGAAGTTATATTGTACCATGCACAATATATGGTTTAAATGGAATTACAAAGACTATTTTATTTTTGCATTATATTATCTTCTTTTTAAAACAACTGCTCGTAATTGTAAAGTGATATGTATTTCAAAACCGGTAAAACAACATGTTATTAGTACATTAGGGGTAAAAGAAGAAAATGCAATCTTGGTTTATAATGGTATACCTAACATTGAAATAAACAAAAGTAAAAATGAAATACGACAGCTTCTTAATATAGAAACATCAGCTTATACAGTTTTATATGTTGGGAGATTAGAAAAACAAAAATCTATACATACGCTTTTACAAGCTGTTTCAGAACTAAAGGATAGGATTAACAATCTAAGAGTAATAATACTTGGTGATGGAAGTTTAAAAGAAGATTTACAACAACTTTCAAGAAAATTAGGAACAGATAATACAGTAGAGTTTCGAGGTACATCAATGAACCCGGAACTTTACTTTGCAGCATCCGACATTTTTGTTTTACCTTCTATTTTTGAAGGATTACCTACTGTAATTTTAGAAGCATTTCGTACTGCCATACCGATAATAGCATCTGACATTGAAGGCCCTAAAGAACTAATTAAAGATGGAGAAAACGGACTATTATTTGAAGTAAATAATTATAAAAGATTTTCCGAATTAATACTTGAGATGTACCATAAGCCTCAACAGAGAATGCAAATTGGGAAAAAGGGTTATGAGTCTTTTAAGAATAACTTTGATATAAGTAATTATGCCAAGCAGCTTGAATTACTATACCTCTCTTAAATAAAATAGGATGAAAATTGTACATGTAGCAGAATCATTTTCAGCCGGTGTTTTAGAGTTTATTAATTACTTAACCAATAATCTGGGAGAATTTGAGCATATAATTATTTATGGTGAGAGAGAAATAAAAGAGCGCAACGCCAACATTGAAGAAATAAAAAAACGCTTTTTACCTAATGTGAAATTTTATAAATGGAAGCATGCACAAAAATCTATTAATCCATATAAGGACACTTTAGCTTTTTTCAATCTATATAGATTATTAAAAAGTCTTAACTGCGATGTTGTACACCTACATTCATCAAAAGCTGGTTTTTTAGGAAGAATTGTTTCTCTTTTTTTCAAGCATAAAAAAGTAATATATACTCCGAATGGAGCATATTTTTTAAAAACCGATATATCTAGGTTTTCAAAATCAATGGTGATTTTTCTGGAAAAATTTGCTGCAAAGATAGCTGGAGATATTGTTTGTTGTTCCAAATCAGAAAGAGACGCTTATCTTAAACACAATATATCCGCTACTTATATAAATAATGGTATTACTATCCCATCTAATTATTTTTTTAAAAAACCTGAAGAAACTATCAGAATAGTTACATCCGGTAGAATTAGCTATCAAAAGAATCCTGAGCTTTTTAATGATATTGCCAAGCTATTACAAAACGAAAAAAACGTACGGTTTATATGGGTTGGGGAAGGAGAGCTTAAGGAACTATTAAATAGTACTAACATAGAAATTACAGGATGGGTAACAAAAGAACAAGTATTAGTTGAATTAAACAAAAGTGACTTGTTTATATCCACCTCACTATGGGAAGGACTTCCCTTCTCCGGCATGGAAGCTATGTCGTTGGCTAAACCAATGTTAGTTCATGATTGTGTAGGTAACATTGATTTAGTAGAAGACAATTATAATGGATTTATTTTTAAAACAGCAGAAGAAGCAGTAAGCTCTATAAAGAAATTTCTTTCTAATAAAAATCTTATAAATAAGTTTGGTAGTAACTCTAGAAAGAAATGTGAAAAAGAATTTGATATAAATAAGAATGCTCTTCTTTATTCTAAAATTTACTTAAAAAGCTAATGCAAATCTTAATTAAATATAGCAATAAAATATATTACTATTTGCTAATACTTATAGCTATTACTCTTTTCATTCCTATGAAGATAAGTAATATAGCAGTTGTATTATTGCTTGTTAATTGGTTATTAGGATTAAATTACAAAGAAAAGATTAGCAAAGCATTTTCTAATCTTTTCTTCTGGTTATTTATAGGTATATATATTATATCTATCATAGGGCTTGCCTATACTACAAATACAAAACATGGCATGTTTTCTTTGGAAAAGCAACTAAGTCTATTATTATTCCCCTTAATAATATCTTCTTCTCCGGCACTTGAAAGGAAACAGTTAAATAAAATAATTATATGCTATATAATAACTAGCGTTGTTGCTATACTATTTACATTTAGTTATGCTGTACACAGGGCAACAATAGTTCCTGAAGGATATTATAAATTGAATATATTTACCAATGAGATTACCTTTATTATGGGGACATCTCATGTTTATTATGGGCTTTATCTAGTACTCTCTGCCTTATATTGTATATATTTATTTTATAATACAACAAAATTTACTCTTCGCTGTCTTCTGGTAGTTGCTTACATTATAATATTTGCCTATACCGTACTTATTACAGCTAAAATTGCATTAATTTCTTTAGTAATATTGTCTGTTGTTCTACTAATATATTTAAAAAGATTTTTTAAAATATATTCATTAATCGTTTTTATTGTTCTTATAGTAGTTTCAATACAATTATGGAATTATATTCCTAAGATTAAGGAAAGATTTTCAGATATAACATTAAGTTCTGGTAGCTTTTATTCTTCTCAGCGTATAGCTACTCTAAATTGTTCTTCAGAACTCATAAAAGAAAACTGGTTACTAGGAGTCGGTACTGGTGATGACTATGATTTGCTAAATAACTGCTATGAACAAATGGGACAACAGAAATTTGAAGGGTTAGATACCCATAACCAATACTTCGATTTTTTGCTTACCTTTGGAATAGGAGGCTTACTAGTCTTTCTAACAAGTCTATTGGTACCCCTTTATAATGCTATAAAGGAAAAACAGATATTGTATATACTATTTCTGCTTCATTTTATGATTTGTTGCCTTACTGAAAACTTGTTAGATAATAATAAAGGAATAGTATTCTTTGCATTTTTCAATTCACTATTTGCATTTAATTTGCTTAGGAAAAGAAATGAACAGGTACAATAGATTATATTATTTACCGATACTATTAATTTTAATTTCCTGTGGAAAGGATAACTGTTTAAAAAGCACAGGAGAGATAATAAAAGAAGAAAGAGTATTACCGCCGTTCAGCAAACTTAATTTTGCTGATAATGTAAATATTATTCTGGCCACCGATTCCGTACAAAAAGTAGTAGTAGAAGCAGGAGAACATATAATAAGTGGTATTAAAACTGAGTTGATTGGTGATAGAGTCTTTATATCAAACGCTAATAAATGCAATTGGCTAAGAAGTTATAAGAAACCTATTAATGTATACGTTAGCCTACCAAATATAGAACATATTATCAATCAAAGTTCCGGTAGTATAACTAGTAATGGCACCTTAACCTATCCAAATTTTCATTTCCATCACTATGGAAATGGTAATGTAAATATACAGGTAAATGTAGGCTATCTTTGGATAAATCAGGATCATTATGGGGATCTTACTATAAGTGGATATGCAGCCAATGGAGAAGCTCTTATTCAGAATGTAGGACATTATTTTGCTGCAGGACTTAAAACCAAAGAATTTATTATTAATAATTTTGATGCTGGACAAGCTTACGTGGAATGTGACAGTTCATTAAGAGCTGTTATTTCAGGAGCAGGAAATATTTACTATTCGGGGGCAGCTGCAGTAAATTTCACAAGCATAGGTACTGGGAACCTAATAAAACAATAATACTATCTCATTACTACTATTCCTAAAATAGAGGATAGTTGTTTTTCTGTCTCTTTTAATTTTAGCTGAATCATTAAAAGTTTTTGAACTTCCTCATCAGTAGTAGCCTTACCTAGTTCACTTTTATTTTCATTAGCCATTTGCTGAACAGCCCTAAGCTTATATCTTACGAGAGCATGATATGCTCTATTCTCTAAGGATTCTTCAGGCTTTTCCGCATATATTTTATGTTTTGTTTCCCAATGTGGGCTAAGCTGATATTTAAAAGTTATTAAATCTATTGCTTCTTTCTTTAATTCTTCGTCCTGGTGATGAATGAAAACATTAGCCAGGTTGCTTGTTGTAGTAATATTTTGTTTTATTATATCCAACATTTTATTATATAAAGGAGACTTAAACTCAGTATCCTCTAATTCATCTAAAACATATTGTGAAAGCTTCTTTTCATCCGATACTAAATATTCTGCATAATTCAATAATAGTCGAATAATATCTCTTTCCTGTAATTCAAGAGGGCTAAGTTTATTCTCATCTGGCTGTGGAAGAGTTCTAAGCTCTTCAATAGGTATTAGCTCAACATGCGCATCTTGCTTTTTACTATCATTAAGGCGAGTTTTATTAACCTCTTTTATAAGCGTGTCTTCACTAATATTTAGTATAGCGCTACTCTGCTTAATAAAGATTTCTCTTTTTATGGAATCAGAGATCTTGGAAATGCTTATAACCATTTCCCGGGCTACCTCTGCTTTCTTTAAAGGATCATTTTGTACATCTTTTAAAAAGAGTTCCGCCTTAAAAGTGATGAAGTCTTTTCTTGTAGTTTTTAAATAACTAGTAAACTCTGTCCCTCCTATTTTTCTTATATAGCTGTCAGGGTCTTCGCCATCCGGAAATGTTACAACGCTTACATTAAGTCCTTCCTGTAAAATCATATCTATTCCGCGAATAGAAGCTTTTATACCTGCTGCATCCCCATCATATAAAACAGTAACGTTATTAGTATATCGTTTTATTAACTTTATTTGGTCTTCTGTAAGCGAAGTACCAGAAGAAGCAACTACATTTTCTACACCTGCCTGAAAGAGAGAAATAACGTCCGTATAGCCTTCTACCAAAAGGCAATTATCCTCTTGTCGAATAGCATTCTTAGCCTGAGAAATACCATATAAAATTTTACTCTTGTGGTAAACCTCCGTCTCTGGTGAATTAAGATATTTAGGCTGATTTTTATCTGCTTTAAGAATTCTAGCACCAAATGCTATAGTTTTACCTGTAATATTATGGATAGGAAAAATAACCCGCCCACGAAAACGGTCGTAATGCTTAGTAGATTTACTATCATTAGCATTTTCACGTTTTACAATTAGTCCCGCTTTTTCAAGTATTTCCTGCTTGTAGTTTCCTTTTGTAGCATCCTTTAAAAGAGCATCCCATTCATCTAAGCTGTAACCAAGCTCAAACTTTTCAATAGTTTTATCGGAAAAGCCTCTTTCTTTAAAATAGCTAAGGCCTATGGAACGTCCATCCTCATTATTTAAAAGAATATTGTGGTAGTAATTCTTTGCATAATTCAGAACTATCAACAAGCTTTCACGCTCATTTTGCTGTTGTAGTTCCTCACTGCTCTGCTCCTCCTCTTCTATTTCAATGTTATATTTTTTTGCAAGGTATTTAAGCGTCTCAGAGAAGGTTAAGCCTTCTACATCCATTACAAACTGGATAGCATCACCCGCTTTACCACAACCAAAGCATTTATATATGCCTCGTGCCGGATTAACATTAAAAGACGGCGTTTTTTCATTATGAAAAGGACAACAGGCCGAATAATTCTGTCCCTTTTTTTTAAGAGATACAAAGTCACCTATGACATCTACTATATCAATGTTTTCTTGTATCCTATCAACAATATCCTGGGGAATCTTCACGACTTGGAGGAGCTATTTCTTAGCTAAGATACGCAAATACTAAAACTTTTGAAAGAAATAGCATTGCCCTCAATAACAATCTTTTGGCGTCAAGTGTTCTTTTTATAGACTGATAACAATTAAACCAATGAATGCTGTGATGAAGAAAGTTATACTAATGACGTTTGTACTGTTGGGAGCTACATTGTCTTATGCCCAGAAAAAAGTAAAAGAAAAAGATGTACCACAAGCCGCAAAAGATACTTTTAAGAAAAAGTATCCGAGGGCAACTGATCCGGAATGGAGAACAGCAGGAGATAATGCATACGATGTGGATTATGAAACCGGTAACAGAGTTTATATTTCCAAATTTTCTGCTGATGGAAAATGGATAGAAACAGAAACCGATGTAACTCTTGGCTCTTTACCCAAACCTGTTCGTGACGAATGGAAAAAGAGCGCTCATAAAGATTGGGAAGTGCTATATGTAGTGAAGGTAGAAGCTGCAGACACAACGGCTAAACCCAAAGTATATTACCAGATAGCTGTGAAAAAAGCCAGGGAAATGAAGGGAGTGCTTATTGCTGCTGACGGAAAGAAATCTCTGACCGAAGACATAAAATAAACAGAATGTAGTTTAAAATTACTAGTTATAGAAAACTAAATTTAAATTATAACGTTTTAATTTGTAATTTTTAAAATTAATAATTAAGTTTTATGTAAAATCACTTAAACTACATTCTAACCATGGCAAAAGCACAAGACGCACGCAAAGAAACCAAGAAAAAGCCTGCTAAATCCTTGAAGGAAAAAAGGGCTGAAAAACAGGAAAAAAAGAAAAATAGAGAATAATTTTTCTAATATGATTTAAAAGGCACAGGCTACAGCTTGTGCCTCATACTTTAAATTTTACCACAGTTGTAAAATCACTTCCATTGTCATCTGCTACGCTTTCAATTTCCTTATACTTTCTTAGAAAAGAGCGTACAGTTTCTTTTAGAATACCATTCCCTCTGCCATGCACTACTTTAACTTCTTTTACTCCTAATAACAGAGCATCATCCAGCCATGCGGGAAGTTCTTGCAGTACTTCCTCTTTCATTTTCCCTCGAACATCCAACTCAAATTTAAAATGCAGCAGTTTTTCTTTTGTATCAATGCCGGATGTCCTAGTCATATCCTCAACTGGTCCATTTTTCTTTACTTCTACATGAGGAGCCTTGGCTAAAATTACCTTATTCTTCTTAATCGTCATCTTCATTGGCCCCATTGCCACTTCTAAATCATCTCCTTTTACAGCCACCACTTCCGCTACAGTTTCCTGACCTTGTATTTTAACAAAATCTCCTTTCTTTATTTCTGTCATAATTGTGATTTATACTTTAAATATAAATACAATCTGCTTCCGTAATAACACACTTTAAATAATTCTTGCCACTGCCCCACTATTCTTTATTTTTGCAGCATGAAGATTTACTTAAAATATGGCCTTATCTGCGGCTTGATTTTATCCGGATGGATAACTATTGGATATTTGTTTCACTGGTATAAAACAGGTTTTCTGCTTTCGTGGACTATTACAGGTTTAGCTGTACAGGCTGTTATAGTTTTTACAGCAATCCGTCAAGAGCGTGCAAAAATTTATAATGGTGAAATACCTTATATTCGAGCTTTGGGGACAGGAGTTTTTACATCTTTGGTAGCTGCAATTATTTATGCAACCGGAAATTTTATATTATTTACCTTGTGGGACTACAGCGACCTACAGCAGTTTGTATTGGAACAAATTAAAAGCCAATTACCAGTTGACAAGCAAGCCACAGCAGAACAAGACGCCTTAAAAAATTTTTCACCTTCTTATCAGGCCCTTTCAACCTTCTTACAGACATTAATATTTGGTCTGGTACTTTCACTTATCTTTGCAATGTTTCTTAGAAGAAGAGATGCAGAAAATATAATAACTAAACAATAATTTAACTATGGTAAGAATATTTATATCAGTTTTATTAATAGTAATTACAACTTTTTGCTCGGCACAAATAGGTAAAATAAAACTACCTACCAGCCTTAACCCTTCAAAATTAAGTGAATCGGACATAGCTGATGGACTCAAACAAGCCCTAACTATTGGCGCTCAAAATGCTTCCCAAGTATTAAATAGAAAAGATGGCTTCAATGGAAATCCATTAGTTCACATACCTTTTCCTCCCGATGCACAAAAAGTAGAAAAATCGTTAAGAGACTTAGGCTATAGGACAAAAGTAGATTCTTTTACAACTTCATTAAACAGAGCAGCAGAACAAGCAGCTAAGGAAGCTGCACCTATATTTACCGATGCTGTAAAGCAAATGACGCTAACAGATGCCTCTGGCATTTTAAAAGGCTCTGATACTGCTGCTACTCATTATCTTCGAGACAAAACATATAATCCTCTTTACAATGCTTTTAAGCCTCACGTTCAAACAGCCTTAGACAATCATGAAGTAGACAAAAAGTGGACTGAGTTAACTACCATATACAATAAGATACCTTTTGTTAAGCATGTACAAACGGATCTGATAGCTTATACTAATAACAAGGCACTCCAAGGTGTTTTTGTTACCCTTGCCGGAGAAGAAAAGAAAATACGCACTAACCCAGCTGCTCAAACTACTGAATTGTTAAAAAAGGTATTTGGTAATCAATGATTTATTTGCTAGTTATACCAAAGTGAATTTAATATTTAAAATAAATGTTTAAACATTAAATGTTAATTCTTATATTTAAAGACTAAATTTTTCGGTATGAAAACACAATTACAAAAATCAGACGAAAGAGGTCATGCACAACATGGCTGGCTAGATACTTATCACTCATTCAGTTTTGCTAATTTCTATGACCCCAAAAAAATACGCTTTGGCTTATTAAGGGTGCTTAATGATGACTACATAGATGCTGGACAAGGGTTTGGAATGCATCCTCATGATAATATGGAAATAGTAACCATACCTCTATCAGGCGCATTACAACACAGAGATAGTATGGGCAATTCCTCTATTATTAAAAAAGGGGATGTACAGATTATGTCTGCTGGAACTGGAATAAAGCATTCTGAATTTAACCCTTCAAACACTGAAGCAGTAACACTATTGCAAATATGGGTGTTTCCAAAGGTTGAAAATATAAAACCAAGGTATGACCAAAAAACATTTTTACCGGAGACTAGGAAAAATATATTTCAGGCAGTAGTAGCCCCTGATAATTCTGAAGCTTTATTGATAAACCAGGACGCATGGTTTTCGTTAGGTAATTTTGATTTAGGAAAATCTGCAACCTATAAGGTAAATAAAAAAGATAACGGATTATATCTGTTTGTTATTTCAGGTACTGTTGAAGTTGGCGGTCAACTGCTAAATAAACGGGATGCTTTAGAAATTACAGAAACTGATTCACTAGAAATAAAAAGTAATTCAGAATCTGAGATTCTAATAATAGAAGTACCCATGGATTAAATAAAAAAAGCCCTGAATTTCTCCAGGGCTTTCAGGTGTTTAAACTATAATTAGAACGTTAAAAAATTCTCAGCTTCCTCTTTTATAGAGGTTTTATCAAGACCATTAACAAGATTAACAGTAATTTTTCTTACTAACACTCCTACTATGGCTTTTCTGAAACCAAGCTTTTCAGCAATGTTTATGCAGAAATCCATTTCTTCATCACCCACATGGCCATCAGCAAGCATTAATTGTACAAGATCAAATATTTGGTCAAAACGGTCTGCATCATTAGTTGGAACCTGAATTTCTCCAGCTTCAGTAACTTCAATAATGTCGTCTATTTCGTAGCTTTTCAATCCATTCTTTTCCCCTGCTTTGTAAATAATTTCTAATTCAGCTTCAGAAATTATTCCATCTACTTTAGCTAACGCAACAAGGTTTTTAAGGTGTTGTTTTTGCGCTTTTACTTTTTTTGTCTCAAAAATGGTTAACATAAACATAGTCGTATATTTTTTGTGTTTTTTATATCATCGTTTACGATACAAACATATAAATATTTAAAATATACTGCAAATTTTAATCACTAATTTTTAAAGAAAAATCTAATTTTTGCGTTTTGGAAAGATTTACAAATTAAAATATAAAATGCTTATAAATAGCTATTTAATATAAAAAATATATTTATAATTATATGATTAAATTAAAATAATACAATAAATAAATTTAAAAACAATTAAACTTAATATTAAAATAGTACAAATTATAAGATTATATAAAAAAAGTATAAAATAGTACAAAACAAAGAACCCATAATTAATCATGGGTTCTTTCAATGTTTTCTTTAAAAAGTTAAACTCTAACGTTTTAGCCAGCTTACTTTATATAGGTCGGTTCTGCGGCTTTGCAAATTACGAACTGTGCCTTGTGTTCTTTGTTTCTTCAACTGGTCTAGGTCTAGGTCTACTACTAGTGTAGTTTCTGTGTTTGGTGTGGCTTCTGCTATAACAGCATCGTGGGGAAAGGAAAAATCAGAAGGTGAAAACACAGCAGACTGTGCATATTGAATATCCATATTCTCTACACCAGGCATATTACCAACACTACCAGAAATGGCTACATAACACTCGTTCTCAATGGCTCTGGCTTGTGAACAGCGCATTACCCGCAAAAAGGAATTTTTGGTATCTGTCCAGAAAGGTACAAATAGTATATCCATATTCTCCTCGGCAAGCACTCGTGAAAGCTCAGGAAATTCTACATCATAACAAATCAAAATACCAACACGGCCTGCATCTGTATCAAATACCCTAAGTTTATTCCCCCCTTGTAAACCCCAGTAATTAGCTTCATCAGGTGTTACGTGTAGTTTGTACTGCATATCATAAGTACCATCTCTTCTGCACAAATACGATACATTATATAATTGCTTTTTCTCATACAAAGGCATAGTACCTGCTATAATATTTATGTTGTATGAAACCGCAAGGCCCATCATAGCTTCACGTACAGAATCTGTATATTCTGCCAAAGCCCGCACAGCATCTGCTGCACTGCTTTTTTTGAAGTCGGCCATGAGAGGTGCATTAAAGAACTCCGGAAAAATAATAAAGTCTGCTTTATAACCAGAAACAGTATCTACAAAGAACTCTATGTGCTGCATAAGACCCTCTATACCTGCAACCTTCCGCATTTTCCATTGTACTACCCCTACCCTTACAACCGACTTCTTTCCTCCAATCAGCTTTTCCTTTTCCTCATAGTAAACATTAATCCATTCCAGTAATGTAGCATAGGATTTGGATTCCTTATCATCTGGTAGGTAATTGGTCAAAATCTTCCGAACGTGAAAATCGTTGGCTAACTGAAAAGTAAGTATAGGGTCAAATATCTCTTTATTCTTAACGCGTTCTATATATTCACGTGGAGTAAGTTCATTGGCATATTTTTTATAGCCTGGAATTCTACCTCCTGCTATAATAGCCCGCAAATTCAATTTTTCACAAAGTTCTTTACGTGCATCATAAAGCCTGCGCCCCAAACGTAAGCCCTGATAGTCCGGATGCACGAAAACATCTATACCATATAAAGTATCTCCATCAGGATTATGATTTTTAAGTAATCCATCACCGGTAATCTGTTTGTAAGTATGTTTGTCACCATAATCATTATAATCAACTACTACACTAAATGCGGCTGCTACCAGTTTCCCATTGTCTTCTATACATATTTGCCCTTCAGGGAAGTATTTTAACTGTGAACGGAATTCCTTTTTAGTAAGGGCTCCCCCTACATTGGAATAGACCATATCCATAATTTCACGAATTTGATCGTAATCTGAAATAAGTATATTTCTAAGGTTAAGCTTGTGAGCAATATCTCTTTTACTCATGAGGTTATTTTATGGCTAGTATTTAAAAGTAGCCTAAGTTAGTAAAAGATTTTAAGACGGATTGGTTCCATGCTATTAATTAACTATTACTAGTTATTAAACTTTTACAAGGGAAGTAGTATGGATAATTTTACGAAGTCCCTCTTCTAAGGGAATAAGGTTCCTGTTTAATAT
>Ga0134126_10008613_pt1 | contig 12830 bp, 8 predicted proteins | sample KB31752_FD_96881 | JGI IMG/M metagenome (GOLD analysis project Ga0134126, IMG submission 96881) | Terrestrial soil microbial communities with excess Nitrogen fertilizer from Kellogg Biological Station, Michigan, USA - KB3-175-2 | ecosystem: Environmental > Terrestrial > Soil > Unclassified ...
CCGCGCACTCGCGGGTCGGCCGCCGCCTGGAGCAGGTCGGCCAGCAGCGAGCCGACCACCGTCGCCACCGCGATCACCAGCACCACACCCAGCTCAATCGGATAGTCGGAGGTCTGCGCGGACTGCCAGAACAGCAGGCCCATGCCCGGATAGTTGAAGATCGACTCAATGACGATGGCGCCGGAGAACACCACCGGGATGTAGTAGCCCAGCATGGTGATCACCGAGGTCAGCGAGTTGCGCAGGATGTGGATGGCGACCACCCGCCGCTCGGCCACGCCCTTGGCCCGCGCCGTGCGCGTGTAGTCCTCGGCCAGGTTGTCCAGCACCGAGGACCGCACGTAGCGGCTGAACACCGCCACCGTCGCCGCCGTGCCGGTCAGCACCGGCAGCACCAGTGCCCGCGGGTCGCCCAGGATCCCGCCCAGCGAGGTCGCCTGCGGCGCCTGGGGCGGGAACAGGGTCAGCTTCTCCGCGAACACCAGGATCAGCAGCAGCCCGAGGAAGAAGCTCGGGGTGGCGTAGGCCACGAACGCCCCGCCGGTGATCACGTAGTCCGGCGCCCGGCGCCGCCGCACCGCCTGCCAGACGCCCAGCGGGACCGCCAGCACCAGGGCCGCCGCCGTGGACAGGCCCGACAGCAGGACCGTGCGCGGCAGCCGCTGGCCGATCAGGCCGATCACCGACTGGTTGAGCTTGTAAGACTCGCCCAGGTTGCCGTGCACCAGCCGGTCCAGGTACAGCCAGTACTGCTCGGGCAGCGGCCGGTCGAAGCCCTGGGCCCGGTTGAACGCGGCGATCTGCACCGGGTTGGCCTGCTGCCCGAGGATTCCGCGGGCCGGCCCGCCGGGCAGCGCGTGCAGCAGCCCGAACACGATGAGCGTCACGAAGAAGATCACCACGACCGACTGCGCGATCCGCTTGATGAGGAACCAGGCCAGCGGCGGGACGCGGACGCCGGAGGAGAAAGGGGCGTCCGCGTCCCGCGCTGGGGCTACGGCGTGGTCAGTGACCACTGCTGCGGGTTCATCGCGGCGAGGGGGTTCTGCAGCACGCCCGTGAGCGTGTTCTTGATGGCCGACACCTGGTAGTCCGGGTTGGGCACCCACAGCACCGGCAGGTTCTTGGCCAGGTAGGCCGAGTAGGCCTGCATGGCCGTGGCCGACCCGGACACGTTCGTCGCGCTGATCAGCTTGTCCGCCTCCGCGCTGGAGTAACTGCCCAGGTTGACCCCGGCGCTGCTGGCGAAGATCTGCTCGCCGCTGGGGTAGGCCGGGAAGTACCAGCTGCCCTGGGTGCCGAAGAACGACAGCTGCCACGAGCACGAGGCCTGCGACGGCTTGCAGATGGCCGAGTCGTTGAGCACGCTGTCCAGCGGCTCCTGCTTGATCGTCAGCCCGGCGCCGATCTGGGAGAACGAGGACTGCAGCTCCTGCATCATGTTCGTGGTCTCGGTGCTGCCGCTCTCGCTCAGGATCGTGAGCTGGAGCTTGGTCCCCTTGGCGATGCCCGCGCCGCAGTCGGACCGGCCGGTGCCCGGCTTGACGCAGGAGGCGACCTGCCCCGCGTGCGCCGACCAGCCGTGACTCTTCAGCAGGGCGGTGGCCTTGCTGATGCTGTAGGGGTACGGGTTGGCCTTCTGCACCGGGGACAGGAACTGCGACGCCGGCGTCTGCGGGATGGGCCCGAAGCCCTGGGTGGCCTCGCCGTGCCAGATGTCGTTGGCGATGGCCGGCTGGTTCACCGCGTACTGCAGCGCCTGGCGCACGTAGAGCTGCCTGAACACCGGGCCCAGGGTCGGGTTGCTGAAGTTGAACGGGATGTAGCTGATCGCCCAGCCGACCCACGGCTCGATCTTGTAGCCGTCGCTGCGCAGCACCTTCTCCTGCGAGATGTCGCTGATCGGCACGTAGCCGTAGTCCACCCCGCCCGAGCGCAGCACGTCGAACTCGGCCTGGTCGGAAGTGTAGGGCAGGAACTCCACCGCCGACAGCTTGGCCGCGTCCGGCCCGTGGTAGGCCGCCGACTTGGCCAGCGTCACCGTGCCGCCAGTGGTCCAGGTGCGCAGCTTGAACGGCCCGTCGGTGACCTTCCACAGCGGGCTGGCGTCGTAGCCGCTGATCTTGCCCGACGCCGCGGTCAGGTAGCTGAACACCTTCTGGGCCCCGGCCTTGGTCAGGTCGTAGCTGCCGGCCTTGCCGCCCGCCGACTCCACGTCCCAGGCCGCCTGCGGCAGCGGGGTGATCAGGCTGAGCTGGTTGGCCGTGAACCAGCCCGGGTTGAACGCGTGGCTGAGCTGGAGCCGGAACGTTGTGCTGTTGACGATCGTGAGGCTGGTGACGTCGTCGGGCATGTCGCCCGCCGCGTAGGCCCCCCACTTGGTCTTGTTGAACTTCACCAGGTCGTACCAGAACTGCACGTCCCGGCTGGTCACCGGGTGGCCGTTGGACCAGCTCAGGTTCTGCAGCGAGATCGTGACCGTCTTGTCGCCGTTGCTGAAGACCGGGGCCTTGCCCGCGCTGATGCCCTCGTCGATGGCCAGCGTCCCCGACGAGGTGTCGTAGTTGTAAAGCGGTTCGTACATCTCGGCCTGGATGGAGCCGTTGTACGAGGCCAGGTGACCCGGCGTGCCGATGGGGAAGATCCAGTCCGGGGTCGCGTCCGGCGGCAGGGCGAACGTGGCCGTGCCGCCGGACTGCGCCGTCCCGGAGCCGCCGCCCGCGGCGGGGCCGCTGCTGCTGCTCGCGCAGGCGCTGGCGAGCAGCGCGATCGACGCGCCCACCGCGGCGATGGCGACTGGCTTCGGGCGCAGCCCGTGCCGGAACACTCGCCTCATTGGTCATCTCCTGATGTGTGCTCTCGCCGGTATGCCCCGGTAAGACGGATGCGTGGTAGCTTAACCAGCTACGTCGAAGTAATAAGTAACAAGTTGGTTATAACTTTCGACGATTATCAAAGTAAGTAGCTCGACGAGAATGCTCGAGAGAGCGGGAGGCGCTGATGCGCATCGGCATCGCCGGGATCGCCATCGAGTCCAGCACGTTCTCGCCGCACCGCACCGGGCTGGACGACTTCACCGTGACCCGCGGCGACGACCTGCTGGCCCGCTACGCCTGGATCTCCGGGCCCGCGCCGCGGCCGGACTGGTCCGACGGCGTCGAGTGGGTCCCGCTGCTGCACGCGGTCGCGCTGCCGGGCGGCCCGGTCCTGGCCGGTACCTACGCCGCCCTCAAAGACGAGATTGTCGAACGCGTGAGGGACACGGCCGGCCTCGACGCACTCTTGCTCGACATTCACGGGGCCATGAGCGTCGAGGGCCTGACCGACGCCGAGGCCGACCTCGCCCGGGCTGTCCGCGCCGTGCTCGGTGACGACGTGCTGATCTCCGCGTCCATGGACCTGCACGGCAACGTGTCGCCCGAGCTGGCCGGCCTGCTCGACCTGATCACCTGCTACCGGATGGCTCCGCACGAGGACGCGTGGGAGACCAGGGAGCGGGCCGCCCGCAACCTGGTCGCGCGGCTGCGCCGCGGCGGCCGTCCCGCGCTGGCCTGGGTCCCCGTCCCCGTGCTGCTGCCGGGGGAGAAGACCAGCACCAGGATCGAGCCCGCGCGGAGCATCTACCAGCGGGTCCGCGAGGCCGAGGCGGCCGACGGCGTGCTCGACGCCGCCATCTGGGTCGGCTACGCCTGGGCCGACGAACCGCGCTGCCAGGCCGCCGTCGTCGTCACCGGCGACGAGCCCGCCGCGGTGCGGCGGCACGCCGCCGGGCTGGCCCGCGCCTACTGGGACGCACGGGCCCGGTTCTCGTTCGTGGCCCCGGCCGGGGAGCTGGGCGACTGCCTGGCCCGGGCCATCGCCAGCCCCAGCCGGCCGTTCTTCATCAGCGACTCCGGCGACAACCCCACCGCCGGCGGCGCCGGCGACGTCTCCTGGACCCTGGCCCGGCTGCTGGCCGACCCCGCCATCGCGGCCGGCGACGTCCAGGTCATCCAGGCCAGCCTCACCGACCCGGCCGCCGTCGCCGTCGCCTTCGAGGCCGGCCAGGGCGCTCAGGTGACCGTCCAGGCCGGCGGCAAGATCGACTCCGGCCCGTCAGGCCCCGTGCCGCTGACGGGCACCGTGCACGCACTGCGCCGGGCCGACCCGGTCGGCGGTGACCTGGCCGTGATCGCCGCCGGCGGCCTGCGCGTGATCCTGACCTCGCGCCGCAAGCCGTACCACACCGTCGCCCACTTCACCGACTCCGGCGTCGACCCGCTGGCCGCCGACATCGTGGTGGTCAAGGCCGGCTACCTCGAGCCCGACCTGTACTCCTCCGCCGCCGACTGGCTGCTGGCCCTGACCCCCGGCGGCGTCGACCAGGACCTGCTGCGCCTGGACTACCGCCGCCTGACCCGGCCCCTGTTCCCCTTCGACCCCGGCATGCCAGAACCCGACCTCACCCCCCGGCTCATCCACGGGCCCGGCCGCTGATGCGCTACGAGGTCTGCGCCGGGTCCGCCGACGCCGTCCGCGCCGCCGTCGCCGCCGGTGCCGACCGCATCGAGCTGTGCGCCAGCCTGGCCGTCGGCGGCGTCACCCCCGCCCCGGCCACCATCACCGCCGCCGTCGCGGCCGCCGGCCCCCTGCCCGTGCACGTCCTGATCCGCCCCCGGCCCGGCGACTTCGCCTACTCCAAGCCCGAGCTGGCCACCATGCTGTCCAGCATCGCCGCCGCCCGCCGCGCCGGCGCGGCCGGCCTGGTCATCGGCGCGCTCACCCCCGACCGCCAGGTCGACGTCCCGGTCTGTCAGATCCTCGTCGCCGCCGCCCGGCCCGCCTCCGTCACCTTCCACCGCGCCTTCGACGAGACCGCCGACCCGCGCGCCGCCTATATCCAGGTCCTTGCCCTCGGCGTGGACCGCCTGCTCACCTCGGGCGGCGCCGACACCGCGCTGGCCGGCGCGGACCTGATCGCCGACCTCGTCCGCCAGTCCGCCGGCCAGCTCACCGTGCTCGCCGGCGGCGGCGTCACCGCCGCCAACGCGGCCCAGATCGTGGCCCGCACCGGCGTCACCGAACTGCACTTCTCGGCCCGCCCCCGCCCCGGCGACCCCCCGCATCTCACCACCCGCATAGCCGCCATCATCCGCGCCGCCTCCACCGCCGCGGGCTAGGGCGGGTCGAGCAGGCGGGAGCGGAGGGCGGTGATCTCGGATTCGAGCAGGCCGGCGGCGCGCAGGCGGGCCGCCGGGTCCAGGCCGTCGAGGGCGTCCAGCAGCGCGGCCCTGGCAGTCGTGCCGCGGCGGCGCAGTTCGGCCTCGATGCCGGCCGAGGAGTCGGCCACGTCCAGCGCCGCGTACAGCGCCCCGACCTGGGCCGCGCTCAGCGCGTAGTCGTCGGCGATGGCGGCGGGGCGGACGCCGGCCAGGGCCAGCAGCAGCATCGCGATCAGCCCGGTGCGGTCCCGCCCGGCGGTGCAGTGAAAGATCACGCCGCCGGGCCGGGCCCTGGCGATGGCGGCCAGCACGGCCGCGCACCGGCCGGGCTTGGCGGCCAGGAACGGCCGGTAGTACAGCGGGGTGCCGTTCAGGCCCTCGTCGTTGAGTCGCCGCCAGAAGCAGACGTCCCCGATGTCGTCCAGCGGCACCTGGGTTCGGTCCAGCCCGGCGGGCAGCGCCAGCGGCGGGCCGGGCCGGGCGGCCGCGCTGCCCGCGGTCAGCGTGGCCGCCGGGAGGCCCGGCCGGACCTCGTCGTCGTTGCGCAGGTCGATGATGGTGCGAAAGCCGGCCGCCCGCACGGCCTGCCATCCGGCCGGAGTCACGAACCGCAGGTCGCCGGACCGGACCAGCGCACCGAACCGGGTCACCGGCCCGCTCAGCGTCGGCAGCCCGCCCAGATCGCGGGCATTGTGAAACCCCGGCCACCGGATCTGCCGGGTCCAGGCCATACCGCGACCGGCCTTACGGCGCGAGCTGGCGGGGCGTCACCCCGTCGCCGAACGTGACCTCGTCGAACCAGCCCGACCGGGGCGTGCCCGGCGGCTGGTCGAAGCGGGTCACGTACGGCTTGAGGTCCAGGACCGGCGTGCCGTCCAGCAGGTCCACGCCCGCGAACTCCACGGTCGCGCCGGTCACCGCCTGCACCTGGATCAGGCTCAGCCCGATCGGGTTGACCCGGCGCGGCCCGCGGGTGGCGAAGATGCCGACCGCCCGCTGCTGGCGGCGCAGCAGGAACGGCACCTGGCGCAGCGGCGGCTGGCCGGCCTGGTCCGGCTGATGCAGCCAGGTGATCAGCCAGGCGTAGTCGAAGCCCTGCAGCCCGTCCAGCCCGTCGCGGTAGCGCTCGGCCACCTCGAGGGTGGCGTGCTCGGCCCGGTTCACGCCGGCCTGGATCGGCGTGGTTTCCTTCTCCCGGTGGCCGGTGCGCACCGTTCCGATCACCGGCAGCGGGCAGCTCAGTTCCATGTCCGCATGCTGTCACGAGCCCGGAACCCTACTCGGACCGGCCGCGTCTGAGGGATATGGAGCTTTCGTGCCGCGCCCGGATCGCGGCGGCCGCTTTGACCGCGGTGACCGCGGCGACCTGCCTGACCTTAGTCGCCGCGTGCGGCAGCCAGGCCGCGCCGCGGCTGGCCACCACGGCCTACGCCGTCAGCCACGGCGGGCCGCCCCACGGCTCGCGCGCCGCCAGCCTGGCCCTGGGCCGCAAGATGGTCGGCCAGGTGCGCCGGCCGCCCGGCAGCCGGGCCATCCGCGCGCCCCGTCGACTGCCGTGGTACCTGCGGGCGCCGGCCCAAGGCATCGGGGCCATCCACCGGGTCGACGTGGCCCGCTTCTACACCTCCGGCCGGTCCATGCGGGCCAGCTACGCCTACCTGAAACGGCACGTGCCCAGGGGGTACGTGCTCCAGGGCAGCGGCTACCTGGGCCAGGGCTCACGGCCGGTGCTGGACTTCGTGACCTACTCGCCTAAGTCCGTGCCCCGCTGGGTCGACACGGCCACCCTGGTCGTCGGCGTCGCGCGGGGGCGGCACGGCCGCTCGGTGCTGCGCGCCGACGGCGAGGTGGCCTGGTTCCCGCCCCGGTCGGCGGCCGAGCACCTGCGCCCGGCGGCCTACCGCGCGGTCACGATCACCCGCATGTCCCCGGCCGGGCACTCGGTCACGCGGACGTTCCGGGCCCGCTCCGCCATCGCCCGGCTGGCCCGGATCCTGAACTCGCTGCCCGCCTCGGCTGGCGGGTCCGTGAGCTGCCAGCCCGTTGCCAGCACCTACCGCCTGGTGTTCCGGCCCAGGGCCGGCCATCCGCGCTTCGCGGTGACCGCGTTCGACTGCTACCAGGACGGCACCGACCAGGTCACCGTGGCCGGCCGGGCTCAGCCCGCGCTGGCCGACGCGGGCAACCGCGTGGCCGCCGCCGCCCGGCGGCTGCTGCACCGCCAGCCGCACTAGCGCGTGCCCCGTAGATCTCGGGGCAGCAGCCTGCGGACGCCGTGCGCCTCCCGCACCGGTCCCCGCATGCCTCTCGGCAGCCCCTGGCACCACTGGCGCCCCGTGTATCCCGGATACTCCAGCACGCGGTCGGTCGGATCCTGGGGTTGCGGCCTGACCGGAAAGTAGGCCGTTCGATCGTCCCGCGCCAAGATCGGAAACGTCGACCGCGGGGTGCGCGGCGTACGCGTGGCCGGTGACCTGCTGGCTGCCACGCTCCCAGAGCACTGATCTGCGGGACACAATGGCGCGCCAGCATGCCCGGCGGGTCATTCCCGTCCGCGGCCTGGCTCGCTAACGTGCAGGGGTGAGCATGCCGCGCGGGACGCTGGCCGGGCAGCTGGCCGCCATGGGGTTCGCCGACACCGCGCGGGCGCGGCGGCTGCTGACCGACGACCTGGGCCTGGACCCCGACGGGGCGGACGCGCCGCTGGTCGAGGCCCTGGCCGCGGCGGCGGACCCGGACCTGGCGCTGGGCGCGCTGGCCCGGATGGCGCCGGACGCCGAACTGCGCGCCGCGCTGCGGGCCGACGACGAGCTCCGCGACCGGCTCATCACCGTGCTCGGGGTCAGCGCGGCGCTCGGCGACCACCTGGCCCGCCAGCCTGACGACTGGCGGCTGCTGGCCGGCCCGGACGCCCTGGTCCGCCCGTCGGCGGAGGAGCTGACGGCCGACCTGCTGGCCGCCACCCGCGGCGACGGCGGCGACCCGGCGGCCAGCCGCGACCCGGCGGCCAGCCGGGACCCGGCCGTCAGCCGGGGCCCGGCCACCGGGCTGCGGCTGGCCTACCGGCGGCGGCTGCTGCACCTGGCCGCGCGCGACCTGACCGGCGCCGACCCGCTGGACAGCGTGATGGCCGAGCTGGCCGACCTGGCCGCCGCCGCCCTGACGGCGGCGCTAGCCATCGCCGCCGTGTCCGCCGGGGCTGGCGGGGCTGGCGGGGGTGGCGGGGGTGGCGTGGCGGTTGTTGCTATGGGCAAGACCGGGGGGCGGGAGCTGAACTACGCCAGCGACGTCGACGTTATCTTCGCCACCGGCGCCGAGGCGGGCGACGCGACGGCCCTGCGCGCGGCGACCGCGCTGGCCAGCGGCATGATCCGGATCTGCTCTCAGCCCGCGCCCGAGGGCACGCTGTTCCCCGTTGATCCCAACCTGCGCCCCGAGGGCCGCGACGGCCCGCTGGTCCGGACCGTGGCCAGCCACCGCGCCTACTACGAGCGCTGGGCCAAGACCTGGGAGTTCCAGGCCCTGCTCAAGGCCCGGCCGGTGGCGGGGGACCAGCAGGCCGGCGCCGCCTACCTGGCCGCGGTCCGGCCGCTGGTCTGGGAGGCCGCCCAGCGGCCCGACTTCGTGGCCGACGTCCAGGCCATGCGCCGCCGGGTGCTCAGCAGCCTGCCCGCCGACGAGGCGGGCCGGGAGCTCAAGCTGGGCCCTGGGGGGCTGCGTGACATCGAGTTCGCGGTCCAGCTGCTCCAGCTGGTGCACGGCCGGGCTGATGAGTCCCTGCAGGTGGCCGGGACGCTGGACGGTCTGCGCGCGCTGGCGGCCGGCGGCTACGTGGGCCGGGCCGACGCGGCCCGGCTGGCCGACGCCTACGAGTTCCTGCGCACCGTCGAGCACCTGCTCCAGCTCCGGCGGCTGCGCCGCACCCACACGCTGCCCGAGGACCGGGCCGTGCTGCGCCAGGTCGGCCGGGCGCTGCGCCGGATGCGGCCCGCCACCGGCAGCGCCCACGCCGACCCGGCCGACGAGCTGCTCCGCGAGTGGCGCCGGCACGCCGCCGAGGCCCGGCAGCTGCACGAGAAGCTGTTCTACCGGCCGCTGCTGGACGCCGTGGCCCGGCTGCCGGGCGAGGCGGTGCGGCTGACCCCGGCCGCGGCCGCGGCCCGGCTGGAGGCGCTGGGCTACGTGGACCCGGCCGGGGCGCTGCGGCACATCGAGGCGCTCAGCGCGGGGGTGTCCCGGCGCGCGGCCATTCAGCGCACGCTGCTGCCGGTGCTGCTGGGCTGGTTCGCCGACGCGCCCCAGCCCGACGCCGGGCTACTGGCCTTCCGCCAGGTCAGCGAGGCTCTCGGCAACTCACCCTGGTACCTGCGGCTGCTGCGCGACAACACCCTGGTGGCCCAGCGGATGGCCAGGGTGGTGGCCTCCAGCCGGTACGCCACCGGGCTGCTGCTGCGCGCCCCCGAGGCGGTCGCGATGCTGGCCGACACCGGCGAGCTGACCCCGCGCCCGGCCCCGGCCTTGCTGGCCGAGGCGCTGTCCGCGGTGGGCCGGCACGAGGTGGCGGCCGAGGCCGTCGGCGCGGTGCTGGCCATCCGCCGGCGCGAGCTGCTGCGCACCGCCATGGCCTACGTGCTCGGCCTGGCCGGGGTGACCGAGCGGGGCGAGGCGCTGACCACGGTGGCCGAGGTCACCGTGGCGGCGGCGCTGGCGGCGGCGGCGGCCGAGGTCGAGCAGGCGACCGGGCCGTTGCCGACCCGGCTGGCGGTGATCTCCATGGGTCGGCTGGGCGGGCGTGAGATGGGCTTCGCCAGCGACGCCGACGTGATATTCGTGCACGACCCGCTGCCCGGCGCGGACGAGGAGGCGGCCTCGCGGGCGGCCCACTCGGTGGCCGAGACCCTGCGCGCGCTGCTGGCCACGCCCCGCCCCGACCCGGCCCTCCAGGTCGACGCGGGCCTGCGGCCCGAGGGCCGCCAGGGCCCGCTGGTCCGCACCCTGGCGTCCTACCGCGCCTACTACCGGCGCTGGTCGGTGCCGTGGGAGGCACAGGCGCTGCTGCGGGCCGGGCTCGCGGCCGGGGACGCCGGGGTCGGCGCGGAGTTCCTGGCCCTGGCCGACGAGTTCCGCTACCCCGACGGCGGCATGGCTGAGGAGTCGGTCAGGGAGATCCGGCGTATTAAGGCCCGCATGGAGGCCGAGCGGATGCCGCGCGGGATGGACCCGGCGCTGAACCTCAAGCTCGGGCCGGGCGGGCTGGCCGACGTGGAGTGGGTGGCGCAGCTCATCCAGCTCCGGCACGCGCACGCGGTGCCTGAGCTGCGCACCACCGCGACCCTGCCCGCGCTGGCGGCGGCCAGGGACGCCGGGCTGGCCGGCGCCGCCGACGTGGCCGCGCTGACGGCGTCCTGGCAGCTCGCGGCCCGGATCAGGGACGGTGTCATGCTGATGCGCGGCCGCGGCTCGGACGCACTGCCCGCCGCGGGGACGGAGCTGGCGGTGGTGGGCCGGCTGCTTGGCTATCCGCCCGACGGCGGCCAGCAGCTGGCCGAGGACTGGCGCCGCGCCGCCCGCCAGGCCCGCAAGGTGGCCGAGCGGCTGTTCTACGGCTAGTGGTGAGGACCGCTTTAATCAGCCAGGTCTTGATCTTTCAGGACTGCCGGCAGAAGCAGGACGAGCGGATGGGCACGTCGGCGTAGGCGGCCGCGATCTTGAGCTGCTGGGCGATGATGCCGGCCTGCTCCGGCTTGCCCAGCCTGCTCAGGCACTCGTGGTAGCCGTGCAGGCTCCACACGTTGCCCGGATGCTGGCAGGAGCGGGCCAGGGTGTCGTCCAGCCCCAGGTCGGCGCGGTACACGGCCTCGGCCTCGGTGACCCGGCCCTGCTCCAGCAGCAGCGCGCCGAGGGCGTGCCGCGCGGGCTGCATCCAGCCCCACGGCTCGTCATAGGGCAGCCCGTCGTCCAATTCGACCGACCGGCGCAGGTGGCCGAACGCGGTGTCGTGGTCGCCGGCCCGGTAGGCCACTTCGCCGTCCAGCATGGCCCCGGCCACCTGCAGGATGTCCTGGCAGGTGTTGTTGAACAGGGTGCGCGTGTCCGGCACCCGCGCCGCGGCGGCGGCGAACGCCCGGCGGTGCGCGGCGGCCTCGTCCAGCCGGCCCAGCGCGGCACAGGCCACGCCCTGGGCGTAGTGCGTCAGCGCGGTGGTGAAGCAGTACAGCTCGGGGTCGGCGGGCAGCGGGGTGTCGATGATCTGCGCCCAGCGGCCGAACCGGATCAGCACGTGGAGCCTCATCGGCACGAAGCTCTCGAGCCAGTCGGCCATCCGCGGCACCTCGACCCGGAGCAGTTCCTCGGGGATGGCCGCGGCGAGCTGGTCGGCGGTCTCCAGCGCGACCCGTGACTGGCCCGCGAACATGGCGCCGTAGATCTTGAAGTGGTAGTCGTGGGCCCGGTACAGCGTGTAGAAGTTCATCGACCCGTGCTCGGCGCGGTACTTCTCGTCGGCCACGATCGCGGCCGAGTTCGAGGCCACGACGCTGCGGTAGTCGCCGCACAGCACGTCCAGGTGGGTCGGCATGTGCCGCAGGTGCCCGGCGTCAGGGACCAGGTCGCGCAGCAGGTCGCCGGCTTTCAGGGCGTCCTCGGGCCGGGATGACTGCTCCATCAGGTGGATGTACATGTGCAGGACGCCGGGGTGGGCCGGGCCGCCGGGGGCGGCCAGCGCCGCCTCCAGCACGGCCCTGGCCTCGATGGTGGCGGGCCCGGCCGGCTCGCCGGCCGGGGTCCACAGGGCCCACGGGGTCAGGTTCATCAGCGCGTCGGCGAACAGCACGGCCACGTCCAGGTCGCCGGGGTGGGCCCGGTAGGCCGCGCGCATGGCGTCGGCGTAGCTGTCGTTCCAGGCCGTGCAGTCCTCGGCCGGCTCGGGACTGGGGTACCGGGCGGTCAGCGCCTCGATGAGCGCCCGCTCGGCCGGTGTGACCTCGGCCGACTGGGCCGCGGCCGCGACGGCGGTCCGGCTGGCGGCGTAGGCACGGGCCACGCTGGCGGACAGGTCCTCGGGGTCGAAGGCCTCCCACGGCTTGTTGTAGTTGGGGCCGAGCGCGAAGGCCAGCCCCCAGTGGGCCAGCGCGCATTGGTCATCGGCCGCGGTGGCGCGCTCGAAGCAGGCCACGGCTTCCTCGTGGTTGAAGCCGTAGGTCCACACCAGCCCGCGGCTGAACCACAGCCGGGCCTGCTCGGACGTGGTCGTCACCGGGCGCTGGTAACTGCCGAGGTCAAAGTAGTCAGCCATCAGGCAGCACCCTAGCCGGGAGCCAGGCACCGGCCCCAGGTCAGCTGGGCCACGATCTCCATGGTCAGCACGCCGTCCTCGGCGTAGGGGCGGAGCAGTTCGGTCACCGCCTGGTCGAAGGCCGCCGCCTCCGGCGGTGGCATGCCCTCCCTGGCCAGGCTCGAGGTGGAGTGCAGGGCCTCGACGCTGTCGGCCACGGGCTGGCGGAACGGCACCGGCGCGGTCGTCGCCTGGCCCGCCACCTCGAACTGGTCGGTGGCGGTCAGCGCGTCGATCAGCCGGAACGTAGGATCGAATCCAGGGCTGCGGGAGTGGCGGACGATGATCTCGGTCAG
>Ga0134126_10008615_pt1 | contig 12828 bp, 12 predicted proteins | sample KB31752_FD_96881 | JGI IMG/M metagenome (GOLD analysis project Ga0134126, IMG submission 96881) | Terrestrial soil microbial communities with excess Nitrogen fertilizer from Kellogg Biological Station, Michigan, USA - KB3-175-2 | ecosystem: Environmental > Terrestrial > Soil > Unclassified ...
GGACCACAGCACCGGGTAAGCGTTGCTGCTCTGGTCGCAGGAGCCGTCGGAGTAGTTGCCGGCGCCGACGCCGGAGGAGTAGGAGTCACCGAGCGCGACGTAGTGGACCGTGCTCTGGGCGCTGGCCGCCGGGGCGGCGGCCAGCAGCCCGAGCGAGGCGGCGGCGAGCGTGCAGGCGGCGGCGATCAGGCGGGGGCGACGAATGGCGTGGTGGAAGGGGTGGCGGACATGGCGGGGGCGTGACGGCACCGGCTCCTCCTTGGGCGGGTACTGTGCGAGTTCTACTCATCAGTAACTCCGCGCCGATAGCCGGTCAATAGGGGTGTATCCGCCCGACTCCGCCCGGTTACAGTCCGGCGAAGGCGTCCTCCAGCACCGACAGGCCCTCGTTCAGCAGCGCCTCGCCGATCACCAGCGGCGGCAGGAACCGCAGCACGTTGCCGAACGTCCCGCAGGTCAGCACGAGCAGGCCCGCGTTGTGACAGGCCTTGGCCACCTGCGCGGCGGCCGCCGCGTCCGGCTGCAGCGTGCCCGGCTTGACCAGCTCGATGGCCACCATGGCGCCGCGGCCGCGCACATCGCCGATGACCGGGGCGGCCTGCGCCAGCTTGCGCAGCCGGGGCAGCATGATGTCGCCGATCCGGCGGGCCGCCGCGGGCAGGTCCTCCTTGGCCATGGTCTCGATGGCGCCGAGCGCCGCGGCGCAGGCCACCGGGTTGCCGCCGAAGGTGCCGCCCAGGCCGCCCGGGTGCACCGAGTCCATCAGGTCGGCCCGGCCGGTCACCCCGGCCAGCGGCAGCCCGCCCGCGATGCCCTTGGCCGTGGTCACCAGGTCCGGGATCACACCCTCGTGGTCGACCGCGAACCAGTCGCCGGTCCGGCAGAACCCGGACTGGATCTCGTCGGCCACGAACACGATCCCGTTGTCCCGGCAGAAGCTGGCCAGCCCGGGCAGGAAGCCGTCCGGCGGCACGATGAAGCCGCCCTCGCCCTGGATGGGCTCGATGACCACGGCGGCCACGTTCTCCTCGCCCACCTGGGTGTGGATCAGGCCCTTGATCACATCCAGCGCGTCGGCCTGGCAGGCCGCCGGGCCGCCCGGCCAGCGGAACGGGTAGGCCATCGGCACCCGGTAGACCTCGCCGGCGAACGGCCCGAACTTGTCCTTGTAGGGCATGTTCTTCGCGGTCATGGCCATGGTCAGGTTGGTGCGGCCGTGGTAGGCGTGGTCGAACACTACGATCGCGTCCCGGCCGGTAGCCCGCCGCGCGATCTTGACCGCGTTCTCCACCGCCTCGGCGCCCGAGTTGAACAGGGCCGACCGCTTGTCGTGGTCACCGGGCGTGAGCCGGTTGAGCTCCTCGCAGACCTCCACGTAGCCCTGGTAAGGCGCGACCATGAAGCAGGTGTGGGTGAACGCCGAGACCTGCTCGATCACCCGGTTGACGACCAGCTCGGCGCTGTTGCCGACCGAGGTGACCGCGATCCCGGAGCCGAAGTCGATCAGCGAGTTGCCGTCCACGTCCACCACGATCCCGCCGCCCGCGGCCGTGACGAAGACCGGGAGCACATGGCTCAGCCCGCGGGCGACGCTGCGCTGGCGCCGCTCCAGTAGCTCGCGGGAGGCCGGACCCGGGATCTCCGTGACGAGGTGGCGCTGCTGCGGCACTGACGGGCCGCCGGGAAGGGTGGGATTCAGGCTCATAAGCAGACACTATCCCTGGCCAGCACACGGCGGCAGGGGGGCTGCTCGTCGCCCAGCCGGCCGAGCGCCGGGGCACCCGGCACACCAGGACCGGCCAGACGATCTGGGCCCAGCAGCCGCTGCCGCGCTCGATCACCCCGGCTTAAGAGCTGGATGATTAAGTCCGTTCAGGGCCTGAACCAGCGCTGCCCGCGACTGCCGTCACAGGGCTGGACGGTCAGCGTGGTGCCGGACTGAGCTGGCGAGCCCCGCGCGGCCAGGCACAGGTGCGCGCCGGCGTTGTCGAGCGCGAACCCGGCCCCTGGCCGCCAGTCCTGGAGGCTGCCGCCGGTGCAGTGCTCCACGCTGACCGGTCCCGTGCTGGCGCTGGCGGTGAGGCACAGGCCGCTGCTGGTCCGCAGCTGATCCCCGTCCAGCGTCCATTGCTCAGTGGGCGAGCCCCGGCCGCAGCGGGCCAGCCAGGACCAGGCACCCGGCTGGTCGGTCACGTACTCCGCGCACATCCCGGTCACCCCGCTGGGCAGCGCGCCCTGGCGCAGGATGCTCACCGCGTGCGCCGCCGCCGTCAGGTACCGCCGGTAGCCGCCATTCAGGTACGCCGTCCACGGCCGCAGGTCGGTCCCGTACCCGGCGACCACGCGGTAAGCCGCTCTGGCGTTGCACCGGCCCTGGTAGGCGCAGGTGTCGCTGACTCCGGTGCGGGTCGGCCCGCCGACCAGCCAGGCGCCCCGGTAGACGGAGTCGCTTCCGTGCTTGGTGCTGGCCTTGGTGCTGGCCTTGGTGCTGGCCTTGGTGCTGGCCTTGGTGCTGGTCTTGGTGCTGGCCTTGGTGCTCGTGGGGGTGCAGGCCTGCCGGGTGCTGTTGTTGTAGCAGGCCGCCTGGTCACAGCCGGTCTCGGCCAGCGCCACCGCGACCGCCGTGGTCAGCCGGCCGTGCGCGATGCCGGTGTCAGGGAACCCGGCCTTGGCCGCCCAGGTCGCGCACCGCCGCGCCGCCGTCGCCAGCTGGCTGCCGCTCAGCCGGACCGGCAGCGCGTCCGGGATCACGCCCGGCCGGGCCGGGTTCGGCTGCACCACCGGGGGCCGGATCCGGGGCCGGGCCGCCGACCGGGTGGACGCGCCCAGCGCGCTGACGAGGAAGATGGCCGACAACAGCGCGACGGCGACGATCAGGCTGCGGATCAACGAGCGGCTCCCCCTGGGCGCGTGCTGGTCATGAGCTGGTCCCGCAGCCCAGACCACCACAGACATGCCCGCCCGAACACGCTGGCACCGGTCGGCCTTGGCAAAGATCCCGTCAGGTTGCCGGCCGCCCGGCCCGAATAGGTTAGGGCGGGCGCCGCTGGTAACAATGGGGATTCGGACGACAACCCTGAGCAACATCACGACCGTCGGGGGCGATGTGGCAACAGAGTGGCAGCCCACGCCGGCGCCGGGCGACCATGCCCCGGCGCCGCAGCAGGCAGGCGTACCCCAGCAGGTCGGCCCGGCGGGCGCCGGGGCGGCGGGGCGCGGGGCAGTGGGGGAGCAGACCGGTGGCTACGAGCCCGGCCTGCCGCCGTCCTACAGCCCGGCCGACGAGCCGCCGGCGCGCAGGCTGGCCAGCCACCCCATGGTCGGGTTCATCCCGTGGATCCTGTTCTGGGTCATCGCCAGCCCGTCCACCTGGGAGACCGCCACCATCGCGGCGCTGATCGCGGCCCTGCTGGTGATAGCGCTGAGCCTGGACCTGCAGCCGCTGGTGGCCTGGTCGGCGTCCAGCCAGGCGCGGCCCGGCTCAGGGCCGGCCTCACAGTCAGCCTCCGAGTCGGCGTCCGGTCAGGACACGGCGGCGCGGCGGCCGTCGCGGCTGCGGGCCGAGGTCGGCCACCTCAAGCTGCTCGACGTGGCCACGGTCGTGTTCTTCGCCGCGCTGACCATCGCGGCCATCGTGACCAGCCGTCAGGATGTCGCCGAGCTGGACAAGTACTCGCAGGCCATCTCCAGCGGCGCCCTCGGCGTCATCGCGCTGGGATCCATCATCTTCGGGCACCCGTTCACCGTGGACTACGCCAAGGAAGAAGCGGCTCCCGGGGCCTGGCACACAGCCGCGTTCAAGCGCATCAACCTCGTGCTGACCTCGGTCTGGACGGTCGTCTTCCTGGTCTGCGGGGCGCTGGGGCTGATCGCCCAGACCGTTGGCCCCAAGGGCCTGCGCGACTGGCTGAACTGGTACATCCCGATCGCGCTGATCTTCATCGCGTTCAGGTTCACCAAGTGGTACCCGCAGCAGGTCAGGGAGCAGCAGTCGCTCCAGGCCCCAGCGCCCAGCCGCTGAGCCGTCGGAGCCCGCTGGGCCGGTGAGACGCCGGCCGCCAGGGCGCCGAGCCGGTCAGCGCCGCGCCCGCCGGTGGTGCCGGTGATGGTGATGGTGATGATGCCGGTGATGGTGCCGGTGCCGGAAGTGCAGGAAGTGGTCGGGCCATTCCTGCCAGTCGGCGGACGGGAACCCGGCGTTGATCCGCGTCCAGTCGTAGCCGTTGGGATCCGAGCCGATGTGCTGCTGGGAGATGAGGATGTACCGATCATGCCGCCCGACCTTCTCCACCACGGCCACGTGCCCCGCGGGCCCCATGCCGGGTGCGCCGCCGTTCCACTCGGCCACCGCGCCCACCGACGGGACGTGGTTCACCACCACTCCGTGGGCGGCCGCGGTCGCCGCCCACTGGCCGGCGTTGCCCAGCAGGTACCGCGGCCGCCGGGCGCGGAACACCCGGGCCTCGACGTAGGCCACGTAGTTGGTGCACTCGTTGCCCGCCGTCATCCGCCAGTACGAGGCGCCCGCGTGCCGGGGATAGCCATGGTCGCTGTGACCGCGGGCCGCGCAGCCGGCGTAGCCCGCGCAGATGATCACCGACGCGCCGCCGGCCGCGCCATCCGGCCCGGCGTGCGTGCCCCCGGCGTGCAACCCGGCCAGCAGCGGCACCACGGCCGCGACGGACAGCACGGACGGGGTCCGGACCCGGCCGGGTAAGACACCTTTCCCGCGCGCATCTGACATGACAGTCCTCCTCGGGCCGGCCGAATGGCCAGCAGGTGACGGAAGGCGCCTGTGCGTTGTCGACCCGACCCACTATGACCGCCGCGATGCCAACGGGAAGCAAAATCCGTCACGCCACGCCGGCCAGCCAGTCACCCATAGTAGCCAAAACGCGCCCATGCCCGTCCAAATCTCGGCCGCCCGCTGTGGATGTCCCGTTGGGTACCCGTGGAGGTACCCAACGGGACATCCACGATCGATCCGGGCTGGCGCTGCGGCCCGGATCGACCGGCGGCGGGGCCGGGTGGGGGCCGACGGGCGGTGGCGGGATCATGTTGCCGTGGCGGATCCAGGACCAGAACGGGACGGGCTGTTCTCGGCGCTGTTCGACCGAGGCGGGACCGGGCCCGGCGACCGGGAGTGGCTGCAGGCGATGCTCGACGCCGAGGCGGCCCTGGCCAGGGCGCTCGAATCGGCGGGCCAGGTCCCGGCCGGCGCCGGGGCCGCCGTCACCGCGGCCGCACGGGCCGGGGAGTTCGACGCCGGCGAGATCGGCCGCCAGGCGGCGCTGACCGGCAACCCGGTGCCCGCCCTGGTCCGCGCGCTCACGGCCAGGGTCGATCCCGCCGCCCGCGCCGCCGTGCACGCCGGCGCGACCAGCCAGGACATCATCGACACCGCCATGATGCTGCTGGCCCGGCGGGCGCTGGGCACGATCGAGGCCGACCTGGCCGCGGCGGCCGGGGCGGCGGCCGACCTGGCCCGCGAGCACGCCGGCACCGTGATGGCCGGGCGGACGCTGCTCCAGCAGGCCGTGCCGGTCACGTTCGGGCTGACGGCGGCGGGCTGGCTGACCGCCCTCGACGAGGCGCGGGAGCGGCTGGCCGAGGTCCGGACCGTACGGCTGGCGTCCCAGTTCGGCGGGGCGGCGGGCACGCTGGCCTCGCTGGGGGAGGCCGGGCCCGCGGTGGCGGCGGCGTTCGCGGCCGAGCTCGGGCTGGCCCGGCCGGTGCTGCCCTGGCACACCGACCGGCTCCGCCTGGTCGAGCTGGCGGCCGCGCTGGCCGGGGCGTGCGCGGCGACGGGCAAGGTGGCCAGGGACGTCACGCTGCTGGCCCAGTCAGAGGTGGCCGAGGTCGCCGAGGGTGACGCCGGCGGCCAGGCGGGCGGCTCGTCGGCGATGCCGCACAAGCGCAACCCGGTCGCCGCGGTGCTGATCCTCGGCAGCACCCGCCGGGCGCCGCACCTGCTGGCCAGCCTGGCCGCGGCGGCGGAGCACGAGTACCAGCGGGCGGCCGGGGCCTGGCACGCCGAATGGGAGCCGCTGGCCGACCTGCTCCGGGTGACCGGGTCGGCCGCGGCCTGGACCGCGAAGCTGCTGGCCGGCCTGCGCGTGGACCCGTTCCGGATGCGGGCCAACCTGGATGCCGCGCGCGGCCTGCCGATGGCCGAGCACGTGACCGCGGTGCTGGCCCCGGCCCTGGGTCGGCTCGACGCGCACGACTTGATCGCCAGGGCCAGCCGGGTCGCGGCCGGGTCCGGGCGGCCGCTGGGCGACGTCCTGCTGGACACCCCGGAGTTCGCCGAGCCCATCGCCACGGCCGGGATCACCCCGGACCAGGTCCGGCAAGCGCTCGAGCCCGCGGCCTATCTTGGTGCCGCCAGCGCGTTCGTGACCGCGGCGCTGCGGGCCCACGACGAGCGGGACTCCCGCCGCGAGCCCGGCCCTGAATGAGCGTCGGCCCAGCACCCATCAAGATCACTGATAACAGCAAGAAGCGGAACGGGCCGATCGGTGCGACGACCAAGATTGTTGATAACAGCAAGAAGTGAGTAGCGGACAACGACGTGGTTGTTGCTCTCGCGTCGCTAGTGCAGCGTGAGAGCAACAACCACGTCGTTCGCCGGGGTGGGCCGAAGGCGAAAGCGCTATCAAGATCGCTGATAACAGCAAGAAGCGGTAGCGAGTCAGGACAGGACGGGAGACAGGCACGATGAGCGACGCTGGCCCGGTGCGGGCGAAGGCTGACCCCGAGACCGACTCCGAGACCGACTCCGCGCGGCGGGAGCAGGGCATGCGGGTGCGGCGGGAGGTGCTCGGCGACGCCCACGTGGACCGGGCCGTCGCGCGAACGACCGAGTTCACGGCCCCCTTCCAGGACCTGATCACCCGGTACGCCTGGGGCGAGATCTGGTCCCGGCCCGGCCTGACCCGGCCCGAGCGCAGCATGATCACGCTGACCGCGCTGGCCGCGCTGGGCCGTGAGGGGGAACTGGCCATGCACGTCAGGGCGGCGGTGCGCAACGGTCTCAGTCCGGAGCAGATCGGCGAGGTGCTGCTGCAGGTCGGGATCTACGCGGGGGTTCCCGCGGCCAACAGCGCATTCGCGGTGGCCCAGCGGGTCCTGGCCGAGCTGGCCGCCGAAGATGGCCCCCCGGCGTAGCCGCCGGGCGGCCCGCTCGGCTGGCGCCGCGGTCCCGTCTGGCCCCGGCCGGCCCTGGCCGGCCCGGCCGGCCCGTCGGTCCGGCCAGCCCGGATGGCTCAATATTTCGTAGTCCGCACAGGTGTGCACTTTGCGGCCAGAACCCGATATCGTTTCGGTAAACGGCCAGCGAGAAGGTGGGTGAGGCGTGGCGGAGATCGTGTCACTGGCCACGGCTGTGGAGCGCACGATCCACGATGGTGACACCGTCGCGATGGAGGGGTTCACGCACCTGATCCCGCACGCGGCCGGACGCGAAGTGATCAGGCAGCGGCTGCGGGACCTGACCCTGGTCAGGATGACCCCGGACGTGATCTACGACCAGCTCATCGGGGCCGGCTGCGCGAGCAAGCTGGTCTTCTCCTGGGGCGGCAACCCCGGCGTGGGCTCGCTGCACCGGTTCCGCGACGCGATCGAGAACTCCTGGCCGGTGCCGCTGGACATCGAGGAGCACAGCCACGCGGGGATGGCCAACCGCTACGCGGCCGGGGCGTCCGGGCTGCCGTTCGCGGTGCTGCGCGGCTACCGCGGCACGGGGCTGGCCGGGCTGGCCGAGAACATCAGCGAGATCACCTGCCCGTTCACCGGCGAGCAGCTGACCGCGGTGGCGGCGCTGAACCCCGACGTGGCGGTGGTCCACGCCCAGCGGGCCGACCGGGCCGGGAACGTCCAGCTCTGGGGCATCACGGGGGTCCAGAAGGAGGCCGTGCTGGCGTCGCGGCGCTCGGTGGTCACTGTCGAGGAGATCGTGGACGAGCTGGACCCGCGGCCGGGCGCGGTGGTGCTGCCGGCCTGGACCGTCAGCTACGTGGCCCTGGCTCGTGGCGGGGCGCATCCGTCCTACGCACTGGACTACTCGGTCCGGGACAACGACTTCTACGTGGCCTGGGACGCCATCAGCCGGGACCGGGACATCTTCACGGCCTGGCTGGACGCCGAGGTGTTCGGGTCCGCGGACCGCGCCGGGGCGTCGCGGTGACCGCCAGCCCCGACGCCAGCGCTGACAGCCACTCCGACTACACCCGCGACGAGATGATGACCGTCACCGCCGCGCGCACCCTGCGGGACGGGATGACCTGCTTCGTCGGGATCGGGCTGCCCAGCGAGGCGGCCAACCTGGCCCGCGCCACCCACGCGCCCAGCCTGGTGCTGATCTACGAGTCGGGCACCATCGGGGCCAAGCCGGGCGCGCTGCCGCTGTCCATCGGCGACGGCATCCTGGCCGAGACGGCCGACGCCGTGGTCAGCGTGCCGGAGATCTTCAACTACTGGCTCCAGCCCGGCCGGATCGACCTCGGGTTCCTGGGCGCGGCCCAGATCGACAAGTTCGGCAACATCAACACCACGGTCATCGGGGACTACGCCAAGCCGAAGGTGCGGCTGCCGGGCGCGGGCGGCGCCCCGGAGATCGCCGCGTCCTGCCGCGAGGTGACGGTGGTGCTGCGGCATAACCTGCGGTCGTTCGTGGAGCGGGTCGACTTCATCACCTCGGTCGGATTCGGCGACGGGCCGGGCGCCCGCCAGCGGCTGGGCCTGACCGGCGCGGGCCCGCAGCGGATCATTACCGACCTGGGCGTGCTCGAGCCAGACCCCGCGACCTGCGAGTTTGTGCTGACGGGGGTATATCCCGGAGTGTCAGTGGCGGACGTGAAGAGCAAGACAGGCTGGAAACTACAGGTCTCCGAGGGACTCGCCGAGATTCCCGCCCCCGGCCCCGGCGAGCTCAGCGCGCTGCGGGCGCTGGTCGCCGCGGAGCCTGCGACAGAAGGAGCGCGCCCATGACCACGGGCCAGGCGACCACCGAGGGCCTGACGCTGCCCTCGTACGAACGGCCCGTCGGGGTCCACCCGCCGCTGGACACCCCGGAGTACCGGTCGACGCTGCTGCGCTCGCCCAAGCGCGCGCCGGTCCGGCTGCCGCACGGGCTGACCGAGGTGACCGGGCCGCTGCTCGGGGCCGAGCGGGTCACGGCGGGCGACGCCGACCTGACCAGCCGGCACGCGAGCGAGCCGCTGGGCGAGCGGATGATCCTCACCGGCCGGGTGCTGGACTCCGACGGCCGCCCGGTGCCCGACACGCTCATCGAGATCTGGCAGGCCAACGCGTCGGGCCGGTATGCGCACGGGGTGGACGACCACCCGGCGCCGCTGGACCCCAACTTCGACGGCGCGGGGCGGTGCATGACCGACTCGCTGGGCCGGTACCGGTTCGTGACCATCAAGCCCGGCGCCTACCCGTGGAAGAACCACCTCAACGCCTGGCGGCCGCAGCACATCCACTTCTCGCTCTTCGGCCGGGCCTTCACCCAGCGCCTGGTGACCCAGATGTACTTCCCCGGCGACCCGCTGTTCGCCCAGGACCCGATCTTCAACTCGGTCCCCGACCCCAGGGCGCGGGAGCGGCTCATCTGCCAGTTCGACCTGGAGGTGACCGAGCCGGAATGGGCGCTGGGCTACCGGTGGGACATCGTGCTGCGCGGCCGCGAGGCGACCGTGTTCGAGCGGGCGAGCGAGCGGGGTGAGCACCAGTGACCCTCGGCCTGACCCCGTCCCAGACCGTGGGCCCGTTCCTGGCCATCGGGCTGCCGTGGCCCGACGGTCCCGACGTGGTCGACCTGGCCACCCCTGGCGCGATCACGATCAGCGGCCGGGTGCTGGACGGGGCCGGCGAGCCGGTTCCCGACGCGCTGGTCGAGACCTGGCAGGCCGCCCCGGACGGCAGCTTCGCCCACCCGGACGACCCGCGCGGCGGGGGCGACCCGCACTTCCGCGGCTTCGGGCGCAGCGCCACCGACACCGCGGGCCGGTATAACATCGTCACGCTCCGGCCGGGCCCGTTCCCCGGCCGGGACGGCGGCACCGAGGCGCCGCACCTGGACGTGTCCGTGCTGGCCCGCGGGCTGCTGGACCGGGTCGTGACCCGGATCTACTTCGCCGACGAGGAAGCGGCCAACGCGGCCGACCCGGTGCTGGCCACGGTCGACCCGGCGCGCCGCGGCACGCTGATCGCGACGCCGGAGCCGGGCGGCCAGGCCGGCCGGTTCCGGTTCGACATCCGTCTGCAGGACCCGCAGGAGACCGTCTTCTTCGATGTCTGAGCCCGTCGCCCCGCTGATCCTGGCGGCTTCCCCGCTCGACGGGCCCGACGGAGCGCCGGTGCTGGTGCTCGGCAACTCCATGGGCACCAGCCGGGACTGCTGGGCCCTGTCGGTGCCGGTGCTGGCCCGGCACTTCCGGGTGCTGCGCTACGAGCATCGCGGTCACGGCGCGCCGCGGGCCCAGTCGCCCGCCCCGCCCGGCCCGTACAGCATCGACGACCTCGGCGGCGACGTGCTGGCCCTGCTGGACGCCCGCGGCGTCCAGCGCGCGCTGTACTGCGGCGTCTCGCTGGGCGGCATGGTCGGCATGTGGCTGGCCAGCCACGCCCCGGACCGGATCGCCGGGCTCGGCCTGTCCTGCACGTCGGCATTCATGCCGCCCGCCGAGGGCTGGACGCAGCGGGCCGCGGCGGTGCGGGCGTCGGGCAGCGGATCCGTCGCCGCGCAGGTGGTGAGCCGGTGGTTCACCCCGGCCTGGCAGGCCGCGCACCCCGAGGTGCCCGAGGCGTTCGTGGCCGGCCTGGCCGCCACCAGCGACGAGGGTTACGCGGGCTGCTGCGAGGCCATCGCGGCCATGGACCTGCGCCAGGACCTGGGCTCGATCACCGCGCCCACGCTGGTGATCTCCGGGGCGCAGGACCCGTCCACGCCGCCCTGGCACGGGGCCGCGATCGCCTCGGCGATCCCCGGCGCCCGGCTGCGGGTGGTGCGCGGCGCGGCCCACCTGGCCAACGTCAGCAACGCGGCCGAGGTCACGGCCCTGCTGATCCCGCACCTGCTGGCCGCGGCCGGCCAGTCCTAGCCGCGCCCCCGCTCAGGGCAAAAGCTCAGGGCACCAGCTCAGGGCAACAGCTCAGGGCGCCAGCAGTACCCGGCCCAGCCGGCTGCGGTCTTCCAGCAGCGCGTGCGCCCGAGCGGCCTCCTCCAGCGGCAGCGTGGCCTGCACCGCGGCGCGCAGCCGGCCCGCGGCGGCCAGCCCGGCCACCTCGGCCATCTCCCGGCGGGCCTGATCCGGCCGGGCCGCCCGCCAGGCCAGCAGCCCGAACCCGGACACCGTGCGCAGTGATAGGACTTGGCCCACGGGCAGCTCGGGCAGCTCACCGCTGGCCGCGCCGTAGAACACCAGCCGGCCGAGCGGGGCCAGCAGGTCCAGGCTCTGCCCAGTTACCTGGCCGCCGATGATGTCGAGCACGACGTCCACGCCGCCGGGCGCCGCCGCCCGGACCTGGTCGGTCCAGTCCGGGTCGGTGTAGCAGACTCCGACGTCGGCCCCGTGCTCACGGGCGAACTCCAGCTTGGCCGGCGAGCTGGCCGTGGCGATCACGGTGCCCGCGCCCTCGATCCGGGCCAGCTGGGTGGCCAGGTGCCCGATCCCGCCCGCCGCCGAGTGGACCAGCACCGTCTCGCCCGCCGCCACCTGCCCGGTGCGCAGCACGCGCAGGGCCACCGGCGCGGGCATGTCCAGCACGCTGGCCGTCCCGGCGTCCACCCCGGCCGGCACCCGGACCAGCCAGTCCGCGTCGGCCAGCACGTAGCCGGCGTAGGCGTCCGGGTTGACCAGCGCCACCACCCGCTGGCCGGCCAGCGCCGGGTCGGCACCCTCGCCGACCGCCTCCACCGTGCCGACCACGTCGCCGTGCGGGCTGCCCGGCAGCGTCGGCCGGCCCAGCGGGCTGGTCCCGCGCCGGAAGGCGGTGTCCACCCAGCTGGTCCCGATGGCCTCGGTCCTGACCAGCACCTGGCCCGCGCCCGGCACCGGGACGTCGGCCTCCTCGACCTTGAGGACCTCGGGGCCGCCGAACTCGTAGTAGCGCACTCGCCGCATCTGTGCTCCGTTTCCTGGGGTAAGCGAACGTTGGCCGGGTAAACGTTGACTCGGCCAACGTTGGATTGGCCAACGATAACAAAGGATCGTTGGCCCGGCCAACGAATATGGCTACACTGGCCTGGTGATCTCGGATGAGTCCTGTGAGCCTGGTCAGAGCCGAGCACCGCGGCGGCTCCAGGGAACCGCGTTCTGGCTACTCGGGCGGGCCGCCCGGCGGGCCGAGCGGGTGACGCAGCAGAGCCTGTTCGAGGCCGGGATGCGGCGTGGCTTCTACGGCGTGCTGGCCACGCTGGAGGAGTTCGGGCCCGGCGCGCAGGCCGAGATCGGCCGGCGGCTGGGCATCGACCCGAGCGACATGGTCGCCATCCTCAACGACCTCGAGCGCGCGGGCTACGTGAGCCGCGAGCGCGACCCCGACGACCGGCGCCGCAACAGCGTCACCATGACCGCGGCCGGGGCCGAGGCGCTGGTCCGGTTCGACGCCGCCATCGCCGACGCCCAGGACGAGATGCTGAGCTCGCTGTCCGCGGCCGACCGCGACCAGCTCCTCACCCTCCTGAAGCGCCTGGCCGCCCCCGACCCCGCCCCCCCGCCGACCAACTACCCGCCCCAGCCGCTGCCTGCCCCCCCGCCCCGCCCCAGCCGACCAGCTAACCGCCCCAGCCCGCCGCCTGACCGCCCCGCCCGCCCCAGCCCC
>Ga0134126_10008616_pt1 | contig 12827 bp, 10 predicted proteins | sample KB31752_FD_96881 | JGI IMG/M metagenome (GOLD analysis project Ga0134126, IMG submission 96881) | Terrestrial soil microbial communities with excess Nitrogen fertilizer from Kellogg Biological Station, Michigan, USA - KB3-175-2 | ecosystem: Environmental > Terrestrial > Soil > Unclassified ...
GGGTCGTCGAGGTTCAACTGCGCACCGTCAATCCATATCGAATGATACGCCCTGGTGCGGGGCGCGAGCGCCATGGCCGCGCGCGAGCAATCCTCGAACACCTGCTGTCGGGCTGGGGTGTATGCGGGCGTGGGGGGTGCCAGCACGTTGCGGTTCACATCGCCGCAGGCTGAAAGTGTCGAGAGCAGCGATTCGTTGATGCCTTTGACCAGAGCGCGAAGACCGGACTTCACGACCCCATGAAATTGGATGCTCTGTCGCGTGGTGATGCGGAGCGAGTCGTTGCCATATCGCGCCGAAAGATCATCGAACACAATCCATTGCCGGGACGTCATCACGCCGCCGGGGATGCGTCCCCGGATCATCATGATGTATTTCTTTTGAGTCTTGCGCAAATCTCGATCATCTTGCTGATAAATGCCATGAAACTTGAGGAACTGGACATCGTCCTCTGAAAAGCGGTCGCTATTGGCGTCCGCCAGCGTATTGGCAATGCCGCCGGCGAGCGTCGGGGTCGCTTCCTTGATGACTTCATTGTGCGTCACTTTCGGTGGCGCTTCGGAGACAATCATAAGTTATACACTAAACATGCTTAATTATCATCAACCTCTGTAAAATGTCAATGTATTCGCGTAAAGGTTAGCTCCAAGACTGTCGGCGCACAAAGGAATTCCACCCGAACGCAACGTTTCGAGTCGCGTTCAACCATTGGCCACTTGCATCGGAGCGTACAATGCCTACAGTGACCCGCTTGGCCGATGATTTCGCTGCAGCATGAGCCGACAAAAGACCTACTACTTCGACAATAATGCCACGACGCGAGTGGCGCCACAAGTGGTGGAAGCAATGCTGCCGTTTCTGACTGAAGACTGGGGCAACCCATCCAGCGCCTACACGTTCGGCAATCAAATCGCCCGGTGCATCCAGGACGCGCGGGCCAAGGCGGCCGCGCTCATCAACGCCGATCCACGTGACGTGATTTTCACCAGTTGCGGCACCGAGAGCAACAATACGGCAATTCACAGCGCGCTCATGACGAACCCCGGCAAACGGCATGTCGCCACGACGGCTGTGGAACACTCGGCCAACATCAAATTCTGCGAGCATCTTCAGAAACGTGGCTACGCGGTGACGTTTCTTCCAGTCGAATCCGACGGTTCGTTGGACCTGCATCTGCTCGAAAAATCCATCCGACCCGACACGGCGATTGTCTCGGTCATGTGGGCGAACAACGAAACCGGCGTGATTTTTCCCATTGAGGAAATCGCGGCGATCTGCCGCAGCAAAGGCGTGCTTTGCCACACGGACGCCGTGCAAACGCCGGGCAAGCTGAAGATTGATGTGCAAAACCTTGGTGTGGATTTCCTGTCGCTGTCCGCGCATAAGTTTCATGCGCCAAAAGGCGTCGGCCTTCTTTACATCAGGCGACGTACGAAGTTTCAGCCTTACATCGTTGGTGGCCGTCAGGAGGGCGACCGCCGTGGTGGGACGGAAAATGTACCTTACATCATCGCGACGGGTGAGGCGGCGGAACTGGCGGCGGAACATCTACGGGAAGAAAACACGCGGGTGCGCGCCTTGCGGGACCGGCTGGAGGACCATATCCTTAAAACCATACCGGACACGAACCGCAATGGGGCAAAGGACGGGCGCCTGCCGAACACGACCAATATTTCTTTCGGTCGCGTCGAGGCCGAGGGGATTCTCGTGTTGCTTGACCAGGCAGGCATTTGCGCGTCAAGCGGTTCGGCCTGCACCACCGGTTCGCTCGATCCTTCGCACGTCCTTGTGGCAATGGGCTTGAATCCGGCACGCGCGCGCGGATCGGTGCGGTTCAGCCTCGGTGTCTATAACACGGATGAGGATGTGGACTACTTGTTGAAACATCTGGCGCCAGCCATCGCGAAATTGCGGGCTGGCGTGCCGGAAGACACGGTCGGAACACTGGAGACCGCTGGCCGAAAGCCGCGCAAAACGGCGGCATGACAGTTCGGAACGCCTCCGGATTTCCGGGGTTCGCTCCGAAATTTTCGTGTTCAAGACACGCTTTCCTGCTTAACTCTCCGGAATGGATCAATTGTTGAACCTGCTGCGCGAAAACGCGGCGCTGACACCTGCCCAGCTTTCCAAAATGCTCAACCTCTCGGAAGCCGAGGTGGCTGCGAAAATAAAAACCTACGAAAAGGACCAGGTCATCCTTGGCTACCGCACGATCGTAAATGAGGAAAAGCTGGGGGTGGATCGGGTGCGGGCGGTCATCGAAGTGAAAATCACCCCCGAACGCGGCGGCGGCTTTGACCGTCTGGCCGAGCGTATTGCCAAGTATGCCGAGGTTCGATCCTGTTACCTGATGTCCGGCGGATACGATTTGCTGGTCATCGCGGAAGGCAACAGCCTGCGCGAAGTGGCGTCGTTTGTTTCGGAGAAGCTGGCGACGATTCAAGGCGTGCTTTCCACGTCCACACACTTCATGCTCAAGCCCTACAAGGAACAGGGCATGTTGATGGCGCGCGAGCAGAACGAGGAGCGACTCGCAGTGACGCCGTAATATGAATGATCCCCGGAAGCGACTCCCTTTGCTCCGGACGTCTTACAGCCGTTTCATCGCCGAGTCCATCGCCGCATAAAGCTGGTTCATCGTCGTTTCGGTTTCGTCACCCATGTTCGAGATTCGGAAAGTTGTGCCCTTGATTTTCCCGTAGCCGCCATCAATGAGAAATCCCTGGTCCTTGACCAGTTTTTGCAATTTGGCGACATCCACTGCACGCCCCCCGGGCTTCGCGCCATTATTTACGCAAGTGAGTGTGACCGATTCAAAATCCTTTTCCGGGAAAAGCGTGAATCCATGCCGTTCCGCCCAGTTGCGGGTCATCTGCGCCAGTGTTACGTGCCGCTTGTAACGAACATCGAGTCCTTCGGCAAAGATGTCTTCGAGCTTCGACGCCAGCGCATAGACGTGCCCGATGCTGGGCGTGCTCGGTGTCATGTTCTGTTCGGCATTTTTTTGGAACTCGACAAAATCGAAGTAGTAGCCGCGGTCCCTGCTCATCGCCGCCCTGGCCAAAGCGGCCGGCGAGCAGGCGAACAGCGTCAGGCCCGGGGGCATGGCGAACGCTTTTTGCGTTCCTGCCAGCAGCACGTCGATGCCGAGCGCATCGAATTCAATCTTCGTCGCCGAAAGCGAACTGACCGCGTCCACGATGAACATCACATCGGGATATTTCCTCTTTAACGCGGCAATCTCCACCAACGGACTCATCACGCCGGTCGAAGTCTCGTTGTGAATCAGGGTGAGCGCGTCAAACTGGCCGGAGGCGAGTTTGATGTCCACCTGTTCCGCGCGGATGGGCGAGCCCCATTCGACCTGGAGCGCCTCGGCGTCCTTGCCGCAGCGTTTCGATACATCGAACCACTTGTCTGAAAAAGCGCCGCACATACAGTTGAGCACTTTTTTGGAAACCAGGTTGCGAATGGCGCCCTCCATCACACCCCAGGCGGACGAGGTGGAAAGGTAAACGAGTTGTTTCGTGAACAGCAGTTGTTGGAGCTGCGGCTGGACTTTAGCGTAGAGGTCTTTGAACCCCTGTCCGCGATGTCGGATCATCGGCGAGCAAAAGGCGCGAAAAGTTTTTTCGCTGACCTCGACCGGTCCCGGAATGTGCAGTTTCACGTGTCCCATAAGGGAGGCGAAAGTTTTCACAAGCGCGGCCTCGACGCAAGGGCGAGTTTTTTCTAGCGCCCCCATTCTCGAATGGAATTCCGACGTAGCGGTTTGCCAGGTCCAGAATCGGACCGTGATTCTGCCCGGTCATTTCTTGTCCTGTCATCCCCGTATTCGCGTTGACACTGGCAGTGCATCGCACGTGAGTTCGTTCACCAAACTCTTATCGCACAGGTCAATTCCCGGCGTGGATTTACCAAGATCGGTATAGTCCATGAAGCCGTCGTCACCGTCTTACCGTTGTGACGTTGAGTCGCAAAAGACGGACCGCTCCATCTGCTAACGACCCGCGACAATTCTCCGCGCGAGCCGATCAACGTGAACACGCCGAACCGATGCAATGACGAAAGGAATCACGACTATGTACCCCCGCTTACTCCGCCCTGTCCCCACCAAAACTCGTCGCTCCGCTTACGGTCTCGCAACATGGTTGATGGTCGTTGGAGGAATCCTGCTTGTCGTTGCGACCGTAAGTGCCACCGACCTCGTGTGGGTTGGCGGCACCGGCAATTGGAACGCTGCTGGCAACTGGACTCCTGCGCAGGTGCCCGGTACCGCGGACAACGCCTTCATCACGAACAACGGCACCTACACCGTTACGGTGCCTGCGAGCACCGCCGCCACGGCTGGCGGCCTCGTAATCGGCGGTGGTGCCGGCGGCACGCAAACTCTGTCCATTGACCGCGCGACACTGACATTGAACGGCGCAAGTGTGGTCAACACAAATGGAAATCTTGATTTGACGGTGTCCCAGAGCGTTCTCAATGGCTCTGGCGACCTGATGGTAAACGGCACATTGAACTGGGCCAACGGCACCATGAGCGGAACCGGCACGACAAGCATCGGCAGCAGCGGATTCCTGGTGATCGGATCCGGTGGCGTGACGCTCACTCGGACGGTGAACAACGACGGCACCACAACCTGGGCCGGGGGCAACCTGACCGCCTCGACCGGTGCTACCATCAACAATCTCGCTGGCGGGACATTCGACATCACTGCGGACGGCCATCTTAACGGCATCGCAACGACGCCCATCAGCAACTCGGGAATCTTTCGCCAAACCGCTGGAACCGCGAGCACCATCCTCACCGCACCCTTCAACAATAGCGGCACCGTGGAAGTACTAACCGCGGCCTTGAGTCTCAATCTCGGAGGAACTCACACCGGCACCATTAGCAACGCGCCCGGGGCCACACTACAGTTCAGTGGCGGTAGTCACGCGCTGGCGGTTGGTTCCCTAGTTACCGGCACTGGCATCGTGAGCGTCAACGGCAACGCCACGACGCTGACTGCCAGTGGCACTTTCGACGCGGGCTCCTCGTTGAGCGTCACGGCGGGCACTGTCACTCTTGCGCCCTCCTGCGACGTCAATAGTGCAATTCTGAATATCAACGGGGCCAACAGTCTCGTGAATTTCAACAGCTCCGGTACTGTGGCCGGCGTGAATCTAACCGGGGGGACGCTCGGTGGCACCAGCCCGGTGGCCGTCACGGGCCTGTTAACCCTGAGCGGCGGTTCGATCACTAGTGCGCTCGTCACAGCCGACGGTGGATTGAACATCAACGGCAGTGTCACGCTCAACGGCGGGAAGTTGATCAATCCCGGGCTGGCTATCTGGAGTGCGGGCAATTTTATCGGGGCCAATGGCGCTGTGTTCAGCAATCTGCTCGGCGCCACATTCATCAACACCTTCGATGGCAACGCCTCGTCGGGCGCGGGCGCCACGCCCACCTTCGTCAACGCCGGAACATTTGCGAAAACGAACGGTACGGCGGTTTTGGGAACCACTTCCATCGACTTTCAGTTCATCAACACCGGCACAGTGGAAGTTCAAACAAACACTTTGCGATACACCATCAATCAGCAAACCGGCGGGCTAACCATTCTCGACGGCGGAAATCTGGACGCGCAAGCCCAGCCCATTCAATTCGTGGGTGGCAGTCTGGTGGGCACCGGTCTCGTCACGGTCGCCAATCTCCAGAATGTCATCAACTCTGCCACAATCAGCCCGGGCTTTCCGCTGGGTGAACTGGACATCTCTGGAAACTACCAACAAACGGCTTCCGGGACGTTGAACATCGAGTTGGGAGGCAATTTGCCCGGAACAAATCTCGATCTGGTCACGGTCTCGGGCGGCGGGGCGGGAGGGGTTGCCACGCTCGGCGGTACACTCAATGTCACACTGACCAATGGATTTTCTCCCGCGAAAGGCGCGACGTTCACTTTCCTGACGGCGCTCAGCCGCGTCGGCGCGTTCGCGGCGTTCAATTACCCATCCAACGACATCGGCATGCAAGTGAGCTACGATGCGACTTCCGCAAAGGTTACCGTATCCAACTTGAAGCCCCTCGTGGCGAATCCAATCGTAGATCCTCCACCCGTCATTTACGGGTCGGCGTTCAATTTTCAATTTCCGGCCGATACATTTACGGACCCTGACAATGACCCGTTGAGCTACGTGGCGACGGGACTGCCGCCGGGCATCACTTTCGTCGGTGCCACGCGGACGTTTTCTGGTATACCGACCCAAACGGGCGTTTTCCCAGTCGAGGTGGCCGCCAGCGATGGAGGGAGTCCGAGCCTAACGGTGACGAATTCCTTTACCATCACCATCGACCCTTCCCCACTGTCCATCGCTGCCGACCCTCAGGTCAAGACGTATGGGGCTGCGGACCCAGAGTTGACCTACGCTGTGACCGGCTTGCAGTTTTCAGATACACGGTCTTCCGTGTTGACCGGCGCATTGACGCGGTCAGCGGGTGAAAGCGTGGCGGGCAGTCCGTACGCGATCGCGCAGGGGACGCTGGTTGCCAACGGCAATTATGCAATCAACTTCACGGGCAGCACCCTGTCGATCTCACCCGCGACACTGACGGTTGCGGCCCAGCCCGGGACAAAGACCTACGGCACGGCTGACCCTGCGCTAACCTTCGCCGTAAATGGCCTGCAGTTCAACGAGACGGCAGCGACCGCGTTGTCGGGCGCGTTAACGCGGGCCGCCGGTGAAACCGTGACGGGCGGCCCGTACGCGATCACACAAGGAACGCTGGTGGCCAACGCCAATTACACGATCAGTTTTGCGGGCAATACGCTGGCAATCACGAAGGCGGCGTTGTCTGTTACCGCCAGCGACAAGACCAAAACGTATGGCGGCGCTGATCCGGCGTTCACCGTGAACTTCACAGCCTTTGTCAACGGAGAGAATCAAAGTGTATTGGGCGGGACGCTCGCCTTCGCGCGCGCTGCGGGCGAGAACGTCGGAGACTACCTCATCACCCCATCCGGCCTGACGAGCGGGAACTACATCATCACTTTCAACACCGGTAACCTGAACATTGCCAGGGCTTCGCTTTCTGTCACCGCCGACAATCAGACCAAAACCTACGGTGATACGGATCCAGTGCTGACTTTCGCGGTGAGCGGACTGCAGTTCAACGACACCGTCGCGACCGCGCTGACGGGCGCGCTCACACGTACGCCAGGCGAATCGGTGGCCGATGGCCCCTACTCCGTCACTCAGGGAACGTTGGTTCCCAATGGGAATTATGTCATAAACTTCACGGGCAGTACACTGACTATCATCAAGGCGGCATTGTCCGTCATCGCCGACGCACAGACCAAAAGCTACGGCGCGATCGATCCGGCTCTAACCTTCGCGGTGGTCGGATTGAAGTTCAGCGACACGGTCGCCAGCGCGTTGACGGGCGTGCTTGCGCGATCGACCGGCGAAAGTGTCGCGGGCAGCCCCTATGGAATCACTGCCGGGACGCTGACGCCCAACGGGAATTACACGATAGGCTTCACTGCGAGTGCGCTGACGATCACGAAGGCCGTTTTGTCCGTCGTTGCCGACGCAAGGAGCAAGACATACGGCGCGTCTGATCCGGGGTTCACGGTGACCTACGGCGGTTTCGTCAATGGCGAGGATCAAGCTGTGTTGAGTGGCGCTTTGGCCTTCACACGCGCTCCCGGCGAGAACGCCGGAAGCTACTCGATCACTCCCAGCGGCCTGAATAGCGGCAATTACGCGATTACCTTTGAAAACGGCACGTTCACGATTGCCAAAGCGGCCCTGTCTGTCACCGCTGACACAAAGACCAAAACTTACGGCATGGCCGATCCGGCGTTCACAGTGACCTATGACGGGTTCGTCAATGGCGAGGACCCAGGTGTGTTGAGTGGCACATTGGCCTTCACTCGAACTCCGGGCGAGAACGCCGGGAGCTACTCGATTTCGCCCAGCGGTTTGACCAGCGATAACTACGCCATCGACTTTAACACAGGCACGCTGACCATTACCGCGCCAGCGCCGTTGTTATTTCCGCCAACTGTAACCACAACCAACATCGTGATCATCTGGACTGCAGTTACTAACGGGACCTATCAGGTCCAGTTCAATCCCGGCTTAAGTACGGCTGGCTGGACCGACCTATCCAGAGACGTCGTCAGCACCGGCAATACGGCTACGAATGTAGACGACAGCGTCCCGACCAACGTTAGTCGCTTTTACCGGGTGCGAGTCCTGCCCTGATGCGGATACGCGCACAGCGGCAAATGGGGATTCCCACGATGCCCCGCTTGCAGCCGGGGCTGGAAATTGAAAACGATTTACTTGACGGACACTCCCGATACATTGACGCGCATGATTCACGTGGGCATCGGTTATGACGTACACCGGCTTGTCGAAGGACGCAGACTCATTCTCGGCGGCGTGGACATTCCCCATTCAAAAGGACTGGACGGCCATTCCGACGCCGACGTTTTGATGCACGCGATTTGTGACGCGATTTTTGGCGCGTTGGGCGAGGGCGACATCGGCCATTTCTTTCCGAATACCGATCCGCGCTGGAAAAACGCGCCCAGCAAGGTCTTTTTGCAGGAGGCCGCGCGCCAGGTCGCCTTCCATGACGGAAAGGTTGTCAACGTGGATGCGACCCTCATCGCGCAAGCGCCAAAGCTGGCGCCGCACATTCATGCCATGCAATTGAACATCGCGCAGGCTCTGGGCATCAATCCGAAACGCGTCGGCGTCAAGGCCACGACGAACGAGCAACTCGGTTGCATCGGTCGCGAGGAGGGCATTGCCGCGATGGCTGTGGCAGGTGTTGATCTGGCCGAGCAATAAGCAAGGAATGGGCGCCAAGGCGGAAATCAGTTGGAAAGGCCGGTCGGCTGACGGCGTTAAACGCGAGGTTTATGCTCGCCGCGTCGGCGGCGAGTGGAAGTTTTTCGTCCGCGAAAAACGCTACGACCAGTGGCAGTCCCTGGAACAGCCGCCGCTCGATGACTGGTTGGAATTACTGGATGCGGTTCGACGCCGGATTGCGCGCCGGCTGTTGCGACCCGAGGAGGAGATGCGGGTGACGAAAGTGATCCGCGAGCGGTTTCCTGAGGCGGATTTGTCATGAAATCGAGGCCGCTGATTCTCATCACGCCGTGCAGCGAACGCAAAGGCGCCGAATTCCTCGACATCTCATTGAGCCTTTCGGAATGCTACCCGCGCGCCATCGTTGCGGCGGGTGGCGTGCCGTGGGTGTTGCCGTGCTCCACGCCCGAAAACGGGATCGTCGAAGCCGTGCGCAGGTGCGACGGCGTGATGCTGACCGGCGGGGACGATGTTCAGCCAAAGCTGTACGCGCGACGTCTTTCAGCAAGGCTCAGGCGGACGGTCAGTCCTCCGGATCCTGCCCGGGATCTGTTGGAACTGCTTTTGATTCGCGAAGTGTTCCGGCAGCGGAAACCGCTGCTGGCCATCTGCCGTGGCCAGCAGATGCTGAACGTTGCCCTGGGGGGCACGCTGATTGTGGATATCACGAGGCAGGTGGCGGGTGCGCTGAACCACGTCCGTCTGGACCGGAAGGACAAAATCGTCCACAAAGTGGCATTGACGCCCGGCTCCATCCTGAACAAGATTGCCGGCAAGCAAACGCTTGGTGTAAACAGCTCGCATCATCAGGCGGTTGGACGTCTGGCAGATGTGTTGCGCGTGACTGCGGTCAGCATGGATGGGGTGATTGAAGGCCTGGAACTGGCCCGTCCGGCGGCGCAATGGTTGCCGTGGCTGGCGGGGGTGCAATTTCATCCCGAGCGTTTGTTTGAAAAGCATGGTGTCTTTCGGGAATTGTTCCGGAGCTTTACACGTGCTTGTGAACCGAAGCGGAAGTAGCCCGTATGAAAACGAAAATCATGGTGGTGGACGACGACATGAACATGCGTGATCTGATGCTCACGCTGCTCGAGTCGGAGGGTTACGAAGTCATTCCCGCGGAGAACGCGGCGGCGGCTCAGACCGCCTTCGAGGGTCCGCAACCAGACGTGGTGCTGCTCGATTTGCAACTGCCGGACGGTCACGGCCTCGACCTGCTGCCGGCCATTAAAAAACAGTGGCCGGAGACGGAAGTCATCGTCCTGACCGGCAACGCCACATTCGATGCTGCCGTCGAGGCCACCAAGCGCGGCGCCTACCACTTTCAAAACAAGCCTGTCGATCCCAAGAACCTGATGGTGCTCGTCAAGCGCGCCCTGGAACACAAACAATTGAGCGAGCAGGCCAGCTCGTTGCGGCAGGCGCTCTCGACCATGACCGGCGGCGCGTCGCCGATCTTCCAAAGCTCCGCGATGAAGGCCGTCGTGCGCACCGTCGAGCGGGTTGCGCCCAGCGACGTTTCCATCCTGCTCACGGGCGAGAGCGGCACCGGCAAGGAGGTCATCGCCGATTTGTTTCACGCCCTGAGCACGCGCGCCAAGGGACCCATGATCAAGGTCAATTGCGCCGCGCTGCCGCGCGAGTTGATCGAAAGCGAGCTGTTCGGGTCGGTCAAGGGCGCCTACACCGGCGCGCAAGCCGACCGCGAAGGGTTGTTCCGCCAGGCCGACGGCGGCACGCTGTTGCTCGACGAAATCTCGGAGATGCCCATCGACACACAAAGCAAACTGCTGCGCGTCCTGCAGGAGAAGGAGGTCCGGCCCGTGGGCGGGCGCACCAGTTACAAGAGTGATTGCCGCGTCATTGCGGCCACGAATCGCCCGCCCGAGGAAGCCATCAAGTCCGGCAAACTGCGCGAGGATTTGTATTACCGCATCAGCGCCATTTCCATCGCCCTGCCGCCGCTGCGCGACCGGCGCGAGGACATCCTGCCGCTGGCCAACTCATTCCTCAAACGCTTCGCCGCGCAGGCCAACCGCGTCATCACCGGATACACGCCGGCCGCGGCGGAACTGCTCCGCAAATTCGACTGGCCCGGCAACGTGCGCCAGTTGCAGAACGAGGTGCAGCGCGCCGTGCTCATGTGTGAAGGCAAGCAGGTGGACGTGCAGGATCTGTCCATCAACGCGCCACGGGCCGAAACACCGGAGGACGACACAAACCTGACGTTGATGGAGGCGATGGAGCGCAACACCATCGTTCAGATGCTCAAGGAAACCGGTGGCAACAAACTGGAAACCGCCAAACGCCTCGGCATCGGACGCCAGACGCTCTACAACAAGATCAAGGCCTACGCGATTGAGACGTGAAGCGGACTGCGGCATCGCCTCTCTTTTCCATGAAAGCATCCTTCCGAGGTTTCTTGCTCGTCGGATTCGTTGCTGCACTCACCAGTTGTGTCTCCACCAACGTCACTCCAGGACCAACAGTCCGGATTGCTTACAACCACCAACGCCCTGCTGACTATCAGCTTATTTTCTTCGTCAACACCCACAGCTTGAAACCTCCCATCGCGACGCTTGCAGACAATGATGGCTTCCCGCTCATGGCAACGCTATACGCTAAACCTTGGGAGTATCAAGGAATGCAGGGGATTATGTTTAAAGTTGTGTTTACTGGCGGCGCAAAAGGGACTGGCGTCGCCGTAAATCTATGGCAACCGAATATGAAAGGACCGTTCACTATCTCGCCATTAAACTGACTGCGAGTGGCACCGCCATCTAGAGCATTTTAAAATAAACTGTGGCCGTTCTGAATTCACTTTGATATGCTTTGGGCATGCGAACGCTTTCGCTGGATTTGCGCGAACGAATCTTAGCTTCCTACGACCGTGAGGAGGGAACCCGCGAGCAGGTCGCCCAGCGTTATCGCGTCTCGCTGGGCATGGTAAAAAAACTCCTGCAACAGCGGACGCGCACTGGAGATATTGGCGCCCGCCATCGTTACTCGGGACGCAAGCCCCTCATTGAGCCCAGCCACCGAGAACAGATGCGCACGCTCATCGGGCGCAAGCCTGATATGACCTTGCGGGAAGTGCGCCAGGCTGTGAAGTTGGACTGCACTTTGCCGGCCATCCACTACGCTCTGCGAAAAATTGGGCTGACATATAAAAAAAGACACTCCATGCCACCGAACAGGATCGCCCGGACGTGGCACGGGCGCGGCGGCTCTGGCGGCGGCGGCAAGGCAGCTGGGACCCCGCACACGCCTGATCTTCCTGGACGAGTCCGGAGCCAAGACCAACATGACCCGGCTCAGAGGTCGGGCTCCCCGGGGTGAGCGTGTTCGCGGCAGTGCTCCTCAGGGTCATTGGAACGCAACGACGCTTTTGGGAGCGATCCGGCTGGACGGGGCGACGGCCTGCCTGGCGATCGAAGGCGCGACCGACGCGGAAGTTTTCCAAGTGTACGTGCGCGAGGTCTTGAGCCCCATGCTGCGAGCTGGCGACGTGGTGGTCATGGACAACCTTCCGCCCCATAAAGACGCAGCCAGCCTGGGACTCATCGCGCAGCGCGGCGCGGAGGTTCGCTTTTTGCCCGTCTACTCACCGGACCTTAATCCCATCGAAAAAATGTGGAGCAAAGTCAAAGGCTTGTTGCGTAGCGCGGAGGCGCGCACCCAACCCGCCCTGCATGAGGCGATCACCTACGCGCTGGCCAAAGTCACGCCTCAAGACGCCATGAATTGGTTTGCTTCCTGTGGCTACAGTTTTATTTAAACTGCTCTAACGTTTGCGAAAGGCACCCGGGATTGTACGCCGAAGAGGTTGTCACACCCCGTCACCCAAACCGTCTCCCGTGATTTTACAGCCGACTTGCCTTGATAACCCTTCCGCGGCCTTGACGCGTCTGTCATCGGAGGTCCACACGGGGACCGTGCCTTTGCAAACATCTCGGTTCA
>Ga0134126_10008617_pt1 | contig 12827 bp, 13 predicted proteins | sample KB31752_FD_96881 | JGI IMG/M metagenome (GOLD analysis project Ga0134126, IMG submission 96881) | Terrestrial soil microbial communities with excess Nitrogen fertilizer from Kellogg Biological Station, Michigan, USA - KB3-175-2 | ecosystem: Environmental > Terrestrial > Soil > Unclassified ...
CCCAACTCGACGGCACGGCGAAGGACGGCAATCGCTGTCGTGGGATCCTTAGGCGGCCCCCAGATTCCGTCGCCCGTCAGGCGCATGGCCCCGAAGCCAAGGCGGTTGACGGCGAGTTCATCACCTAAAGAAATTGTTCCGCTACCCGCGGCCGACCGACCGGTTGTTTTTTCACTCATGTTCTTTCTCCAGAGATGCTTGTCAGATGTCGTTTAGTTTACTCCGCCGTGCCGGTATCGGAATCAAAGAACGACACACCATCTTTTGAGACCAGCGGTATGGGAAGGGGGCAGTTTTCCGCGCCGATGTGGAGTACCGTGCTTCCGTCGCCTCTCGGACCAGACGGTGCATTTCCTGATATTCCTCGCTGAACCGCTCGCGTTCGAGTTTGTCCTCGATTTTGTCGCTCGATGAAGTTACTTCCTTGCCGGCTCCGAGGATTCTCTCGAGAGCCTCCTCGTCACCATTTTGGATAGCTTGGAAGAGGGCGTTGCTCGCTTTCCACGGGGACGAGAAAGTCTCCGACGAAATCGTCCGCCGCAACCTGGTGCAGTTTCGAACCGGTGCCGAAGAAGAGCCCACGAGAAAATGGAAACTCAAACAGCAATTTGAAAGCTTCTGGCTGGCCACATCAAATGACAACTTCTATGCCAGCAGCGGAGCAATTTCAGTTGCGACGGCCTACCCCCGGCGCGGGGGCCGCCATATCGGCAATGAACTCGATTTGGTTGCCGAATACCAACTGGATAAAGAACTGAGCCTTGGATTCGGTTATGCTCGCATGTTCGCCGGACAATTTCTCAACACCACAACGCCAGGTCACGATGACAACTATCCATACGCGTACTTTGAATACAACTTTTCGAAATCCGGGTTTCAGTCACCCATCACGCCGAATCGGCGGAACTAGAACGTATCTCACAAATACCTCGGTAGGATCACGCAGCAGGGCGAGATGGAGCATCCCGAGAAAGTTTTCAGCGTACCGTTCATATCGGACAACTAGCCGAGGCAAGGTCTGAGCCAGGCAGACAACCTTTCAATCTTCCAGCGGCGGCGGTACCGTCTTAAGCGTCGCAGATCTTAGGTTCTGCTTTTTCTGCTGCTGCGATGTGGAGAAATGAGTTGTATGCCATATCCGCTGAGCGGCTTGTGCCTCGGCTGCTTCTTGGGCGGTGGAGAGGTCGGTTTTCCGACGCCGCGGAAGCAGATCGAAGCATTCTTGTTTCTACAGGCTCATCTAGCTTTCTCCCTGGTAGAGCTGTTGCTGCATAAGTGTATCGGCACATGAAGTCTTGTAACTTCGGTAATTACCAGTCGCCCTTCTCCCCATGCAATGCTAACGGCATTCGTGCTGAAGTAATTGGATGTGAAGATGTTGCATCAGTCAAATCAACCAATCACCGGAACCATTCTGGTCGCCGACGATCAACCCTCAAACCGGGAATTGTTAGAAGAACTTCTCACCACACAAGGATTCAAAGTCATAGGTGTAGCGGACGGAGTAACAGCTCTCGAAGAGTTGGCCAGAGTACAGGCCGACTTGGTGCTTCTCGACGTGATGATGCCCCGCATGACCGGGTTTGAAGTGTGCGAGAAAATCAAAGCCAACCCCGACACCTACTTAATACCCGTTATCTTGATTACGGCGCTATCGGACCGGCAGGACCGGATCGAGGGAATCAAGGTTGGAGCCGATGATTTCTTGAGCCGCCCGGTAGATCGAACTGAATTGCTGGCTCGCGTCAGGTCGCTCTTGAAGCTTAAGCAGCGCACCGATGAGCTGGAGCGTGCCGAGTCGGTTCTGTTTACGCTGGCGCGCAGCATCGAAGGCAAAGATCCCTACACGCACGGTCATTGCGAACGCTTATCAGAGTATTCGGCCCGCCTAGGGGAGCACCTCGGGCTCTCAGAAGAACAACTGATCGCGCTGCGGCGCGCCGGGGTCGTACACGATGTTGGGAAAATTGCGGTGCCCGATGCGATTCTGCTGAAGCCGAGTAGCCTGACCCCTGACGAATGGAAGCTCATCAAGGAGCACCCGGTGGTCGGGGAACGCATCTGCGCGCCGCTGAAATCATTTCGCTTCGTGCTTCCGATTATTCGACACCATCACGAGAAGTTCGACGGCTCGGGGTATCCCGACGGACTTCGCGGAGAGGCCATCCCCGTGACTGCCAGGGTGCTTCAGGTCGTCGATGTCTATGATGCGCTGACTACCGACCGACCTTACAAACGGGCTTTTTCCATTACCGATGCTCTGCACACCATGAAACAGGAAGTCGCCAAAGGCTGGTGGGACCCTCACATTTTCGACCAGTTCGAGCGGCTGGTCAGAAGCGGTACGGCGGATTTCCTGTCTCGCGGTGCGGCCGCACGGGCAGGGAGTTAAGAACGGGAATATTTCTAGTAGGGGCAGTGCGCATGAACAAATGTTTTTTCCCGATTCGGCGGACTATCGCTGTCATCGCCCTTGTCTTGCTCGCGGGCTTGGTGAATACGGCTCTGGCCGGTCCCGAACCGGATAAGAAGAGCGACGAATCCCTGAAGCAATTGAGCCTGGCGCAACTGGGCGATGTCGAAGTAACCACGGCGTCCAAAGAACCGGAAGAGGTTTGGAAGACTCCCGCGGCGATCTACGTTCTCACCAACGAGGACATCCGGCGATCGGGAGCCACGAGTATTCCTGAAGCGTTGCGCCTGGTTCCAGGAGTGCAGGTGAGCCGAATCGACAATGACCATTGGGCGGTTGGCATACGAGGCTTTGCCGACCAGTTTTCAAAGTCGATGCTGGTGATGATAGACGGCCGCAGCCTCTACACCCCGCTCTTTGCCGGCGTCTACTGGGCTCTCCAGGACGGCATCATGCTTGAGGATGTTGAGCGTATCGAGGTCATTCGAGGACCGGGCGGCACGATCTGGGGTGCGAACGCGGTTACGGGTGTCATCAACATCATCACGAAGAGAGCAAAAGACACGCATGGGGCGCTCGCTTCCGTCGGCGGTGGAAACATTGATCAAGGCGTCGGTGGGTTCCGCTACGGAGCTGGAAACGGCAACTTGGATTACCGCATCTACGGGAAGGGTTTCAGCCGCGGAGCTGGGTACCATTCCGATGACCAAGGGTACGATACCTGGCGATCGGGGCAGATAGGCTTCCGAACGGATTGGGACGTCAGACGCAATGACCACCTCACGATACAGGGCGATATGTACAAAGGAGGAGTGGGCGAGACAGTGGGCTACGGATCGTTCACGCCGCCGGAGCAAATTATCTCGAATCAAGCGGTGGCGGTTTCAGGAGGCAACCTTCTGGCATCGTGGCGGCATGACCTGCGGGAAGGGTCCGACATCCAGGTTCGGGCTTACTACGATCGCACTTATGCCATGGCCCCGCACTACCAAGAGACGCGCAACACCTTCGACCTGGATTTTATTCACCATCTGACTCTGGGCGAGCGTCACAATTTCATATGGGGAGTCGGGGCCCGTCTAAGCCCGAGCCAGTTCGTACAGACTATTCCTACGCTTGATTTGATTCCTCACGACTTCGCAAACAATGTCTACAGTGGATTCGTCCAGGACGAGATCGCTATTGTGCCCAATAAATTCTCGCTCACAGTCGGCTCCAAGCTGGAACACAACAGCTACACTGGATTCGAGTTTCAGCCCAGCGTACGCGCGTTGTGGACGATCACGCCGCGGCAGACGTTTTGGGCGGCGGTCACGCGCGCCGTCCGGACTCCCTCCCGCATCGAGGAAGACTTTCGTCTCATAGACTTCGGAATCGCCAATCCATTGGTTTACCTGGCGGTCTATGGTAACCCCCCCCCACGTTCGGTACGTTTGATTTCCTGCGAGGCTGGGTACCGGACCTTGGTTACTCCCAAGATCTACATTGATATCGCAGTTTTTCATAACGACTACAACGACCTGATCAATCTGGGAACGCCGACCGTGACCCTTGACACGACGCCGACGCCGGTCCACCTTACCGTTCACCTTCCCTTCGCCAACGGACTGCGAGGCAATACCGATGGCTTCGAAATCGCACCCGATTGGAAGCCGTCACGCTGGTGGCAGATGAAGGCGACGTATTCTTACCTGAATCTCAATCTGGAAAGCATTCCGGGTGTGGTCGACAGCACTGGTTACGTGGGTAAGGACGAGGGGTCAAGTCCGCACAATCAAGTAACTCTACAATCTCGCTTCAATCTGCCCAGAGGACTTGAGTTTGATCAGACCTACCGCTATGTGAGCGCCTTACCCGCCTTTTTGGTGGGCAGTTATAGCACCGCGGATGTGCATCTGGCCTGGCGGGCTACCCGGCAGATGGAGTTTTCCGTGGTGGGAGAGAATCTTATCCAGCCTCATCATGCCGAGTTCGGAGGCAACCCTGGACCGCTAGTCGGGATCAAGCGGAGCGTCTATGCACAGATCACGTGGAGACACCCCGCCGATTGATCTCCATGAGCCACGCTCGCGACACAATATTTCTCCGGCGCATCCGACAAAGACGCCGGGCCCGATGCACTCGTCGCCCTCCGCCCTGGGCTGCGACGGTGATCCTGGCGTGGACGTTGGTGGCCGTTCCGTGCCTGTGGGCGCAGAGCCCAAAGCCCACTGACTATGACGTGAAGGCTGTTTATCTCTACAATTTCGGCCGCTTCGTCGAATGGCCTACCAGTGTCACCATCAAGAACGACTCGTTTACAGTCTGTGTTCTCGGCCAGGATCCCTTTGGGCCGGCCCTCGATTCCACACTTGCCGGCGAAACCATAGGCGGGAAAAGCGTCACCGCGAAACGAATCTCCACTCCGCAGGAAGCGATCAGTTGCCAGATCCTGTTCATGAGCTCTGGGGAGGACAGCCAAGTTAACAAGATCATCGAAACCCTCGACAAAGGGGCGGTCCTGACCGTGAGTGACATGCCGCAGTTCTCCCAGCGCGGCGGCATGATCCAGTTTGTCCTCGAAGGGAAAAAAGTCCGCTTTGAGGTCAACCTAACAGCGGTGCAACGGGCTGGTCTGACTCTGAGCTCTGAATTGCTTAAAGTCGCGACCACCGTAAGGAGAAATCCCAAGCCGCGAGACTGACACTCATGCTCCGAACCCGTCACCATTCGATTACTACGAAGCTGACCACAATGAACATGCTGGTCAGTGGCGCCGCTCTCTTACTGGCCTGCGGCGCATTTATCACTTACGACATGGTCAGCTTTCGAGACGGAATGGTACACACCCTGTCCATTCAAGCCCAAGTCGCCGGATCCAATTCGGTCTCTGCACTTCTGTTCAGCGACCCGCATTCCGCAGAGAACACTCTGTCGGCGTTGAAGGTCGCCCCCAATATCGTATCGGCCGGTATCTATACGCTGGATGGCCGAGCCTTCGCCAGCTATCAGCGCGATGGCGGCAGCCAGAATTTCACACCTCCTCCGATTCCCTCGGGACAAACCGAGGCCCACTGGTTTAAGGATCGTCAGCTCGTCCTGGTACACATGATTGTGTTTCAGGGAAAGCCGACCGGTGTGGTTTACATCCGCTCCGATCTGCAGGAGATGACGCAACGGTTCAAGCGATATGCGGGTATCGCGGCCATCGTGCTGTTGGTTTCGCTCATTGCAGCGCTTCTGGTCGCATCCGTATTTCAGCGCGCGGTCGCCGAACCCATCGTTCATTTGGCGGAGATTTCCCGGATCGTTTCCCGCGACAAAAACTATTCCATGAGGGCGACCCCGACCGGTAACGAGGACGAACCCGATCTCCTGATTGGCGCCTTCAATGAGATGCTAGGGCAGATTCAGGAGCACGAAGGAGCCCTACGGAAGGTACACGAGCACTTGGAGAAAAGAGTCGAGGCGCGGACCGCGGAGCTCGCTGCGGCGAATAAGGCGCTGGAGCTACAAAACCGCGAAGTCGAACGCGCTACCCGGCTCAAGAGCAAGTTTCTGGCCAGCATGAGCCACGAGTTACGCACCCCGCTGAACGCGATTGTGGGGTTTTCGGACCTTCTTGGCGAGCAGACCGCAGGCCAGCTCAACGACAAGCAGAAGCGTTTCGTGAACCACATCAAGCAGGGATCGTCCCATCTGTTGCAGCTGATCAACGACATCCTAGATCTCTCGAAGATCGAAGCCGGGCAGCTCGAACTTCACTGTGAAGATTTTCAGATTGCGGACACCCTCCCTGAGGTTCTCTCCACCATTCGTCCACTCGCTATGGCGAAGAACATCACGGTTGAACAAGAGCTGGAGACAGACTCTCCCGTTTTCGCCGACCGCGTCCGCTTTAAGCAGATCCTCTACAACCTGCTGAGTAATGCAGTCAAATTCACCCCCAAGGACGGCCGGATCAGTCTCAATTGCTACGAAACCGCAGATTCAGTTTGTATCTCCGTACGCGATACCGGCATAGGCATTCGGATCGAAGACCAGGCCATGATCTTTGAGGAATTTCGGCAAGTTGAAGGGAAAGCTGGTGACCCTCAGGAAGGCACAGGACTCGGTCTCGCAATCACGAGACGTCTAGTGGATCAACAAGGAGGCAAGATTTCATTGGAGAGCGAATTTGGCAAAGGCAGCAGATTCGCTTTCACCCTACCGAAGGGAACAAAGGCATTGCCTCCGCATTCGACATCCGGCGCGCCTTCTAGTTCGAATGTCAGGGCAGACGGCGACAGATATAAACCCCTGATTCTTGTTGTAGACAACGAGCCCACTGCGCGCGAGTTGCTGGCTAGCTATTTGCATTGGGAGTATCGGATTGCAACGGCGGAGTCGGGTGCGGAGGCACTACAGAAAGTCAGGGAACTGCGGCCGGACGCCATCACTTTGGACGTGTTGATGGAAAACGGAGACGGTTTTGAGACACTGGTCACGCTCCGCAAAGAGCCTGAGACCGCTGATCTGCCCATTATTATCCTCTCCGTGGTCGACCAGAAACAGGTCGGCTTTGCCCTGGGAGCCACCGAATATCTGGTTAAGCCCATCTCCAGGTCAGGACTACTCGACGCTATGCGCAAGCATGTTCAACCCCACGCCGAGGATGACTCGACGATCTTGCTGGTTGACGACGACCAAAAAAATCTGGAGTTGCTGGAAGAGACCCTGCAATCGGCAGGGTACGATACTCAGAACGTGCAAAGCGGAACGAGAGCCTTAGAAGTGCTCTCTTCCAAACTGGTAAGCGCAGTCTTGCTCGATCTGCTGATGCCGGGGATGGACGGTTTCCAGGTGATTCGGCACATCAGGGGACAAGAACTACTGAAGGAACTACCCATTTTCGTGCTAACGGCAAAGACCCTGACCCCGCAGGAAGTGTCTCTGCTCGGCCATAACACTCAGGCACTCTTTCAGAAGAGTGGTCCCTGGCAAAAGCAGCTTGTTTCCGAGATCAACCGAGTGGTTCAACGCAAAAGGGCAAAATCAGCGGGCCAAACATGAAGACAATTCTCATCGCCGAAGACAACGCCGTCAACCGTGAACTGCTCCGCGAACTGCTTGAAGCCCGTGGATATGCCGTCGAGGAGGCCTGCAATGGTCTAGAGGCGCTGCAGATGATTGCGCAGTCCAAACCAGACGCCTTGCTACTTGACCTCAACATGCCAGTACTCGATGGCTTCGCCACCGTGCGGAAGATTCGCCAAGACCCGGCTATGGCCTCCTTGCCCGTGCTGGCGGTTACCGCCTATGCCATGCGGGGTGACCGCGAGAAAACGCTGGAGGCCGGATTTGATGAGTACTTGTCGAAACCTATCAGTTCCGCAGTACTGGATGCGGAACTGGAACGCATTTGGAACAAGCGAAAGATCGAGAGCGCAAATCCGAAGTCACTCTCTCAGGCCGCAAGCAAGGAAACATAGCTTTAACAAATGAGGATCGATGAACACAGCTGGCGGCGGACCAGTTCACCATTGGCGTAGCTAACAGGATTTATCTGATGGACTCAACCGACACCTAAAAAAAGCACATCTCCGAAACGCCGTAGGGTCGCCCGCTCGCACTTGGCGACCTTTTCCTTTTTACAATACAAATAGCTAGATGTGATCAAGATTGAACAGCCCTTGACCGATGTCGGTGCGATCCTGTTCGACCATACAAAAAATCACTCCCAACCAGGTGCTTGCTGTCCGCTGTCCGGCGTGCGGCGCTGCGTCCCGCGTGCTTTGCACCGAGTCACCCATTACGCGTTATGCCCCCTCGGATAACCAGAAATAGTTTCCAGAGAACTTGAAACTACAGTGGGCTGGATCTCGAGCGCTCACCTCTATGCCGTGTATCTCACTCGGATCCAACGGCCGGAGCGCATCGACTGATAACCGGCAGCCAAAACACAGTTCACAACGTAGCCGTCTTCCTAGGTCTCGCGAGGACTCGTTCCATCACGAACGCATTCAACGAAATGACGCATTTCCGCCTGATAGCCATAGGCAAACGCTTCCTCGGGCAATGGTCGGGTCCAGCCAAAGTCGATTTCAGCTTTCTCGACTACGTAGCCCGCGGATCGTGTTGTGAAAGCGGAAATGGGAGTACCTCGAGTGACGTCGGTAAAGATGGAGCCTTCCGAACCATGTATCTCGTTTCGAAGATCAAGCCCGCCCTTTGTCGTCCACGAGAGTTCGCAATGACCGATTCCGCCGCTTGCGAATTTGAGAACCAACAGAGCATTGTCTTCACAATTAGTGTTGTTGTGAACGAGGCGGCCTCCCCACGCCATTACTTCCACGATGCTATTGTCCTTGCCGAAAAACAAACGTGCCGCAGAGATGCAGTGGCAGCCAAGATCGTGCATGGCCCCACCGCCGGTTTTTTCTGAATCCCAAAAGTGGGAACTATGTGGCCCTCCGTGCGACTCCCTAGAACGCACCCAGAGAAGCTTCCCAATCCCACCCTCAGCGACGATCTGCCGAGCTTTCACGACGCAAGGAGAAAAGACCTCTGTTTCGGCATAGCCATGCAGAGCGGCCGAACGTCTAGCAGCCTTGAGCATGGCATGCGCCTCCCGGGGTGTGCGCGCCAACGGTTTCGTGCATACCTGATTTCTCTTCGCACGCGAAAGCGCCAAAGAAACCGGCAGATGCTCCTCGTTCGGAACGGCGATGACATAGAGATCGATGTCGTCTCGCTCTATAAGCTTGTTGAGTTCTACCGTTGGCTCTGGAATTGACCATTCCTGGGCGAACTTCCTGGCGCGGTGTTTCTTCCTGGAGTAATTCGCGACAACCTCTTGGCTTCCAACATTGGCCAGACCCTGCATGTTAAAGCCGGCGACGAAGCCAGATCCCAACATTGCGATACGAACGCTAGTCTTGGGCATGGTCATACGGGCCGTTATAGTCTATCTCTGTTTCCATCGATCCATTTGGTGTAAACAGTTCAGCCTATGAGAGAGGATGTCAAGAAAAAACACTTCTCCACTCCTCTCCGTGAGATCCCAGAGTGGTGACTTGCATCCGGGCCACCTCCTTCTTCTTGGAGAGGACTTTGGTTTTCGCGCCAATGCAACCCTTGCGGAGCAGCAACCCGGCAATGATGGCGTTCCGCTGCTTCATAGACAGGCATGAAGCGATCGAGCAAAGCATCCTCTTCTTGCGGATTCCTCGGACGGGCGAGGCGTCCGTGGCGGTAACACGTCATCCCCGCGCAGAAGGCGTAGGACGCGGCCGTCAGCCCGGTTCCTATGGCGAGTAGTCTGCCTGCCGAGCGCCTTGAGGGTCTGTTCTTGACCATGTTTCCCCCCGGGGCTTGACCCAATATCAGCGTACAGCACAGCGCAGGATTCGTTTTCGTGGGAGGGTTGCAGTCGCTCTTCTACACTCGAGAAATCAGCCCATGGGAGGGAGTTTCTAACGTCGGCGAATCAACAGATTCGTGCCGCGTATCTTGGCCAAGTTCGATCAAGTGTTGTGCCAGTTTGTGGATCTGTTCCCGCAACTCGGGTACGGCTGTGGATTCCCACAGGCTCCCCTTGCGGGCCGGCCCTACCGCGTAGAGCGCCTGAGAAGTCGTAGCGTCGGGGCCGATGAGAGCTCCGTCGAGGGAAACATCGAGGCCAAGAAAAAGCGGATCAGGACGCGCCAAACCCTTGGCGAGCAGAGAAGACATCAGGGAACTCTCCAGCCGCCGGCAATCGCTTTCCGGCCCGGTGCAGTTGATGACCCGATCTACCCAGATAGAATTCGCCTTCCCACTCTTGCGATCGCGGTAGCTGACCTTGACCCCGCGCTCGTCTTCTTTATAGTCCGTGATCCGCCCGGCGTGTACTTGAATCTGCCCGCCGGAAATCTGTTCCGCGATGGATTGGGCAATCTGAGGAGCCGCGCGATGCCGATGCACTTCCCAATAAGGCCGCACGTGACGCAGAAAGCGGCGTCTCTCGAGCTCGGGGAGCGACTGCCAGATACGTGCCACCAGCGGCCGCAGGCTGTCGAACACGCTTTGCCATTCGATGCCCTGCGGCTCAGCCTGGCGCACTTGTTCCCGCACCAGTCGTAGCAATCCGAGCGCGGTTTTCGGAGAGGATTCGTTCCAGAAGGCAGGACTGGCATCGGTTGCTCTGTGAGGTTGGGGTAAGAGGCCGTGGCGAGAGGCAACGTGAATTGTGCCCCGACAACCTCGGACGCGCAACTGGACAGCTACATCCACACTCGTGAGGCCCGAGCCTAGCAGCAGGATGCTGTCGGGAGCCTCGACTCCTTCAAAGGCATCGGCCGACCAGGGATCGCGAAAATAACGGGAGCCGCTCTCTGCATCCCACGATGCCAGCGGATCACCTGGAGGAAAGTTTCCCATGGCGAATACGACTCTCTCGGCCAGCAGCCGACGGCCGCCGCGCAGGTGAATTTCCGCGGCACCGTCGGTGGTTAGCGAGAGCGTCTGCGCCTCGTCTCGGATCCATTCCAGCCGCGGTTTGCCGCCGGACTGGGCCGCTTTATTGAGCACTGCCTGCACGTAGTGTCCGTACACCGCTCGTGGCAGAAAACTGCCGGGCCCGGCAGCCGGGTCATAGTTCGATTGAGCCCAGCGCAGAAAGTGGTGAGGGTCGTCGGGAAAGGCGCTCATGTTCCGGGCCCGCACATTCAACAGCAGGGAACGGCAGTCCGTCCCATAGGCCAGGCCCCGTCCCACGGATGCGGTTTTTTCCACCACCACTACAGAAAACGATGGACCGGAGTGCCGCAGAAGCTGTGCGGCGAGAATGGTGCCACTGAAGCCTCCGCCGATGATGGCGACGGCGATCCTGGACGGTCGCTTGCCCGGCCGAGTTTCGCTATGGCGCTGGCCCACCACGATATATTACTCGCATATGTCTATAATGTCTATTATATTAGTAGACATACCGCAACCCAAGTGGCAAGGCAAGGGTCTGCAAAACCCTCATCGGCGGTTCGATTCCGCCCCGCGCCTCCAGCTAACTTTGCGGTTGAAGATTTTGGACTACTGGTGTCGAGATCAACCCCCTTTCCGCAAAGTACGCGAAGAACGACTCCGCAAAGGGCGCAAAGAAAAGCGCTTTGCCGTTTGGATTCGACATTCAGTGAACCTTACCGATACAATTTCGAAGGTATCCTGCATCTCACAACAGGTAGATGGAACTACTCCTTAATCTTCTTTGGCTGACATTACTGTTGCCCGCCGTTTTGATCTGGCGCCGGCAGTCGGCTTGCCCGATAAGCTTCTGGCATCCGCGTAGTTTCCGCGCCACAGTTCTCCTCGGCTGTCTTTTGGTGTTGCTGTTCCCGGTAGTCTCGGCTACCGACGATCTTCATCCCATTCGTAACGAAATTGAAGAATCAAATCCCAAACGTGCGGTGAAACAAGTGCCCGCGGCCCAATCGCCTGACTGGCACATGGGCACTCCACCGGCATATCTGGTGGAGGTAGCATCCTTCAGGCCTTACCTCGAAACCTGTGGGTCAGTTTCAGAACATCTGCCTGTTTCCCCGGATCGAATATTGTCCGGCACCAGCGGTTGCCGGGCCCCTCCTTCGGCCTAATTCGTTGGACCGTGATGCGCCGTGATCACTCGGCGCGACCTTTTCCAATCTCAGTTTTGGGCGTTGTGTTCCCGTCCTGCATGACAGCGGCGGGTCCGCACTGCCATTCAGACTATGGAGTTCGTGCAATGCGAAAGATCCGCATGCGTGGCGCCGCGCTATTTGCCCTGAGTTCTCGCGCGGGGTGGTCGGCGCTCTGTGGCGTCTTGATTCTGTCGGGGATGAGCGTTTCGTGCTCCGATGATCCCAAGGCGGCGTCGACCAAATCCGAGGTAACGCTTGATCCCAACCTCTACACCGTGGAACACGCCGAGCTCTTTCAGTTGGCTACGGTGGGGACGCGTGACCTGCCGACTGTATTAAATGCCAACGGCAGTGTGACTCCCGACGTGAACAGCACCATCCACGTAACTTCGCAGAGTTCTGGCCGGGTGGTTGCCCTGAACGTACGCCTGGGCGACTACGTGACGAAGGGCAAAGTGCTGGTCTCGATCCACAGCGCCGATCTCGCGGGAGCCTTTTCCGACTATCAGAAAGCGGCGGCTGATGAGCGACTGGCAAAAGCGAGCCTCGACCGCACGCAGTTGCTCTACTCCCATGGCGCCGTGGCGGAGAAAGATTTGCAGCAAGCGCAGGATGCGGAAGAGAAAGCTCAAGTTGATTTGCAGAATGCCGAACAGCATGTCCGCATATTGGGGGGCGATCCAGCGCATCCGGGGTCGCTCATCGAGCTGCGCGCGCCAGTTTCCGGAACCATCGTCGAGCAGAACGTCTCAGGATTCGAAGGGATCAAGAGCCTCGACAATAGTCCCAGTCTCCTTACCATCGCC
>Ga0134126_10008618_pt1 | contig 12827 bp, 14 predicted proteins | sample KB31752_FD_96881 | JGI IMG/M metagenome (GOLD analysis project Ga0134126, IMG submission 96881) | Terrestrial soil microbial communities with excess Nitrogen fertilizer from Kellogg Biological Station, Michigan, USA - KB3-175-2 | ecosystem: Environmental > Terrestrial > Soil > Unclassified ...
AAAGGGAATGAAAAATATTATGCAACGCTTGAAAAACTAAGCGGAATTACAAAAGCAAATTATAACGCCAAGGTTTGGGAATTAATAAATAACGAAAAATAAATTGTTGCTGCCCTGCGTTAGGGATGGCAACGGAAATCCTTTTATGTAATCATAAAAGATTGCAGTGTACAGCCCGACGGCGTAACCGCCGGAACGCCCTATAAAAAAAAAGAAATAAAATTTGTGCAATCAAATAACTGCACTATATTTGCAGTCATATAACTGCATAATGGAAATAAGACGAGATGTATTTCAGGCTATAGCCGACCCCACCCGAAGGGCTATATTAAGTTTGGTGATGGTGCAAGCCATGACTCCGGGGGCGATTGCTGAAAATTTTGATTCTACGAGACAAACCATATCAAAGCACATACAAATACTAACTGAATGTCAGCTTTTAAAACAAGAGCAAGTAGGCAGAGAAATTTATTATGAGTTTAATCCTAAAAAAATGAAAGAAATAGCTGATTGGCTAGTTCCGTTTACAAAAATGTGGGACGATAGATTTAATAAACTAGAAACGATAATGAAAAAGTATAAAAAAAAAATATGGAACTGAAAACAAAAATTAATGCCGAAACAGGCAAACAAGATTTGGTAATTACGCGCGAATTTGATTTGCCTGTGGAATTACTTTTTAAAGCTTATGTTGAACCCACAATTGTTGAGCAATGGATGGGAACAAAAGTGTTGAAACTTGAAAATAAAAAACATGGAGGTTATCAGTTTGAAACCACCGACCCAAAAGGAAATAAATACCGGTTTAATGGTGCTATACATGAGTTTGCCGAGAATAAAAAAATTACGCGCACATTTGAGTTTGAAAACACGCCCTTTGGCATACAGCTTGAGTTTTTAGTGTTTGAAAAACTTACCGATGACACAAGTAAACTTACCATACACAGCCTTTATGAAACCGCCGCGCAAAGAGACCAACAGTTAAAAATAGGAATGACACAAGGCATAAATATGGCGCATAACAGGTTACAGGAAATAGTAAACAATTTAAAATAACATAACATGGAAAAGAGAAACAAAATAATTTATTGGATTGCCACAAGTTTACTGGCTTTAGGAATGTTTGCAAGCGGCTTGCAACAAGTACTGCACACACAAACAATAATGGAGTTGATGATTCCCTTGGGTTATCCTTCGTATTTTTTTTACATTATTGGTGTATGGAAAATTTTAGCAGTTATAGCCATTTTAGTGCCGGGTTTTAAATTACTTAAAGAGTGGGCCTATGCAGGTTTGTTTTTTGTAATGACGGGCGCATTACTTTCGCATTTGGCTATTGGCGATTTTGCTGCAAAATCAATTATGGGACCTATTTTTCAAACAGTTTTTATAATTTTGTCGTGGCACTTTAGACCAGCTGATAGAAAAATAGTTTCTGTTTAATTAATAAACAAATAACATGAACCCTAAGGTTGATTTTTATTTTACAAAAGCCAAAACATGGCAAGATGAAATTGAGAAACTAAGAACAATTGCACTTGATTGTGGATTGGATGAGGAACTGAAATGGGGTTGCCCTTGTTATTCGTATCATGGAAACAATATTGTTTTAATACATGTTTTTAAAAATTACTGTGCGTTTTTGTTTTTTAAAGGTGCTTTGTTGCAGGATGCCAATGGCATTTTAATACAGCAAACAAAAAATGTACAGGCCGCACGACAAATTAGGTTTACCAGTTTGCAAGAAATTGTAAAAATGAAAACCATTTTGAAAACCTATATTTTTGAAGCCATTGAGGTAGAAAAAGCAGGATTGAAAGTGGAGCTTAAAAAAACAACTGAGTTTACCATGCCCGATGAGTTTAAAAAGAAACTAGATACAGACAAGACTTTAAAAACTGCTTTTAATGCACTAACACCCGGGCGACAAAGAGGATATCTGCTTTATTTTTCATCGGCTAAGCAAGCCAAAACACGCGAAGCCAGAATTGAAAAATATATTCCTCAAATTTTGAAGGGTAAAGGGGTGGATGACGACTACACCTCAAAGAAAAAATAACAAGACAGAAAATTAAGTTTTCTGTTTTTTCTTTTTAGCAGCAGGAAAGAGAACGTTGTTTAAAATTAAACGATAGCCTGCTGAATTTGGGTGTAGGCTTAAATCGGTTGGTGGGTCTTCGACACGGTGCTGATAATCTTCAGGGTCGTGGCCACCATAAAAAGTCCAGGTACCTTTGCCATATTCACCATGTATATAACGAGCCTCGTTAGCGGCTTTGTTTTCGCCCATTATTAAAACATTTTTCTTTACAAAATTGCGGTCGAAAGCAACTGTTTGCCCCCAGAAACCTTTTATAAGTTGTTCGTGATTTTGACAAAGCATAGATGGAACAGGATCCCACTTGGCCGAAAACTCGAAGAGGGAGAAAAAATCGTTCTCTTTAGTTACACCATATTTTTGTGCACGTGTGCCATAGGTATCGATATTAGAAAACTCGTATTCCATTGGGTTTTCGCTAAGTCTAAAATCCTGAAAGGCAAAACATTTACTGTAATCAAGTTGCTTGTTATAATTAGCTGTAGTACCATCACCATCAAACATGCTTTCGCAAATATCAAGCCCCTCGGCTGATAAAGCAATATCGTAACTATCGGTTGCTGAACACATGGCAAACATAAACCCCCCGCCCGAAACAAAATCGCGCACTTTTTTTGCAACGGCTAATTTCATTTGCGATACTTTATTGAAGCCCAGCTTTTTTGCCATGGCTTCGTTATCTCTCACTTCGGTTTGATACCAAGCCGTATTACGTGATGCCGACCAAAACCGCCCGTACTGTCCGGTAAAATCTTCGTGGTGTAGGTGCATCCAATCATACTCGGCAAGTTTGCCATTCATTACTTCTTCATCGTACACCATATCGTATGGAATTTCGGCGTAGTTTAAAACAAGGGTAACTGCATCGTCCCAAGGTTGTTTGCCTTTTGGGGTGTACACAGCAATGCGTGGTGCTTTTTCTAACTTAACGGCATCCTGGTTTAATTCGGGATTTGAAACCTCTTGCAAAATAGCGGTGCTTTTAGCATCCGGAATTATTTCGTAGCTAATGCCTCGTATATTACACTCATCAACAAAAACTTTATCGTTGCGCATCATAAAGCTGCCGCCACGATAATTTAAGAGCCAGTAAATTTCGATATCGTGTTTTAGGGCAAAGTATGCTAAACCATAAGCCTTAAGATGATTTTTTTGGGAAGCATCCATAGGGATTAGTAGTTGTGAACAAAAACTGCTAATCGAAATGTGAATGAGAATAATGAAGAGTATAATGCGTTTCATAGATAGTACTAAGTTACTAAGTTTTTGGCGAGAATGTATTTTTTTAGGAGAATTTAAGAAGTGATTTTGCCCAATTTGTTGGTTATAACACCCAAAAGCGCCAAATAATAACCAAACGTTTATTTAATTTTTTTAAAGCTTAATGTAGCTCCTTCGCTATAACCAACAAGGCCTGTAACTTTACCATCGGCATCGGTTACAAGCTTATTTATCCAACCGGGGTCTTCGCTACAAAAAAATTCGGTTTTTGAAATAAATTTCATTTCCCATTTTATATCCTTGCCTTGTAAAAGATAGGCAACATCTCCTTGTACAACAACAGATATTACATCATCAAGAACAGACATTACCTCCCCTATTTTATAATTGCCAACAAACTTTTTTAAATCGGTATTAGGTAGTTTAAGTACTTCAATTTTTTTGGTTGTATCAATTTCTTTACCATAAACAGCTCTTTTAAAACCAACAACATTACCTGCTTTGTTAAACAAAAATGTTTTTTCGGATAGCGACTCTAAATTAATAAAGCTACTATCGCTTGTAAAATAAATTTGCCAAGGGTCGGCTAGTGCTTGCATGTAGTACTGATTATCTTTTTTATAAATCTGGTTTATAGTTGTTTTGGCTTGATAGTAACCTGTAAATTTATCTGCTTTGCTTTGGTTTAATTTTACTTCTTTTTTAGCAACAGCTTGTTTATTGTCAAAGCCTTTCCAATTATATACCCGCGCAACACTAGCTGTTAACTCATTCATAAGGGTAGTGCCATCTGACGAGTTGCAAACCAGGGCAATGCCGTTTCCGTCTTCAAAACTGCCGGTATAAAAACCGCTGAAACCCTGGTTACCAGCACCATGCGAAAAATATTTTGTACCATTTTTATTATCAATAAAAACACCTAAGCCCATAGCCGAATCGACATAGGGTTTTAATTGCCTTTGTGTTTGCACCTGGGTTAAAACTTTATTTGATTTGCCTTTTAAAGACAATTGTGTTTCGATAATAAATTTACATAAATCGCTTGGGGTGGTCCATAAACCAGCCGCCGCTTGCTCAGGATAAATGTGATACTTGCCCTTTACAGCACCATCGCGTAAATAACCTGTTGCCATTAATTTTTGTTTTTGCATAGGCTGCGGTTGTGAATAAGAACTATTAAGCATGCCAATTGGTTTTAAAACATTTTCATACATCCATTTATCATAGGCTTGCTTGGTTATATCTTTTAATATGAGCTGCGTAATTGTTGTACCACCGCCCGAATACTGATATTTTATACCCGGTTCAAATTCGGAACGAACAGCCGGTGAATTAGCAGGTGCTTTACCATCTAAAATTTGTGGTAAGGTTGGAATTGAGTCGCCAACCGGATAACCGCCAAAGCCATGCACCGTTAAACCGGCAGTGTGACTTAATAAGTTTGCTATGGTAATTTTTTTTCCTTTTGAGGTTGTATCGTACGGAAATTTCCAAGATGTTAGGTAGTTATTAATATCGGCATATAAATCTATTTGTTTATCCTGCGCCAATTTTAAAATGCCCACACTATTAAGACTTTTGCTGATAGAGCCGGGCTCGAAAATTGTATTGATGGTAACAGGGCGTTTTTCTGAACTATCGGCCCAACCATAAGCTTTTGCCCACTCAATTTTATAATTGCTAACCACAGCAATGCTTAGTCCAACTATTTTGTTTGAAGCCATTTTTTGCTTAATGGTTGGATTAGGTTTTCCTTCTATTTTAAAATAGCGAAATAAATTTTCCTCGACCTGTTTAATTTTTGTTTCTACTTCGGGCGAGTAAGTTTGAGCTATAGAATTGTATCCAACTAAAAACGAAAGAAAAATAAAAAGTGACTTCATATAGCAAATGTAATTTTAATTACAGATACTAATGACTTTATTTTTGTACGAAAAGCCCGACGCTTCAACCAGCTGAATGCAGAATAATTTATTTTACAATAACCAGTTTTTTAGTTACCACGCCTGTGTTACCTGTTATACTAATAGTGTAAACACCTGCATTAAAATTGCTTGCATCAATGGTAGTGGTGTTTAATATGGTTTGTGATAAAATTAATTTTCCATTTATATCGAACACGGTTACGTATTGTTTTTCGGTGTTTGGGGTTTGTATGGTAAAATTATTTTGTGCGGGGTTAGGATAAATTTTAATGTTTGAGCTTTGTGCTTCAACTGATTTTATAGCTGTGTAGGCAGGGAAATTAATTCTCCAAATGTTACCTGTGTTTTCAATTATATATAAGCTGCTGTTTACCAACTCGGCATCAACCGGTAAATACAAACCCGATACAATGCTTGAAGTAGTCATTTGATAATTATCGATTGATGCATTGTATGTAAGATGTAGTTGCATTAAATTGCGACAAGGATCAACAAACGGACAGGGAATGCCATAAGGTGCAATGGGCGAGTAACCTGTGCTATCGCCACCGGGCATAAAATTGGTTAAAAAGCCCTGACCTCTAAACGGTGCTGCAAGTACACTATCTCTATCAAATACTAATCCTAAAGGAGAGCGATGTGGCGTAAACGTGGTTATGTAAGTGCCTAATGCACTTGCTTCTTTTACCTTGCCAGTAATTGAGTCTCTAAAAAAATCGCCAGCTGTGCCATAGTTTCGAATAGGCGATGTAAATGTAACACCCGCAGGCACGTGAGGAAAAGTTGGGTCGTTAGCAAACCAACCTGATAAATAACCTACACTATTATGATTAACCAAAGGGTCGTTATTTACATTATAGGGCGATTGCAAAAGCGCGTTGGCATTGCCACCCATATTCCAGGGGAAACCATAGTTTTTGCCCTTACGTAACCAATTTAATTCTTCGGGGTCATCGCGCTCGCCCGAATTATCGATAGCAAAAAGTGTGTCGTTTGCATCCCAGGCCATATCGTAAGCATTGCGTGTGCCCCAGGCAAATACATAACCACTATTGTCTATCAAATTAGAATCGTTTGGTAAAACCAAGCCAACCGTGTTTATAGGAAATTTAAATATGCGTGTAGTTAATGGCACCTCGCGGCAATTAGGCCATGCACCACCGTTGGTTCGTATTTCGCCCAAGTGTGTGCGCGCACCACTGGATAGGTAAATGTAGTTTCCGGTAGGGTCTATACTGACAGCTGAAAAACCATGATCGCCACCCGGGTCGGCACTAGGGTAAACATCTGTTGTTACAACATTTGTCCAAACACGTGTGCCATTTGGTTGCAATTTGGCTTTTACTATTTTGCCAATGGCGGTTGTGCTTGACCAAACGTTGCCGCAAATGTACATGGTGCTATCTTTAAAGCACAAACCTTGCGCGCTTGTTATGCCATGCTGTGCCGATGTAAAACGCAAACTATCGGTAACAGGCCCTATGCTTGGCATAAACACTTCGTAAATGCTGCCATCGGTGGTTTGGTAAAAAAGATGCCCCGTAATTGGGTCGGTAGCAAGTTTTGTGGCGTTGATTTTTACTTTTAAAATTGAATCGACCGTTACACCAGATACAAGTGGATAAACACGTTGAGCAAGTAAAAATTTACTGCTACATAAAATCACGAAAGCAAGAAGTATATTTTTTTTCATCAAATTATTTTTTAGCTGACAAGCAAATGCTATGCCAGTTGAAACTGAGTAACGTAACTAAAATGGAATTATTGCTTAGTGTTAGCTTAGGTTTTATTTTTACTACGCCACAATAATGGTTGGATTATGGCTAATAAGGAAATTTACCGAGTTTGCAATAAAACATTTTTCGTGTGCTTTGTGGTGCAGTTGTTTTGCTTTGTCTTGCAGGTCGGGGTTTGTAATAGTAACAACAGGATTTAAAGTAATTTCCGAAAAATACCCCGGTGCATTGTCAGGTTCAAGCAAAGTGCCAGTTGGGTTATCAATATAATTAGTAACTATAATGCCCGCATCGGCGCAAAGGTGCAGGTACCAAAGCATGTGGCACGATGAGGCTGAGGCAAGCAATAAATCTTCGGGGTTATGTTTTGTGTTATCGCCACGAAAAGCCGTATCGGATGAGCCCAATATTTCAGGTTTATTATTAATAAGGATAGAATGGCTGCGCTCATATTCTTTATAATTTGACGTGCCTGTGCCTTTGTTACCTGTCCATTTTAAGGTTAAGGTGTAATTGTGTTGTTTGCTCATGGTGTTTATTTTTTTTTACTAAGTTTATTTAAACTATCGGCAATATATTTTTCGGGGGTTATAAGGGCGCGTTGTATGCGACTGGCATAATTAATAGAATCCATTACTTCTTTATTTTTTTCGTGCAGTTGCTCATAGGCTCTATCTACACGTTGTTTTTGTTTTTCAATAATTATTTTTTGTTTACTTGTAATTCTAAAACGATTATACATAAATGCAGCAAAAACACCAACCAATAACAACAAACCAATAACCGCATAAATAATAATGCCTTGTTTTTGTTTTTCCTCAGCTGTTATAGCGTTTAATTTATCTTGCTCGGCTTTGGCAGCAATTTCTTTTTTATCAAACTCATATTGCATGGCGCTTTGCAAACTTTTTTTTTGAGTTTCTTCATTATTGAGGCTATCGCGGTAAGCAATATATAATTTAAAATTTTTAAAAGCCGAGTTGTAGTTACCATTAGTGCTATCTATATCAGCCAGGTTTGAGTAGCAATCTCTAACTAATTCTTTAATGCCCATTTGCAGGCTTAATTGCAAGGTTTTTTCGAAACAACTTTTTGCCTCGGTTATTTTATTTTGTTTAGAGTAAACATCGCCCAGGTTTATATACGAACCCGCCATGCCTTCTTTATCATCAATTTCTTCTTCTATTTTTAAGGAAGCCAAAAGATTTTTAATGGCTTGCTTGTAATCTCCTTGCTCACTATAAATAAGCGCCATGTTGTTGTACGAACCTGCAATGCCTTTTTTATCATTTATTTGTTCAATAATTTTTAAGGCGGCCTCGTAATTTTGTAAGGCTAAGGAGTAATTGCCCTGCAAATCGTAAATAAGTCCAATATTATTATACGAGTAGGCTATGCCTTGTTTATCATTAATTACTTGTTTTATTTTTAGTGAAGCCAGGTAGTTTTTTAATGCCTCAGCAAAATTATCTTGCTTTTGATACACCGCGCCAATGTTATTGTATGAAACAGCAATGCCATTTTTATCATTAATGGCTTCGCGTATTTTTAAGGATGCAAAATGGTTTTGTAGAGCTAGGGGATAATTGCCTTGTCGTTCGTACGTAATGCCAATATTGTTGTAGGCTGCTGCCATGCCTTTTTTAAAGCTAAGGCTTTGTGCCAATGCAAGGCCTTGTTTACCATAACTTAATCCTTCATCATACAGACCAATTAAAAAATGTTCCCAGCAAAGTTTATTTAAATGAATGGCTTTTGCGGTATCGCCTTTATCAGTTTTTAAAAGGGTTAAAAGCGAGTCAATATTTTTGCTTTGGGCATGGGTTTGACTTGCAAAAAGAAAAAATATTATACAGCACAGTTTTTTCATATACTAGCTCTTCATCAACTTGTTTAAACTGCTTGCAATATATTTTTCGGAAGTAATTAACGCAGTTTGAATTCGTTTTGCATAATGTATGCTATCCATTACTTCTTTATTTTTTTCGTGCAGTTGTTCGTAAGCCTCATCAACCAACACTTTTTGCTCTTCAATAATTTGTTTTTGTTTGTGAGTAATACGGAAACGGTTATATATAAATACAGCAAAAACTCCCACCAATAAAAGCAAACCTGCCACGGCATAAATAATTACGCGTTGTTTTTGTTTTTCTTCGGCATTTATGGCGTCTAATTTTTCTTGCTGGGCTTTGGTGGCAATTTCTTTTTTATCAAACTCGTACTGCATGCTTGTTTGTAGAGTTTTCTTTTTTGTTTCTTCATTATTAAGGCTATCACGGTAAGCAATATATAATTTATAGTGTTGATAAGCTGCTTTATAATTAGCGGTAATGCTATCTAAAACAGCGAGGTTTAAATAAGCATCTTTTATAGCATCTTTACTTCCAACTTCGAATCCTAATTGTAGGGCTTGGTTTAAATATACATTTGCCTGTTTTGTTTTTGTTTGCTTGATATATATCTGTGCTAAATTTATATAACTACTTGATAGGGCATCTTTATCATCAAAATCCTGATATATTTTTAAAGCGGCTAAAGCATTTTGTTCAGCCAAAGGGAAGTTGTTTTGACAAACATACACAGCACCTATATTGAGATAGGCATTAGCTATACCTAGTTTTTGATTAACCTCTTGTTGAATTTTTAAAGCGGCTATATAGTTTTGCAGTGCCAGGGGGTAATTATTTTGGTTAAAATAAACAATGCCAATGTTATTATACGATTGGGCAATGCCTAGTTTGTTTTTCATTTGCTGATAGATTTTTAAACAGGCCGTAAAATTTTGCAAAGCCAATGGGTAATTGTTTTGATACAAATAAACAGAACCTATGGTATTATGTGTGTTGCCAAGGCCCCGGTTATCTTTAATTTCTTCGAAGGTTTTTAGTGCCGAAAAAGCGTTTTGTAAGGCTAAGGCGTAATTGCCCTGATACATATAAATAAGTCCGGTTAGGTTGTAAGCTTTTGCAATGCCTTTTTTATAGGCGAGTGTTTGCGAAAGCATTAGAGCTTGCTTGCCATAATTTAAACCTTTATCGTACTGGCTAACGAGTTTATATTCATCACATAGTTTGTAAAGGTGGGTGGCTTTATTTGTGTCCTCTTTATCCGTTTTAAGAAGGGTTAAAAGCGAATCAATTTTTTGATTTTGGGCAAATAAACAACTACCAATAAAAAAAAATAGGGGTAGTAATTTATTTTTCATAAACGAAAGTTAAGTTAAATATAGTAAAATTATTTTTCAGCCTCATAAGGATGAGACTTGACTAAAAATATTGGGTAGATATTTTATAAAGCTTTTACAAATAAAAACTTAGTTTATTATTTTACCATTAAGTGTAATGGTTTGTGGCAAGGCACGTATGCGGTTTATGGTGTATGTAAATTCGTACATGCAATTGCATAATTGTGTTGTATAGATAGTATCTATCTGTCCGCTTTTGCGTTTTATAATTTTGGGTAATTGAGTTACAGTGAGGATTAAATGATTGTCGGCAAAATTAAAATCGCCTTTATATTGTGTGTCGCAGTTTTGTGGACTACGTACTTTTATTACAAGTGTATCGGACTGAAGTGCTTTGTGCAAAATTTTTTCAGTTGTTGATGTTGCCGTTTTACAATTGCTTTGTTTAAAATCTAGTAGTATATGTTTACCATTGCTTTGATTATGATGGGCAGCATTAACTTTAGAAGCGACAGGTGAAATATAATTATCAGCAAACTTGGTGTTTGCCATTTGTGGTTGGTTTGTGTTTTTGGTACATGCCAACATTAATACAGTTAGTGCAGCTAAAATTACTCGATTCATTTTGCATGTGTTAACTATACTAAATTTACAAATTATTTTTTGAAAAACAAAATATGGTAAACGTGCCGCTTTTTGTTATTACCGGAAACGTTTAAAATAAAAAACCAAGAAGGCTTTTGTTTAAGCCAATACTAATTCAATGTGAGGGTGCGATTTTATAATATCAACCAATACATTAAAAAGAGCTTGTGTTTTGTGTTTGGTATGCGAGGTTAAGTCGTCGGTAAATTTAATAGTTGATGGGAAATCTAAAGCACTTTGGCTTATTTCACTATTTACCCAAATAAGCGTAAAAGGTTCTTTATAACTAAGTGCACCAAAACCACCCGATAATAAATCGTGGAGTCCGTGCAGGTTACGAATAGGTTTCCATTCCAAATTTTTTGTCATAACGCTTTCCATTTCGGTATAAAAACCATTTAGGTCGGAAAAATTTTGACCATTTATACTAAGGGTTTTATTTTGAGTAAGAGTTTGTGTGTTCATGGCTTTGCGTTTTGTAATAAAAACTATATTACAAAGTTAAGTCAACCAATAAAAAAGAGGGAGTAACCCACCGAGTAAAAATGTAGTTCGCCGAAAATTACGGTTGTTATTTATTGCACGGTGCAGCTATAAGTGCCGTGGTTATATGATGCTGATGTAGCAGCATCGGCATTGCATTTGTTTTGTGCTTTTTGGGTTGATGTTTCGGTAATTACTTCGGTTTTGGTAGTAGTATAATTTCCTGAGCCATTAACACCTGGAGTGGTTAGGTTGCAATAACAGGTATAGCTTTTTTTACACGACGTTGCTAAAACACTTGCCATTGCCAATAGGATGTAAACTTTTTTCATGAGATGTTTAATGCAAGCAATTTACAACTAAAAATTACGCTTTGTTAGCTTCGGCGGTTTCTGATTTATCAAGCAGTTTAAAACCCTGGCTGCGCAGACTTACAATTTTTACATTTTCGTCTTGCGCTAAGTAGCGGCGCAGTTTGGTAATAAAAATATCCATACTACGGCAGTTAAGGTGGTTATTTTCGTGCCAAATAGTTTGCAGGGCAAACGAGCGCATTAGCAGTTGGTTTTTATTGAGTACAAAAAGGTGCAGTAGTTGCGCCTCTTTAGTAGTTAGTTTTCGTTTTTCGTTGCCTAATGAAAGGGTTTGTGTGTTGTAATTAAAAACGTAGTTGCCTATATTGTATTTTTCGTACTGGTCGGCATCCTCAGTTGGTCGCAAGCTACGGCGTAAAATAGCTTGCATACGTACAAACAATTCCTCCATCTCAAATGGCTTGTTTATATAATCATCGGCACCGGCATCAAAACCAAGCAAGGTTTGCTCTTTAATAGAGTTTGCGGTAATAAAAATAATGGGTATGTTTTTGTTTTGTATTTTAAGTTCTTTAGCCAGTGCAAAACCATCTTTAACGGGCATCATAACATCAAGCAAGCATAAATCGAAATGTTGTTTGCAAAATAGGTCGTAACCTTCTTTTGCGCTATTGGCTTTAATAACTTCAAAGCCCTTAGCTTCCATAAATTTTCGTAGTATGATACTAAAAATTTCGTCGTCGTCTACTAATAAAATTTTCGCTTTTTCTGTGTGCATTAGTTACTGAAAATTGTAAGGTCTATTTTTGGTGCACAAAGGTAAAATAAAAAAAACATCAATTTACTAGGTTAATAAACCTAATAATAAGTTAAATATATTTTAACATATTTTGATTTTTAATTTTAAACCTATGATTGTTATATATTAAATTTTACTTTTTTGTAGGCAAATGTTGGTTTATAGCCTGTTGTACCGACAATTATTTGGTATATATTTTTAACCGGTTTGGACTTTTATAAAGCAAATATGAGGGGCGATTTAACGGGTTTTATTGGGTGGTTACAAATTGTTTACCTAGCCTATTAATGTGATTTGTGTAACTTTTTTACATAAACATGTAAGGTTTTAAAAAGCAAAGGTGCTGATATTTGCCTTTAAATAACCCTTATTATGAAAGCGTTTTACACCTTATTATTTTTTATACTTTTTATACTTAGTCA
>Ga0134126_10008619_pt1 | contig 12826 bp, 11 predicted proteins | sample KB31752_FD_96881 | JGI IMG/M metagenome (GOLD analysis project Ga0134126, IMG submission 96881) | Terrestrial soil microbial communities with excess Nitrogen fertilizer from Kellogg Biological Station, Michigan, USA - KB3-175-2 | ecosystem: Environmental > Terrestrial > Soil > Unclassified ...
CGATTGGTCGACCAGATCGAAGCCGCCGGCAATGGCCGTGCGGTCGCGGTCGATACCGATCACCTTGGTGCCTGGCGTCGCGAGAATCATCCGGCTGTAGCCGCCAGCCCCGAAGGTCGCGTCAATATAGATGCCGCCATCGCGGACGTGCAGCGCCTCGACCGCTTCGCGGCCAAGCACGGGGATATGGGGAACAGCCGCGCTCATGCGCTGGCTCCGGATGACCGCGCCGGTAAACGTGCGAAAATGGCATCGAGCCGGCCCATTGCGCCTCGAATTTAAGACCCTTCCTGCGCTTTTCGGCACAAAATGCCGCAAGCGCATGGCGCCAATCCCGCGCAATCCCAGGGACAAACCCTGGTTTCCGCATGGAATTTGCTGGGCTGCCATCGGGTTTCGAGCGCGAAATAAAGCGCGCCAAACCGGTTTTGGCGCTTCATCACTTAGTAACGGCAGGCAGCGTTAAGAAACGGTTGATGAGATCGTTAACTTTTAGCCAGTCTTGAGGGTATCGGGGAACCCTTTGGGCACGGTGATGCAGGGCGCACACACCTTTCCAAAATGCGCGACCGTGGCGGGCTGGGCGATTGCCTCGCCCAGCCCGTAAAGGAATAGTTACAGCGCGACTCGAAATCGTCGTTCTCGTGCCGGGTTTGTAGGTATATGTCTTTGAGTTCTCACACCTCTAGTGCCGTCGATCCCAAGCGCAAACGCGCGCTTCCGATTCCGAGCGGCAGTGCGAACATGAAGAGCTTTACCCCGGACTCCTCGATCGCTTCCGACGTGATCCCGTCGGCCAATTACGGCGACCGCAACAAGGGCCGGCAGCCGGACATGATCCTGCTGCACTATACCGGCATGCCCGATGTCGAGGGCGCGATCGCCCAGCTTTGCACCGTCGGCACCGAGGTCTCGGCGCATTACATCGTGCTCGAGGATGGCCGCATCGTGCAATGCGTGCCGGAAGCCAAGCGCGCCTGGCACGCCGGCGTCTCCTCCTGGGGCGGCGAAGAGGACATCAATTCCTGCTCGATCGGCGTCGAGATCATCAATCGCGGCCATGACTGGGGCTATCCGGATTATCCACTGCGCCAGATCGCGGCCGTGATCGCGCTGTGCCGCGGCATCATGCTTCGCCGCAAGGTGCCGAGCCATCGCGTGCTCGCGCATTCCGACGTGGCGCCCGCGCGCAAGAAGGACCCGGGCGAAAAGTTCCCGTGGCATTCGCTCGCCAATTCCGGTGTCGGCCACTGGGTGCAGCCGGCCCCGATCGTGCGTGGCGATACGCTCAAGCTCGGTATCATCAGCGAGGAAGTGCGCGACTTGCAACACGCGCTCGCCAAATACGGCTATGGCGTGCCGATCACCGGCAAGTATGACGGGCCGACCATGGAAGTCGTGACCGCGTTCCAGCGTCACTTCCGTCCCGCCCGCGTCGATGGCATCGCCGATCATTCGACGCTGGTGACGCTGCACGCGTTGCTGTCGAGCCTGCCGGCCGACGCGGTGATGACAACGCCGACGGTTGTGTCGGCGAAGTGACGCTCTGCGTCATTCCGGGGCGATGCGTAAGCATCGAACCCCGAATGACTTCAAGAACCGGAAATCTCCTTCATCCGCCGCGCATACAGCCGGCGCAGCGGTTCGAGCTTGGTTGCGGCGGCAGCGGCAAGATAAGCCTCGCGCGCGGCATCGTGGCGGCCAAGCCTGCGGAGCAGGTCGGCGCGTACCGCCGGCAGCAGCTCGTAACCATCGAGACCGCCGCGCGCCTGCAACGCGTCGACCAGATCGAGCGCGCGCGCCGGCCCGTCCACCATCGACACCGCGGCGGCGTGATTGAGCTCGACCACCGGAGATGGCGAAATTCGCAGCAGCACCTGATAGAGCCCTGCGATCTGTGGCCAGTCGGTCTCTTTGAAATTCGGCGCGCGCGCATGCAGCGCCGCAATCGCGGCCTGCACCGCATAAGCCTGCGGCGGGCCGGGCAGCCGCAGCGCGTCCTCGACGAGTTGCAGGCCTTCCGCGATCTGGTTCTCGTCCCAGAGCGAACGGTCCTGCTCCTCGAGCAGCACGATGTCGCCGGCCGCCGTCTCGCGACCGGCGCGACGCGCATCATGCAGCAGCATCAAAGCGAGCAGGCCCTTGATCTCCCGCCGCTCCGGCATCAGCGCGTCGAGCAGATGCGCCAGCCGGATCGCCTCGCGCGCCAGATCCGGACGCATCAGGTCTTCGCCTGAGGTCGCCGCATAGCCTTCGGTGAAGACGAGATAGATCACCGCGAGCACGCCGCGCAGCCGCGGCTCCAGCGCCTCGCGCTCCGGCACCTCATAGGCGATGCCGGCAAGCCGGATCTTCTGCTTGGCGCGCACCAGGCGCTGTGCCATCGCCTCCTCGCTCGCGAGGAAAGCACGCGCGACCTGCGCGGTCGAGAGCCCGCACACCGTGCGCAAGGTCAGCGCGACCTGCACCTCGGGCGCAAAGGACGGATGGCAGCAGGTGAAGATCAGACGCAGCATGTCATCATTGAGCACGGCGACATCGGCCATATCTTCGGATGTCGACGCATTCTCGAGCAGCTCATGTGTCAGCTCGCCGAGCTTGCCACGAAACGCGATCTGGCGGCGGATGCGGTCGATCGCCTTGTTGCGCCCGACATTGACCAGCCACGCTCTGGGATTTGAAGGCACCTCCTGCGCCGGCCAGCGTTCCAGCGCGGCAGCGAAAGCCTCCTGCAACACGTCCTCGGCCAGATCGAAATCGCCGACGAGACGGATCAGCGTCGCCAGCGCGCGGCCCGCCTCGTCACGAAAGATTTTGTCGATCTCGGTCGGGGTCATGCCATTCACCGCTCTCACTCCGTGTCATTCCGGGGCATCGCGAAGCGATGAGCCCGGAATCCATAACCACCGCCTGGGATTATGGATTCCGGGCCTGCGCCTTGCGGCGCATCCCGGAATGACGACGGAGAGAATATCAGTTGTACACCCAGATCGGCCGCACCTCGATCGCGCCATAGCCGTGGCGCGCGCTGGGAATCCGCGCCGCAATGCCGAGCGCGGCGTCGAGATCCTTGGCTTCGATCAGATAATAGCCGCCGAGCTGCTCGCGCGTTTCGGCAAACGGGCCATCCGTGGTCATGACCTTGCCGTCCTTGACGCGCACGGTGGTCGCAGTCGAGGCCGGCCGCAAACGGTCGCCAGCCTTGAAGTTGCCGCTCTGGATGATGTCCTTGGTAAAGGTTTCGAACTCGTCCGACATCTTCTTGGCCGCTGCCGGATCGAGCTTGGCGTACTCGGCTTCGTTCGAATAGATCATCAGCAAATACTGCATGTTTCGCTCCTGTTTCATCGGCTGGATCGCCGACATCCAGTCGAACGGACGACGGCCGGGACGACATCCCAGGATAAAATATTCTAAAGTATTTTTGGCCCGCCCTTACCGTCCAAATCACCTATTTCTTCGGCTGGCCCGCTTCCGCAAGCTTGCGCCGCAATTCCCGCAACTCCTCGAAGCGCTTTGTGACATCGCGCATCACTGCCACCGTGCCCGCAATCCCGGTCTCGTCGTGCAGCATCACGACGGTAAACTCGACCGAAATGCGCCGTCCACTCTTCGTCAGACCGGGCACCGACAACAGGTCGCCATCGCCATAGCGGCTGGTGCCGGTCTTCATGACATGGTGAAAGCCTTCCCAATGCCGTGCGCGCAAATTCTCCGGGATGATCAAGTCGAGGGATTTGCCGACGGCCTCGTCAGCCGCAAAACCAAAGATGCGTTCCGCGCCGGGATTCCAGAACGTGACGTGGCCTTCGCGATCGGTCGCGATGATCGCATCCGAGGAACTCACGAGCAGCGCTTGGCCCAATTGATCTGATATTTTCATGCAAGATTTGCCTTTCTCCTCGCCTCGATTTGGACCGCCGCGCCTCTCGTCGCAATTAACCAAGCTTATCCCTTGACGCCGCGCGCTTCAGCCCCCATGCCTACCACGTCAGTCGGCCGGACGGCCGCTCCTGCAAGCGCCGAAAGGCCGCGGGGGAGGAAAGTCCGGGCTCCATCGACATGCGGTGCCGGATAACATCCGGCGGGGGCGACCCCAGGGAAAGTGCCACAGAGAACGAACCGCTTCCCCGCCCGCAAGGGAGGGAGAGTAAGGGTGAAAAGGTGCGGCAAGAGCGCACCGCGTTTCCGGCAACGGAAACGGCAGGGTAAACCCCACCGGGAGCAAGACCGAATAGGGACGGCAACGCGGGCTGTTCGCGCAAGCGATAACGCCGCGGGGGCGATGTCAGGCTCGCCGTCCGGGTAGGTTGCTCGAGGCAATGTGCAAACATTGTCCCAGAGGAATGGCCGTCACGTATCGTCGCGCGCAAGTGCGGCGGTGCCCTACAGAACCCGGCTTACAGGCCGGCTGATGCTCTGAAGCGTTTTCGAGCGAAGTGGACTTTCGGTTCGCATGAAGAAAACGCGTCTTAGCTAACCAAATGAGGGGTTCGGCGCCACCACGCCGGACCCCTCGCCATTTCTGGCGCAACGTCTAAGCCACGATCTCCCGCAGCACCTTCATCAGCGCATCGGGTGCGGTAACGTTCGGCGAGTGGCTGGCATCGATCTCGAAATAGCGCCAGCCGGGCTCGCTTCTCGCGCGCCTGGCGAACTGCCCGAACGTATCGGCCGGCGTGATGCGCGTGGCATAGATGTAGCTCCGCGGCATCGCCGGCTCGCCATGCGCCAGCTTCAATTTCATCTGGAAGCATTTAAGCGGCATCGGCACGCGGCGCTTGGTGAGCCATTCGAGATCGGCCTCTGCCGTGTCGGGCGATGTCGGGTTCGGCGGCACACGCCAGCTATCGCCAGATTTCGCCAGCGCCTCCATCGTCAGCCGCGCCGGCTCGTTCAGATCGAGCAGCGACTGGCCGTCGCGCGGCACGAAGGCATCGAGATAGATGAGTTGCTTGATGCGGCCCGGAATACGGTCCGCAACGCCTGTCGCAATCATGCCGCCATAGGAATGGCCGAGCAGCACGATGTCGCGCAGGTCCTCGAACTTCACGACGCTGAGAATGTCCTGGATGTGGGTCTCGAGATCGATCCCGGGGTGGGCTAGATGCTCGCGCTCGCCGAGCCCCGTATAGGTCGGCACCATCAGCCGGTAGCCCGCCGCCTGTGCCAGCGGAAACATCTTCTTCCACGACCATCCGCCCGACCACGCGCCATGGCAGACGAGAATTATCTTGTCGGCGGACGAACTCATCGGCGCATTCCATGAATGGTCATTGCGGGACAATGGCGATAGTACCTGCCCCCTGTCTGGTGTAAATGACACCGGCGTGATTGCCGCCATTCCGGATGGCCGATGCGCAAGTCCTGAAATGAATTTTCCGGAAGTGACGAAGGATTGAACGATGCACACGGGCGCTTACGCGCTGCTGTTCGCCGGCGCGCTTGCCGGCGGTTTCGTGTCGGGGCTGGCCGGCTTCGGCACCGCGCTGATGGCGCTGGGCCTCTGGCTTTATGTGCTGCCGCCTACCGTTGCTGTAACGCTGGTCCTGATCTGCTCGGTCGCGGGGCAGACCGCGACGTTGCCCTCGATGTGGCGCAGCTTCGATCTGTCGCTGGTCTGGCCGTTCGTGATCGGCGGCCTGCTCGGCGTGCCGATCGGCACCGTGCTGATCGCCCACGCCGATCCCCGCATTTTCAAACTCACCATCGGGATATTCCTGCTGGTGTTTCCGATCGCACTTTATTTCAGCGCGCCGATGGCGCTCGCGATCGGCGGCAGGTTTGCCGATGCGGCGGTCGGCTTTGCCGGCGGCATCCTTGGTGGCCTCGCGGGCCTCTCCGGCCCGCTTCCAATTCTTTGGGCAAGCGTGCGCGGTTGGGGCAAGGACGAGCGGCGCGGCATCTTCCAGACCTTCAACTGGACGGTGCTGTTTGTCGCGCTGTGCCTGCACATTGCCGGTGGCCGAGTCGGAAGCGACGTGCTTTGGTCTGCCGCGCTCGCCTTGCCGGGCACCGTCATCGGCGCCTGGCTCGGCGCGCGGCTCTATCACGCACTCAACGACCGGAATTTCCGCGATGTCGTGCTGGGCTTGCTGTTTCTCTCGGGCGCTACGCTGGTCTGGAACAGCATCGGCGCCGCTTGATGGGACGAAGCCGCCGCTCTAACGCGCGCGCTTGCCACGCAACAGGTCTGCGATCAGGTTTGCGCCGGCATCGATCTCATCGTCATTCCATGCGGCAAATCCCAGGAAAATCCCGCGATCGGCGATCCGGCCGGTGAAATGATGCGAGAGCGAGCGCACGGTGACGCCGGCTTGCTTCAGCCTCGAGGTAACCTCGAGATCGTCGACATGCCGCGGCAGATAAGCGAGCAGTTGCATGCCGCCGCTCGGCGGCAACACCGACAGAAAATCGCCTGCCACCGCGCTCAGCACCCGCACGAGGCGGTCGCGCCGCTCGCCATAGAGGCGCGTCATCTTGCGGATGTGAGCTGCGAAATGCCCCTCGTCGATGAACTCTGCGAGTGCGTCCTGCAGCGGCAATGCGGCCAATTGGCCGCTGTGACGCTGCGCCCGCGTAAAGACGTCGACATACCCCTCCGGCACCACCACGTAACCGAGGCGAATATCGGCGAAGGTCGATTTCGAGAACGTGCCGACATAGAAAACGCCGCCGCTTTCATCCAGCCCCTGCAACGCCGCAACAGGGCGGCCGTCATAATGAAACTCGCTGTCGTAATCGTCCTCGACAATGATCGCGCCACTGCGTTCGGCGAAGGCGATGAGTTCGTGGCGGCGACCGACAGGCATCAGCCGCCCGGTCGGGTATTGATGCGACGGCGTGACGAAGATCAGGCGCGGCCGGTCGCTGCGCTCGCCGATCGCGATCCCGCTCCCGTCCAGCGGCACACCGACAACACGCGCACCGGCAGCTTCGAGCGCCGCGCGGGCGCCGCTGTAGCCCGGACTTTCGAGCCAGGCGAGGTCATTTGCATTGAGCACGACGCGTGCGGTCAGTTCGATCGCAGCCTGCGCCGAGGGCACGATGATGACCTGATCCGCCTTGGCGCGCACGCCCCGATGTTCCACCAGATATTTGAGGAGCGCGGCTTGAAGCGCCGGACTATTCACGGCCTGCGTGCCACGCGAGGGCGCCAGGCGAGCCGCACGCCGCAGGCAGCGCGCCCATAATTCGTGCGGAAACTCGCGCGCATCGCCGAGACCCGGCTGGAACGGTCGCGGCGCGCCCTCGTCGATTGCGGGCCAATGGGCTTTGGGCAGGCGCTTCGCCCAATGCGACAGCAGCATCGCACGCGAGGTGCTCGATGAGGCCGGCTTGCCGCGCACCAGCGCCGGTTTCGCCGCCGTCACCACCGGCCGCCGACCCTGCGCGACCTGAAGATATCCTTCCATCGCGAGCTGATCGATCACGCCGGAGACGGTGTTACGCGACAGATTGAGCTGGCGCGCCAGCTCACGGCTCGACGGCAAGCGACGTCCGGGCGCGAGGGCGCCGCCCAGGATCGCGCCGCGCAACCCGTTATAAAGCTGCCGGTTCAGCGTCTCGCCGCTGTCGGGCCGCACGGCGAGGTCGATCAAACCGGAGAGAACCTGGCGCATTTAACTGGTCTTATCATTTTGTCTGAAATGGAGCTTTCCTTCAAGCCAGTTAAAATCCAGGATTTTCCGCAAGTCCAGCAAAAACCGACAAGACCCACCATGAATCACTCCCTGTCCCGGCCGACCGCGCTCATGTTGTTTGCCGTAGTCGTGATCTGCTGGGGCCTGAACTGGGCGATCACCAAGACTATCGTGCAAAGCGTCTTCCCGCTGTAGGCGACGTCGATCCGCACAGCCATTGCGACCGTGGCGCTGTTCATCCTGCTGCTGGCGCGCGGCCAATTCATCATCCCACGGCGCGGCGATGTGCCGGTGATCTGCACGATCGCGCTGCTGCACATGGTGGCCTTTTCCGCGCTGGTGGCGTTCGGCCTGCGCTTCGCGCCGGTCGGCCGCTCGATCGTGCTCGGCTACACGACGCCGCTGTGGGTCGTGCCCGGCGCGTGGCTGTTCCTGAAGGAGCCGATGACGAGGGCGCGCCTCGCCGGCACCGCCATGGGCTTGCTCGGCCTGATCGTGCTGCTCAATCCGCTCGCGCTCGATTGGAGTGACCGCAATGCAGTGACCGGCGGCCTGCTGCTCCTGCTGGCAGCGCTGTGCTGGGCCGCGAACATCCTCTATGTCCGCGCCCACAAATGGCTGTCGACACCGTTTCAACTGGCGTTCTGGCAGACGTTGCTGGCGTGCATCGTGCTGGCGACGCTGGCGTTCCTCTTTGATGGCGTGCCGCGGATCGTCTGGAGCCCAAGGCTTGCGGGGGCGTTCGTGTACAGCGGCATCTTCGGCACCGCCCTGGCATATTGGGCGATGGCGGTCGTCAACCGAAGCCTGCCAGCGACGACCACTTCGCTCGGGATTCTCGCGACCCCGGTGGTCGGTGTCATCTGCTCCACCGTCGCGCTCGGCGAACATATCGACGCGTCGCTCCTCTTCGCCATGACTTTGATCCTCGCGGGGATTGCGATCGGAACGATCCCGTTTGGCAAGCGAGCTGACGTCGAGCCGGAGCGAGTGTTGTCGACCACGGTGGTGCGCACATGAGCGCATGGGGCCGCATAGCCGTCATGCAAGGCGCCGTCGTGCTGTACGCAGGCGGCCAAAGCAGCTAGGTCTCGCGCATGTCTTCTCCCGCAGTGCTGCACGCTCCCTCCTCCTCGCTGTCGCGCGAGCGGCTCGGCCTCATACTCGGCTTTGTCGGCATGGCGATCTTCGGCGGCACGTTGCCGGCGACGCGGATCGCGGTGTCGGAGATCGATCCGCTGGCGCTGACCTCGCTCCGCACCGCGATCGCAGGCGTGTGCTCGCTTGTGCTGCTGATCGTGCTGCGCCGGCCGTTTCCGCCGCGTTCACTGTGGTTTCAGCTCGTCGTCGCCTCGCTCTGCGTCAGCATCCTGTTTCCGTTCCTGATGGCACTGGCGGTGCAGACGGTCGATGCCTCTCATGGCGGCGTGGTGCTGGGTGCGTTGCCGATCGCAACCGCTCTCGTCGCCGTCTTGATCACGCATGAGCGGCCGAAGCCGCTGTTCTGGATCGCTTCGCTTGCGGGTGCCGCACTTGTCGTTGCGTTTGCGCTGCGCCAGGGCGGCGGCTCGCTCTCGTCGGGCGATCTCCTGCTGTTCGCCTCCATCGCCGCTTCCGCGGTCGGTTACGCCTTTTCGGGACGGCTGACCGCGCGCATGCCGGGCTGGGAGGTGATCAGCTGGGCGCTCGTGATCGCGCTGCCGGTGTCGCTGCCCGCCGTCGCGCTGACCTTCCCGGCCGATGTCGAGCACATCGCGCTCAAACCGTGGCTGGCGCTGCTCTATGTCGCGCTGTTCTCGCAATGGATCGGCTTCTTCGCGTGGAACGCTGGCATGGCGATGGGCGGCATTGCGCGGGTGTCGCAGATACAATTGCTGCAGCCCTTTGTCACTTTCGCGCTCGCGGCGGCGTTCGCCGGCGAGACCATCACGCCGCAGATCCTGCTGTTCGCCGCCGGCGTCGTCGTTACGGTTGCGATCTCGACGCGGACGCGGAGCCGGGCTCGCCCGGTGCCCGAAGGCTAGCACGCCCTGCCAGCGTCATACCGCCGGCGATGCCGACGCCCAGCACGTAGATCCAGCCCTCGTTGAAGTCGAACAAATGCGAGTTGAGCAGCGACGTCAGCATGTTCTGGATCACCACCAGCAGACCGATCCAGCTGACGAGCCCCTCGCCCCGAAACAGCGCGAGATGAACGAGCCACATCGCATAGAGCAGGGTCACGCCAATCGCGCCCCACTGCACCGCGACGTTGAGCGTCTGGTTATGCGGATCGCTGACGACCATGCCCTTTGCGCCGATCTGGCCCACCGCTGCCTGCTCGAACAGACCCCGCGTTGATCCCGTGCCGTGGCCGATGAGCGGCGCGTCGGCAAAGAACTTCAACGATTTGCCCCAATAGATCAGGCGCGAGCCCATGCCGCTCTCGTTGTTCTGAACGCTCGTGTAGTAATAGTCGTTCCGGAATTTGTCGACGGTGCCGCGCAGATGTGGCGAAGTATACCATGTCGCCACGACCAATAACACAGCAGCGACGATCGCTGCGACTGCCGTTTGCCAGCGCAGATGAAGCAACAGAAAGATGACGAGCATGATCGGCATCGTCACCAGCGCGGTCCTGGAGGTGACGACGAACATCATGTTGGCAACCAGCCCCAGCGCGACCGCGGCAAGCCATAGCGCGCGCTTCATCCGTCCCTCTTTCAGCGACGTCACGACCGGATAGGCCAGCGCCACCGCGCAGAGCGAAAATTCCTGGCCCTGGTCGATGTAGTTTTTGACGAAGATGCCGCTGGTCGGAAGGAAGGGTCCGCGCGAGAAATAGAGCTTGGCGGAGAGGATCGGATCGAGCGCAGTGATGCCGGAGACGATGGCGAGCAGCGCGCACGAAGTCAGGAACGCAGCAAAGACTGCCATCCCGCGCGGCGAACGCTCGAAATGATAGATCAGGAGCGGCAGCAACAGGAACTTGCCGACCTGGCTGAGCTGGTGCATCCGCTCATGCGCGGACGCATCCGACCAGAGCAGGCCCGCGACCACCAGCGCGAAAAAGGCGATCGGCAGCGCGCTCGGCAACCGCTTGAACGATTGCAACAGCGCGCGCGGCTCGATGGTCGGCGCTAGCGCAATCAGCCACAGCACCACCGCAACCCCGACGCCGGTGGTGCTCCACGGCAGCAGGATGGCGATGAGCACGGCGAGCCGGTCGACGTTGCGAACAAGCGCGGCCGAATTGTTCCAATCCAGCCAACGGGCCGACGACCGCGCGTCACCGGTCTCGCTTCTTGCCAACTCGGTCATCCCTGTCCCCTACGCTCCCACCACGGCGGCGCGGGCGAACCTAGCCCATGCCGCCGCGGCGCAACAGCCTATTCCGCGGCCGTGATCTCGACGAACTCGGTCGCCTGCCGCTCGAACAACGAGCGATAGATGCCGTCGCGGCGCACGGTGAGTGCGGCGTGCGTTCCCTGCTCGGCAATCCTGCCGCGGTCGAACACCAGGATGCGGTCGAGGCTGCGCACGGTCGAGAGGCGATGCGCGATCACGATCGAGGTGCGGTCCTTCATCAGCTGCACCATCGCCTCCTGGATCAGCGCCTCCGATTCCGAATCGAGACTCGATGTCGCCTCGTCCAGGATCAGGATCGGCGCGTCCGCCAGGAACGCGCGCGCCAATGCCACACGTTGGCGTTCGCCGCCGGAGAGTTTGACGCCGCGCTCGCCGACCAGCGTGCCGTAGCCCTTGGGCAGGCGCAGGATGAAGTCATGCGCGTTGGCAAGCCGCGCCGCCTGCTCGATCGCGTCCATGCTGGCGCCCGGCGCGCCATAGGCGATATTCTCCGCCAGCGTGCGGTGGAACAGGATCGGATCCTGCTGCACGATCGCGATCTGGCTGCGCAGCGATTGCTGCGTCGCCTTCGCGATATCCTGGCCGTCGACCAGGATGCGGCCGCCGGAGACATCGTAGAGCCGCTGCACCAGCTTGACGAAGGTCGTCTTGCCCGAGCCGGAGCGGCCGACCAGGCCGACGCGTTCGCCGGCACGGATGTCGATGGTCAAGCGGTCATAGAGCGGCGCGCGATGGCCGCCATAGAGGAACGTCACGGCATCGAACTGGATGCGACCGCCGCCGATGCGGATCGGCCTTGCATCGGGCGCGTCGGCAATGCCGATGGGCTGGCTATGGATTTCGACCAGCTCCTCCATGTCGTTCACCGAACGCTGCAGGTTGTTGATGTGCATGCCCACGTCGCGCAAATACGCGTGGATGACGTAGTAGCTCGTCAGCACATAGGTGACATCGCCGGGCGAGGCCCTGCCCGCGATCCACAGCAACACCGAGCCGCCGATCACCGAGCCGCGCAGGCAGAGCAGCACCAGGAGCTGCAGCGCGTTGGCGGCGTTGTAACGCAGCCAGGTGCGGTTGACGCGATGCCGCCAGCGGTTGATGACGCGGTTTAGCCGCGCATCCTCGCGCATCTCGGCGCCAAAGGATTTCACCACCGCGTTGCAGGTCAAGGCATCGGCGAGAGTGCCGCCGACCCTCGTGTCCCAGGCGTTGGAAATCCTCGCCGCAGGCGCAATGTAGAGCGTCGACAACGCCACCGTCATCGACACATAGATGAGCGCGCCGATGGCGACGACAAGGCCGAGCGAGGTCCAGTGCAGGCCGAGCAGCACCATCGATCCCAGCAGCACCATCAGTGACGGCAACAGCGCCATCAGGATGGTGTCGTTGTAGAGATCGAGCGCCCACATGCCGCGCGTCACCTTGCGCACGGTCGAGCCGGCAAAGGAGTTGGCGTGCCAGTCCGTCGAGAAACGCTGCACGCGTATGAACGCGTCCTGCGCCACGTCGGACATGACGCGCAGCGTGAACGGCACGATCGCCTGCAACCCGATCAGCCGTAGCACGATCGAGGCCAATCCCAGCGCTACGATGCCGGCAAACGCCACCACCGCGGCATGACGCGCGTCTGGATGATCGGCGCCACGGGTCAGGGCATCGACCAGCTGGCCGGAAAATACCGGCATGAACAGGTCGGCGACGGTGGCGCCTAACAGGCCGAAGGCAACGATGAGGGTCATCACCGGCTGCTTCAGCCAGTGGCGGAACACGAACGGCATGACGATGCTGATCGCCGCCGGCTTCTTGGCTCGGGCATTCATGGCTTCATCCGGCTC
>Ga0134126_10008620_pt1 | contig 12826 bp, 8 predicted proteins | sample KB31752_FD_96881 | JGI IMG/M metagenome (GOLD analysis project Ga0134126, IMG submission 96881) | Terrestrial soil microbial communities with excess Nitrogen fertilizer from Kellogg Biological Station, Michigan, USA - KB3-175-2 | ecosystem: Environmental > Terrestrial > Soil > Unclassified ...
CGTGACCAAGATCTCCCGCGCGGCGATGCTCGAGCAAATGGAGACCGACTACGTCGCCTTCGCCCGCTCGCGCGGCGTGCCCTGGCGGCGGATCTACACGCGGTACGTCCTGCGGAACGCGCTGATCCCGATTCTGACCGCCTCCGGACTGCTGATCACCTCCGCGCTGACGGCGACGGTGTTCGTGGAGGCCGTCTTCGGCATCCCCGGCATCGGCGGCCTGCTGGTCACGGCGGTCAATAATACCGATATCCCGGTGATTCAAGGGATTGTCCTGGTCGTGGCGATCTGGGTAGTCTGCGCGAATATCATTATCGACCTGCTCTACGTGGCCATCGACCCGCGAGTCAGTTTCGGGCGGTTGTCGTGACGGCGCTGGCGCTCCGGCGGCCCCGCGTCCGCTTCGGCACCCACCGGCGTATTCCCCCATTGATCGCGTTCAGCCTCGGCTACCTGACAATCGTCATCTTGGCGGCGCTCGCCGGTCGCTTTCTCCTGGCCCCGGACTCGATCAGCAATACGGATCCGTTCGCGATTGCCGCCACCCCGAACGCACAGCACTGGCTGGGCACGGACGAATTGGGCCGCGACGTCTATGACCGAGTCCTCTCAGGAGCGCAGTCGGCGCTGATCGGTCCCCTGATCATAGCCGTGAGCGGCTTCCTCCTCTCTGGGCTGATCGGTATCGGGACCGGCTATCTTGGAGGACTGCTCGATACGGCGACGATGCGCGTCGTCGACTTCTTCTTCGCGCTGCCCGGCCTGCTGATTGCCATCGTGGTCGTGACCGTGGTCCAGGGCGGCTATTGGACTGCGGTGGCGGTGCTCTGCCTGTTGAATGTCCAGGGCGACATCCGGCTCGTGCGAAGCGCCGCGCTCGGTCAGCGGAATCTTGCCTACGTCGAGGCGCTGCGCGTCACGGGTGTACAGGGGTGGCGGATCATGTATCTCCACATCGGCAGGAACATCCTCCCGATCCTGCTGGCGGACTTCGCCATCGACTTCGGCTCCAATCTCGTCGCGCTTGCCGGGCTGGCGTTTCTCGGCCTTGGCTCACAGCCAGGTACGGCGGACTGGGGCTTGATGCTGTTGGCGGGGCAGAACGTGCTGTTTGAAAACCCCTGGGCCGCGCTCGCGCCGGGATTGGCGATCGTCGTGCTTGCCACGTCGGTCAATTTGATCGGCGATTGGATCTACGAGCGCTACACATTGGCATCAGTGCGCCGATGAGAGACGCCCCTCTCCTTGTCGCCCGCGACGTGCGTATTCAGCGACCGGCTGAAGGCGGCTCTCGCACGATCCTCTCGGGCATCGACCTGGATCTGGCGCCGGGCGAGACCGCGGGTATCGTCGGCGAATCCGGCAGCGGCAAGTCGATGTTCGCGAAGGCCGTCATGCGCTTGCTCCCTTCCGGCGTCACCACCACGGGAACGATCACGTTCCAGGGCGCGGATCTGATGACTGCCTCGAAGCGCGAGATGGAAAAGATCCGCGGCGGTGGAATTGGGCTTATCTACCAGGATCCTTATACCATGCTGAACCCCCTTCTGCGGGTCGGCGACCACATCATCGAGGGGCTCGTGCTCGCGTCGTCCCGCCGCCGGCGCTGGAGTTCGTTCCGGGCCGAGGCGGTCCGCCGGCTCGCCGAGGTGGGCATCAGCGATCCCGACGTCGCGGATCGCTACCCGTTTCAGCTCTCCGGCGGGATGCGGCAGCGTGTCGCCATCGCCGCCTCGCTCGCGCGCGACCCCGCGCTCCTGATCGCGGACGAGCCATCGACCGCGCTCGATGTGACAACCCAGGCGCAGATCCTGATGCTGCTTCGTTCGCTTCAGGAGGCGCGTGGGATGGGTCTGATCCTGATCACTCACGACCTCCGCGTGGCCTTCTCGGTCTGCTCGCGGGTCTATGTCCTCTACGCGGGGACCATCGTCGAGACCGCGCCCGCCGGCGATCTCGAACGCCGTCCTCTTCACCCGTACTCGCTCGGGCTGCTCACCTCCGACCCACCGGTCGACCGCACGCTCGCGCGGCTGCCGGTGATCGAGGGGAGCGTGCCGGAGCCGGACGATGTGGCAGGGAGGTGTGTGTTCGCTCCCCGTTGCGGGTGGGTGATCGATCGCTGCCGGGCCGGCACGCCGCCGCTCGTCAGCGTGGGGCCGGGGCGACGGTCAGCGTGCGTGCGCGTCCCAGAGATCGCCGGTGAGATGTCGGCGGCGCTCGCCGTGCTGCTCGCCGAGCGCGCGTCCGCGCCCGAGGTCGAGGAACGAGAGCGGCCACTCGTGGCGATCGACGGGCTGACGAAGGTCTTCGCGGGCGGGCGGAGATCCCAGGAGGTGCATGCGCTCCGCGGCGTGTCGGTCAGGATCGGCCGGGGAGAGAGCGTCGGGCTGGTCGGAGAGTCTGGCTCAGGGAAGACGACGCTCGGCCGTTGCCTGGTCGGACTCGATCACCCCACGACCGGTTCGATCCGCGTCGATGGGGTCGGAGAATGGAACGGAGCGACCGGGATTACCAGCGGACGTCAACTACGGAAGACGGTGCAGATCGTCTTCCAGGATCCCTACTCGTCCCTCGACCCGAAGCAACCAGCCGGGAAGGCGCTGGCCGAGGTGCTGCGCGCGAACGGCTACGCGCGCGGCGCCACGGACGCGCGGGTGCGCGAGCTCCTGCGCCGAGTCGGCCTGCCGGAGTCGTATGCGCGGCGCCTCCCCTCGACCCTTTCCGGCGGTGAGCGCCAACGGGTCGCGATCGCCAGAGCGCTCGCGGTCGAGCCGAAACTGATCGTCTTCGACGAGCCCGTATCCGCCCTGGATGTTTCCGTGCAGGCGCAGGTGTTGAATCTGCTCGCGGAGCTCCGCAAGCAGCTTGGCCTCAGCTACCTCTTTATCACGCACGACCTCGCCGTCGTCCGCCAGGTGGTCGACCGCGTCTACGTCTGTTATCGCGGCCTGATCGTGGAGGAGGGCGGTATTAGGGATGTGCTCGAGCGGCCGGCGCACGAGTACACGGCACGCCTTATCGCGTCCGTGCCCGCGAGTTTACGCAAGCCGGCGGAAAGGATCAGCCAGACGCTATGAACGTTGAGTTGCTCAAGGCGCTGACCAACGCGCCGGGTCTGTCCGGGTTCGAGGAGCCCGTGCAGGCGATCGCCGCCGAAAGCCTCGGACAGACCTGCGACGAGGTCAAACGAGACCGGCTCGGGAACGTGATCGGTCTGAAGAAGGCAAGGCGAACGTCAAGTGACCCGCCGCCACGCCTTGCCTTAATGGCGCACGCGGACGAGATTGGCATGATGGCCCGCTACATTGACGACCGCGGCTACGTCTACTTCGACGCCATCGGCGGGATCCACGCGCCTTCGAGCGTCTCGCAGCATGTGATCGTGCATGGAGTCGAGCCGGTCCATGGCATTGTGGCGCCGAAGATGGACGACGCTGAATCGACCCCTGGATTGAAGGATCTCCGGATCGACCTCGGGCTCTCTGTCGAGGAAGTCAAGCGGCTCGTCCGTCCGGGCGACCCGATCACCTACGCGCAGGAGTTCGTCGAACTCCGTGACGGGCTCTACATGGGCCGGAACTTCGACAACCGGGTCGGCCTCTACTGCATGCTGCAGGCGATGACCCAGCTCGCCGAAACGGCGGTGGATGTCTATGCCGTCAGCACGGTGCAGGAGGAGGTGGGTGTGCGCGGAGCCCTGGTCGCCGCTGCCGCGATCGAGGCGGGGATCGGTCTGGCTATCGACGGCAGCCTGTGTCAGAGCGCCTATTCGAAGCCGCAAGAACAGACATGCAACCTGAACGAGGGGGCAGGTATCTATATGATGGATCGCCTGACGATCGGCGATAGACGAGTGATCGACCTGCTCCTGACGGTCGCGGCGGAGCGCGGGATCCCGGTCCAGCGCAACATTGGCGGCGGTACCGACGCATCCGCCCTGCAGCGCACTGGCCGCGGGGCGGTCGTCACCACGGTCGGCGCGCCTGTCCGCTATATGCACTCAACGGTGCAGATCTGCGCGGCCCATGATCTCGACGCCACTTGCGCGCTGATCGCCGCCTTCGCCGAGAACGCGCATCGCCTCAAGGTCGAACCATGACCCGCATCACGGCGGTGACGGCGCGCGAGGTAGCGATTCCGATCCCATCGGCGCCATACACCACGGCGGGCTATGGCACGAAGATCCACTGGCACGGCCGCCGCAGCCGCGTCACGCCGAAGCGGCCCGGGCCGCTGCTCGAGTACGTCGTCGTGCGGATCGAGACCGATGACGGGCAGGTCGGTTTTGGCGAAGCGCAGGCCGACATCGGTTTCTTCGGGAACACGGTCGAGGGCGTGGCCGCCGCGATTCGCGACTACCTTGGCCCGCAACTGATCGGACGGGATCCCTTCCACCGCGACGAACTGCTGCATCTGATCGACTACCGCGGCCAATCCTGCGCGATCAGCGGGATCGACCTCGCGCTGCACGACCTGGCCGGCCGCGCCCTCGGCGTTTCCGTCAGCGCCCTCCTCGGCGGCACGCAGCGCGCGCGCGTGCCGGTCGCGATCGAGATCGCGGGCGGGCCGGCGGAGCAAATGGCCGCCGAATGCCTCCGTCTGATGGCCGCTGGCGTTCGCGCGTTCAAGGCGAAGATCGGCGGCGATCCGGTTCGGGACGCGCGGGCCCTGAAGGTCATTCGTGACGCGGTCGGTCCCGACGTCTCGCTTCGGGCCGACGCCAACCAGGGCTACACCCCGAAGGAGGGCGTGACGCTCTGCACCATGGCGGAGCGGCTTGGGGTCGGCCTGGAACTACTCGAACAACCGGTCCCCGCCTGGGATCTCCGCGGCATGGCGTACATTCGGAGTCACGTCGACACCCTGATCGAGGCGGATGAGAGTTGCTATACGCCGCAAGACGCTTTCGCGATCGCCCGTTGCGGGGCGGCGGATGTGCTAAACGTGAAGCTCGGCAAGGCCGGCGGCCTCGCCAACGGGCGGAAGATCATCGCCATAGCCCAGGCAGCCGGACTCGGCTGCGTCCTTGGGACCGCGTTTGGGCTAGGGCTTGAGGATGCCGCGAAGCTTCACCTCGCGGCTTCATCCGTCGCCGTCTCCGGCGCCGTTGAGTTTACGGAACTCGCCCTTCATCCGAATCTGCTGCTTCCGCCTGATGACGCCCGGCTTGCCTTGCCGCTCGAGGATGGCTGCCTGCCGGTGCCGACCGGACCCGGCCTCGGCGTCTCGATCGACGAGAGCAGACTGGACGGCACAAACCAAGGAGATCGCTCATGGCTATAGGGAGCACTTACTGACCGTTGCATACATGGGTTAAGTGTCCTTGCCCTACACTGGGGGTGCCTCGGCGCGCTTGACCACGACTCAACGCACCTTGATCCCGGAATTGCTCTGGCATGGGGCAGAGGCGTGCAGCGGCACTTCCCTTGGAGAACCTAACCTATTTATGCAACGATCGGTAGGAGCCTGGGAATCGGCGCCATTCGGAGCCAAACGCCGCTATCACGTATCATGGAACGGTGCGGTATTTGTGTAACTTCGACCTCCTCGACCTGGCCACGGCACACTCCCATACCCATCGGGCCATGGGCACTGACCGGCTCAGGCATGGGATAGCGGGGCGGGTTGGGGGTCCGTGAGATGGTGGCGCGCGCCGTGGTGGTGGCTTGTGGCGCTGGCCCTGTTCGCGGGCGCCATACCGGCCCGTGCCGGAGGGGGAACAGGCTATGGGCTCTCCGCCATCCAGCCGCTGGTGTTTACCGGCAACCCTACCCTGGATCTGGCGCAGCGGTATGCTCTGGCGGTCCTGGCGACCGATTTCACTGGTGACACCCATGTGGCGGCGGCCGGTTACTACACCAATCCCTGGATCCGGGATAGCTTTGCCTGGGGCATGGTTCCCTCGCGGGCCGGCAACAGCCTCGCTTCGTATAGCGGCCTGGAACTCAACTACTGGCTCGGGCGCCAGCAATCATTCGGCGGCTGGCTTACCGCGCCCAAATCAGGGTATTTCGACGAAACGCCAATTCTGATTAGCGCCGCGCTCGACGCCTATCGGGTGTCGGGGAATCTGGCGGCGCTCCGTGCCGCCCTCCCCAGGTTGGAACGTGGCTGGCGTTGGCTGAAAAACGGCTTCATCCGCCCGTCTCACGGAAGTTCGGTCCTGATCTATGCGAACGTGCCCCCGCACACCGCCGCCGATTGGGCGGATCAAGTGGCGCGCAGCGGGTACGCGACGGAACTTGAGGCGCTCTGGTACGACGCCACTCGCAGCCTCTCGGTGAGCGAAAGCATCCTCCACCACCCCGGCCAGGCGCGCTACTACGCTGGTTTCGCGGCCCGCATCAAGACCGACATCAATCGCCTGCTCTGGACCGGCCAAGCGCCCTTCGCGCGAAATGCGCCCGACGTACCGGGGTTCGGTCATTATCGCTCCTGGGTGGGCCCACGTGACTATTTCGAGTTGGATAGCAATTTCCTCTGCATCGTGTACGGGATCGCCAGTCCCACCCAGGCGGCCAGCATTGATAACTTCGTCATGGCCCATGCGACATACCTGTTGGGACTGGGGAGCGGTGAAGGGATACCGGCGCGGGTGGTCTATGGCGATTACGATCCGAAGGACTACGCGGGGAAGCACTCGCGTCTGGGCCCTGGGCGGTATCAGAGCGCCTATTGGCCCACCGTGGGGGCGCTCGTGGCGCTTGGCTACGCGCGATCCGGTCGGGTCGGGGAGGCGCGGGCCATTCTTTTGACCCTGGCTCGGACCTTTGTTCAGGGTCGGGATATTCGCGAGTGGTATGGGCAGGACGGCCAGGGAAACGGTGCCCCCGCCTTTGGCTGGGCCGCCAGAATGTTCCTGGTCGCTCTGTACGCGGCCTACCTTGGGGTGGAGTGGTACGACGCCGTGCCCGGGATCCCGTCCGTACCTGGGATCACTCTGGAGAATCCCGCCGGTCCCGGACAAGCGGTACTCAGCTACCATGGGCGAGATCTCCGAGTGCGGGTGACCGGCCATGGTGGGATCGTCCGGGTGGCTATCGGTACCCAGGTCCACCGCACGCCCCTTCTTCCTGGGCCCCTGCTCTGTCAGGGTTGCACGGTGAACGTGAATTGGGCCGGCTGAGGGGCGGCTCGTCATCGTGGTAACATCAAGCGGAACACCCATTATTGACTTCGGAGTGCGAATAAATGCGGTTTCGTGTCCTGGATCAGGTCTTCGAGCAATTTCCGAGCGTGTGCATTGGGCTGGTGGTGGCTCGCGGGGTGGATAACGCCCGAGACGTTCCGGCCCTGGAGGCGGCGCTCCGCGCGGCCGAGGCCGAAATTGTCGCTCGTTTCGAGCGCGAGGGCGAGCAGATTGAGCAGGCTTTCCTGCCCTGGCGGGCCGCCTTTTCCACCCTGGGCATGAGCCCTGGCCGCTTCAAAAGCTCCGTGGAGGCCCTGGCAACTCGGACGCGGAAGGGATCGCGGTTGCCTGATCTCGGTCCGGTGGTGAACCTGGTTAACTCCACCTCTCTCCGTTACCTGCTTCCGATCGGCTCTCATGATCTGGATACGGTACAGGGTGACATCATGGTGGGACCGACCGCGGGCAGTATGCCCTTTACGCCGCTGGGCCAGGCGGAGGCCGAGAACGTGGAGGCCGGTGAATTCGCCTACCGGGACGATCGGGAAATCCGCACCCGCCGCTGGGTCTGGCGGCAGGGCGAGCACTCCAAGGTCACGGCCTCATCCACCAACATCCTCTTCCCGATCGACGGCTGGGTCGGGATCAATGATTCCCAGGTGAGGGAGGCCCAGGCGGTGCTGGCCCGAGTTCTGAGCGACGAATTAGGGGCGCGAACCGAATGCCACTTCCTGGACCGTGATCACCGAGTGGCCCAGATCTCCGGGGAATTGGCGGTCGCGGACCAAGTCGTGGCGGGTGCGGACGGCTTCCGGATGGGCGGCCTCGGCTATCGTGAGCAAGCGGCGCCCGAGGTGCGGGAAGTGGAAGTGAGCGAGGAAAGGCAAGCGCCCGTGGAGAGCGGGGCGCGCCGGCGGCGATGGGCCGGCCTCGATCCGGTGGGCACGCTGCTCGAACGCGGCACGGAGGACGTGGTGGTGCGGGCGGACCTGGAAGCCCGTCTCCGCCGCGGCGACCGCCTGCGCGTCAAGTTCGGCGTCGATCCAACCAGCCCGCACCTGCATCTCGGGCATGCGGTGGTTCTGCGGAAACTGCGGGCCTTTCAACAGCAGGGCCACACGATCTGCTTGCTCATTGGGGATTTCACGGCCCAAATTGGCGATGCTTCGGACCGGAACGCCATGCGCCAAATGCTTTCCGCGGAAACCGTCTATACCAATCTCGCCACCTACCGGAAACAGATCGCCCGGATCCTCGACGAGGATCAGGTAGAGTGGTCGTACAATGCCGATTGGCTTGGGCCGCTTCGGTTTAAGGATATCGTGGGTCTGGCGGCCAATTTTACGGTGGCTCAGATGCTTGAGCGGGAGAACTTCGCCAACCGGTACGCGGCGAAGCAGCCAATCGGACTGCAAGAACTGCTCTATCCGCTCATGCAAGGGTACGATTCGGTGGCCCTCAAGGCCGATGTCGAGCTTGGCGGCACCGAGCAGCTCTTCAACCTACTAGCCGGCAGAACCTTGCAACGGGCCTTCAACCAGACGCCGCAGGCCGTGATGACCCTTACCCTGCTGCTCGGTCTCGATGGAAAGAAGATGAGCAAGTCGCAGGGGAACGCGATTGCCCTTGAGGATCCGGCGGTCGATATGTACGGAAAGCTGATGTCGATCTCCGACGCGCAGATCCTCCCCTATTTTGAGTTGTGTACCGACCTCCCGTTATCCGAGATTGGCGAGATCGCCGCCGACCTCGAGACCGGGACGAACCCGATGGGCTTTAAGAAGCAACTCGCGCTGGAGGTCACGACCCTCTACCACACACCCGCTCAGGCGCGGAAGGCGCAGGAGATCTTCGAGCGGGTGGTGCAGGGCCGGGCGAAGCCAGAAGAGATGACCGAGGTGCCGCTGTCGTTGACGCCGGCAAGCGCCGAGACGGGTGCATCTGGTGTCTCGGGGCGGCGGCTTCTTGAGTTGCTGGTTGAGCTCGGTCTGGCGACAAGCAATTCCGAGGCACGGCGGAAGACGATCGAGGGAGCGGTGTGGATTGACGATGAACAGCGGACGGACCCAAATACCGTGATCGACGTACGCGATGGGATGGAGGTGCGCGTTGGCAAGCGCAATTATCGCCGGATCCGTGTATCGAACTAGGCGGGTCGGTAAGCTACGTGGCCGGCCGCCCCAATGCTGCTAGGCGACCTGTCCCTGGCCCGCCAGGTCTACGCCAACTTCCGCGCCATGTGGGAAGCGGTGGGCGGAGTCGCGGGCCCGGACGGCGTGTTCGAGGTCACGCGGCGCGCGGATATGCTCTATATCCGCTCCTTGCTGGTTCAGCGGGTGCCGCACATGGTGATCGACCCCCAGGTAGAGGACGCGAAGGCGCCGGCCTGGGCGGCCGGGCTGGTGCGGGGTATGGCCGGCCAGGCCGGTTCGTTGATGATTAGCATGCCTCCTGGGCGGGAGGAAGGGCCGCTGGCGGGGGCCCTGCGCCGAGAAGGATTTACCACGGGCTCGCCGGCGCCGATCTTCATGGTTCGATTCGGGACGCCGCGCTTACCCGATTTGGACGATCCCGATATAGTCCTCGCCGACGCCGAGCCCCAGCTTTCGGTGGCACGCGAGTTATTGGGTAAGGTGTTTGGCCTCCCTCGGGAGGTCTTCGCCTTCTACACCCCACCGGCCCTGGTGAACACCTATGTGCTCCAGCATAATGGGAAAGCGATGGCCGCCGCCTGCCTCTGTCCCTTTGTTGGGACGGCCGGCATCTACAGCGTGGGAGTGCTTCCGGGGGCTCGTGGGCGGGGGTACGCGCGCCGCCTGGTCTGGCAGGCGCTGCGGGACGCGGAGCGGCTTGGATTGGATCTGGCCGTGTTGAGTTGCGACCCCACTCTTGCTCCCCTGTATCAGAAGGCTGGGTTCTAAGAGTGCTGGCACAGCGCCACCCTCTGGCTCGAACCCTGGTGGCGCTGAGCCGCCTGTGCTTTGTTTGACAGAGTTCCCAGCTCAGCCATGGTACCCTTCATGGCGGTGGTGACGTGTGATGATTGCCGATAAGACGCTCCAGATGCTGGAGTTCCCAAAAGTGCTGGCGAAGCTGGCGAACCATACCAGTTTCTCGCTAAGCAAGGAACTGGCCCTGGCCCTGCGCCCGGAAACCGATCCGGATGAGGTGCTTGAACGGCAAGCGCGGGTGCGCGAGGCGGGGTTGGTGCTGGACGCGCGCGCCGATGTCTCTCTGGGCGGCGCCCGCGATATTCGTCCGGCGGTGTCGCGGGCCCACCTGGGCGGATCCCTCGATCCGACCGAACTGCTGGCGGTCCGCGGCACTCTGGAGTGTGCCGAGCGGATCCGTGGGGCCCTCAATCGGCTGGACGCCGAGGAGTTTCCCTGGCTGGCGGCCATTCGATCGCGGATCGGGCTTTTCCGAGAAATCCTCGGCCTGATCGCCCAGACGGTGAGCCAGCAAGGCGACATTCTCGACACCGCGAGCGCCGCCCTGGGCACCATCCGGTCCGAGTTGCGAGTGGCGCATCAAAAGCTTCTTGAACGACTGCAGTCGATTCTCAATTCTCCGACTTACCGCACCGCAATCCAGGAATCGATCATCACCATCCGGAACGGACGCTACGTGATCCCCGTGCGGTCGGACGCGCGCGGGGTGATCCGGGGAGCCGTCCACGACCATTCGGCGAGTGGGGCCACGCTCTACATTGAACCATTCCAGACCAACGAATTGAATAATCGTTGGCGGGAGCTGCAATTACGAGAGCAGGAAGAGATCGCCCGGATCCTCCAGTTCATCGCGGAGCGGATCGGAATCCAGGGGCCGGCGATTCTAGACACCGTACTCGCCCTGGGCGACCTGGACCTCGCGATGGCCAAGGCGCGATTTGGCGCCGCCCTGCACGGCGTCTTGCCGGCGATCGCCGCCGATGGGGCCTTGAGCTTCGATCTGGCCCGCCATCCTTTGCTGACCGGAAACGTGGTCCCCATCTCGGTTCGCCTGGGATCGGATTTTAGGGTGCTCTTGGTGACCGGCCCAAATACGGGAGGGAAGACGGTTGCCCTGAAGACGGTGGGTCTTCTGACCCTGATGGCCCAAAGCGGTCTGCCTATTCCGGCGGCTGCCGGATCGCGGGCGGCGGTGTTCGACGGCATATTCGCCGATATTGGCGACGAGCAGAGCATTGAGCAGAGCTTGAGCACCTTTAGCGGTCACCTGACCAACATCATCCGCATCCTCAAGGAGATGACCCCAAACAGCCTCCTGCTGCTGGACGAGCTGGGCGCCGGTACCGACCCGGCGGAAGGATCCGCCCTGGCCCGCTCGTTGCTCACCCATCTTCTTGACACGGGCGCGCGGGTGATGGCCACCACCCACTACAGCGAACTCAAGGCGTTCGCCGCCGCGACGGCCGAGGTGGCGAATGCCAGCGTCGAATTCGACGTGGAGACCCTCTCACCCACCTATAAATTGACTATCGGCCTGCCGGGCCGGAGTAACGCCCTTGCCATCGCCGCGCGTCTTGGGCTGCCGGCGGATATTATTGCCGGTTCCCACGCCTTCATCAGTGCCGAGGAAAAGCGGGTCGAGACCATGTTGGCCGAGATCGAGCGTGACCGCGAGGCGGCGGTGGCGCTGTTTCAAGAGGCGAGGACCGCGCAGCACGGCGCCCAGGAGCTTCGGGTCCGGCTGGAACGTGAGGTGCGGGAAATCCTGCGCGAGCGGGAGGTGATTCTGCGGGCGGCCCGCGCGGAGGCAGCGGCAAGCGTGGATGAGTTGCGGCGGAAGCTGGATCGGGCCGAGGCGGAGGTGCGACTCCATGGCGGCGTGCCGGCGGACACTCTGGGCGCCCTCCGCGAGCGGTTGGCGGTCACGGTGGCCGAACAATCGCCCTTGCTGGCGGCCCCAGCCGCGCGGAAGCAGGCGGCGAAGCATCCAGCGAAGCCGGTAGATTCCGAAGCGCCGCGGGTACCCGTGGTGGGCGACCGGGTATCGCTGATCCGTTCCGGCCAGATCGGCACCGTGGTAGCGGCGCCCAACAGTCGAGGCGAACTGGAAGTACAGATCGGTCCTTTCAAGACTCGGATGAAGGCGGACGAAACACGGGTACTTTCGATGGAGGAGAGCGGCCCCAGCGAGGAACCGCGGATGGAGGCCGTGCGCTTCCGGCACGAGGACACGCCGGCCCCGAGCGTCGACTTCGATCTCCGGGGCTGGCGGGTGGACGAGGTGCTCCACGAATTGGAGCGCTATCTCAACGACGCCTATATGGCGAATCTGCCGTTCGTGCGGATCATTCACGGGAAGGGCACCGGGGCGCTCCGCACGGCGGTACGCGAGGAACTGGCCACCAATCCACTGGTCAGCAACTTTCGGGCCGCCGAGGCTCGTGAGGGCGGGGAGGGAGTGACGGTCGCCCACCTGGCGGTTTAGAGCGGGCTGGCGCCAGGGCCGGATGTGCTCGCTGTGATTTGTAAGGGCATCCCTTGTGGGTGCCCTCGCGCGGGATACCAAGGGCACCCACAAGGGATGCCCCTACCTTAAAGGAACTCGGTGCGGCGTCCAGGTGTGAGTTGAGTGAATGAAAGGCGGTGCCCTCGGTTACTGCAGGAGGATCTGAAAGTTCGGTTGCTCGCGTTCGCCGGTAATCCGCTTAATCAGCCGATGGACCAGGACGGAGACATCGTCGCC
>Ga0134126_10008621_pt1 | contig 12826 bp, 11 predicted proteins | sample KB31752_FD_96881 | JGI IMG/M metagenome (GOLD analysis project Ga0134126, IMG submission 96881) | Terrestrial soil microbial communities with excess Nitrogen fertilizer from Kellogg Biological Station, Michigan, USA - KB3-175-2 | ecosystem: Environmental > Terrestrial > Soil > Unclassified ...
GCCGGAAGTTGGCCTGGTGCAGCGGATTCGCGCGATGCGCGAGGCGCTGGAGACCGGCGCGAAAGCGGTGACGGCGGAAGGCGCCTCGGAAACGGGCATGAAGCCGACGCTGGAGGCGCTGGACGCTCTGGAGGAGCAGCTCACGACGGTGCAGGGCGAGAATCCGCTGATGCACGTTTGCGTGGACGAGAAGATTGTGGGCGAGGTCATCTCGGCGTGGACGGGAATTCCGCTGGGCAAGATGGTGAAGGACGAAATTGCCGCGGTGCTGGAGCTGGACAGCCACTTGTGCAAGCGAGTGATTGGACAGGACCACGCGCTGGCGGCGATCGCGCAGCGCATCATTACGTCGCGGGCGCGGCTGGATGATCCGGGCAAGCCGGTGGGCGTGTTCATGCTGGTGGGGCCGAGCGGCGTGGGCAAGACGGAGACGGCGCTGGCGCTCTCCGATTTGCTGTATGGAGGCGAGCGGAACCTGATCACGATCAACATGTCGGAGTTCCAGGAGGCGCATACGGTTTCGACGCTGAAGGGCTCGCCTCCGGGATATGTGGGCTACGGAGAAGGCGGCGTTCTGACCGAGGCGGTAAGACGGCGTCCTTATTCCGTGGTGCTGCTGGACGAGGTGGAGAAGGCGCATCCGGACGTGCTGGAGCTGTTCTACCAGGTGTTCGATAAGGGCAACCTGGAGGACGGCGAGGGGCGCTCGATTGACTTCAAGAACACGATCATCATTTTGACCAGCAACGCGGCGACGGACACGCTGATGAAGCTGACGGCGGACAAGGAAACGATGCCGGACAGCGCGGGGCTGGCGTTGGCCATGAAGCCGGAGCTAAACAAGATATTCAAGCCGGCGTTTCTTGGACGCATGATTGTGGTGCCGTACTTCCCGGTGCGGGATGAGGCGCTGAAGCAGATCATTCGGCTGAAGATCGGCAAGATTCAGCGGCGGCTCAACGAGAACCACAAGATCACGCTGAGCTATGACGAGTCTCTGCTGGACGAGGTGGCGAAGCGCTGCACCGAGGTGGAAAGCGGCGCGCGCAACGTCGATAATATTCTTTCCAACACAATGCTGCCCGAGATTTCGCGCCAGGTGCTGGGGCGGATGGCGGAGGAGACACCGAGCGAGCGGGTAAACATCGGCGTATCTCCCGAGGGGCAGTTCACCTATACCTGGTAGGGTTGCAAACCGGCGGACGCGGATATTCCGCGTCTGCCGGTCATTACGCTGAGGAAAGTTCCGGCAGGCCAGTATGAGCTTATTTGGGCAAGACGAACGACTTCTTAAATTCACCACTCCGCTGGGTGAGGATGCGCTTTTGCCGGAGCGGTTGTCGGGGAGCGAAGGCATCTCCGAGTTGTTTTCCTACACGCTGGACCTGCTGGCCACTCCCGATGTTGTTATTAAGCCGAAGACGATTGTGGGACAGAAGGTCACGCTGAGCATCCAGGCGGATGAGGCGGGCGGTGAGCGCTACATCAACGGATATGTGGCAAGCTTCGAGGTGCGAGGAGGCGACAAGGAATTCAACAGCTATCGCGCGGTAATCGTGCCGAACATCTGGGCGCTGACGCTGAATAAGAACACGCGGGTCTTCCAGGACAAGACGGTAACGGACGTAATCAAGGCTGTGCTGAGCGTTTACAATATCAGCCCGGCGATCGAGACGTCCGCCACGTACACGCCAATGGAATACTGCACGCAGTACCGGGAGACGGATTTCGAATTTATCTCGCGTCTGATGGAGCAGCACGGCATTCTCTACTACTTCAAGCACACGGAGAACGACCACACGTTTACGCTGCAGGACACGTCGAGCAAGTTGGCGGATTGCGCGGTGCAAAGCTCATTTCGCTATGCGCCCCAGGGAGCCGACAAGGAGGGCTTTTACGATTTCGTGGTGACCGAGTTCGCGTCGAAGTCGACGATGGTGACGGGCAAGCATACGGCGTGGGACTACAGCTTCATCCGGTACCAGGCTGTAGGCGGCGATCAAGGGGCATCGGAGACGAAAGGTCCGCTGGGGGCCAACAGCAACGAAAACTATGATTATGCGGAGAGTGCGGCGGCATATCTGAAGAAGCCGGACTCGGACAAGCATATCGGCTCGGTCGAGGCGCTGCTGCAAACGGTTCAACGGGACAGCAGCGACGCCGGAGAAGTGATCATCGAGGGCGAGTCGAACGCAATTTCGATGACGCCGGGCTACAGCTTTACCCTGACGAGTCATCCGCAACTGAATGAGAAATATCTGCTCACGCGGGTGGAGATGAGCGTTGAGCAGTTGCCGAGCTACCGGACGCGGCCAGAAAAAGCGGAGGAGCTTTACTCGAACCGGTTCACAGCGATTCCATTTTCGACGCCGTACCGTCCGCCGCTGAAGACGCGCAAGCCCGTGGTGAACGGAATGCACACGGGGCTGGTGGTGGTTCCTTCTGGCGAAGAATCGTACATGGACAAGTACGGGCGCGTGTGTGTCCAGTTCTTCTGGGACCGCTTGCGGAAGAAGAATACGACGGACAACACTCTGCTGCGGGTGGCGCAGCAGTGGGCGGGCAAGGGATGGGGAACATATTTCTGGCCGCGCGTGGACGACGAAGTTCTGATCGATTTTATGGAGGGCGATCCGGACCAGCCGATTGTGGTGGGGTCGGTGTACAACGGCGTAAATATGCCGAAGTACGATCCGGCGAAGCAGTACACGCTGGCCGGGATTCTGACGCGGAGCTCCAAGAACGGCGGGGAAGCCAATGCGAATGAGCTGCGCTTTGAGGACCTTGAAGGCAAAGAGCAGGTCTACATGAACGCCGAGCGGGACTACGACCTGCACGTGGAGCATGACTGGCACACGCTGGTAGGCAATGAGCAGCATACGAAGATCACCAAGAATCAGTATGAGGAAGTGGACGGCGATTCTCATTCGCTGGTGAAGGGAAAGCAGATTTGCGAAGTGGACGGGGACCGCGAGCACAAGGTTGGCGGAAACTTGAAGGAAAAGATCGGCAGCAATTCCAATATCAACGTAGGCCAGAATCTGAATGAACAGGTTGGGCAGACCTATTCGTTGCAGGTAGGGCAGAACCAGATCACCCAGGCTGGACAGAACTTCATCGTCAAAGCAGGGCAAAACGTTGCCATCAACGGCGGCATGAATGTCGTGATTGAAGCGGGCATGAATCTGTGCCTGTCCGGGCCGGGCGGATTTATTTCGATTGGGCCGGAGGGCGTGGCCATTCAGGGCACGCTGGTCATGATCAACAGCGGCGGCGCCGCCGAACCGGGCGCGACGGGCTCTCCGACGAGTCCGGAGGACCCGGGTAAGCCGACGGCGCCGACGTTCCCTGGAGACGCACCGCCTTCAGCGAGCGGGTCATAAAGACAGATATTTGAGAAGAGGCGAGAACCATGGGAATGCCAGCATGCACGATCACCAGCCAGACAGCCCACGGCGGCGTTGTCACTGTCGGCTTTCCGACGGTGCTTATTGGAAATCTTCCCGCTTCCCGCATTGGGGACCTACACGTCTGCCCGATGGTGACGGGCGTTGTTCCTCATGTGGGTGGGCCGTTCATTCTGGGCTCGCCGACGGTGCTGGTGGGCAATATGGCGCAGTCGCGGGTTACGGATCAGCTTACGTGCGTGGGCCCTCCGGATGTGGCGATGATGGGCTGCGAGACGGTGCTGGTGGGCATGGCGGGCGCGGGCGGCGCGGGCGGCGCGATGAGCGGCATTGCGGCGATGGGCGCGGCAGTTCCGGCGGCGCCTCCTCCGTCTTCGAGCAGCAAGGCCGAGTTGCTGGGCGACGGGACGATTAAGACTTCGGGTCCGGCGGGCGGGCGCTTGCCTCCGATCAAGCTTCAGCAAAAGGGTTGGCCGGATCTTCCGGCAAAGGAGACCCCCAACTTTCAGTCGGCGCAGCCCGTGGATTTGCCTCAGGGAACGACGATTTACCGGGTGATTGATGACAAGTCGAATCCGAGCGGCGGCTACTGGACCACATCGCTGCCGGCCGATGAGGACACTTGGCGAGCAGATTGCGCTGTGAAGCCGGGATGGAACAGCGACGGGAAGGTCGCGGTGGCCACAGTTCCTCCGGGAGGAATGAAGGCGTGGATGGGACCGGCGTCGAGTCAGGGAAGCCTTGGCGGAGGCGGCAATCAGCTATGGGTTCCGCCGGGCACGGCGTCTCCGGATAATGTATATCTCTCGCCGTGGTCGGGGACTTCCCTGGGAGGGAGCTAAATGGTGGAGGCCCGGTATGGAGTGGCTCCCGCGCTGGTGGCGCGGTTTCGCGACGTGTTTGCGAAGTTTGTGAAGGCGGTGCGGGAGGCGGTTGCGGAAGCGGCCGGGAAGCCGGAATTTGCGCAGACGGCGGCGTTTGATTCTTGGCGCACGAAAGCTCTGCCTTTGCTGGAGCAGGGCAATGCCTCGATTCAGGCGGCGGCAGCGGCGTTTGAACACGGCGATGCCCAACCGATTCTGGTTCAGGCGGAGGACAAGCGCGGGCTGGCGAAGGACCTGGACGGATTTGCGCTGACGTTTGCGGGGCCGGAGCAGGCGGAAAAGCTGGATGCGCTGGAAACAGCGGTGGTCATGACGGCGTATCAAATTTGCGCGGCCGCCGGGATTCCGTGAGGCATAAACGGGTGGCGGTGTTTTTCACGAGAGCAGTGAGCCGGAGTAAGAATCGTATTTCCCTGATATGACCGTCGATCCAGGACAAGCCGCTAGTTACGCCGGAGCCGCGCGCATTGGGCGGTGGATTATTCCGGCGGTTCCGTTCGGGTGGAGCTGGATTCCGGAGTTCGGGATTCAGAAGGGAGCGGCGGGCGCGGTGCCGAGCAATGTGTGCCTGAAAGAAGATGAGTTACTCGCGGGCAACCAGCTTGCGCTTTATATCCAGGCACAGATCACGATTATGAAGCGGACGTTTCTTGATCCGGTGATTGCGGGGCCCGCTCCGTTGGAGTATTCGGGGGCGACGGAGGCGGCACTGCTCATGCTGAAGCATCAGCCGATGAACGGGATGCGAGTTTTCCAGGTGCAGCACTATATCCGGATGGAGAAGTGGATAGGGGTTGCGACGCTCACGACGATTGAGACGGAACTGCTGAAGGTGCGTCCCGATTTTGACCAGTTCATGAAGCTGCTGAAGATTGAGCCCGCTTCACTTTGAAGCATTGCGGCTGCGGCCAAGCGCGCTGAAAAAGGGCGCTCCCCACGCGCCGGCGGCGAGAGCGGCTCCGAAGAGGATGATGGCGTCGATGCTTTCGCGGCCCTCGGGCGACCAGTAGACGTTGGCAAGATTGGGCCAGAGGGCAAACTCGTCGAGAGTGAGGGCGGCGCCGACTCCATAGAGAACAGTAAGCAGGCGGCTGAGAAAAATGTCGGTGGGCGTCGAGCCGGAGCCGATTTCAGCCAGCCATGCGTAGCCGACGGCGAGCAGGATCAGGATTCCCCAGACGAGATGGTGGATGTGGCGGCCGTGAAACTGGACCCATCCGAAAGGGCCGATGTGATGCGTGATGGCGGCGACGAGCAGGCGCACTCCGGCAAAGGTGACAAAGAAGCTGACGGAGGCGATGAAGAGGCGGCGGCGCGGGCGGTCGCGAATGTTGGCGTGGACTAGATCGCCGAGGCGCGTGAGGTGGAGTAGCAACAGCATGACTACCGTTGCCACTGCGGCGAAGATGAGCAGAATCCAAGCGCCGGTGATATGCATTCGCGATTGCCTTTTGAGAAATTGATTTTCAGCCGGTGATGCGGACGAGGTTTTCGGCTTCCGTGCGCGGGCCGAGGATGGAGACCTTTGGCACCTGGCCGCGCGCCATGGCGACTTCATCGCAGCGATAGAGACGCGGGCAGTTCTGGCAGTCCTTGAAAATTTTGTCGGGCAGGGCGGCGCGGTCTTCCACTTCGCGGAAACCATAGCGGAAGAAGTAGCCGGGAATGCGGGTGAAGAGGCAGACGCATCCTATGCCGTGGGCTTCGGCCTCTTCGAGCAGGGCGAGAAGGATTTTCCCGCCGGCTCCGTGGCTCTTGGCCTCGGGGCGCACGACGATGGAGCGGACCTCGGCCAGATGCGGGCCGTAGAGGTGCAGCGCGCCGCAGCCGAGGAAGACTCCTGCTTCGGTTTCGGCGACGGTGAAGTCACGGACGTTTTCGCAGATTTCCGCGAAGACGCGGCGCAGGAGTGTGCCGTCGTGGGAGAGACTGTTGACCAGGTCGTAGATGTTCGTCGCGTCCTGAAGGCGCGCTTTACGCACCAGCATGGGAGGCCTCGGGTTGCGAAGTGAGGGATCGAATCTGGGCTTCCGCCACGGCGAGCGCCCCGCAGACGCGGGCGCGGGCCGTGCCTCCGGCGACATCGTGGCAGTCGAGCGTGGCTTCCAGCGTGGTGGCGGCGAAGAAGTCGGATTCAAATTCGGGGCCGAACTGCTTGAGTTCTTCGAGTGAGAGGGCGTTCAACTCGCAGCCTTTGTCGAGGCAATAACGCACTGCATTGCCGATCTTCTCGTGGGCCTTGCGGAAGGGAACTCCTTTATGCACGAGATAAGTTGCGGCGGCCATGGCGTTGAGAAATCCGGATTCGCAGGCGGCGCGCATTTTTTCTTTGCGGAACTTCAACGCGGCGGTGAAGGGGGCGAGCACGCGCAGTATCGCTTGTGTTTCTGCGCCCGCGAGGAAGACCGGCTCCTGCGTCTCCTGAAGGTCCTTGTTGTAGGCGAGCGCCAGGCCCTTGAGTTGCAGCGTGACGGCTTCGGCGGCCCCGTGGATGCGGCCCACTTTGCCGCGCACCAGTTCGGTGAGGTCGGGGTTCTTCTTCTGCGGCATGGCGCTGGAGCCGGTGGAGAAGGCCTCGGGCAGATCGACAAAGCCATACTCCGCTGTGGCGAAGAGTGTGATTTCCTCCGCGAAGCGGCTGGCGTGCAGTGCGATCAGCGTGAGCGCGTGGAGAAATTCGAGCACAAAGTCGCGGTCGCTGGTGGCGTCCAGACTGTTGGCCGTTGGGGCGGTGAAGTCAAGCTCCCGCGCGGCGATGGAGCGGTCGAGGGCGAGCGTGGCTCCGGCGATGGCTCCCGAACCGAGCGGGCAGAAGTTGAGGCGGTGCGCGCAGTCATCAAGACGCGAGGCGTCGCGCAGGAGCATCTGCACGTAGGCCAGGAGCCAATGCGCGATGAGAACCGGCTCGGCGCGCTGGAGATGCGTGTAGGAAGGCATGGGCGCGTCGCCGGCAGCCTTGGCCTGCTTGATCAGCGACTCGGCCCAGGCGGCGAGCGCGGCACGCAGTTCGGTGATGCGGGCGCGGATATGCAGGCGCAGGTCGGTGGCGATCTGTTCGTTGCGGCTGCGGCCGGTGTGCAGCTTAAGGCCGAGGTCGCCGACGCGCTCCACCAGCTTTAGCTCGACAAAGTGGTGAATGTCTTCAGCTTCTTTATGGCCGGAAACTTCCTCGGGCTTCGCGGAGTACTCGTCGAGAATCGCTGACAACGCGGCGCGAATCTGCGAGGACTCGTCGGCGGTCAGAACTCCGGCGGCCTCGATGGCGAGCGCATGCGCGCGGCTGGCGGCAATCTCGTCGGGGAGAAGCCGCCAGTCGAAGCGAATGGAGCGCTGCCACTGGTCGAAGAACGGATCGAGCGGCTCGCGAAAGCGTCCAGACCACATTTTGGCGGTATGTTCGCTCATGAGTTCTCTTTGCCTTTCGCGGCTGCGCTGCTCAGTTGCGGCATCTCTGAACCGTGACTCAGCGTGACCAGGCCCGTCTGGGCGTAGTTTAAGAGCTTCGCGCGGGTGTCAGTGATGTCGAGATTGCGCATGGTGAGCTGGCCGATGCGGTCACGCGGATAGAAGGCAGACTCGGTCTTCTCCATGCTGAGGCGTTCGGGATGAAAGGTGAGGTTTGGCGACTCTGTATTCAGGATCGTGTAGTCGTTGCCGCGGCGCAGTTCGAGCGTGACCTGTCCGGAGACGGCGCTTGCGACCCAGCGCTGCGCTGATTCGCGCAGCATAATGGCCTGGGGATCGAACCAGCGTCCCTGGTAGAGAAGGCGACCCAGTTTGCGGCCGTTCTCGCGATATTGCTCGATGGTGTCCTCATTATGAATGCCGGTGATGAGCCGTTCATATGCGATGAAGAGCAGGGCCATACCCGGAGCCTCATAGATGCCGCGGCTCTTGGCTTCGATGATGCGGTTTTCAATTTGATCGCTCATGCCGAGGCCGTGACGCCCTCCGATGAGATTGGCTTCGAGCAGCAGCTCGACCGGATCAGGAAACTCCTTGCCATTGAGAGCTACGGGGAAGCCTTCTTCAAAGCGCACCGTCACTTCTTCGGGGCGCACATCAACATCGCCGCGCCAAAAGGCGGTCCCCATGATGGGCTCAACGATTCGGATATTGCTGGCAAGCTGTTCGAGGTCCTTGGCTTCGTGCGTTGCGCCGAGCATGTTGGAGTCGGTTGAGTATGCCTTCTCGGCGGACATTTTGTAGCTGAAGCCGGACTTGCGCATGAAGGCCGACATTTCGGCGCGGCCACCGAGTTCCTCGATGAAGTCCGGGTCGAGCCAGGGCTTATAGACCTGCAGGCAGGGATTGACGAGCAGGCCGTAGCGATAGAAGCGCTCGATGTCGTTGCCCTTGAAGGTGGAACCGTCGCCCCAAATGTCGACGCCGTCCTCCTTCATGACCGTAACGAGCATGGTGCCGGTGACTGCGCGTCCAAGGGGCGTGGTGTTGAAATAGGTGACGCCCGCGGTGGAGATGTGGAACGCACCTGACTGTAGTGCAGCGATGCCTTCGCGCACCAAGGGTCCACGGCAATCGATGAGCCGGGCATTCACCGCTCCGTATTCGAGGGCCTTGCGGGGGATGGCGTCGTAGTCGGTCTCATCCGGCTGCCCAAGATTGGCGGTATAGGCATAGGGCAGCGCGCCCTTCTGTTTCATCCAGAGAAGCGCGGCGCTGGTATCGAGGCCTCCGGAAAAAGCGATGCCGACTTTCCGGCCAACCGGAAGACGTTCAAGAATGACAGACATTTCGTTCAAGACCTCAAGATCGTTCAGTGTTTGTCGCCCCACCCAGCAAAAGCAGGAGCAGAGCTTTTTGGGCGTGCATTCGGTTTTCCGCCTGGTCGAAGACGACGGACTGCGGGCTGTCAAGAACGGCGTCTGTGACTTCGGCATTGCGGTGCGCGGGCAGGCAGTGCATGAAGACGGCGTGGGGCGCGGCGTGGGCCATCAGTGCTTCATTCACCTGATAGGGCTTGAAGATGGGCGCGCGCTTGGTGACCTCGTGCTCAAAGCCCATGCTGGTGCAGACATCGGTGTATACGGCGTCGGCTCCGGTGACGGCGACGACGGGGTCGCTGACGAGATGAATGTCGCCTCCAGTTTCATTGGCGATGGCGCGGGCCTGGGCGACGATTTCCGCCTTGGGCGCGTAATTTTTTGGCGAGCCGATGGTGCAGTGCGCGCCGAGTTGCGCGGCCATGAGCATGAGCGAATGACAGACGTTGTTGCCGTCTCCGACGTAGGTGAACTTGAGGCCCCTGGCCGTGCCGAAGCGGTCTTCCAGAGTCATGAAGTCGGCGAGGGCCTGGCAGGGATGCTCGAGGTCGCTGAGGGCGTTGATGACGGGACAGGCGGCGTACTGCGCCATTTCTGTAATGGTGTCGTGCGCGTAAGTACGCAACACGATGACGGAGACCCAGCGCTCAAGATTGCGCGACATGTCGGCCAGCGACTCGCGCTCGCCGAGCGGCGACTGGGTTTGATCGACGAAGATGGCGTTGCCGCCGAGAGTGTTGATGGCCGTCTCGAAGGTGAGGCGCGTGCGCAGCGACGCCTTCTCGAAGAACATGACCATCTGTTTTGCGTCGAGCGCCCAGCGGTACTTGCCGGGGTCGGCTTTGACGGCGTGCGCGAGCTTCATGACCTCGGCGACTTCGCAGGCGGAAAAATCGGCGATGGAACAGAGGTCGCGTCCGGCGAGCGACTCTATAGGAGAAAGAAGGGGCGAAGGCGGCGCGCCGACAGGGGCTTCTGGTGCATAAGCTTTGCTAGCCATGGTGATTGGCTCCGGTGGAAGATGCGGCGGCCGATTGCGGCGCGCGTTCGGTAAAGATTTCGTCAAGCGCGGCGATGGCGGTATCGACGTGCTCTTTGGTCAAAATGTAAGGCGGCAGGAAGCGGAGAACCGTTTCGCTGGTGCGGTTGATGAGGATGCGGCGCGCGAGCATATCGGCGACGACCTGCTTTGCCAGGTCGGCGGAGTCGAGATCGGCGGCGAGCATGAGGCCCAGGCCGCGTACCTCGACGATGGCGGAATGCTTTTTCGCGAGCGCGAGCAACTGGTTGCGGAAATAGGTTCCGGTTTCGGTTACGTATTCGAGAAGCTTCTTCTGCTCGATGGTATCGATGACAGCGAGGGCAACGGCGCAAGCCAGCGGGCCTCCGCCGAAGGTTGTGCCGTGCATGCCAGGATGGATGGCGCGTGCGGCTTCTTCCGTGCAGAGTACGGCTCCGAGCGGGAGACCGCCGGCGAGCGGCTTGGCGAGCGTGACGACGTCGGGTTGAACCTGGTAATGCTGATACGCGAACCACTTGCCGGTGCGTCCCAGACCGGCCTGAATTTCGTCGCAGAGAAGCAGCGCGCCGGTGGATTGCGTGAGGGCGCGCGCTTCGGCGAAGAACTCTTCCGAAATGGGGTTGATGCCACCTTCGCCCTGGATGGCTTCGACGAGGATGGCGCAAACATCGCCGGAAAATTTTGCCTTGAGGTCGGCGACGTCGTTGAAGCGCACGAATTCCACATCCGGCATGACGGGCGCGAAGGGCTGGCGGTATTTTTCCTTGTGCGTGGTGGCGACGGCTCCGAAGGTGCGTCCGTGGAAACTGTGCTCAAGCGCGAGAATTTTTGTTCCGAGTGGGCGGCCTTCCGCGCGGCAGAGTCCGGCGTGCGCGCGGGCGATCTTGAGCGCGGCTTCAATCGCCTCGGTTCCGCTGTTGCAGAAAAAGGCGCGGTCGAGACTGCTGGCGGCGGTGAGGCGTTGAGCGAGCGCGGCTTGGTACTCGTGGTAATAGAGGTTGGAGATGTGGATGAGCTTGCGGCTCTGCTCGGCGATGGTGTTCACGATCGCCGGGTGCGCGTAGCCGAGGGCGTTGACGCCAATGCCGCTGAGCAGGTCGAGGTAGCGGTCGCCGTTCTCGGCGATGAGATGCACATCTTCGCCGTCGGTGAAGAGGATCGGGTTCCGCTCATAGGTTTGGAGCAGCAGCTTTGATTCCGCCGCCTGGATTTCGTCGAGTTTCAAAAGTGTCTCCTTCACTTGGCTTATGCGACGAGGACTTCGGTTCCGTGCGTGACGCGCGAGGTGCAGAGGTCAGGCAGCGCTGCTGCGGCGTCGGCGGGAAGAATGCGGACGCGCTTGACGCCTTGCAGCAGAGCCTCGCGGCAGGCGCTGAGCTTGGGCAACATTCCGCCGCTGATGACTTCGCTTTTGGTGAGCGCGGCGATCTCGCTTACGCTGAGCCAGCGCATGACTTCGCCGTCGGCTCCGCGCACGCCGGGAACGTCGGTGAGGAAGACGAGGGCATCGGCGTTGCAGGCGGCGGCGCAGGCGGCGGCCATTTCGTCGGCGTTCACGTTGTAGTATTCGCCGTCGAAGCCGAGGGCCATGCTGGAGATGACGGGGACGGAGCCCATTTTCCAGATGGCCTCGAGCCAACGGGGATCGGAGGCGACGATTTCGCCGACGAATCCGAGATCGGGCGCGGTGCGCTTTTTGCGGGCGCGGAAGATGAGGCCGTCGCCGCCGGAAAGACCGACGGCGGACTGGCCATGGGAGCCGAGCGCGGCAACGAGAAACTTATTGACCCGGCCTCCGAGGACCATGAGCGCGGCGTCGCGGGTTTCCGCATCGGTGACGCGCAGTCCGGCGACGAACTCGCTCTGCTTGCCGAGCTGCTTGAGCGTGCGGGTAAGCTGCAAGCCGCCGCCGTGGACAACGGCAACCTGATTGCCGTCGCGGACCAGTTCGGCGATGGCTTGCGCGCACTGGCTGAGGATTTCGCGATTTTCGAGGGTGGCTCCTCCGAGCTTGACGACGAATTTCATGCCAGCCCCTCCGTTTCTTCCCATCCGTACATCAGGTTGAGGTTTTCGACAGCCTGCCCGGACGCGCCTTTGAGCAGGTTGTCGAGGCAGGAGACGATGACGCATCGGCGGCCATCGCTGTCGAGCTCAAAGCCGATGTCGCAATAGTTGGTATGGACCGAGTACTGAATCTGCGGCAGATGGCCGGAGCCGAAGAAGCGCACCATTGGGCTCTGCGCGTAGAAGTTGCGAAAGAGCGCATCGACTTCGGCAGTGGTCTTCGGCTGCTTCAAGGTGACGTAGTTAGTCGCAAGGATTCCGCGCGGAATCGGCAGCAGGTGCGGCGTAAAGACAATCTGCGAGCGATCGAGCCCAAGCTGCTCCAGCAGTTCGCCGGTGTGGCGATGCGCGAAGACTCCGTAGGCAGAAAGGTTATCCGCCGCGTGCATGAAGTGTGTTTTGGGCGTAGGGGCTTTGCCCGCGCCGGAGACTCCGGACTTGGCGTCGGAGATGATGCCGCGTTCGAGATCGACCCATCCGGCGGCGAGCAGGGGCTTGAGCGCCAAGATCACCGTGGTCGAGTAGCAGCCGGGATTGGCGACAAGCTGCGCGGTGCGAATCTGCTCGCGATAAAGCTCGGGGCTTCCATAGACGGCCTGCGCCTGGATTTTTACGGCCGCGGGCGCGGCGTCATCCGCGCGGGGCGCGGACACAACGACGTAC
>Ga0134126_10008623_pt1 | contig 12825 bp, 10 predicted proteins | sample KB31752_FD_96881 | JGI IMG/M metagenome (GOLD analysis project Ga0134126, IMG submission 96881) | Terrestrial soil microbial communities with excess Nitrogen fertilizer from Kellogg Biological Station, Michigan, USA - KB3-175-2 | ecosystem: Environmental > Terrestrial > Soil > Unclassified ...
CCACCGCCACCGCCATTGCCGCCAGCGGCCACCTGGCGCTTGCCGGGCGCCCGCCCGCGGCGCGGCCAGATCCGCATGCCGTCATCCTGGGACAGACCGGGCTAACCGCGCAAGGGTAGGTGGGGCGGCTTATTCCGCTACCAGCCGGTCGGCAGCGGCATGCCTTCGGTGTAGCCGGCCGCGCCCTGGATCCCGACCACCGCGCGCTCGTGCAGGCCGTCCAGGGTGGCGGCACCCGCGTAGGTGCAGGCGCTGCGCAGCCCGGCGGTGACCGCGTCGATCAGGTCCTCCACGCCGGGCCGCTGCGGGTCCAGGTACATCCGGGAGGTCGAGATGCCCTCCTCGAACAGTTCCTTGCGGGCCCGCTCGAAGGCCGAGTCGGCCGCCGTGCGCAGCCGCACCGCGCGGGCCGAGGCCATGCCGAAGCTCTCCTTGTACCGGCGGCCGTCGGCGTCGCGGAACACGTCGCCCGGCGACTCGCAGGTGCCCGCGAACCAGGAGCCGATCATCACGCTGGCCGCCCCGGCAGCCAGCGCCAGCGCCACGTCGCGCGGGTACCGCACGCCGCCGTCGGCCCAGACGTGCCCGCCCAGCCGCCGGGCCTCGGCCGCGCACTCCAGCACCGCGCTGAACTGCGGCCGGCCGACCCCGGTCATCATCCGGGTGGTGCACATGGCCCCCGGCCCGACGCCCACCTTCACGATGTCGGCGCCCGCCTCGATCAGGTCGGCCGCGCCCTCGGCGGTGACCACGTTCCCGGCCGCCACCGGCACCGCCGGGGTCAGCTCGCGGACCGCGCGCAGCGCGTGCAGCATCTTGTCCTGGTGCCCGTGCGCGGTGTCCACCACCAGCACGTCGGCGCCCGCGTCCAGCAGCAGCTTGGCCTTGGCCTGTACGTCGCCGTTGATGCCCAGCGCGGCCCCGACGCGCAGCCGCCCGCGGGCGTCCACGGCGGGCTGGTACAGCGTGGCCCGCAGCGCGCCGGTCCGGGTCAGGATGCCTACGCAGCGCCCGTGCTCGTCCACCACCGGGGCCAGCCGGTGGCGGCCGCCGTGCAGCAGCCCGAATGCCCGCTCCGGGTCTGTCCCGGCCGGCAGCGTCAGCGGGTCCGCCGACATCACGTGGCTGAGCTGGGTGAACCGGTCCACGCCGTCGCAGTCGGCCTCGGTGACCACGCCCACCGGACGGTCGTCGTCGTCGACCACGATGACCGCGCCGTGGGCTCGCTTGGGCAGCAGGCTCAGCGCGTGCCCGGTGGTGTCGGACGGGCGCAGCGTGAGCGGGGTGTCGTGGACCAGGTCGCGGGCCTTGACCCAGGCGATGACCTCGGCCACCACGTCGGCCGGGATGTCCTGGGGCAGGATCACCATGCCGCCCCGCCGGGCCACCGTCTCGGCCATCCGGCGCCCGGCCACCGCGGTCATGTTGGCCACGACGACCGGGATCGTGGTGCCGCTGCCGTCCTTGGTGGCCAGGCTGACGTCGAGCCGGGAGCCGACCGCCGAGCGGTTCGGGGTCAGGAAGACGTCGGAATAGGTCAGGTCATGGGCTGGCGGGCTGAGAAATCGCACGTCATCCAGTCTGCCTCATAAACCGCCGGATAAATCGGCCCCATCGAGGCCGGGCTCCGGACGGGGTTACGACGAGGTTACGACGAGGCGAAGGCGGCGTAGATGATCGAGCTGAGCCGGTCCATCATCTCGTCCCTGGGCAGCCGGACCTCCACGCTGAACAGGAAGTTCACCCGTTCCAGCATCATCAGGCAGGCCACCGCGGTGAGCTCGGCGTGCTCGGTCATGGTCCCGTCCCCTGACGCCCCCGCCCCCGCGGTCATGCCCTGGGTGATGGCCTCGGCCAGCCGGAACAGCTGTTGCAGCCCGTCTCCGTAGACCTCCTCGCCGACCACGTCGGCCTGGGTCAGGATGCGCAGCACCGCCGCGTGCGCGGCGTAGACGTCGCAGAACTTCCTGGTCCACTTGCGCAGCGCGGTCAAGCCCGAGTCGTTCCTGGTCACCACGGGGAACTCGTCCGTTATGACCTGCATGTCGTCAAGCGCGTCCCGCAGCAGCGTCTTGAACAGGTCGTCCTTGTTGGAGAAGTACAGGTAAAAGGTGCCGTGCGAGATGTTCGCCCGGCGTACCACGTCGTCGACCCGGACCGCCTGAAAGCCGTTCTCGTCGAACTCGGCCAGGCCGGCCTCGAGCAGCTTGCGTACCGTGCGCTGGCCCTGGCGGCCCAGTTCGCGACCCTGCGCCGGGGCGCCGCCGCCCAGCGAGGGCCGCCGGGGCCGCGTCGATGCGAGAGCAGGCCCGGCCGGCCGTGCCGCCGGTGCTGGCTTTCCTGGTCCGGCGCTCCCTGGCCTCCCCGGAACCTGCCCGCCTTCCCTAGTCATGCAGCGAGCGTAGTCTGCCGGCCCGTCGCCCGTCATAAACGCCCCACGTTCGGGCCGCCTTCAGCCGACCATCAGCCCAGCACCTGGTCCAGGTAATCGTTCCCGAACCGGTGCTCGGGGTCGACGGACTCGCGCAGCGCGACGAAGTCCGAGAAACGCGGGTAAGCGCGGGCAAAGTACTCCGCCGTCTTGGTGTGCATCTTGCCCCAGTGCGGCCGCCCGCCCGCGGCCACCATGACCTCCTCCACGTCGCCGAAGTACCCCTGGTGCGGGAGCTGGCGCGGTACGTGGATGGCGATGTAGGCCGAGTCCCGGCCGTGGGCCGTGGACAGCCAGACGTCGTCGCCCGGCGTGACCCGGACCTCGATCGGGAAGCTGATCCGCCAGTCCCGGCGCCGGAACAGGTCCCGCACCTCGCCCAGGACGTCGGCCAGCGCCGACCGGGGCACCGCGTACTCCTCTTCCTTGAACCGCACCCGGCGCGGGCTGGTGAACACCTTGTAGGCGGCGTCGGTGTAGGTCCGCGCGCCCAGCGCCCTGGCCGCCACCCCGTTCACGGCCGGGATGGCGGCGGGCAGGTACCGGCACAGCCCGCAGGTCACGCCGAACACGGTGTTGGACAGGAACTCGTCGTCCATCAGGAACCGCCACCGCGACAGCGGCCTGGCCGGGCCCGGTGTCCGGTTGTTCCGCTTGGTCAGGCAGCCCTCGGTGTGCGGGAACCAGTAGAACTCGAAGTGCTCGTTCTCGGCCGTGAGCTCGTCCAGCCGGCCCAGCACCTCGTCCCAGGACATCGGCTCCTCCCGCGCCTGGAGCAGGAACGCGGGCACGACCCGGAAGGTCACCGCGGTCACGATCCCGAGCGCGCCGAGTCCGACCCTGGCCGCCTGGAACAGATCGGAAAACGGTCCTCCGTCGTCTTCGGCAGTGCAATTCACCGTCCTCCCGTCGGCCAGGACTAGTTCAAGGCCGGCTATCTGCGAGGCCATCCCGCCCACGTCGCGGCCGGTTCCGTGAGTGCCGGTCTGCACCGCGCCGGCCACCGTCTGCACCTGGATGTCGCCCATGTTGGCCAGCGACAGGCCGTGGTCAAGCAGCGCGGCGTTGAGCACGTGCAGGGGGCATCCGGCCTCGACGGTGACCAGCCCCGCCTCGGGGTCCACCGACCGGATGGCGGTCAGCCGCCCCGGCCGCAGCAGCACCCCGTCGGTCGCCGCCGCCGGCGTGAACGAGTGCCCGCTGCCGGTCATCCGGATCCGCAGGCCATCCTGCGCCGCCCGCGTGACCTCGGCCGCGACCTCGTCCGCGGACCCCGGCGTGACCTGCCGGACGGGATGGGCGGTGACGTTGCCGGCCCAGTTCCGCCAGGCCGGGCCGGCCGCCCTGGCGATCTCAGGAGCTGAGCTGCGCGGCCTGATCATCGCCCTATTGTGCCGCCCGTGGCGCCGGTTTGCGCCGCCTCCCGTGCCGGCCCGGCCGGCCCGGCGCGCAGCCGGCCGATCCCGGCCACGATGATCAGCGCCGCGACCACCCCGCAACAGGCCGAGAACACATAGCCCCACCGGGCCCCGCCCGCGTCCACGATGCGCCCGGCGATGGCCGAGCCGGCCGCCACCCCGAAGCCGATGCCCGACGACAGCCAGGTCATGCCCTCGGTCCGGCGGCTCGGCAGGGCCTGCCGCTCGATCAGGCCGAAGCCCGCGATCAGCGTCGGCGCGATGGTCAGGCCGGAGAAGAAGATGACCACGTCCAGCGGCAGCAGCCCCGGCAGCGACCAGAAGGTGGCCACCGCGGCCACCGTCATGCACAGCGTGATCGCGAACCGGCGCTCCAGGGGCGCCCGCCAGTTGCGCGAGCCGTACCAGATGCCGCCGGTGGCGCTGCCCAGCGCGTAGGTGCCCAGGATGAATCCGGCCAGCGGCTTGTGCCCGTGCTCCTGGGCGAACGCCACCGTGCTCAGGTCGATGGTGGCGAACATCGAGCCCAGGAACACGAACGCCGGGGCCATGGTGATCAGCCCGGCCGCGGGCAGCCGGCTCTGCCCGGCCAGGCGGACCACGCGGGCCGGGTGGGCGGGCGGCTCGGTGCCGGTCTGCTGGGCCAGGGCCAGGCAGCCGCCCAGGCACAGCACCGCGGCGGTGATCACGCCCGCGGCCGGCTGGACCTCGGTGGCCAGCAGCGTGACCACGGCCGGCCCGACGACGAAGATCATCTCGTCGACGACCGACTCCAGCGCGTAGGCGGTGGCCAGCCGCTGCGGGGAGTCGGCGAGCAGGACGCTCCACCGGGTCCGGACCATGGAGCCCAGCGACGGCATCGAGGCGCCCGCCAGGGCGCCGGTGACCAGCAGGACGGCCAGCGGGGCGCGCGCCTGCGCGGCGGCCACGAACCCGGCCACGGCGGCGGCGAAGATCACGGCCTGCGGCCGCAGCACCCGCTGCTGGCCGAGCCGGTCGGCCAGCCGGGCCAGCAGCGGGGCGGTGATGCCGTAGCCCACCGAGCCGGCCGCGGCCACGCCGCCGGCCAGGCCGTAGCGGCCGGTCATGGCGGCGATGAGCAGCAGGCTGCCGAGGCCGAACATGGCCATCGGGAAGCGGCCGATCGCGCCCGCTACGCAGAACCTCAGCGCCCCGGGGATGCGCAGCACGGTCAGGTAGCCACTGCGCGCGTCAGGATCGCCCCGGCCCGGGTCGCCTTCCTTAATCGTGAAAGTTTGTGAATTCTGCCCGTCGCAGTTCTCCTGTTCGCCGATCCCGGCGCAAACGTCCGTCATGTGCGGCAGTGACCTCCCCTTGGACGGTATCGGCCATGGCAAGCTGTTTACCTGCGGTTGGATCCCCGAGGCTTGGCCAGCCCGGCGTCCCCGGTTACTGTGGACGAGTCATGGGACGCATAGCCCGGCGCGAGCGCGCCGCCGCCGCGCCCGGTACGCGCCTACCCCGAGCCATCCAGGCCCCCATCGCCGCCGCGCGCCGGCTGCATGCCCGTATCCCCGGGCCGGGCTGGGCCAAGAACGCGGCCGCGGTGTCGGCCGCGGCGGTGGTCGTCGTGGGCGGGCTGAGCCTGGGCGGGCTCAACCTGGGCGTCGGGCAGGCCGGGGCCACGGACCACGGCCGGCTGTCGGCCCAGTACCCGGTGCCGCCGGGCGGCGTGCAGCCCAGCGCCGCGTCCTCGAGCAGCCAGGCCGTCTTCCAGGGTGCCCAGGCCAGGGCGTTCCGCCGGATCATCCTGCCGGACCTGCTGATCGTCGCGCCGGGCGGCCTGAGCCGGAGCCAGATTGCCCGGCTGCGCCGGATCGCCGGGGTGCGCAACTCGATCTCCTTCGACGGCGCGCAGATCACCGCGGGCGGCCGCTCGGTCAACGTGATCGGCGTCGACCCAGCCACGTTCCGGTCCTGGGTGCCGCTGCGCACGGCCTCGGACCAGCCCTTCTGGACCGCGCTGAACAGCGGCGACTTCGTCGCGGCCACGTCCACCGCGCGGCGGCTGAAGCTCCAGCCCGGCGCCACCTACCAGCTGTGGGGCTCGACCGCCCGGGCGGTCGGCTACGGCTCGGCGGCCCGGCTCCGGCTCAACGGCGTGGACCTGGTCGTCAACCAGGCCGTGTCGCGCAAGCTCGGCCTGGTCCACCAGGTGGCGGCGCTGCTCAGCGCGCCCGGCGTGAACATGGGCACGCTGCAGAAGGAGGTCACCGCGATCGTCGGGCACGGCGTCCGGATGGAGAGCCTGCGCAGCCAGCAGCTGCCGGTCACCGGCAGCGGCGGCAGCGGACTGCCGACCACGTACCTGCAGCTGTTCAAGGAGTCGGCGACCCGGTACTGCCCCGGCCTGTCGTGGACCGTGCTGGCCGCCATCGGCCAGATCGAGAGCGCCGACGGCCAGAACGAGGGGCCGTCCAGCGCGGGCGCGCTGGGCCCGATGCAGTTCGAGCCCAGCACCTGGGCCCAGTGGGGGATCGACGGCTTCGGCCAGACCGGGCCGCCCAACATCATGAACCCCTACGACGCGGTCCCGTCGGCGGCCCGCCTGCTGTGCGCGGACGGCGCGGCCAAGGGCGGCCAGTCGCTCTACAACGCCATCTTTGACTACAACCACGCCGACTGGTACGTCCGCGAAGTCCTCGGCCTGGCGGCGGGTTACGCCAACAACTACAGCTAAGACCCGGCCCGGCTCGGTCGGCGGCTGCTGGTTGGATGGAGAACATGGCGGACTATGACGCACTGCTGGTCGTTTCCTTTGGCGGGCCGGAGGGGCCGGATGACGTCTTGCCGTTCCTGCGGAATGTGACGGCGGGGCGGAACGTGCCGGACAGCCGGCTGGAGCAGGTGGCCCAGCACTACTACCAGTTCGGCGGGGTCAGCCCGATCAACCAGCAGTGCCGGGACCTGATCCTGGCCGTGCAGAAGGACTTTGAGGCGGCGGGCGTCGGCCTGCCGGTGTACTGGGGCAACCGTAACTGGGACCCGTTGCTGGCCGACACCCTGACTGACATGGCCGCCGACGGGGTCGGGCGGGCGCTGGCCTTCGTGACCTCGGCCTACAGCTCGTACTCCTCGTGCCGGCAGTACCTCGACGACATCGAGCGGGCCCGGCTGGCGGCCGGCCCCGGCGCCCCAATGGTGGACAAGATCTGGCCCTACTACGGCCATCCGGCCTTCGCCGACTGCTTCACGACCGCGGCCGGGGCGGCGCTGGAGTCGCTGCCTGCCGAGCTGCGGACCGACGCCGACCTGGTGTTCACCGCGCACAGCATCCCGGAGTCCATGGCCGAGCGCAGCGGCCCGGCCGGCGGCGCCTACCCGGCCCAGCTGGCCGAGGTGGCCGGGCGGGTCGCGGCCGGGCTGGGCCGCCAGCGCTGGCGGCTGGCCTACTCCAGCCGCAGCGGGCCGCCGTCGCAGCCGTGGCTGGTCCCGGACGTGAACGACTGCCTGGCCGAGCTGGCCGCGGCCGGCTCGCGGGCCGTGGTCGTGGTGCCCATCGGATTCGTGTCCGACCACATGGAGGTCAAGTTCGACCTGGACATCGAGGCGGCCCAGACGGCCGAGCGGCTCGGGCTGGCGTTCGCCAGGGCGGCCACGCCCGGCACGAGCCCGCGGTTCGTCGCCATGATCACCGACCTGGTCCGGCAGTGGCAGGCTGGCCCGCCGGCTCCGCCGGGCCCGGGCTTTTGCGCGGATGGCTGCTGTGTCCCCGCCGCGCGCCCAGGGACGGCTCAGTGAGCGCGCCCGCCGCGGCCGGATCCGACCTCGACCCCGAGGAGCTGGCCGACCTGGCCCGCGCCGTGGCCACCGAGGCCGGCGAGCTGCTGCTGTCCCGGCACGGCCAGGCCGCGGTGGTGCAGACCAAGTCCAGCCCCACCGACGTGGTGACGGAGATGGACACCGCCGCCGAGGCCCTCATCCGGCGCCGGATCCTGGCCGCCCGGCCCGGCGACGCCATCCTGGGAGAAGAAGGCGGCCAGGTCGGCGCCGGTGCCGCCGTCCGGTGGGTCGTGGATCCCCTGGACGGCACCGTCAACTACCTGTACGGGCTGAGCGACTGGGCCGTGAGCATCGCCGCCGAGGTGGACGGCCAGGTGGTGGCCGGGGCCGTCAGCGTGCCCCTGCACCGCAGCCTGTTCAGCGCCGCCCTCGGCGGCGGGGCCTGGCTGTCGTCGGGCTGGCGCGAGGGCCCGCAGCGGCTGGCCTGCACCACCGGGGTCGCGCTGGCCGACGCGCTGGTCGGCACCGGGTTCGGCTACGAGGCCGGCCGGCGCGCGGTGCAGGGCCAGGTGGTGGCGGCCGTGCTGCCGCACGTCCGCGACATCCGCCGGGCCGGCGCCGCCGCCGTGGACCTGTGCTCGCTGGCCGCGGGCCGGCTGGACGCCTTCTACGAGCGCGGCCTGCACGAGTGGGACTTCGCCGCCGGCGGCCTCATCGCCCGCGAGGCCGGCGCCGAGGTGGCCGGCCTGCACGCCCGCCCGCCCAGCGAGTCGATGACCCTGGCCGCCGGTCCCGGCCTGTTCGCGGACCTCCACGACCTGCTGGCCGCCCAGAACCCCGAGCGCGACACCTGACCCCGGCGGCCGGTCAGGTCTTGGTGAGCGTGCCGCTGGCGACCGGGCCGGTCTTGCCCCGGAAGGTGAACTTGAGCGCGCCGTCCGGCGCCGTGGTCAGCGTCACCGTGCCGTCGGCGCAGGTGTGCCGGCCCGAGGTGATGCCCTGGTCCAGGGTCAGCGTGCCGGTGGTGACCGAATCCGGGCTGAGCTGGCCCGTGCAGGAGAACGACGCGTTGGAGTAGGCCACGCTGCCGTTGGCCACGCCGGGCGGCAGCCGGAGCCGGACCTTGAACTCGTCGGGCGGGTTGACCTGGCGGGCCTGGCCGGTCCACAACCCCGAGAAGACGGCCGGGACGGTGACCCCTGGCGGGGGCGAGCTCGGGCTACGGCTCGGGGACGCCGGGCTGGTCGAGGCGGCCGGGGGACTGGTGCGGTCCCGGGCCTGGCCGCCCGGGCTGGCCGAGCCGACCACCTGCACGATCACGAACACGACCACGGCCAGGACCACGATCCCGGCCACGACGGCCGGTACCAGGCCCCGGCGGCGCGGAGGCGGTGCCCCGGCCGCCCGGCGCCGGGCGGCCGGATCCGTCCGCCCGGCGGCGTGGCCGCCGCTGGCCGGCCCGCGGCCCGCTCCGCCCGGCGCCCCGCCACCACGGGCGGCGCCCGGTGGCGTCGGGTCCGCGGCGGGCAGGTCGGCCGCCCTGGCCGCCATCGCGGCCCGGCGCGCCCCCTCGGGCAGCGCCTGCTCGGCCGGCAGCGTGCCGCCGAGCAGGTCCAGCACGATCGAGCGGGCCGACGGCCGCAGGGCCGGGTCCCCGGACAGGCACTCGGCCACGCCGTCGCGCAGGTGGACCGGCAGCGTGTCCAGGTCCGCGTAGGTGGCCGGAGGCCGGCCGATGGCCGCGAACACCATCGTCTGGGCCCAGGCCAGCATGTCGGCCGACGGCGTGGCCGTGCCGTAGGGCGGGGTGATGCCGTACTCGATCAGCCGCGGACCGGCCGCGCTGAGGACCACGTACTCGGGACCGAAATTGCCGTGCACCAGCCCGGCCTGGTGCACCGAGGCCAGCCCGGTCGCGCTGCCGATGGCCAGCGCCTCCAGCTCCAGGCCGGGGAACGGGCCGTCATCGGACACGATTTCCAGCAGCGACCGCCCGGCCACGTACTCGCTGACCAGGAACGCGTGGTCATCCTCCACGCCCGCATCGACGATCCGGGCGGCGCAGTACGGCGCCACCCTGGCCGCCGAGCTGGCCTCGGCCGCGAACCGGTCGCGCTCGGCCGGGTCCCTGGTCCAGCCGCCGAGCAGCAGGCGCACTACCACTTCCGTGCCATCCACGGAGCTAGCTACGAATACCGGTCCAGTTCCGGGCATGCCCGAAATCCGCCCGGCAAGGCGATATCGGCCAATCCGGTCGGGGTCCTCGGCGCGCAGCGGGGTGACGTGAGGCACGGATCAACTCCGCGTCGCGGACGTGAGCAGCAGCATGAGTGTTTCGTACCATACGCACTTTGTGCCGCTTCGTTGCGCCGATCGGGCAGATTACTTGCTGGTCAGAGGCGTGCACGCAGGGTAGGCCAATGGGGCGAAGGGGCCGGAATCCGGGCGCTGGGACCGCTTTGGCGGGGCCCGGCGGCACGACACGCGCAACGTGTCTGGCGGTAGAGGTGTACCTCGCGCCAGGACGTGGAAGAATTCCCCGCCGGAATCGGGCACAACCGAGGCTTCCCGAGCGTTACATCCGCGCGACGAGGTTAGTGAAGATGGAGGGGTAACGGCCAAGATGCCTACCGACTACGACAGCCCGAGGAAGACTGACGACGAGCTCACAGAGGACAGTCTGCAGGAGCTTCAGGCCCGCCGGATGGACAAGTCGTCCACGGTGATCGACCTTGACCCCGACGATGTGGCGGAGTCCCTGGAACTGCCTGGTGCCGACTTGTCCAACGAGGAGCTCTCGTTCCGGGTCATCCCGCGGCAGGCCGACGAGTTCACCTGCTCGAGCTGCTTCCTCGTGCACCACAGGAGTCAGCTCGCCGAGACACGGGGCAAGCAGCTGGTCTGCCGGGAGTGCGCGGCCTGACCGCGGCGTGACTTCACGTGAGCGGGCAGGCCGGTAACCCCGGCTCGCCGGCCCAGCCGTACGCCCGGAACATTCCGGGCGCACGGGCGGTGGGCGGTGGGCGGTCCCCGCATGCCCGTCAGCGGGTCAGCGCGTATCAGCCGGGTCAGTGGGGTCAGCGGGGTCAGCGAATTATCAGATAAGCGAATAATCAGCGGATGCGGCGCCGGGCGCGGCGGATGATCGCCGTGACCAGCAGCCGCGAGGCCAGGACGATAACCAGGACGACCAGGGCCGGGGGCAGCGTCCCGGCCTGGCCGAGGGTCAGGAACAGGGCGGCCAGCAGGGCCAGGCACACCACGACCGCGATGATGGCCGCCACGGTGAGCAGCCACTGCCGCCGTCTGAGCATCCGGATCAGGTGTCGGCGGCCCTCAGGGGGCAACTTACGGACCACGACCGTGGCGTAGCCGCAGGCTAGCCCGGCCAGTGTGACCATCATCACAAGGTAGGCCGTCGGCTCAATCCTCGTCGCCACCGGGACGTCGATCCCGATCGCGAGCACGGCGGCCACCAGCACGGTGATGTTGGTCAGCACCTTGGCCAGCGCGACCTCGGTGTTCCGCCCGAAGATGCCCACTCCGGGGGCCGAGCGGGCGGCCCGCAGGAAGTACCCCGCGGCGCGGCTGGCGTCGCGCTCGCGCAGGCTGATCCGGCCCAGCTCGTTGATGGCGCCGGAGTGGCCGGGATCGATGGCCAGGGCGGACTGCTGATGGGCGCGGGCCCGTGACAGGTCGCCCCGGCCCAGTGCCACCTTGCCCGCCGTGAACTGCACGTCCGCCTCGTCCGGGCCGATGGCCAGCGCCTGCTCGACCGCCTCGTCGGCCAGGGTCCGGTCGCCCGCCGCGACCGCCGCCTGGGCCAGGCACACGTGCGAGCGCCAGAAGTCCGGGGCCAGCCGGCGGGCCTCCCGCGCCGCTGACAGCGCCTCCTGGCCCCGGCCCAGGCTCAGCAGCGCCGTGCTGGCCAGGCGGTACGGCCAGTCGTCGGCCGGGTTCAGCGCCCCGGCCCGCCGGGCCGCGACCACCGCCTCGCTCGGCCGCCCCGCGCCCAGGTGGGCGCGGGCCAGCAGGCACCAGCCCCGCGAGCTGTCCGGGGCGGCCGCGACCACCGACGCCAGCAGCCGGGTCGCCTCGTCGTGCCGGCCCAATTCGATCATCGTGGCGGCCCGGCTCAGATCGACGGCCGTATCGGCCGTCACAGCATCTTCCGCTTCTTCAGGTAGGCGACAAGATCGTCGTAGGCGCCGCCCTCGTTGGCGAACAGCGCCACGTTCCTGGCCGACTCGAACCACGGCCCGATTGACGGCCGCACCTCGGCCACCGCCTGAGCCAGCTCGGCCTGGCCGATCATCCGCACCTCGCCCGCCGTGGCTGACGCCAGCAGCGCCGCCTCGGCCGCCGACTCGCACACGTGGGCGATGTCCGCCGCCGAGTAACCCTCGGTCAGCGCCGCCAGCCGGGTCAGCTCCACCCCGGCCACCGGCCGGTCCCGCAGGTGAAACCGGAACACCGCCTCCCGCGCCTCCGCGTCCGGCGGCAACACCAGCAGCGTCCGGTCGAACCGCCCCGGCCGGCGCAGCGCGCTGTCGACGTCCCACGGGTGGTTGCTGGCCGCCAGCACGAACACGCCCTCGTTGCTGCCGGTCACGTCGTCCAGCTCCAGCAGCAGCTGGTTGACCGCGCTGCGGATCGGCGCGCTGCGGACCTGGCTGCGCTTCTGTCCGATCGCGTCCACCTCGTCCAGGAAGAGCACGCACGGCGCCTTGCTGCGGGCGATGCTGAACAGCTCGCGGATGTTGCGCTCGCTCTGGCCGATGAACATGTCCACCACGTCGGCGAACGACACGGCCAGGAACCGGGCCCCCAGCTCACCCGCCACCGCCCGGGCGATGAACGTCTTGCCACACCCCGGCGGCCCGTACAGCAGCAGGCCACCGCGCAGGCTCTTGTGGTAGAGCCGCCGCAGCTCCGGGTTGCGCAACGGGGCCAGGAAGGCCGCCTCCAGCCGCGCCTTGACCTCGGCCAGCCCGGCCACGTCCGCCAGCCGCAGCCCCGGCCGCTCGGTGTCATAGGCATCCGGCGCCGCCCCCGGCTCCTCAGCCGACGCCCCGTCCGCCGTCACGAACATCGGCGGCAGCACTTCGCGCAGTTCCGCCTCCGCCTCAGCCCAGTCAAACCCTGCCCGCCCGGCCCCCCCCGCCCCCCGCCCGCCCACTCCCCGCGCCCCCGCCCCCCCCCCCCCCCCCCCCACCCCCCCCCCCGCCCCCA
>Ga0134126_10008624_pt1 | contig 12824 bp, 9 predicted proteins | sample KB31752_FD_96881 | JGI IMG/M metagenome (GOLD analysis project Ga0134126, IMG submission 96881) | Terrestrial soil microbial communities with excess Nitrogen fertilizer from Kellogg Biological Station, Michigan, USA - KB3-175-2 | ecosystem: Environmental > Terrestrial > Soil > Unclassified ...
TCCGCCGCGGCGGACAGGCGCGGGTCGCCCAGCGCGCGGGGTTGCGTCATGAGGAGCGCGTTCAACTCGGCCGCGTCCATGCCGGGAACCTGCGTTCGCCAACCCGGCTCAAGCTGCCAGCCGCCTTGCGCACCCCGCAGCGCTGAGATGGGTATGCCGGCCGCGCTCAGCGACTCCATGTCCCGGTGAATGGTGCGTTCGGAGACCTCCAGCCGCTCAGCCAACTGCCGCCCGCTCATGCGGCGGCACCCCTGAAGTAGCAATAGCGCAGAAAGTAAGCGGTCAGATTTCATAGCGGAAACACGGTGCGGCGCATGGTTCAATTTTTATTTTTAATTATGACATTGCTTGTCATGTATGCGATTTTATTCTGTTTCCATGATGCAGCAATCAGCCCAGGCTCGATCTATCGTCGCCCTCCCGCGCGGGATGGTGGACCATATCCGGGTGTGGGACCCGACCTGCTGCACGCTGTATCCGGTGGGACCGCTTGCCAGCGTTCCCGATCATCCAAGTCAACCTGAAAGGAAGAGGAGCGGAGATGGAACTGAAGAATTTTTTTCTGGAGCAGTTGGAGTCTGAGGCCGCCGCGTCACGGAAGGCGCTGGAGCGGGTCCCGGAGGGACGCAACGACTGGAAGCCCCACGAAAGATCCATGGAACTTGGCCGGCTGGCTTCTTTGGTGGCCGATATGCCGGGATGGGTGGTGCTGATGCTGGACTACGAGCGGCTGGATTTGGACGACCCATCCAGCGAGTCTTTCAGAACTAAAACCGCCGCCAACAAAGCCGAGCTGCTGGCTAAGCTGGACACCAGCGTTGGCGCCGCGCGCGCCGCGCTGGAGAAAACCACTGAGGAACATCTCCATGGCCATTGGGGATTCGCCATGGGCGGAAAAATCCTCTCGGGCGGTCCACGCTACGCAATGATCAGCAATGCGCTGTTCAGCCACCTGGCGCACCATCGCGGACAGCTCACCGTCTACCTGCGCCTGCTCGACGCAAAAGTCCCCGCGCTCTATGGCCCATCCGCGGATGAGGGGATGTGAGCGCCTGTTCATTCCGCCAAGCAACGGGCGCTCTCCGCCTCACACGACATCGATGCGCCAGTCGGCCATGTTGGCGTAGTTGCGGGTCATGCGCCACAGGGCATGGGCGACGGTGACGCCGTGACAGGGCTGGAAGTGCGTTCCCGATGACATGATATTCGGATTGCTGCGCCCAAAGGGCGGCGGAACTACGTTGAACTCGTGGCACAACTTGATGAATTCCACCTGGCTGCGCTCAATGCCCGGCGTCATTGATTGCTGGTCTGTGGTGGTGTTGCCGGTCATGGCGTCGCGTTCCTCCGGAGTATCTCTGGCCAGGCCGCGGGCGCCCACCATGCCCACGGTTCCGGCGCTGGCGCACATATATTCGTCCGGCAGCCCGAGCATATGGCCGTACTCATGGACGATGGGCTGCTGCGAGAATTGAGGAAAGGCGTTCACGCCGCCCAGAACCTTGTTCTTATAGGTTGTGAACTGCTTGGAGTCCAACTCAAGCTTCGCCATGTTGAGGCGTCGATTTTTCTCGTACGACCACTTGGCCTTAAGCCCCAGCCGCTCCAATGTGCTGCCGACCAGCTTTGCCGTGTCGGAGCCTGTGGACCCAGGGCCGGTAATCTTCACTTTCGGCGTGAGCGTTGAGTTTTCGAACGCGAAATTAACATCACGCGCAAAGGTGCGCATGCGCTCCATCGCCAGGATGGAGAACCCAGCGGTCTTGCCCTGTACCGTCACGGCAATCTCCACCGGTTTCTCCAGGGCGGCCAGCATATTGCGCGCCTGCGTGAGCTCGCAGGCGTCCCAGGCACCCAGTTGGAATTGCGCGGAGAGCTTGCCCCGGTAGGGGTCCCACTTGCGATCCTTGGAAAGCCCCGGATCCTCGCCGGTGCGGACGCAGATGGCTCCTGTTTTCAGATTCACGATTTTCAGGTCGTAATGCGCATCGCTGATGGAGACTTCGGAAACCTCAAACTCTGGCTTCACCACGATGCCTCCAAATCCCCTCTTGGTGAGAGTGAAGCGGAACTTGTTATTCCACATGGCGGGAACATTGTTGACGAAGGACTGCATGAACAGCATTCGCGTTGCGAGCGGAATGTCGGCCCCCATGGGATCGACGAACCGCGCCGCAACTTTCACTGTCACCGTCATCACTCCCGTATTGGGGTGGTATTCAGCAAAGAAACAGCCCAAGCCTCCGGGCGGCACGTGCGCCTTGCTTGTGTTGAACATCCGGGTGCGAAGGCGGGCGAGATCGTAGTCAGGCACTGGGGGAGCGCTCCTGTATTGTGAGGTTGGAAAGGCGTTACCAGTTTACACACGGAAAATGGGCGGCAAGATTGCGCTCAATTCGGGCCTGTGAACGCCGTGAGGGTGCGATCCTCAACACTCGATAATGTTCAAGGCGAGTCCGGCGAGGGATGTTTCCTTGTAGCGGGACTGCATGTCGAGGCCCGTCTGGTACATGGTTTTGATCACCTGATCAAGCGAGACTTTGTGGCCTTCAGTTTCGTTCATGGCGATGCGGCAGGCGTGAACGGCCTTGACGGAAGCCATGGCGTTGCGCTCGATGCAGGGAATCTGGACGAGGCCCCCGATGGGATCGCAGGTCATTCCCAGGTTGTGCTCCATCGCGATTTCGGCGGCGTGCTCGATCTGCCCATTCGTGGCGTTGAGTGCGGCGGCCAATCCTCCGGCGGCCATGGAGCAGGCCACGCCCACCTCGCCCTGGCAGCCGACCTCGGCTCCGCTGATTGAGGCGTTCTCTTTATATAGCACGCCGATAGCGGCGGAGGTGAGGAAGTAGCGGAGGATTCCTTCCTCGTTCGCTCCTTCAATAAACCTTTGGTAATACCGGCCCACCGCCGGAATTACCCCCGCGGCGCCATTCGTCGGTGCGGTCACCACGCGGCCTCCGGCGGCGTTCTCTTCATTGACGGCCATCGCGTACACCGTCGCCCAGTCGAGCGGAGCCAGCGGGTCGCCGGGCTTGCCCATGCGCTCTTTTTCAACCAGCCGCTCGGCGAGGCGAGATGCACGGCGGCGCACGTTGAGGCCGCCCGGCAGAATCCCTTCCGTCGCCATGCCGCGGTCCATGCAGGCTTGCATGACCTCCCATATACGGGCCATGCCGGCGTGAACTTCCGCCTCTGGTCGTAGCGCGCACTCGTTCGCGAGCATGATCTGCCAGACGGCGAGACCGTTCTCAGAAGCCGTCTTCAACAACTCCGCCGCACTTTTGAAGGGATATGGCTGTTGCACCGAAGCGCCCGGATCTTGAGTTTTCGAGGCCGCACCCTCCGCGTCGGTGACGATGAAACCTCCGCCGATGGAGAAGTAGGTTTCGGTCACGAGAACCTTGCCTCCTGCGTTCAACGCGCTGAAGCGGATTCCGTTCGGATGCTGCGTTTTGGCGCCGGGCGGGAACATCTGGTCGCGATGGAAGATGAGGTGTTCGGGTTCGCTGAAGGGGACGTTGTGATGGGCCAGCAGCGGCAGTGTTTTCGAGGCGCGGATGGCGGCGAGCTTGGGTGCGATGGTATTGGGATCGATGGTGGCGGCTTCTTCTCCGCTGAGGCCGAGCAGGACGGCGCGATCGGTGCCGTGGCCTAATCCGGTCAGGGCAAGCGAGCCGTAGAGCTCGGCGCGAACCTCGGCAACCTGATCGAGCAAACCGCAGTCCTGAATGGACTGCGCAAAGCGGCGGGCCGCGCGCATGGGCCCCATGGTGTGCGAACTGGAGGGGCCGATTCCGATCTTATAAAGATCAAAGAGGCTGGTTGTCACAGCACAGTGTAGTCCAGTTTGGGGAGAGGTGACGGCACGTTACTTAAGGAACGTGCGTAGAGCCGTTTTGAAACACTTTCTCTGAGCCCGGCATCACTCCCGGCCCTATGCTTCAACCTGTATGCTCTTCAAAGCTCTCAGCGCGGCTGTCTACGGAATCGACGCCAATATTATTGATGTGGAAGTGGATTTTTCCGGAGTGCAGGCGGACCAGGACCACTTCCACACCGTCGGCCTGCCGGACGCGGCGGTGCGCGAAAGCCGCGACCGGGTGCGCGCGGCCATCAAGAACTCCGGCTTCCAAATTCCGCCTACTCACATCACCATTAATCTCGCTCCCGCGGATATCAAGAAGGAGGGGTCGGGCTTCGATTTGCCCATGGCCATTGGCATTCTTGGCGCCTACGGCGCTTTGCAGATTCGCGACCTCGGGCAATTTCTGCTGATCGGCGAGCTGGGACTGGACGGCGGAATCCGCTCTGTTCCCGGAATGCTTCCCGTCGCCGTGGCGGCGCGCGAACATGGAATTAAAAATTTGGTGATCCCCAAAGCAAACGCACGCGAAGCGGCGGTGGTTGAGGGCGTGAATGTCTATCCCGTGGATTCGCTGACCGAAGTGCGCGAGTTGCTGAACGCGGCGGGGAATGGCGGAATACATGTAGCCCCATTTTCCGTGAATGCAACGGAAGCGCTCGAAGAGCAGCAACACTTCGCTCTCGACTTCGCCGACGTGCGCGGGCAGCAAACGGCCAAGCGCGCGCTGGAGGTGGCGGCGGCGGGTGGACATAACATTCTCATGATCGGGCCTCCGGGTTCGGGCAAGACGATGCTGGCCAAACGGCTCCCCTCGATTCTGGCTCCGCTGAGCTTTGCCGAGGCGCTGGAGACGACGAAGATTCACTCGGTTGCCGGCGTGCTCGACTCCGAAGCCGGGCTGGTTACGCAGCGACCGTTTCGCGCGCCGCACCACACCATCTCCGACGCCGGCCTGATTGGCGGAGGGGCCATCCCGCGTCCCGGCGAGGTTTCCCTTGCGCACAACGGGGTCCTGTTCCTGGACGAGTTGCCGGAATTTCCGCGCAACGTGCTGGAAGTGATGCGCCAGCCGCTGGAGGACCGCAGTGTGACGATTGCACGCGCCTCCATGTCACTGAGCTTCCCTTCGGCATTCATGCTCGCGGCTGCCATGAACCCGTGCCCGTGCGGATACTTCAACGACAAGTCGCGCGAGTGCCATTGCACGCCGCCTCTCATCCAACGCTACGTCGCGAAGGTGTCGGGTCCGCTGCTGGACCGCATTGATATTCATATCGAAGTCCCGGCGGTGCAATACCGCGAACTGCGCGGCGGAGCGGCAAGCGAGAGTTCGGCGGTGATTCGGGGCAGGGTGTTGAAGGCCCGCGAGCGTCAGCGAGAACGCTTTTTAACCGCGAAGGAGAAAATCTACTCCAATGCGCAGATGGGCACCCGGCAGATTCGAACCTTCTGCGAGCTCGGAGCTGATGCGGAGAAGTTGCTGGAACGCGCCATGCAGCAGCAGGGACTCACCGCCCGCGCCCACGACCGCATTCTCAAGGTCGCCCGCACCATCGCTGATCTCGACGGCGCGGAATCGCTCACTGTCGGTCACATCGCCGAGGCTATCCAGTACCGAACCCTCGACCGCAGCTACTGGTCTTAGAGCCGTTCGGAGTTGGTATACGGCGAAAAAGTGCAGGTCCCTCCGCTTCGTCCGCTATGCGGACTCCGGTCGGGATGACAAGATTGGCGTTTGAGCTATAGCAAAGTTGATTCTGCCTTGGATATCCAGCGACTGGCTCACCACGAACCACGGTGCTCAGGAACCAGCGCCACGAGCGGCATACAGACGACAAACAGCAGAGCCGTCACCAGAAAGATCCATCCCTGGCTGATGCCGGGGTCTTTTGACGTGGCCAGAATCGCAGTGGCAATCGTCACAATGGCGATGGTCCCGATTTGCATAATCATGGATCGCAGAGCAGCAATGGTTGAAGAGCGCTCCGGCTCCATTTGCAGTCCGGAATTTCGGCTCGCGGGGTTGATCGCCCCCACTCCCGCGCCGAGAAGAAAAGCGGAGAAGGCCAGCCACATATACGGCGAGATGCCGGTGGGCGGACGGCGCGCGAGCAACAGCAGGCCCACTGCGATAATTACGTTTCCGATGAACATTGGCGCGCGGTAACCGGTGCGCCGCAAAGCGAGCGCGGCAACAAGAGACAAGACGATGGCCGCAGCTCCTTCGGCAAAGAGCAGCGTGCCTGAGTCGAGAGCATTCAAGCCGTAGCGATTGATGGCGTACAGCGGGACGAGCGCGACGGCGCCGGCAGAGACACCTCCATAGAGCCCATTGATGAGATTGACCGGGCCGAAGCCCGGACCATGGATAAGACGCGGAGCAATAAACGGACTCGCCGATCGATGGATGTGATGGAAGAACGCCCACAGAAGCACAATTGCGACGGTCGCCGGGATGAGGAACATCGGCGACCACACGCTCGCGTCCTTTTCTCCCAGATAGCTGGCCGGGAGCATCGCGGCGAACAGGCCAGCGCCAAGCATGGCCATGCCAATGATGTCGATTCCCGGACGGCTTTCCCTCTCTGGCGGCGGGTCGCGGGGGATGAAGCGGAGCGCCAGTACGATGACGATGAGCCCGATGGGCACATTGACGAAGAAGATGCCTCGCCAGCTCCAGTACGAGACGAAGAGGCCACCGAAAATTGGGCCGATCATGGCTCCGATGGAAAAAATGCTGCCGAACAAGCTGACGGCGAGGTCACGCTTATCGCCAAACCGGTCCACAATAATCGCGGTCGCTGAAGGCGTGAAGCCGGCTCCGCCGACTGCCTGAATGGCCCGCAGGGCGATGAGCAAATAGATATTGTCGGCCAGTCCGCAAAAGAGCGATGCCACGGTGAAGGCCACGACCGAAATAAGAAATACCTTGAGAGCCCCGTAGCGCTCGCTGAGCTCGCCGCTGACCGGGAGCATTAGCACGATGCCGAAGGCATAGGCCGTGATGGTCCATCCCGCCCAGTTGATGGATGTGTGCAACCCATGTTGCAGAGCGTGCAATGCGGTCGCGACAATCGTCGAGTCGACCGACATCATGATCAGAGCGAGTGAGACGATGGCAAAGACCAACACACGGCGAACAGGTTGGCCCTTTCCCTCGGAATTCAAAGGACCGCCGCTCCGGCCGGCCTCAGGCCGGTCGCTCATTTTTTGCATATTCCAGACAGTTGCATCCCTTTAAGTACCGTATCACCCGCCCGGCATTTCGATGCCACGCGGGCTGGGGCGGCTCCTTTGCCGGGCCGCATGAGGATGCAATCAGATTTCCGACCGGTCGAGAATGAGCTGTGCGGCGATTGGGAAGGCCATCACAACGGCAGCCCGGACGATCATCTTGGCAGCGAGATGACTGGCGAAGGTTAAGTGGTGCGATTCGACCTGGAAAAGACCAACGATGAGATTCGGAAGGTGAACCGTGGAGTAGTAATGGTGAATGAGGCCGCCGAAGATGAGGTACGCAACGATGATGCCCGCTCCCAGCATTACACCCGAGGTTCGCTGGAGGATGATGGTTGAGAAGTAGGTCAGCCCATAAATAAGCCCTGCGAAGAGCAGAACCCCGATGCTGATCACGACCAGGATGACGGCGAGCGAAACCGGGTCTCCGGTTTCAGTGAGGGGGACAGCGGTGGGCAGGCGCATGAGGTGGAGGATATGCGCAAGCAGCAAGCCAATCATGAGGTTGGCGAGTACGATGATGGCGGCGATCTGCGCCATGGCGTAACCCCAGTCGTTCCAGAGAAACCAGGCGCGACGCCGTGGACGAGTCAACAAAAACGATCCGCTGCCCTCGCCGAGGTTCTTGCCGGTTCCGATGCCTGCGGCGAGCCATCCCCAGAACGCGACGAGCACCGCCTCGACATAAAAAAGCGGGACAAACGCGGGTCCGAAATCGCCATGGTAATTGCGATTGTCGAAGTTGACAGTATCGATCGCAAACCACCCCTTGACGGCCATCGCCAGCAAAAGCGCGAGGCCCAGGATGGCGAGGATGGAAATGATGCGGCTCTCACGCCACTGTTTCAACAGGTACATTGCGATTCTCCTTTCCCGCCAACTCCAGAAAAATCTCGGAGAGATTCATGGGCAGCACTTCCAGAACGGTGGCTCCGTTGTTGCGAAGGTCGGCGACGAATTTCTCTTCGCCGGCGCAAAGCACGTATTCCGTCACGCCTTCCGAGGCGCTGGTGGTGAGGATCTCCGGCGAATTGGCGGGCGCGTGCTCGCCCGCGACCCGGATGCGGCGGTAGCGGTCGCGGATGTCGTCCAGACGGGCCTCGAGGAGCAGATGCCCGTGGTCGAGTATGCCGACCCAGTCGGCAATTTTCTCCACCTCGGAGAGATGATGCGAGGACATCAGGATGGTGCGCCCGTCGTTGGCGAAGTCCTCGACCAGGATGCGCAAAAGCTGGTCCGTGACCACGGGATCGAGTCCGGCGGTAGGCTCATCGAGGACAAGCAGCTCGGGGTTTTGCGCCAGCGCGAGCAGCAGGCATAGCTTGGTTTTATTGCCGTGCGAGAGCTTTCTGAATTTGCGGTCCATGGGAATTTCGAGGGCATCGGCGTAGCGCTTTGCCTGCGTATCCGACCAAGCGGGATAGAATCCCCGATTGAAGCGCAGCAGCTCGCGACCCGTCATGTAGGGCAATAACATCTTGTCGATGACGAAGCCTGTGCGCTGGAGAATCGCAATGCGGTCGGGGCCTGCCTCGATGCCGAGAATATGTGCGCTTCCAGCGGTGGGCCGCGCCAGCCCTGCCAGAATGCGGATCGCCGTCGTCTTGCCCGCTCCGTTGCGGCCAAGAAATCCGTAGACGGAGCCGCGCTCAATGTGCAGGTTGACGCGCTCCAGAGCAGCGAGGTTTCCATAATGCTTGGTGAGCGCATGGGTTTCAATCGCAAGGTCGCTCATGGTTGTCTCTCCAGTTCTTTGATGGAATCGTCCAGCAGGCGCAACGTATCTTCGCGCGGCAGCATCAATTGCCTGGCCTCAACGGCCAGCTGCGCGGCAAGCGGCTTCAGGCGGCGAATTTTTTCCGGCTTCAGCAGTCGCGGCGCCCCGCCGTTCACATAACAGCCGCCGCCCTGCACGGTGCGGATAATCCCATCGCGTTCCAGGTTCTGATAAGCGCGCGCCACGGTATTGGGATTCACGCGCAACTCGGTCGCAAGCTTGCGGACCGGTGGCAGGGGGTCATCTTCGCGCACGGCCTGCGCGGCGATGGCTTGCTTTACCTGCGCCTCAATCTGCAGGTAAAGCGGAACACCGGATGCGGGATGGACTCTTACGATCACTGTATTAATACAGTAATACAATTTGGAAAGCTGTCAAGAGTTTTCCCAAAAATATTTGTGGGCCGCCGCCGGTTCAGGACAAAAGATAAGGGAGCGCGATTGCGCTCCCCATTTACTGAACGGCGCTTGTGATTACCTGGTGAATGACGCGGTGAGCGGCGTATCCGCGGAAGATGGTCCGGCGAGAATTTTGTACTCGCCGGGAATCTCTTCCATCGTGTTCTTCTGAGGGTTGTAGATGGAGAGGCAGAGCGGGTTGAGGTCCATCGTTATGGTCTTCGATTCGCTTGGCGCCAGATTTACGCGATCAAAGGCCGCCAGCCGCTTGTAGTGTTCGCCGGCGGCTGCGGGCAGTTCGGCGTAGATTTGGGCGATCTCGGCTCCGGCACGCTGCCCGGTGTTCTGGATGGTGAGCGTGGCGGTTCGGCCTTCAGAATCCACCTTCAGCGCAGAGTATTGGTAAGTGGTGTAGGAGAGCCCGAAGCCAAAGGGGAAGAGCGGCTGAATGTCTTTCTCTTCAAACCACTTGTAACCCACAGCGGCACCGGCTGTGTTGTAGTCCACATCGAACAAGGGCAGGTCCTTCACGGTGCGTGTGATCTTCTTTCCATTGCGCATGAAGGTAACGGTGTGATTCACGGGCTTCAGGTTGAATCCGGTGACTTCGGGATGCGGCAGGTCCGCATCGCTCTTTGCGAAGGTGACGGGGAGCTTGGCCGTGAAGTTCACGGAGCCGAAGAGCAAGTTGGCAAGGGCCTGCGCGCCGCCTATTCCGGGGTACCAGGCTTCGACGATGCCCTCGACGCTGCCGGCCCAAGGCATCGAAACCGGGCCGCCGGTTTCAAGCACAACAATGGTGTTTGGATTGGCGGCGGCGACGGCGGAAACGAGCGCGTCCTGATCGTCCGGCAGAGACAGCGTTGGGCGATCCATGCCCTCGCTCATGGGCTGGTTTACGAAGACAATGGCCACGTCGGCGGTTTTGGCGAATGCGGCGGCGGAGGCGTTGTCGGTGCCGGGATTGAACTCAACCCTGGCGTTGGGGGCATGTTTGCGGATGTAGCGGAGTGGCGAGGAGGGGAAGTAGACCGCTTCCTGCCACTTGGCCGGTCCTGGATGCGGATTGACGGCATTGCCGCCCGGTGCGTCCACCTGCGCCGAGCCTCCGCCGGATAGCACGCCAACATCGGCGTGCGAGCCGATGAGCGCGATGGAGTGGATGGAAGCGGCGTCAAGCGGCAGAATGTTGTTTTCGTTCTTGAGCAGCACGATGCTTTGCTCCGCAATGTGCTCGGCGTCGCGGCGGCCCTGGAAGGGATTGACGACGGAGCGCGGATCAACTGGAAAATCGATAACCCCCTCGGCAAACATGCTGCGCAGGATGCGATGGTCCATATCATCGAGCCGGGACATCGGCACCGTGCCGTCCTCGACAGCCTTCTTGAGCGATTCACCGAAGTACTCATCTCCCGGCATTTCCATGTCGAGTCCGGCAAGCGCGGCTTTCACTGTGGAGTGGGTCCCGCCCCAGTCCGAAAGAACGAATCCTTTGAAGTGGAAGTCCTTCTTAAGGACCTGATTCAGCAGCCAGTCATTCTCGCAGGAATAGACGCTGTTGACGCGGTTGTAAGCGCACATGACGCCGGAGGGTTTTGCGATGCCAATGGCGATCTCAAATGCGAGCAGGTCGCTTTCGCGAGCGGCTCGCTTGCTGATGTTCGCGCTGTAGATATTGCGTCCTGTTTCCTGATCGTTGAAGGCGTAGTGCTTGATGTCGCCCATGATGTGCTCGGCCTGTAGCCCCTTCATCAGGTTGCCGGTCATGGTCCCGGCCAGTAGCGGGTCTTCTCCGGCGTATTCAAAGTTGCGCCCGTTGCGCGGCTCGCGGGTAATGTCCACGCCTCCGCCAATGGACATGTTGTAGCCCTGCGCACGCAACTCGCGTCCAATCACATCCCCATAAAGCTGCGCGGCTTTTGGATTCCAGCTTGAGGCGGCCCCAAGGGTGGAGGGCAACAGAGTGGAGTAGCGGCCCATCACCGCGGCGAGACGGACCCCCACAGCCGAATCCTGCATATTGATAGGCGGAATTCCGAGCCGTGGAATGCCGGGTACAAAACCGGCGGACCAATTGTCTCCGGGAGGAATGGGCGCGCCGGGGCGAAGGGCTCCCCAACCCATTCCGTGGACAAGCTGGACTTTCTCGTCGAGCGTGAGCTCTTTCTCCACCATGTCAGCCCGCTGGTCCGCGGAGAGGGACTTGTTGTCCCACGGATGGTGCTGCGCGGTCTTCGCGGGCGGCTGCTGAGCCCGCAGAGCGGGCCCGGCCACGAGCGAAAGCGCGAGGAGCACAGCGGCGGAGTGAAAGTGGGCGCGGAAGTTCATGGACCTGGGATTCTCCTTTTGGGATTGACCGTGGATGCGGACTGCGAACCAAGTTATCCTACTTGCCAGAACATACTCTAGTCAAACGTTTGTCTAATATGCAGAAGACATCCAGTAGCTTGTATTCGCCGAAAATCCCTCATCTTCTTTCCTTATTGATGGTATCGGAGCGGCTACTCTTCAGGATGGCAATTCCGTCTCCCGCCAAACGCTGGCTTCTACGGGTACTGCTCCAGCACAAAATTGAGAAGGGCGGAGCTTCCTGTCACGGCGGTGACGTAGAGGCGGACCGCGCGCCCAAGGCTGGCGATAGGATCGAGGACAACCATTCCGTCTGAGGCAGAGATTGCCTGGACCGCCTGCTGCTGAAGCAGCGGGGCGGGCGGACACTGCGCTCCCGACGCGCAGGGCTGGGTCCAGGAGTCCAGCGTCTCATAGAAGGTAACGCTGGCCCCGGCCAGGGGATTGCCGGCAGGGTCGGTGACTTCGACAGTCACCGGCGCGAATGCCTGGTTTTCAGGGAGGATTTGCGCAATTCCGGCAATCGGCTGAAGCTGCGCGGTAACTGGCGATACTGAAACGACGTTGAACTGCGCGCAGCTGCTGCCACTCGAGGCAAGGCATGCATTGACGGCGACGATTGCTCCAGGCGCGAGCGGGCCGACCGTGAGTTGCTGTGAGACGATGCCATTCGTCCCGCTGAGGCTGGCAGACGTAGGAGCCGAGATGCCACTGGCCGCGGAAGTCCAGGTGACGGTTGCATTGGCGGTGGGAGCTCCGTTTTTGAGCACGAGACCTTGCGGAGTCCATTCAGCCACGGCTCCGGCCGCCAGGTAAAGATCAGGGGTAAGCGGACTAATTGCGGCGGAGGGGTCCGACTGCGCGGTGAATTGCGTCGAGACGCTGGCTCCGTTGGTAAGCGTAGCGGTGACGGCGGCGGTTGTCGTGGAATTAGCGGCAACGGCGAGCGTCGCCGTGCCGTTCGCGGCAGTGACCACGGAGCAGGAGGGCTGTCCGCACGCGAGTGTGGCGCTGCCCTGCGCGACTGTGTAGGTGACGGTGGCTCCGGCGGCAGCGGAAGCGCCACTGTTGACCGCAACGGTGAACGGAAGCGGCGCTCCGGGGGAGACTGAACCCGAAGGCGCGGTGAGGATGTTGATGGTATCGCTGTTCTGCGCTCCGTAGCTGACCCCGTCGGCGATGATCGCGACGCCAA
>Ga0134126_10008625_pt1 | contig 12823 bp, 10 predicted proteins | sample KB31752_FD_96881 | JGI IMG/M metagenome (GOLD analysis project Ga0134126, IMG submission 96881) | Terrestrial soil microbial communities with excess Nitrogen fertilizer from Kellogg Biological Station, Michigan, USA - KB3-175-2 | ecosystem: Environmental > Terrestrial > Soil > Unclassified ...
CGTCCGACTGAAGAAGACCGACCTCATGACCGAGGCCGAGCGCGACGCCTATCACGCTGAAAAGATGCGGAAAAAGAAGGAAGCGCGCAACAAGATCCTGGCCACCAAGACCGAGGAGAAGGGGCTGCTCATCGTCCACACCGGCAAGGGCAAGGGCAAGTCGACGGCCGCCTTCGGCATGGTGTTTCGCGCCCTCGGCCACGGCTACAAGGTTGGCGTGGTGCAGTTCGTCAAGGGCGCCTGGTCGACCGGCGAGCGCGATATCCTGCTGAAATTTCCCGAGCTGGTGACCATCTCGGCCATGGGCGAGGGGTTTACCTGGGATACCCAGGATCGTCAGCGCGACATCGCCGCCGCGCGTAGCGCCTGGGAAGCGGCCAAGCGCCTGATCGCCGATCCAAGCTACAAGATGGTGCTGCTCGACGAGCTCAATATCGTGCTGCGCTACGATTATCTGCCGCTCGAGGAAGTGCTTGAAACGCTTCGGCAAAAGCCGCGCGACACGCACGTCATCGTCACCGGCCGCAACGCCAAGGACGAGTTGATCGAGCTCGCCGACCTGGTCACCGAAATGACCGAAATCAAGCACCCATTTCGCGCCGGCGTGAAGGCGCAGCCGGGCGTGGAATTTTAGGCTCGCGAGCGGGCCTTAGCCTGAGGCGCGAGGCCTTTGGCCGAGCCTCGAAGGACCCGCGGCTCGACTTCACCCGAAGACGCTCGCCCCCTCGTCGGCCGCCCCGACCAGTCGGCGGAAGCCGGCGAAGAGTTCGCGGCCGGTGCCGACCTGCTGGCTGCGCAGATCCTCGGTGGCCGGGGTACGGCTCAGGAACTCCCGCTCGTCGCCGAGAAATTCCAGCGTCCCGGCGTTGGCATCGACGCGCAGCAGGTCGCCGTCGCGCAGCTTGCTGATCGGCCCCCCATCGACCGCTTCCGGCGTGACGTGAATGGCCGCCGGCACCTTGCCCGACGCACCCGACATCCGCCCGTCCGTGACCAGCGCCACCCTGAAGCCGCGCCCCTGCAGCACCCCGAGCGCCGGCGTCAGATTATGCAGCTCCGGCATGCCGATGGCCTTCGGCCCGGCAAACCGCACCACGGCAACCATGTCGCCGTTGAGCTCTCCCGCCTTGAACGCCGCCTGCAGCCCGTGCTGGCTGTGGAACACCCGCGCCGGCGCCTCGATGACCCGATGCTCGGGCTTCACCGCCGACACCTTGATCACCGCCTTGCCCAGATTGCCGCTCAACAGCTTCAGCCCGCCCGACGCCGCGAACGGCGCCTTGACGGTCGCCAGCACCTTGGGGTCGCCGGAGTGTTCCGGGGCCGGGGCAAAGCTGAGCTTGTCCTCGATGAGCAGCGCCTCGTTGGCATAGCCGGCGAGCCCGGTGCCGAAGACGGTCTTTACGTCCTCGTGCAGATAGCCGCCCTCAAGCAGCTCGCGGATGAGAAAGCCCATGCCCCCCGCCGCCTGGAAATGGTTCACGTCGGCGACGCCATTGGGATAGACGCGGGCCAGCAGCGGCACGACCTCGGAGAGGTCCGCCATATCCTGCCAGGTGACGGTCAGGCCCGCCGCCGCGGCGATGGCGACGAGGTGCAGCGTATGGTTGGTCGAGCCGCCCGTCGCATGGAGGCCCACGAGGCCATTGACGATGGTCCTTTCGCTGATCACCTGCCCGACGGGGGTATAGTCATTGCCGAGCGCCGTGAGCGACAGCGCTCGCTTTGCTGCCTCCCGGGTCAGCGCCTCGCGCAGGGGCGTGCCCGGGTTGACGAAGCTCGCCCCCGGCAGGTGCAGGCCCATGATTTCCATCAGCATCTGATTGGAATTGGCGGTGCCGTAGAAGGTGCAGGTGCCGGGCGAATGATAGGACTTGGCTTCGGCTTCCAGCAGTTCGGCGCGCCCCACCTTGCCTTCCGAATAGAGCTGACGAACCCGTGCCTTTTCGTCGTTGGGCAGGCCGGAGGGCATCGGCCCCGCCGGAATGAACACCGCCGGCAGATGGCCGAAGCTCAGGGCACCGATCAGCAGGCCCGGCACGATCTTGTCGCAGACGCCCAAGAATACCGCGGCGTCGAACATATTGTGGCTGAGCGCGATGGCGGTTGCCATGGCGATCACGTCGCGCGAGAACAGCGATAGGTCCATGCCCGGCTGGCCCTGCGTGATGCCGTCGCACATCGCCGGCACGCCGCCCGCCACCTGCGCCGTCGCGCCGATCTCGCGCGCCGCCGCCTTGATGATGTCGGGGTAGGTCTCGAACGGCTGATGCGCGCTCAGCATGTCATTGTAGGACGTGACGATGCCAAGGTTCAGCGCGCGATCGCCGGCGAGCTTGGCCTTGTCGGCCGACGAGCAGGCGGCAAACCCATGCGCGAGATTGCCGCACGACAGCACCGCGCGGTTGACGCCGGTTTCCCGGGCCGCCGCGAGGCGGTCGAGATAGGCGGCGCGCCTTTCGGCGCTGCGCACGGCAATGCGCTCGGTCACCTCCTGAATCGGCTGGCGAACAGACATGGTGGTCTCCGTTTTTTGGCAGGCAGGCGGGCAGGCGGCAATTTGGGCCGCCCTCTCAACTGTCCGTCGGGAACCTTCTGCCTCTCGAGGGCAGGAGGGAAATAGGCGCCACAGTCGTGCTAGGGCGCCCAGTAAACCTGCAATGGCACCGCCTGCTGGCGCAGCACGGCGCGGATCGGCATCGCTTCGATCGGCCCGTCTTCGGTCGCCTTGGCCAGTGTCAGAGCCTTCTCCTCGCCCTCGATCTGCAGGTAGAGGGCATCGGTCGACACCAGCCGCCGCAAGACTTGCGTGATGCGGGGTTCGCCGGCGCCGGGTGCACGGATGGCGACGGCAGGGCCCTCGCCGCGAATCGCTTCGAAGAGGTTGTCGCCACCCGGAAAGAACGAGGCGGTGTGTCCGTCATTGCCCATGCCAAGCAGTACGGCGGCATAGCGGCGGGGCAGCGTCTCGAGCAGGCGGTTGGTGCGAGCGACGGCAGCGTCGTCCGGCTCGGCGCCGCCGGCATAGAGCGGAATGAAATGCGCTACAGCGGCCGGGCCTTGCAGCATTTTCTCGTTGACCAGCATGGCGTTGGAGCGGTCCGAGGTCTCGTCCACCCAACGCTCGTCGACCAGCGTCACATAGACCTTGGTCCAGTCGACGTCCTTGTGTTTGCCCAGGGTGGCGAAGAATTTGGCCGGCGTCGTGCCGCCCGAGACGGCGATCGCCGCGACGCCCGAAACGATCAGCGCGGCGTTGATGTTGGCCGCGACCGCATCGGCGAGGGCTTTCGCCAGCTCGTCGCGATCGGCAAAATCATGGCGTTCCGTCGTCAATCGTCTTCCTCGTACCAGGTGCGGCCGTCGCGCTCGATCAGGGCGATCGCGCCGGTCGGGCCCCATGTGCCGGCAGTGTAGGGCTGCGGCGCGTCGGCCGAGCCGTCCCACGCCTCGCGGATCGGGTCGATCCAGGTCCAGGCCGCCTCGAGTTCGTCGCGGCGCATGAACAGTGTCTGGCTGCCGCGGATGACGTCGAGCAGCAACCGTTCATAGGCCTCCGGCGTACGCTCGGCAAAGGCCTGCGCAAAGCTGAGGTTCAGCGGCACTTCGCGCAGCCGCATGCCGCCGGGACCGGGATCCTTGCTCATCATCAACAGCTTGACGCCCTCATTGGGCTGCAGCCTGATGATCAGCTTGTTGGCGCGCGGCGCGCCCTCGGCATGCGCGAACATCGAATGCGGGATGTTGCGGAACTGGATGACGATCTCGCTGACCCGGTTGGCCATGCGCTTGCCGGTGCGGAAGTAGAACGGCACCCCGGCCCAGCGCCAGTTCTCGATCTCGGCCTTCAGCGCCACGAACGTCTCGGTGTGCGAGCCGCGCTTTTCCGTCGGCAGCTCGTCCTGGTAGCTCTTCACCGCCGTGGTCTCCGAGGTGACGCCGCGATACTGGCCGCGCACGGTGTTCTTCCACACGGCATCGCCGGTAATCGGCTTCAGCGAGCGCAGCACTTTGAGCTTTTCGTCGCGCAGCGCGTTGGCGTCGTCACTCGCCGGCGGCTCCATCGCGACGAGGCACAGCAGCTGCAGCATGTGGTTCTGGATCATATCGCGCAGCGCGCCGGATTCGTCGTAATAGCCGCGCGTGCCCGCACCGACCGATTCCGCCACGGTGAGCTGGATGTGGTCGACATGGCCCGAATTCCACACCGGCTCGAACAGGATGTTGGCGAAGCGCAGCGCGAGGAGGTTCTGCACCGTCTCCTTGCCGAGATAGTGGTCGATCCGGTAGACCTGATCTTCCTTGAAGATTTTCGACACTTCGTCGTTGATCTGCTTGCTCGATTCGAGGTCGTGCCCGAGCGGCTTCTCGATCACCACGCGCGCGTCGCGCCGATAGTATTTCTGCTTGGCGATATACTCGCAGGTCGGCCCGAACAGGTCCGGCGCGATCGCGAGGTAGAAGGCGCGGACGATCTTCGGATCGTTGCGCAGCTTCTTGGACAGATCGCCCCATTTGGTGGCATCCGACACGTCATTGGGGACGTAGGAAAAGATCGAGGCGAAGCGGTCGATGGTCTTCTTGTCCTGATATTCCTTCTCGACGAACTCGGCGACGCAGTCGCGCGCGACCTTCTGGAAATCCGCATCGCTCCACTTGGTCCGCGACACCCCGATAATGCGGCTCTGTTCATCGAACTGGCCGTCCTTGAAGCGGTGGTAGAGCGCCGGGATCAGCTTGCGCTTGGTCAGATCGCCGGTCGCGCCGAACACCACATAGTCGAAGGGCTGGACGGGAATGATGCGGCTGGACACGACGCTTAGTCTCCTGTCGAGATAATTCATGAGGCCCCGAATATCTGCTTGGCAAGAATGATCGCCCCGTGCAGCGGCTCATGGCGCGCCGGCACCATGAATTCGCCATAGCGGGCGGTGAGCAATGGATAGAGCCGGGTGCCGAACCCCCCGACCGTCGCCATCCTGGTGACGCCACGTTGTTTGAACCAGGCGACGTAGGTGTCGATATAGCCCAGTTCTATTTCCATGAGCTGCATCGCGACGCGGTCGCCCTTTTCGTAAAACTCGAAGAACAGCGGCATCAGCGCGCCGTAGTCCGCCGGCCGCCTTCCGCTGAACGACCAGTCCATCACTGCATCGAGGCTGCCGCCGAGCTGCTGGATCACCGCCTCGGTCAGGGGCGAGCCCGCGACCAGTTGGTCCTTGGCCTCAACGGCCCAGCGAACGAGCTCGCGCCCGAGAATCGCGCCCGACATCTGATCGCCGATATGAAAGCCCCAGCCGCCACACTGGAAGCGCTGCCCGTCGACGACCGCCAGGGCTGCCGAGCCGGTGCCGACGATGATCGTGCCGCCGTCCTCGCCGCCGAGCGCGCCGGCCCGCGCGATGTCGATGTCGTCGAACACCCGCACCTTGGCGAACGGCCACGGGCGGGCCTCGAATTCGTCGCGTGCCGATGGCAGCCGACCGCCTGCCATGCCGAAGCAGGCGTAAGTATTGGCGGTCTCGGCGTAGTCGATGCCCGCCTTGGCGAAGACTTCCCTGGTGCCGTCCATGATCGAGCGGAAGGCCGGCTCCCCGGCCTCGATCTGCAGGTTGGAACGGCCGCCATTCGCTTCCCCGAGGGGACGCAGATCGGCGTCGGCGAGCCGCACGCGGCAATTGGTGCCGCCGCCGTCGACGCCGAGGTAAAACCTAGCCACGCAGGCGCCCCCCTGCTCTGCAAACGATCAACTTGTTCATTCCGGCGCGGACCTTAATGGCAAAGCCAATGCGACGAAAGTAGAATAAGCGCCGGGCTCAGGCGCCCCACATGCGCCTGCCGCATGGCTCGCCGGGCCGGCCTGTGACGCCGTCGCATGGTCGGCTGCCGGCCACCATGCCATAAGTCTCCATGGCGAAACATCCTTCAGGCGGAGGAGGAACAAGATGAGTGGCCGGCATGTGCTGATTCTGGGGGGAGCCCGCTCCGGCAAGACCGGGTTCGCAGAAAAGCTGGCAATGGGGGCGGGCACCCGACCCGCCTACCTCGCGACCGGGGAAGCGTTGGATGCCGAGATGCGCGAGCGCGTCGAAGCACACCGCCGGCATCGGGAAGGGCGCTTCGCCACCATCGAGGAACCGCTCGATCTTGCCGTGGCGCTCACCGCCGCGACTGGCGAATACGACGTCATCCTCGTCGACTGCCTGACCCTGTGGATCACCAATCTGCTCGGCGCCGGCCGCAATGTCGCGACCGCTGTCGACCAGTTGGCCACCGCGCTCGAGACGATCGAGTCGAGCCGCATCATCCTGGTTTCGAACGAAGTCGGCCTCGGCATCGTCCCCGACAATGCCCTGGCGCGGACCTTTCGCGACCTCGCCGGCGCGACGCATCAGCGCCTCGCTGAAATCTGCACCGACGTCTATTTCATCACCGCCGGCCTGCCGCTGACGCTAAAAGGGATCTCGCCGGCGCAGAACTAGAAACGTGGGACTGTGGTCGCAAACCCAAGTCAGAAGCCCCCTCATCCGACGCTTCGCGCCACCTTTTCCCGCAGAGGGGAGGAGGAGGGAACAAGCGGTTCGCCAAGCATCCCTCGCCCCTTGCGGGAGAGGGTGCCGGCAGGCCGGTGAGGGGTGGGCCACGAGCTCTGCGCTTGCTGCATGTCAATTCGGCCCAGAACAGCTCGTTTTTCGCCTACCGTGTCGAAAACGCCTCGGCCGCAACGACTATGCAACCGATTGGACGGGGAATTGGCGATGAAGAAGCTCTATAGCGGTGCCTGTCACTGCGGCTCGGTGCGATTCGAGGCGAATGTCGACATCAGCGCCGGCACCTGGAAATGCAATTGTTCGATTTGCGCCAAGGTGCGCTTCTGGTCAGTAGACGGAGCGCCCGGCGAGGTTCACCTGCTGCAGGGCGCCGACGAGCTTGTCGACTACGGTTTCAACGCCCGCAACGTGCACCACTATTTCTGCCGGCACTGCGGCGTCCGACCGTACCAGTACGTCGATCTGCCCGCTGAGGGGCGACGCTACTACAACGTCAATATCGCCTGCCTCGACGGCGTCGACATCGATGAACTGATGGCCGCCCCGGTCAACTATCCGGATGGCCGGCACGACCGCTGGGACGCGGTGCCCGACGAGATCCGGCACCTCTAAAGCAATCGAATGTGCAAGCGGCCGGTTTGGAGCCCGATACGGTCAGATCAGGACCCCTCCACAATCATGGCCGGGCTTGACCCGGCCACCCAGCCGGACGCGCCACCTTAGCGCCCGACCAGCAGCGCGACGCCGACGCAAAATCCGAGCGTCAGGTTGAGCATCACCCGATAGAGCACCAGCGCCCGCTCGATGTCGGCTGGTCCGAGTTCGGCGCGCCCGCTGCCCATTTGCGGCAATTCGTGTACCTCGCCGGCATAGCTGCGCGGGCCGCCGAGGGCGAATCCGAGCGCCCCCGCCATCGCCGCTTCCGGCCAGCCGGCATTGGGCGAATCGTGCCGCGAAGCGTCCGCCAGCATGGTGTTCCACGCCGCGGGAGCGCTGGCCCCGCGCGTGAGGGACGCGGCCCCGACCAGCAGCAGCCCCGTCAGTCGCGCCGGCACCCAGTTGACGAGATCGTCGAGCCGGGCGCTGGCGCGGCCAAAATCGAGATAGCACGCATCCTTGTGGCCGATCATCGAATCCGCCGTGTTGATCGCCTTGTAGAGCGCGATGCCCGGCAGCCCGAGCACCAGCAGCCAGAACAGCGGTGCAATAACCCCGTCCGAGGCGTTCTCGGCGAGGCTTTCGATGGCGGCGCGGGCCACCCCCGCTTCATCCAGTTGCTCGGGATCGCGCCCGACAATGCCGCGCACCGCGCCCCGCCCCGCCGCCAGCGATTGCGTCAACCCTGCCGCCACCGCCCGTACCGCCCGCCCAAGCTCCTTCTGCGCCAGCAGCGCCGTCGCCAGCACGGCTTCGATGATCCAGCCGAACGGCAATTGCCGCAATTCCACCGCCAGCAGCGCTGTCGGCACCGCCACCGCCAGCAGCAGCACCGCCAGCGCCAGCAGGCCACGCCGCCGCCGGGCGGCAGGCGGCAGGTCCGGCCGGTTGAGCCGGCGATCGAGGGCATCGATCAGCTTGCCGATCCACACCACCGGGTGGCCGATTGCGGCAAACAGCGGCGGCGGATAGCCCAGCAGGCGTTCGAGCAGCAAAGCGAGGGTCGCGGCGAAGGCGTGCATGCTCAGCCGCGCCGCGGCGGGCGCGCCAACGCCAGCAGCGCATCGAGATCGAGGTGCCGCTCGAGATGCGCGGCGAGACCGTCGAGCGCGGCGTCGATGCCCGCCTCGTAGTCGAGGGTGGCACTGGCGGCCGGCCCGAGGAAGGCGCGGCGGAAGGCGTCGGCCGCGAACAGGCCGTGCAGATAGGTGCCCATCACGCGGCCATCGGCGCTGCGTGCTCCCTCGGGTACGCCGCCGATGCGCGCGAATGGCAGCTGCCGGGCGGCGCCCTCGGTGGCCCCCATATGCATGTGATAGCCGGCAATGGCGTTGCCATCGACGGCATCCACCGCCGCCTCGACCCGCAATTGCTTGACCGGTCCGAGTTCCGTGTCGACGTCGAGCAGGCCGAGCCCGCGGCTTGTTCCTGGCAGGCCCTCTATGCCCTCCGGGTCGGCGACGCTATGCCCCAGCATCTGGTAGCCGCCGCAGAGCCCGAGGACCCGCCCCCCGGCGCGGCGGTGGGCAAGGATATCGACGTCCCAGCCTTCCGTCCGCAGCGCGCTGAGGTCGGCCCGCGTCGCCTTGCTGCCCGGCAGGATGATGAGATCGGCGTCGCGGGGCAGGGGCGATCCGCGCTCCACCATCACGACGCTGACGCCGGGCTCGGCGCGCAACGGATCGAGGTCGTCGAAATTGGCGATATGCGGCAGCCGCGGCACCGCTACAAGGAAGCGGTCTGCCCTGCCGGGAGTGGGCGCCGCATCGAGCGCCAGCACATCCTCCGCCGGCAGCCTGTGCGCGTCAACATAGACCGGCAGCGGCCCGAAGCATGGCCGGCCGGTGCGGGCTGCGATGAAGGCGCGGCCCTCGCCGAAGAGGGCTGGATCGCCGGCGAAGCGATTGACCAGCGTCGCCGCGATGCACGCTGCGTCGGCCGCCTCGATCACCGCAAAGGTGCCGACCAGCGCTGCGATGACGCCGCCGCGATGGATGTCCCCGATCACCACCACCGGCGCGTTCACGGCGCGGGCGAAGCCGAAATTGGCGATGTCGCCCGACCGGAGATTGACTTCCGAGGCGCTGCCGGCACCCTCGACCAGAACCAGATCGGCGCTGTCGGCGAGTTCGTCGAACGCCGCCACCACGTCGGGCAGCAATGCGCCGCGCCGGGCAAAATACTCGCGCGCCGGAAACGAGCCGATCCGCTTGCCACGCACGATGAGTTGCGCCCCGGTCTCGTGCTCGGGTTTCAGCAGCACCGGGTTCATCGCCGTCACCGACTCGCGCCCGGCGGCCCGCGCCTGCAACGCCTGCGCGCGTCCGATTTCGCCGCCGTCCACCGTCACCGCCGCGTTGTTGGACATATTCTGCGGCTTGAACGGCGCTACCCGGAGACCGCGCCGCCTATAGGCACGACAAAGCCCCGCGACGATCAGCGACTTGCCGACGTCAGATCCCGTGCCCATGAACATCAGCGATCTGGCTGGCAAAGCTGGACGGCTCCATCTTCCCTCTCCCCCGGTGGGAGAGGGTGCCGGCAGGCAGGTGTGGGGGCGGTCCCGAACAACAACCCCTCATCCGGCGCACCGCGCCACCTTCTCCCACAAGGGGAGAAGGGAAGAAAGGGTGCCCCGGACTTCTTCTCCCTGAGGGAGCGGCGAACCCCGCCCTCACCGACCTCACGCCACGTCGATCACATGCGCGTAGGAACCCACCACCTTTCCAACCTGCGCCCCCAGCGGTGGCAATGCCTCGCCGCGTGCGTCGGTTGCGGTGAATAGCGGCGGGGCGCCGGTGACGCGGCCGCTCGAATAGTGGAATTCGTGCCCCGTCAGGCGGGCGGGCCAGGGCAGGGGAGAGGCGTGGGCCAGCCGGCGATAGCCGAGCGTGCGTTTCGGATTGCCGATGGAGGTTTCGACCGGCAGCAGGCCGGTCATTTCGTGCGTCACGCCGTCCTTGTCGGTGAGGGTGCGCCCTAGCACCATGAAGCCGCCGCACTCGCCGTAGAGCAGGGCCCCCCGCTGTGCCGCGGCGACGAGGCCGGCCTTGAAATCGAGTGACGCGGCGAGGCGCGCCCCGTGGAGTTCGGGATAGCCGCCCGGCAGGAACACCGCGTCGGCATCCGCCGCGGGCGATTCGTCGGCAAGCGGTGAAAACATGCTGAGCGTCGCCCCCGCCGCCCGCCAATCCTGCAGCCAGTGTTCGTAAAGAAACGCGAAGGCGTCGTCGTGGGCAATGGCGATGCGCTGCCCGAGCGGCGGCAAGGCCGTGGTGCACTGCGGGAGTGCCGGCCGGCCCGCAGCGGATGCGCCTGAGGAAGCCAGGGCCAGGAATGCGTCGAGGTCGATATATTCCCCCACAGCCGCGCTCGCGGCCGCCACGACCGTATCGAACCCTGCCACTTCACCCGGCAGCACCAGGCCGAGATGGCGCTCCGGCAGCAGCAGGCCGTCACGCTTGGGCAGCGCACCGAGCACCGGAATGCCGGTTTCCACCAGCGCCGCGGTGAGCAAGCGCTCATGCCGCGTCGTCGAGACGCGGTTGAGAATGACGCCGCCGACGCGGACGGCTTGGCGCCAGCCGGCGAACCCTGCCACCAGCGCTGCCAGCGACTGGCCCTGCCGCTCGGCGTCGACCACCAGTACCACCGGCAGGCCGAGAGTGGCGGCAAGATTGCCGGTCGAGCCGGTGCCGTCCGCCGCCCCGTCGAAGAGGCCCATCACCCCTTCGACCAGCAGCAGATCGGCGCCGGCCATGGCCGATTCGGCGAGAGCCATGAGCCGCGCCGGGCGCATCGCCCAGGGATCGAGATTGATCGCGGCCCGTCCGGCGGTGCGCGTCAGGATGGCGGCGTCGATATAGTCCGGTCCGGTCTTGGCGGGAGCGACCGCCAGCCCGCGCGCCGAAAGCGCGGCGACCAGCCCGAGCGTCACCAGCGTCTTGCCCGAGCCGGTGCGCGGCGCCGCGATGATGATGCCGTTACCCAAGCCAGTTGCCCCGGAGCCCTGGCGTGTACCAGTCGAGCACTTCGCGATAGCGGCTGACCGGCCCGAGCACGACGATCGCCGGCGTCGGCAATTCGCCGAGTCCGGCTACGCCACCGAGCGTCGTCTCGACCACCGCCTGCGCCGGCAGCGCGGCGTTGGAGATGATGGCCAGCCGGTCTGCCGGGTCGCGCCCGGCCGCCAGCAGCCTGCCGGCGATCGCCGCGAGGTGTTTTACCGCCATGAACATGACGATCACCGGGGCAGCGTTGGCGACAGCCTCCCAGTCGACCGAATTGGGCAGGGCGCCGCTTTCGTCATGGCCGGTGAGGAAGATCACCGCCTGGTTGGTGTCGCGATGCGTGACGGGAATGCCGGCATAGGCGAGCCCGCCGAGCCCCGCCGAAATCCCCGGCACGATGCGAAAGCCGATCCCCGCGCGCGCCAGCGCCGCCGCCTCCTCGCCGCCGCGCCCGAACATGAACGGATCGCCGCCCTTGAGCCGCAGCACCCGCCGGCCGGCTTTCGCCCACTCGATCAGGTGCAGCGTGATATCGGCCTGCTTCGGCGACGGCTTGCCGCCGCGCTTGCCGGCAAACACCTGCTGCGCCGCCGGGTTGGCGAATCTCAGCACCCCCTCGCCGACCAGCGCGTCGTAGACCACGACCTCCGCCTGCCCCAGGGCATAATAGCCCAGCAACGAGAGCAGTCCCGGCGCGCCGGGCCCCGCACCCACCAGCCAGACGGTGCCCGGCTCGAATGGCGGGAAGCCGGCCTCATCGAGCGCCGCGAAATGTCCGTTCATGCGATTGGCCTTGCCGGGTTCGGCGGATAAAGATCGCTGCCATGGAAGATGCCGATCCCTTTGCGCCGGAAGGCCGCCCGCTTCGCCGCGGCTGGACCACGGGCGCCTGCGCCACCGCCGCCACCAAGGCAGCGCTTGCCGCCCTGCTGCAGGGGGCTTTCGAGGACCCGGTGACCATCACCCTGCCGGGCGGGCAGACGCCGGCTTTTGCGCTGGCACACGAACGGCGCGGCCCGGCCTTTGCCGAAGCCGGCATCATCAAGGACGCCGGTGACGACCCGGATGTAACCCACGGCGCGCTTGTGTTCTCCAATGTGACCGCGGGTGTGGCGGGCAGCGGCGTGACCTTCCACGCCGGCGAGGGGGTCGGCACCGTCACCAAGCCCGGCCTGCCGCTCGGCGTCGGCGAGCCGGCGATCAATCCCGTGCCGCGCCGCATGATGCGCGAGGTGGTCGAGGCGGCGAGCGCCGTTGCCGGGGTGCCGCCGGATTTCGCCCTCACCATCTCGGTCCGTGACGGCGCGCTGCTGGCCGAAAAGACCTGGAATCCGCGCCTCGGCATTCTGGGCGGCCTCTCCATCCTCGGCACTACGGGCATCGTCGTGCCCTATTCCTGCGCCGCCTGGATCGCCTCGATCCAGCGCGGCGTCGATGTGGCGCGGGCGATGGGGCTCGCCCACGTCGTCGGCTCGACCGGCGACGCCTCGGAAAAGGCCGCCATGGCACGGCTCGGGCTGCCGATCGAAGCCTATCTCGACATGGGCGATTTCGTCGGCGGCCTGCTGAAATATCTGCGTGTCCATCCGGTCGAGCGCGTCACTA
>Ga0134126_10008627_pt1 | contig 12822 bp, 8 predicted proteins | sample KB31752_FD_96881 | JGI IMG/M metagenome (GOLD analysis project Ga0134126, IMG submission 96881) | Terrestrial soil microbial communities with excess Nitrogen fertilizer from Kellogg Biological Station, Michigan, USA - KB3-175-2 | ecosystem: Environmental > Terrestrial > Soil > Unclassified ...
AGCTCGAGCGCCGTACACCCCTTCCCATCGCGTGCATTCACCGCCGCGCCCCGCTCGATGAGCAGCCGCATCGCATTCGCCTCGCCGCGCCACGCCGCCACATGCAGCGCCGTCGAGTCCTTCGGAATACCGAAATAAGCATCCCCCGAATACATCGCATCCACCGGCACCCCCAAATCCAGCAGGCACCGCACGCCATCTGTATTCCCCACGCCGGCAAACGCACCCAGCAAATCGCCGCCCTCAGCCAGCAACGCATCCCGCAGCGCCGGCGCCGCCGCAACCAACGGATCGATCTGCGCGCGATCCGCCAATGCACAGGCGGCAATCAGCCCATCCACTCCGTCGAGCCTGACGTCAAATCCCCGCGCCGCAAACAACCGCAGCACGTCCCCCCGCCCGCGCCGCGCCGCCATCCGCACGGCATTGCCGCCATCCTTTCTGTTCGGAATCAGCGGATCGCCGCCGCCATCCACCAGCAGCGTCACCATCTCAATCCGGTTGTCGCGCAGAATCGAGTGCTGCAGCGCGCTACTGCCCCAGTGCGGAACAAAATTGGGATTGGCTCCATACTCCAGCGCCAGCTTCATGCCGTCATAGTCATGCCAGTCCGCCTTGCGCGCGAGCATCCAGCTCTTGCCGCGCTCATCTACCTTGCTGCTCTGCAGCAGGATCTCCAGCACCGTATTGTCGTAGCCTTCCGGCGTATGATACGGCGTCTCGCCGTCGTTCGGATCGGCCCCGCGCTCCAGCAGCAGACGCGTCATCCCCGCATGGTGCGCCACGCCGGCCGCGCCGTACAGCACCGACTCCCACACGTCCTTCTCGCCCGGCTGCCACGGCTTTTCATACCAGCCCGCATTGGGATTTGCCCCCGCATCCAGCAACACCCGCGCCGTCGCCACCAGCGCATCCGAGCGCCCCGCATCCAGCCGCAGATAGCGCGAGAAGCACACGTGGCACAGCGGGTCCCACCCATACGGGCCGCCGGTTCGCGTCACCGCCGCCGCATCGCCCGCAAGCAGCCCGCGCACTGCGGCCTCGTCGCCCAGCACCGCCGCCGTGAACACGTTCGCCGTCGCCACCTCGGGATATCGCGCCAGAATCGCGTTCGCCTCGTCCAGCGTTCCCCCGGAATGCGACGAGCCGTCCCGCGGAGGCAGCGCCGCGCGCAGAAACGCGTCTACCGGATCCGCCAGTTCCGCCACCGCCGCCCTGATCCGTACCCGCTCGATCTCCGCCGCAAACTGCGCCCAGCTTGCGAACCCATGCTCGCGCGCAAGCACCAGTTGCGCGTCGCTCAACGCCGCGCGTCCCTCCGGCGGCTGGGGATGATGTGTCCGCAAACGGGCCAGCGCAGCGCCATCGCCCGCACGGCACGCGCGCGCGAGTTCCTTGGCCTGCTTCTTGTACTGGTCAATGTCGGGACGGACAGGGAGATGTTTTTCAGGCATACGAAGCTCCTTTCGGCATCGCCCTCAGGTCCGCAAGCACGGGCGGGAAAGAAGTTTCGCTGATTCGAATTGCTGTAAGGTGGGCACGGCCCTTTCCGCGGACTGGATGCGCCCTTCGCGCCTGAGCTGAACATATCTCCGGCCATCGATTCCCGTCAACATCCAGTCGGGCGAGAGGTAAGCCCCAAGCAAAACCCGGAGATCTAGCTACCACAACCCCCTGGCCCGCAAGGCGGGCCAAAGAAGGTAGCCCCAGGCGAGAGCCTGGGGGACCTCGCCTGAGCATACCGGGGAGATGCTTTACAAAACAGACCGGAGACATCGTTTACACCATGGCGGAGAACAGTCGGCTTTCCCAGCTTTGGCTTGGCGCACGAACATGCGTTTATGCCTTGGAAAGAGACTCGAACCGTGGATCAACGCCTGCAGTTCTTATCGAGCTATCTGAAGGAAGAGATGTCCGTGACCGATCTATGCCACGAGTACGGCATTTCACGCCCAACTGCCTACAAGTGGATCAAGCGATACGACGAAGTTGGGCCTGAGGGCCTGCTCGATCTGGCGCGCACGCCGCACAGCTGCTCACACGCAACCTCGGCCGAGATCGAGAACGAGATCCTCGCGCTACGGAAGCGGTTCCCGTCCTGGGACCACGGAAGCTCAAGGCGCGGCTTGAACGCATGAGCCCTAACGTAAACTGGCCAGCGGCAAGTACGGTAGGTCAGATTCTCAGCCGGGCTGGTCTCACCAACCCGAAGCGGAAGAAGAGACGCACCACACCGAGTTCGCAGCCGTTTTCAGAGGTCACAGCGCCCAATCAGCTTTGGTGCATGGATTTTAAGGGATACTTTCTGACCGGCGACGGCCTTCGCTGCGATCCGTTTGCGATCACCGATGCGCACAGCCGATTTCTGATTCGCTGCCAGGCGGTCGCCCGCATGGACCTTGCCCAGGTGAGCGCCGTTTGCGATGCCGCGATGCGCGAGTCCGGCGTGCCAGAACGTATCCGCACCGACAACGGAGCGCCGTTCGCAGGCGTCGGCCTGCTGGGTCTGTCGAAGCTGTCGCTCGGGTGGATGAAGCTCGGCATCGTTCACGAACGCATCCAGCCAGGACATCCTCAACAAAATGGGCGACACGAGCGAATGCACCGCACGCTAAAGGAGGACACGGCCAAGCCGCCGGCGCGCACGGTGACGGAGCAACAGAAGAAGTTCGATCACTTCCGCTTCGTCTTCAACCATGAACGCCCGCATGAGGCGCTTGCCAACGAGACGCCAGGAAACCTCTACGTACCCAGCACGCGATTGCTCCCGAGCAGGGCTGTCAGCTTTCAATATCCCCGATCATTCCAGACACGGCGAGTGAACAACAGCGGAGACATCAGTTGGCACAAGGGCCGAGTTTTCGTCAGCGAAGTTTTGCGTAACGAAGAGATCGGGCTGGAGCAGATGGACGATGACGTACAGGGTCTTCTTCCATCACACCGAACTGGGCGAGTTCAACAGTTCTGAGATGAGATTCAGACCCGTCATTCGAGGCAGCCAGAGCTTCGTGAAACAGGTCTTATAATTCTTCCGATGACCAACACGAGCGACGACACAGCGAGAATAATCGGAGAACTAAAGCGATGGAGATCCATACGCAACTGGCTGATATGGGGCTTCGTGCCGGGTGTTCTCCTCTTCTCGCGCGTTTTCTCTTTCATAATGAAACCGGCATGGTCATTTTTGTTTTGCGTCGCTCTTTGGTTTGGGCTGATCGCTTTCGTTGGGCATCGCGTGCGAAATTGGCCCTGCCCCTTCTGTGGCAAACCAATCATGCAAAAAGGCTGGTTCCATAATGATTTCAGCTCCAAATGTCTTCATTGTGGTAAGTCTTTGAAACCGAACCTAAGCTCGACGCCCGCTTGAGATCAGCTGAATAGAGCCACCGTGACAGCACACCGACGTCACGATTTGCAGCGAGAAAAGAATGAAGGCAGTTCATTCCAAAAAACAAGCCATGGAAATGCCGGGGCATGGAAAGCATGGAAAGCCAAGAAGCCGGCTTTCCACCCTTCCCACACCCCTTGGAAATCCCTGCGGGATTCCCACATTACCACGGCTACGGCGACGACTATCATTAATCTGAAAACCGGCAAAGCCCGCCGAAACCCGCAACCAGAGCCACTCTCGCCGCAAGGGGCTTGTAAACCATGTCCCCGGTCTGAAACGTAAAGCATGTCCCGGTACTCTCACGCCCACCCCGCGACCGAGCCCGCAGAGCGGGCGGCAGATCCAAATTCACCCGCGCTAGCTTGCTTCGGGAAAATACTCCTGCTGATGCATCTTGCGCGCCGCCGCGCGGGCACGGTCGGCTGCCTTGCACAGCTCTCCCAGCTCGCCCATGAGTTCTTCAATCTGCTCCCTCTTCCGTTCTGACAGATCGACAAACTCAATTCCCGCCCTTCTCCACTGATGCACGTGCCGAATGATCCCTCTCACCCGGAGATCGATTCCGCGCACCTTGAGGTGCATTTCAATCGGGGTGCCCTCGCAGCCGCGAAGCGAGTCATCGGCCAGGAAACAGCAGCCGCGCTTGCTCAGGTTCACCAGCGATCCGGTTTCCTTCGCGCCATTCGGCAGCACGCGCAGATCCGCGATTCCGCCGCAATCCAGCCGCGGATACCGGCGATGGTCGCTCCCGTTCTGGCAGTCGTCGTCCACGCATGCCTCCGCCGCGAGCGGCCACATCTCCGCCGGGCACTGGTCATGGGTGATATTTCGGCATCGTCCCGGCATTCCTTCAGTACTCGTTCGTGAGAACTTCTCAGCCTCGCCCTGCGTATCTTCCTGCAAACACTCTTTGCCCAAAATGGAGGCTCCCATGGAGATGCTCCTTCAGGATCTTCGCTACGCATCACGCGCCCTGCTCAAAGCTCCCGGCTTATCCATCGTCATCATCATTTCCATCGCCCTGGGAGTGGCCGCCAACGCCACCGTCTTCAGCATTGCCAACGGCCTGCTGTGGGGCGTTCTCCCCATTCGAGACCCGGGACGGGTAGTGATGTTCTCCGAAGGCCAGTCCTTTTCCTATCCCGACTTTGTCGACTACAACGAGCAGACCCGCGACATCTTCGACGGGGGAGTGGCGGCCCACTTCCCCATCATTCCCGCCAGCATTGGCGGAAAAGGCGAGCCGGAACGGGTGTGGGGCCAGGCCGTCGGCGGCAATCTCTTCAGCACCCTGGGAAACCCCATTGCCCTCGGCCGTCCCATTCTTCCCGACGACGACCGCGCCGCCGCCGGGAATCATGTGGTGGTGCTCAGCGACAAACTGTGGCGCCGGCGATTCGCCGCCGACCCCAACATCCTCAATCGCGAAGTGGCGCTCAATGGAAAGCCCTACACCGTCGTCGGAGTCGCCCCGCCCGCTTTCTACGGAATGGATCGCGGCATCGTATCTGAATTCTGGATTCCCCTGGCCCTGGCGGACGAGATCATGCCCGACATGGACACCACCGCTGGATTTCGGACCATGCGGGACCATTCGTGGCTGATGCTGAGCGGCCGCCTCAAGCCGGGTGTGACCCGCGAACGAGCCGCGCTGGCGCTCAACGTGATCAAGAAGCGACTGGACGATGCGTATCGCAAAGATGAGAAGCAGCACGAGCGCATCACTTTGCAAACAGCGGGTGGACTGATTGCCGGCTCGGCAACACCGGCCTATACGCTCATGGGCGTCCTCATGGTGGTTGTGGGACTGGTGCTGCTGGTGGCCTGCGCCAATGTGGCCAACCTGCTGCTCGCGCGAGCCACCGGGCGGCAAAGAGAGATCGCGATCCGGCTCGCCATGGGCGCGGTGCGCCGAAAGCTCATCCGCCAACTCCTGATCGAGAGCCTTCTTCTGTCGCTTTGCGGCGCTGGAGTCGGTTTCCTGCTGGCTGCGGGAGCGGCTCGCGCCATCTCGCGCTTCCAGCTTCCCTTGCCCATTCCGGTGAAGTTCGATTTCAACGTCGATCTGCGCGTGGCTGCGTTCACCCTTGGCCTGTCCGTCGTGACCGCGGTGCTGTTCGGCCTGGCTCCGGCTCTGCGCGCGTCGCGTACCGATCTGGTTGCGGCGCTGAAAGACGGTCCTGTATTGCTGCACCGTGCCGGCCGTTCGGGCCTGCGCAATACGCTCGTGGTGGTGCAGGTCGCGCTGTCGCTAGTGCTTCTGGCTACCGCCGGACTGTTCGTGCGCAGTCTCGGCAACGCCTCTTCCATCGACATCGGTTTCAATTCCGGCAACATTCTCATGATGTCCATCGATCCCAAGCTTCAGAAGTATTCGCACGAGCAGACCGTGCAGTTTCTTTCCGAGCTGCGTCGCCGCGTGACTGCTCTGCCCGGAGTTCGCTCCATGAGCTTTGTGGGCACCGTGCCCCTGAGCCTCGGCTCCAACAGCAGCGACTTCGGAGTCGATGCCACAAGCAAGCGCCCCAAACAGACTCTGCATGCTGAGGTGAACAGCATCGGCGCCGATTACTTCCAGACCATGGAGATCCCTTTTCTACGCGGGCGCGATTTCAAACTACAGGCCGGCGACGAGCGCTCCGCCATCGTGAACGAGACCATGGCGGGCAATCTATTTCCCGGCGAGGATCCGATCGGCCGCGTAATCCGGCAAGATAAGGACTCCTACACCGTAGTTGGCGTGACCCGCAACTCCAAGCTGCGCACACTGGGCGAAGCGCCTTCCAACGCCGTCTATTTCTTCCTCAACGCCGCGCCGGAGAAGGCACTGAGCTTTTTCGGAACCACCGTTGTGGTGAAGACGTCGGTAGACCCCAACAAGCTCGCGACACCGGTTCGCAGCCAGGTAACCGCGCTCGATCCGAACATGGCGGTGTTTAACATCGAAACCATGCAGGAACACGTGGACAAGTCCCTGCTTCTGCCGCGCATCGCGGCGCTGCTGCTGGGACTTTTTGGCGCGGTTGGACTCACCCTCGCCGCGGTGGGACTCTTCGGAGTCATGAGCTATACGGTGCGCCGCCGCACCCACGAGATCGGCATCCGAATGGCGCTGGGCGCAAAACCGGGCGCCATTCTGGGAATGGTCCTTCGCCAGGGGCTTCTGCTGACCGGCATCGGCCTCGCCATCGGCCTCCTATTCGCCCTGGTGGTCGGCCGATTTGCCGCCAGCATCCTCTATGGCATCAGCGGGAGCGATCCCGTGGCGTTTGCCGTGGTATCTGTGGTCCTGCTGGCGACAGCCGCCGTTGCCGTGCTGGTTCCGGCCTTCCGCGCGGCACGCGTTCAACCCACTACCGCTCTGAGGTATGAATAGGCCGGGCAAGCGGCAGGCCCAAGCGGCAGGCCTGAGAACCTGCCTGGGTTTCTGCGAGAGTTTTTTACTTTCCTGAGGCGGGGGAAGGCGATGCAGACTGCCCCGGGGCTTGCTGCTCTTGCCCGCCCTGCTGATCCGTGGGCGCTGACGACCCGGTATCGGCTCGCTGCGCGGCGGCTGCCGCATTGAGGTCGGAAATACGCCGTTCGAGCCGCGCGATGGCTTCTTTATCGTGTGCGATGATTTCGCCCGCCTGGTTGTTTCCGGATAGCTGCTCGATGCGCTGCTGATGCGACTGGATGAGACCTCGCAGAAGAGGTATCGAGTCCCAGTCCTGCTTTTCGATCGCGGCCTCGCGGGCCTGAGCCTGTTGGAGCTGGTTGTGAAGTTGCTGCGCTCCCAGTTCAACCAGCGTCGGGGGGCTGGTGACCGGCTCCTCGTTCGCTCGCCAGACGTTGTAGATCACGAAAAGAATGAGCGCGGCGAAGACGGCGATTCCGATGGTGAGTTTCTTCATCTCAACCTGGGGTACAGGGTTGGACTTACCTGGGTTCTCGAACAGCCGGTCGCTTCCGCGTTCTGCGCCAGCCACTATAGACATGATAGCCACTTCCGGGGGGCGGTGCCACGGTCCGGGGTTCCGGTCTGGATTCGAGAGCTACGGATGCGCGGACTGGGCCTGGGCCCGGTAGCGGGCCAGATTAGCGCGCAACTGGCTTGCGAGTTCCTCGTCCTTGCGCTGTTCGGCCAGATCCAGCGCGTGCTGCGCCACGTCGACCGCCTTGGCGTAGTTGCCCGAGTCGGAGTAGACGCCGGCAAGCATCTGCAGGACTGCCGGTTCCTTACCGCCCGTGAGCGATGCGGCGGCCTCGAATTGCGGCACCGCGTCGGTGAAGCGGTTGGCGGCGGCCAGGGCGCGGCCCAGGTTGTAGCGGCACTCCGCCGAGCGCGAATCGAGCTCGACTGCTTTCTGCAGTTCGGAAATGGCTTCTTCCAGCCGGCCTTCCCGGGCAAGGATCACGCCGTAGATGTTGTGGCCGTCTGACGATTTCGGCGCCAGCTCGATGCCTTTCACCAACTCCGCCTTGGCCTCTTCGCGGTGGCCGCCCTGCACCTCGAGAATGTGGCCGAGATTGATGTGCGCGTGGCCGTTGTCGGGGTTCAGTTCAAGGGCGCGCTGGATGTGATCGACCGCCTCCTGGAGCTTGCCCTGTTCGGCCAGGGCTCCGGCGAGGTTGTTGTGGGTCTGCGAGCTGTCGGGATTGATGCCTAGCGAGTGCTTGTAGGCATCCACGGCATCGTCGAAACTGCCGGTTGCCGCGAGTGCCACGCCGAGGTTGTTCAGCGGGCGCGCATCTGTGGGGTCCTTGGCCGCGGCAATCTTCCAGGCGGCAATGGCTTCGGAGTATTTCTGCTCGTCCTGAAGCTGCTGCGCTGTGTCGAATTCGCGATAAAAATCGATGGCCGGCGTTTCGATACGCTCCAGACCGCCCGCGCCGATATTTAGGAACTCCGGGATGTTCACCGCGCGATTCGCAGCCGTCGCGTTCTCCACTTCAACAGCCGGGCTGGCGTGGCCCTGCTCGTCAATGTGCGTGAGATAGAGACGCGTGTAATACGACGGGCTCTTGGACGAGAAGGCAAGCCACTTCCCATTGGGCGACCACGTATGCCACGAGTTCATGACCGGCAAGTTCGATTCGAGCGGGCGCGCTTCGCCGCCGCCGAAGGGCACAATCCAGAGCTGGCTGTCGGGGCGCATCAGCAGGCCGTTCTTGCAGCGCACGAAGACGATCCACTTGCCGTCCGGAGAGACCTTGGGGAAGTTGTTGCTCATGCCGTTCTCGCTGGCTCCCATCACCCGCTCCGGCGTGCCGCCCTGCCCATCGTTGAACGGAATGCGATACAGATCGTATTGCACCTGCGTTTCATTGGGATCGTTCGCGTAGAGCGACCGCTTGTATCCCGCGGGATAAGGGTCGCGTGCGGCAGCGCGGGAGTAGACGAGCCACTTGCCGTCCGGGCTCCAGAAGGCGGAAGTCTGCACAAAGTTAGGATCGTCGGCGCCGGGCAGGGGCTGCAGCTTGCCGGATTCCTTGCTGTACCACGCCAGCACACCGCGCGTGGGATAGAAGACCTGCCCGAACCCGTAATAGGGGTAGAAGCCGTTGTAGAGGCGGTCGAGCACGCGCACGCCCTTGGCATGTGGCACGTCGATGGAATTCACCACGTAGCGGCCGTCAGGCGAGACCTGGCTCATGAACCCGAATCGCTTCTGCCCGCCTTCTTCGCTGAACGCGCTCCAGCGGACGAGATAGTCATTGCTGATGGTGGAGATCTTCTTCACCGGGAGCAGCGCGTAAAGGCCCTTGTCGTTGGCCGGGCCGTCGACGTCGATGCCCATGGTTTTCCCATCGCGCGAGAACGAGTGGCAGTTGCCGCACGTGGGCAGGTTGGTCATCATCACCTTGCTTTTGGGCTCGTTGATGTAACGCAGCTCCCAGCGGATCTTCGGCAGGACGGAATCGGGCAGCGGCTTGATCACGCCGCGCTGCTCAGTCCCCTCCTGCGGCGGGATCAGCGGCACATTGCGGTAGAAGATAGGCGCGGCGACCGGGTCTTTCGAAATGGCGAAGGCGGAAACAGCCTGGGAAACGGGTTCGCGATCTTTCTGCGTGGCGAAGCCGCTGATGGTGACCCTGGCCTGGCCGCCGGCGGAGGCCTTGCGTATTTCGTCCCAGATGCGCTCGTCGGGGCGCCACACATGCATCTGCTGTTCTTCTGCCGTCAGGGTGGGCTGCACGTAACCCGAGAGCGTTGTGTCGAGCTCGCCCACCTGGAGTTTGTCGCCGCTTGCCCAGATGCGGATCGGTTTAGCTTTAGGCGAAACGGAAATCTCGATACGCCAGATGTTTGCGGCCGGGTTGTTATCGCGCCACTTGAACTGCGGCGGAATCATGTCCGGCGGATAGATCGTGTTGTTGACCGGGACGTCGATCAGGATATTGTTGGGCGCGTCGGAGGCGGGACGGAACATCGATGGAGCCTTGGCGTAGTCGGGCAGGAGTTCGCTGCCGTCGGGCATTTTGACGATCGGCGATTGGTGCTCCTGCCCGCCGCCAGAGGCGAGAACGCGGCCGGTCCAGGTGCTTCCTATGATGAGCAGAGTCAGTCCGGCAATCGCGATCGCCCGTTTCATGGCCCCTCCAGGGAGTCTGCCTGTGACATCTGCGCGCGCGGCGCAGACGAATCGCAGACGAAATCCTGCCCAAGAGTAGCGAGCCGGTGGCGGGTTTGGTTGTGAGCCACATCACAGTCGCAATGCTGCGGCAGGGCTGCGCGCTCCCGTTCGTCTAGAGAACGGCGGCGGTTTGGATTGACGCTCACCTGCGCGGCCGGTATGATCCTCGGAATCGTCGTCGTTGGGACCGACCCCGCGGGCAATTCCTTTCTTGCGTCCTCATCAAGATCCAGGAGCAGCCGCCCCATGTCCTTTCCCAAAGCTCTTACCAGTCTGTCTCTTACGAGCGTGAGCCTTTGCCTGGCAGCGTCATTCGCCCATGCACAAACAGCCCCGCCCACCGCCTACACGATTACCGAAGCCATTGCCGGTGCGCCCGGATCCACTCTGACGGTCCAGCGCAGCGGCTCAAAGGTTCTAACGGTGATCGATAAGGCGGCACAGGCCGATACTCCGGCCAGCCGAACGCTGACCCTCTACGATCTGCAGGCGCACACCACGCTCTCGTGGGACCCCCTGGCTAACCCGCCGGCATGCAGCAGCGGAACCTTTTCCGGCGATTGGGGCGATCCCTTTGGAATGACCGCCGAGGTCACCAGCGGAGTGGCCAAGGGCGAGTTGAAGCCTGCCGGCACTGAGAAGGCTGGCGGAATTTCAACCGACGTCTACACCGGCGGGGACGGCAAGAGCACCACCAAAGTATGGTTTGACAAAGCGGACGGCCTGGTGACGCGCGCAGTCATCAGCGCGCCGGAATCTGCTCCCATGACGCTTGTCGATATCAGCAAAGTGTCATTTGCCGCACCGGCTGCGTCCCTTTTTGTGCCGCCGCCCGGGTGCGCCGGCGTGCATCCTCCACCGAGCGCAGCCGACGCGATTGCAGACGTAACCGGCGACAATGCGGCCAACTACGTCAACGGCATGTATGGGCCTGGGTCGCAGAACTCCTGTTCTGTGGTCCTGCGTGTGGTCAACGCGAAGACCATGACGCCGATCCCGCACATCCAGGTAGCCATCGATACCAGTTACAACCAGGACAATCCGCCGCATTACAACTTCGGCGTGCATGACGACGGATCGCAAACCTACGCGGGAGGCGGCGTGCACGAGATCACCTCCATGGTGCATAACGGAGTGGTGCGCCTGGGAAACCCGCCGCCCTATTTCATGCTCGGCGTCAACACCATCCATCCCGGCCACGGGGGCGGCATGGGGCTGGTCTACCGGCAGTGCTTCGCGCCCACCACGGTTTTGCTTTACGTGGTTAAGGACCTGGGCCAGTCAACCGAGGCCGGCGATTTCCTGTGGGTCAAAGCAGGCAAGTATGCTGCGGCGAACGGAAATTGATTTGGCGAATTGAGAAAGTGCGGGGGTGCCTCGGCCGAAATCTGCCAATCCGTTAACTGGAGCCGGAACCTGATTTCGAGATTCAACTCCTCAGGCTGATTGAACCCGCTCCTTATGGCCCAGAGGCCGCAACGCATCCATCAGAGGACATATGGCACCAGGGCGGCGGTCTTACGCGCATAGGCCGCATACACCTCGCCGAACTGGGAACGCATCCACTGTTCCTCCATGCGCAGCTTGATCCAGAATGCGAGCAGGATGAGTACGAATACGATGAGACCGCGCACTTCTGAGATGGCAATCCCCATGCCCAGAAAACCGGCCAGAATGCCGGTGTAAATCGGGTGCCGAACCACGCCATAGGGACCGCTGGTGATCAGCTCGTGGTCCTGTTTGATCGTCACCGAGCGGCTCCAGTTGCGGCCAAGATGCTCGCGCGCCCAGACGGCGAACAGAATGCCGGCGATGGTGACGGCGGCTCCAAGCCAGAAGGGCCAAAAGCCAACGGGCCAGAGCTGGAAGTAGAGCCAGGGCAGCGGAATTGGTATGGGCAAGAGGAGGACGATCGCGATCACGAAGATAAGCACGCGCAGGATACGCGAGGCCGCCGGTTCGAGGCGCTGGGTGGTCTTGGTATTGGCGGCTCTGATCTGCCAATACACAAGAAAGAGAATCCACACGACCGGAAAGAAGGCTTTGTAGAACCAAAGCATTCAGGACCTCGGGGCGCTGAAGGTGTTGACGCAGGTGAGCGAGGGGAAGTTCCAGTGTATGCGATATTTCGCGGGCTCCTATGCCGATTTGCGAGGGCTTTCCAGCGATTCGCGCCGACATCATCCTCGAAGAATCATCCTCGAAGAATGGCTCACCCTTGTGGTTTCCGGGTCTGGGTTGATTCAGGCGGACGCGCGAACCTGGACGAGAAGCCGATATGAGAAACTGAAGGCAGCGCATTTTTTCGCTTGAGGGCGCACTGCTTGCGCCCCATCGATTGCCGACCCGGCGAGGCCCCGTCCATCTCCGCCGCGGACCATTAGCAAAACCAACGGGCAGGAAACCAAACGGATGATCAGTGTCAGCAATGTGACCATGCGCTACGGCGCGAAGGTGCTCTTCGAGGAAGTAAGCGTAAGTTTCGTGGAAGGACGGCGCTACGGCCTGACCGGGCCGAACGGCTCGGGCAAGTCCACGTTTATGAAGGTTTTGACCGGCGAACTGGAGGCGCAGAAGGGCACGGTGGTGCGTCCGCGGAAGATGGGCGTGCTGCGCCAGGACCAATTCGCGTTCGACGCTTTTCGCGTGATCGATACGGTCATCATGGGCAACAGGCCGCTGTGGGCCGCTCTCGAAGAGCGCGACCGCATTTACGAGAAGCCGGAGATGTCAAACGAAGACGGCATGCGGCTGGGCGAGCTCGAAGGCGTCATCGGCGACGAGGACGGCTACACGGCGGAGGCCGACGCGGCG
>Ga0134126_10008628_pt1 | contig 12820 bp, 8 predicted proteins | sample KB31752_FD_96881 | JGI IMG/M metagenome (GOLD analysis project Ga0134126, IMG submission 96881) | Terrestrial soil microbial communities with excess Nitrogen fertilizer from Kellogg Biological Station, Michigan, USA - KB3-175-2 | ecosystem: Environmental > Terrestrial > Soil > Unclassified ...
AGCGATGGCTTCACCGGCCACCAGAAGGGATTAATTGGACACACGATCAGCACCGGCATTTTGCCGTCCCAACCAGCGTCGAGCAAAGCCTTGCGACCATACTCGGGCGGGAGTGGTTCGAATGTCCAAGCCGTATCAGTGCCAAGCTCTGTAGGCACGCCCAATTTCCGAAGTATGGTACGCGATTCTTCGTTGCGCGTGATGATCAGGGCATCTTTGCAATAGCGGCCGCACATTTTCGCGACAGAGGGATCCATGTATCCGGCCTCAGATCCATATCCCACTGCGAGTTTGTTCTGCGCGGTTGCCGTGCCGAGCGAACCGATGATCATTGTGGTCAGCGCGTTGGCGAATTTACTTTTGAAGGCCGAGCCCTCGACCACAATCACGCCATGATGTTTCGGGATTTCTCGGGCCAGAAACGGCGGAAAGATGTCAGGCAGATGAACCTGATGAGCGCCGTCAAAGTATCCGCGAGTCAACTCGAGGTTCTGGCTCATCACGCTGAATTCGACATTGTCAGCGCCAAGAATGTGACGTAGCTGGCGCACGGTCTCTTGCGGACGCACATCAGAACCCGTGTTGCGCGTGCCGTTGTACCAGGCCAGCAACAGCTTGAGTTTCTTCCCGGGATGCCAGCGTTCGCCTCCGCCAAGAATCCATGAGGCCTTGGCGCGCTCTATATTTGCGCTGACCCACGCCTCCAGAACGTAATCCATCATGCGGCGGACCCCCCTACTTTTGCCGGCCAGGGCTGATAGGGGAAGCTGAAATTCGTTTCGCGGCTGAATTTCAGCAAGGGATAACTGTATTGCGAAAACGGCACCGGCTTGCGGCCCAGCTCAGACGTGACCCGCGAATTATCGAACACAGTATTAAAGGTCAGGTACGGCATGAAGACTTTCATCAACGAAGCAATATGCCCGATCGGGCTCTTGCGATGCGCCGCCAGATCGAGTGATAAAGTAAAAGCTCCCTGCAGAAATGGCAGATAAATCGGCCCGCGTTTGTTCTGCGCCGCGGCGAGAGATTCGGTGATCTGACGGAAAGTCTGCGATTCGCGGCCGGAAGACAAATGGTACGTGTCGTACTGGGTGCGCTCTTTTACATGCAGAGTCGCTATCGCGTCTGCCACAAAATCAACGTTCACGATATCGACGCGATCACGCGATCGCAGCGGCAATGCAGGCAATCCTGCGAGAAAGACAAAAGCTCGCACCATATCAAACTGCGTGGTCTCCGCGCGACGGCTGTCGCCGAGCACAATGCTGGGACGAAAAATTGTCTTGGGAGTATCCGGCAGAAGCTCGCGAATCATGTGCTCGCTGAACTTCTTGGTGCGCGCATACGGGTCGTAATCCGAACGATTCCAATCAACTGACTTATCTTCAGTGACAACCTCATCCTGCCGCTTGCCAGCGACCGCAACCGTGCTCACGTGACTGAAGCGGCGCAGGCCATGGTAGTGGTCCACCTGCATTCCGAGCTTGATGACCTCAAGCGTGCCACGCAGGTTCACGTTCAAGCAGCTCTTTTCGGATTTGCGGTTCAACGAGGCCGCACAGTGAATGACAGAATCAGTGGTGTGGACCAGTCGATCGTAATCGTCGCGCGAGAGTCCGAAACGTTCGTCGGTCAGGTCACCGCGAAAAACCCGAATCCGCGTCTGCAGGTACTCGTAGAAAGATTTGAAATCGAAATGCAGCTGAAGTGCGTGCCAGAGGCGGTCTTCAGCCTCATGCGGATCACGCGCGCGAACCAGCAGGTTCAAGGACGCACCGTGCTGGTGTACCAAATTAGCGGCGATGTAAGCGCCGATGTAGCCGGTGGATCCGGTCAGGAATATCGCCACGTTGCTCCGTTGGTCCCAGTTCTTACGGTTTCGGCGGCTGCTTCGCTAGCGGCCTGCAGGTTGCGCGCCGGGCGTGCCTCAAGCGGACGACCTTCAATTAAAGGATACGTCCACTTGCGGAGTGCTGGAATGTGAATATTGATCCAGTAGTCCCACCAGTCAATGGAGCCGGTGTTATATCCGAAGAGTTGCTTTTCCTCCGGCACCAGTGCGTAAGAGAGCTTCTCGACGTTATCAGCAACGAAATCATGCTCGTTGAGCAGAATGAAAGGCTCGAACAACTCAATGAGTTTTTCAACTTTCTCGAGGTTGCGATCGGCTTTGGCCAACGGCGTCTTCTTGAACGGCAAAGACGCGGCGACGCGCTGAATGGATTTAATGATCGCCCGCTGGGCCGGAGCTGACATGCGATTGTAACGTTCCTTCGAAACCGGTATGGCATCAAAACGCAACCGCAGCCAGTATTCCATTCCCTCAAGGGCGCGATAGTGTTTGCGATGCGCGAGCGACGTCAGTTCGATGGATCGGCGCATGTCGCATGGGTTAGTTACCGACGTCGCGAGCTGATAAACGTGCTCGTGCCGACGCTCCATCACCGCAGCCGCGATCAATGTCATGCCGCGGCAAACTGAATCCACGGGAATAACGTCGAGGCGCTTGCGTTCGTTCGTAGGCAATTGGCGGAAGAATGTTCCCAGCAAATATGACAAGGCGGCCGAAGTATTAATTCCTTCATTCCATCCCCGAAATGGCTGGGTAAGAGAACTTTCAACAATTGCGGGACGGACAATCGCAACTGGCAGGTCGGGTGCGTATTTGGTCAGCAGCGATTCAGCCAGACTTTTGGTGAAGGTGTAAGTGTTGGGCCAGCCGAGTTCATGGGCGCGCCGCTTCCCTGCTTCGGTGAGTTCGTTGCGCAGCCAGCGCATGCGGTTTTTGCGAATCTGATTTTCGAGGGCCGCGCCATGCAGGCCCTTTGCGGCGTGTTCTTTGCCCACTGCCTGACGCCGGAGTTCTTCAGTGACTACCGGGCCTTCCGCACGGGCTTGAATTTCATCGATGTGGCGATGCAGCGACTTCCATTCCAATTCGGCGTCGAAGTCTGGCAGGCCGATGGGCGTGTAATCCGGACGAGGGTTTTCGTCCACCCGGCCATCGCACCTTCCCGCGGCGTAGCAAGTGGAAAGATGAAGCAGGCCGGCATGGTCGGATTCGCGAACGAATTGCAGAACGTTCATGACGGCATCGACGTTCGAGCTGACCGCCTCACGCAGATCAGGATTGAAGTCCGTAAGGCCAGAGCTATTGATGATCAGGTCCAGCTTGCCACGCAATTCGGCAGCAACCGTGGGATCAACTCCGAAGGCCGGCTGCGACACATCTCCTTCAATTACCTGCACCCGCTCGTTGATGAATTGCAAAAGCTTGTGACCGTAACGAGCGTAAAGGGGATCAAATACCGGGGATTCCTCGATGAGTTTTTCGAAGCGGCTTTGCGCTGGACTCGATTTCTGCCGGCGAATCAAAAGGTATATCCGCCCGATATCCGGTAAGTCCATGAGCGTATTCGCGAGCCAGACTTTGCCGATGAATCCGGTGACCCCGATGAGCATGACGTGCTTGCCCTGGAAAGCCGCACGAACTGAAAGGGGAGCCTCGGGGCGGTCGCGCTCAAACTGCACAATGGGCCGCTCGATGGCGGGAATAGGTCGCTGCGCCGAAACCACCGCCCGCTCAATCACCTCAGGAGCGACACCCAGATCACGGCCCAGGCGCTCCGCCGATCGGGTGCCATCCGGACCGGCCGATGACACGCGAGCAAAAATTCCGCGCGGACGAATGACCGGGCCAAGCAATCGTCCGGTAGCAATGCCGTCACGAAAATCGAGACGGTTCGCGATGATCAACTTCACACCTAAATGTTGGGCCAGTGGCCGCATCACATGCTCCAGACCCTGGCTGACCAGCACAACCTCGGTACTCGACGCTACCGCCTTCTTCAGCTGTTCAATGCCGTCGGGCTTCAACTGCGGCTTAAGCTTGTATTCAAAATACTCATTGCCCAGCAGATCCAAACGGTCGCGACTGATGCCTCGCAGAATGGAATACACCACGCGTGTGGCAAAGGTCCGGTTGAGCACGTAGAGAAAAGGCCGCAGCAGCGCCATCAGTAAAACCGTGCCCCGTCGCAACCATCGCTCTGTGAACTTCTGGGCATTCCAAGTGAAAAACGCCAACGGGCGCACCGTCGTCAGTTCCAGAAGGCTGCCCTCGACGCGCCAGTACAGGTATCGCCCCGGAGTTTTTGGCTCAGATTGTCGCAATTGTCGGGTCCGTTGCAGCGGGTAAGACTGCCTCAGGCGTGGGCCGGAGGCGCTGCAAAGCTCTCTATTGTAAAAGATTAGGTCAAATCAGCGAAATATTTCGGAAACCTGTGCGTCAGCTTCTGAACGGCGGATGTATCGAGTTAGGCATGCCGGTTGGCTCGCGCGCTCACGGATGGCTTCCCCATGTTAAGTATTCGACCAACAATAGAATACGGCCTTTCTAGAACAGTTGACACATCCCATAGCGCATGACATCCTATGGGATGTGTTTAAGGTAGTTCTCGACACCTCAGTCGTTGTGGCTGCATTGCGCACCCGGCTGGGCGCGGGAAATGCGGTCTTGCAGTTGGTAGCTCAAGGGCGTGTGTTGGCATTGGCTACGCCGCCTTTGTTTTTGGAATACGAGGATGTATTGAAACGTCCCGAGCATCAGTTGGTGCATGGCCTTGGGCCCGAAACCATCGACGAATTTCTTGCCGAGTTGGCGGCCCTTGTTCTACCCGTCGAAGTTCATTTCCAATGGCGTCCTCAATCGCGTGATCCTAATGACGAGATGGTCCTTGAAGCGGCTATCAATGGACAAGCGGATGCCTTGGTCACTTACAATATCGCAGATTTCGCAGACGCCGGCGAACGATTTAACATTTCTGTGCTGCGTCCGGGAGATCTGTTAAAAAGGGTAAAAGCATGAGTAAAGCTACGTATCCGTTGAAGCTTCCGCTTTCAATCAAGAAAGCGGCGCAACGCCTGGCAAAGGAAGATGGAGTCTCTCTAAATCAGTGGATCGCCGTAGCTGTCGCAGAGAAAGTCGGCGTCGTAGAAACCGCAGCAGACTTTTTCAAGCATCGCGCGGGTAAGGCTACGGGGGCGGGACTGATCAAATTTTTGCGAGCCGCCCCAAAAGTCGCGCCAGATGCAGCCGACAAGATTTGACGGCCTCATTTCGATAACGCGGCGTTGCCAATCCACCAAGATTGGCGATGGGATTCATGACGGCCATTGCAGCGGCAGTATTCGTCCCGATCTTTTTATCGTTAAAACTGAATCCGAGAACATAGACGCTGGCGAAGAGCGAAGTTGAACTGCCATGCAATACTATCCGCGAGTTTAGGGAGAATCCCACATGCTACGTCGATTCTGCATACCCCCTCTGGTAGTGGCTTTGCAATTTTTTTGCCTCCTACTGACCGGCACCGCATGGGCGCAGAATGCCGCGGGCCCGCAGCCCGCGCCACTCCCCTCAGCGGTGCCCGCGCCTGTTGACCAGCCTTTCCCCGGCACAATATCTCTCAGCGTCGATCTGACGAACGTCACCGATCGCGTGCTGAATGTCCGCGAGACCATTCCCGTAAAACCTGGCGAGATCACCCTGCTTTATCCGGAATGGCTTCCCGGAACGCACTCCCCATCGAATCCAGTCGGCTACCTCGCCGGCCTTGTCATCACCGCGAACCGGAAGCCTGTTCCGTGGACGCGCGATCGCGTAGATATGTGGGCGTTCCACGTCAAGGTACCGCAAGCCGCGAGCACGCTCGAACTCAAGTTTCAATATTTGGCTCCCATCAAGCCGCAGGAAGGACGCATTTCGAACAAGATCGCAGACCTCACCTGGAACAGCGTGCTTCTTTATCCATCGGGGTATTTCGCGCGGCAAATTCGTTTTTCTCCCGAGCTGAAATTGCCTGACGGCTGGAAATTCGCGACCGCATTGGACGTGAAGTCTCAGAGCGGAGACCTGGTCAGCTTTAAAGAAGTTCCGCTGAATACGCTGATTGATTCCCCGTTATATGCGGGCATCAACTTCAAACGCGTAGACCTTTCAACCGGTCGGGAGAATCCGGTTTACCTGGATGTGTTCGCCGACAAGCCTGAGCAGTTGCAGATCACGCCGGAAGAATTGCAATACCATAAAAATTTGGTAATTCAAGCGGAGAAGCTTTTCCGCTCTCGTCATTACGATCACTATGACTTTTTGTTTTCGCTAAGCGATTCTGTCGGAGGCAAAGGGCTTGAGCATCACCAGTCCAGTGAAGATGGGACCCGCGCCAACTACTTTACTGATTGGGCAGCAGGTGTATCTGGGCGCGCTCTTCTTCCACACGAATATACGCACTCGTGGAATGGAAAATTTCGCCGGCCGGCTGATCTGTGGACGCCAAATTTCAATGTACCGATGCAGAACGATTTGCTGTGGGTCTATGAAGGCTTAACCGATTACTACGGCAACGTCTTGACAGCGCGCTCTGGACTGCGGACGCCGGAGCAGGCGCGGGATGCGATTGCCCAAATAGCTGCAAATTTCGGAATCAGCCCCGGGCGCACTTGGCGCTCATTGGAAGACACTACTAACCAGCCGATCATTTCATCTCACTTTCTCCAGGCTCAATCCTGGCCGAGTTGGGAGCGATCGTATGATTACTATCCGGAATCGGATCTCATCTGGCTCGATGCCGACACCAAAATCCGAGAACTTAGCAATGGACAGAAATCACTCGACGATTTCGCCAGGTTATTTTTCGCAATCAACAATGGAAGCTACGTCACTGTCACCTACACCTTTGAAGACCTCGTCAAGGCGATGAATACCGTGCAGCCATATGACTGGAAAGAATTCTTTCGCACACGGGTTTACGAGCTTGCACCCCAAGTGCCCGAGAACGGCATTGCACAAGGCGGCTACCGGCTGGTGTACAACGATACCGAACCGGACTGGATCAAGCACATGGACAAATCTCGGCCGATGAGTTTCGACACATCACTGGGATTTGCAGTCATAGGTGGTGGCGGCGATGAAGATGTCGAAGCGGGTCCGCCGGGGTCCATCACCGAGGTGCTGTGGGATGGGCCAGCGTTCAAGGCAGGAATCACTCCCGGAATGCGCTTACAAGCGGTCAATGATCAGGCTTTCAGCGCTGCAAATCTGCGCGAAGCCATAATTGCCGCCGAGAACGGCAGCGCTCCAATTAAGCTTCTACTGAAGCGGGACAAGGAATTCATCACCGTCACGTTGGATTGCCACGGAGGACTTCGCCATCCACACCTGGAGAGAGTAGGGTCTAAGCCTGATGTTTTAGATCTCGTCCTCGCGCCGGTGAACTAGCGCGGATTTATCGGCGGCTCGAGCGAAAATTATCCGCCTCCGATGGCGTTAACTGCAGGCTTCTTTGGCTTCGCCCCCGCGAATAGGCTCAGCCCTCCGCTGATCGCCAAAGTGATTCCAATCGCCAGCAGGCCTCGGAACTGCCCATTGCCCGAGCGCAGCAAGCCAATGATATCCGGGCCAAAATAGCCGCCTAGATTAGCGATGGAATTAATAACGGCAATTGCGGCAGCTGCATTTGCGCCGACTTGGACCGTAGCCATCGCCCAGAAGGGTCCTGTCATGGATTCGGCGCCCATCATCCCCACCGTCATTCCCCCAATTACCAGCAGCGGAAGTCGGCTATGAGAGGCAGCGGCGAGAGCAATTGCGGCTACGAATGCCGAAATCGCAATGTGCCAAGGCCGTTCGTCAGCTCGGTCTGACCGCATTCCCACCCACACCATGGCAATTGCAGTGAGAATGAACGGAATTGTCGCGACTACGCCGGTGGCAAAATAACTCAGGCCCGACAAGCTCTTGATCGCGATGGGAAGCCACAGCGTGACGCCATACATACAGGCCGGAAGCGCGAAATAAATAATCGACAGCACCCACACGCTGGGGCTGAAGATCACTTTCAGCAGATCGCGCTTGTTTAAGCCGCGCTCGCCTGGTTGTTCCAGTTCGAGCATGGTTTGCAGATGGTTTCGTTCCGCATCACTCAGCCACTTCGCGCCTTGTGGGTTTTCCGGCAATATCCAATAAACGGCAATGCCAAGCGTCACTGCGGGCACGGCCTCCATCACAAACAGCCATTGCCAGCCCTGAAGCCCGAGGCCGTGCAATCCAAGCAATGCTCCTGAAATCGGACTTCCAAAAACTCCAGCCAGAGGATTGGCGGTCATAAACCAGGCCACAGCGCGCGCCCGCGACTTAGCCGGAAACCAGCGCTTCATGTAGAGAATCATTCCTGGGAAGAAGCCGGCTTCGGCCGCGCCCAGCAGAAAACGCAGAACGTAAAAGCTCACCGGCCCGCGGACAAAAACGGTGCAGCCTGAAACTATGCCCCACACCACCATCAAGCCTGAAATCCATTTGCGCACGCCGATTCGTTCGAGCACCAGGTTGCTGGGAAGCTGAAAGAAGAAATATCCGGCGAAAAACATTCCCGCAGCGCGGCCATACATTCGATCGGTGAGGTGAAGTTGTCCGCGCATCTGCAAAGCCGCGAAGCTCACATTTATGCGGTCGAGGTAGGCAACGATGTAAAGCAGAAACAGAAATGGCAGCAGGCGCAGAAAGAGTTTTCGTATGGTGCTGGATTCCAACTCGGAGACGGGGGCGGTGGCGGTCATTTCTGTGCGCGATCAGAATACGCGACTGAAGTAGATTTCAGCTTGTCAATTATTTCAGAGACAATCGCCTCGGGAGTCTTGTCAATTCCGACCGTGATCGCGTCAGTGGGCGCTTCCAGATCTTCGAACTGGCTTTTTAGTATTGAGTCGGAAGCGAAGTGTCCGTGGCGGGCCCGTAACCGCTGCTCGATAAGCTCGAAATCACCCTGCAAATAGACAAATTGAACACCGTCGACGCGCAGGACCTCCCGATATTTTCGTTTGAGGGCCGAGCAGGCAAGTACAGCATCGCGTTCTTCAAGGTTCCACTGCAGGATGGCATTCCGCAGGGCCGCCAGCCAGGGCGCGCGGTCGGCGTCGTCCAGCGCAATGCCGTTGCGAATCTTTTCGACGTTTGCGGCAGGATGAAAGGCATCGGCATCCGCGAAACGCCAACCGAGTTTCTGCGCGAGCAGGCTACCGACCGTGGTTTTGCCCGCACCGACAACACCCATAAGAATCAGGATCACTCGCCCTTGAACATAACATGAGCATTGTGAACCGGCACTGGAGAGGCAGATTTGCTGACATTCCAAGCTAGCGCGCGGCAGCGGCTTGGGTTTTTACCAGGAGTTTACGCGTATTAGCGATCAGGTCGCTGACCTCGAAAGGCTTCACTAGAAACGGCACATTTTTTTCTTCCAGGAATTGCTTAACTTCGGGTTTCGCCAGACTGGCAAAAGTTAACAGGAAGTGGCGCGGAAGATGCGGGTACTTTTCGGAAACCCAGTGGCATAGTTCCTGGACGTCGCCGCTTCCAGGCAGGTTGCCATTCATGATAATGGCGTCGAACGACTCACTCGCTAACGCTGATTTCATGTTGTCGAAGGTGGACGCGGTTACAACTTTTGCCCCCGCGCCTGCGAGAACATCGCGCTCGAATTCCAGGACTGACTCCTCATCCTCGACCACAAGAATTCTGCCCTGAAGCGCGGCTTCGTGTTTCTGGGCCCGCACTGCGGGTTGAGCGACCGCCGCCGCGTGACCTGCTGACGGCAGCTTGATCTCAATGATTGCCCCGCCGCCATCTGCGTTGCGGGCGGAAATTTCTCCGCCATGTTCCTTTACCAGTCCATAGCAGATGCTGAGGCCCAACCCAGTTCCCTTGCCTACGCTTTTAGTGGTGTAGAACGGTTCAAAAATCCGATGCGGCTCCTTGAGCCCGGGCCCGGAATCCTGGAACACAATGTTTACGAAATCGTCCTGTGAGGTGATCGTAACTTTGAGGCGTCGCTCAGAGTCTGCTTTGCCCTCCTCGATCATCGCGTCTACTGCATTGTTGACGATATTCAGGAAGACTTGCTCAAGCTGGTGGGGATCTCCGTTAACCGCCGGAATGTCAGCGCCGATTTCGCGCTCCAATTTAATGCTTCCGACTTTCATGTCATAGTCGCGGAGGAGCAAGGATTCTTCGAGAACTTTGACCACGTCGAACTGGTGCTTTTCTGGTTTACGCTGCCGGGCGAATGAGAGCAGGTTTTGCACTACCCGGTGGGTGCGCTGCGCCTGCTTAAAAATTTTCCCGGCGTATTCTTTGGCGCGGGCTTCAAGAGTTTCAGTCTCAAGCAACTGCGCATAACCGAGAATTGCGGTCAACGGATTATTCAACTCATGGGCAACACCCGCTATCAACTGACCGATAGCAGACATCTTCTCGCTCTGTAGCAGTTGTTCCTGCGCCAGCCGAAGGTCTTCATAAGCCTTGCAGGTTTCTTCGTAGAGCCGTACCTTCTCGACTGTGGTCGATAGCTGACGCCCGATTGCCACTAGAAGATTCTCATCCTCTGGCGTGTACTCCGATCCTTCGCTGCGGCTGATTCCCATCAAACCGAGCGGGGCATCCTTCCCCCACAAGACCACCCAGATGGTAGATCCTGAATTGGCGGCGCGCACAAAGTCGGTGACGGCTTGCGGAAGATGCGGCAGGTATTCCGAAGTCAGCACCTCAGCCCGCGAGCGCATCACCAGATCTCCCAGGCCGTTAGCGAAATTCACTTCAGCGAGCCGCTTACGATCGGTAAGGCGCTGGCCCCAGTTAGCGCGCCTTCGAAAATTATTTTGCGATTCGGCGAGATACACTGACCCCGACTCAGCCCCTAACACCGAGATCACCTGGCGCAGTGTGAGATTCAGGATTTCATCAAGATCGAAGCTCTGAGTTGCAATCACCGCCATAGCATTCAGCGCGTTCAATTCGCGGTTACGGCGGCGGATCTCATCTTCGGCGTGCTTCTTTTCGGTAATGTCCAGCAGAAAACCCTGATAGCAATCGATCTGTCCCTTGTCATCGCGAGTGGCAAAGCTGCTTTCGAGGGCGGTCAGCAGGCTGCTGTTCTTGCGGCGCAGGTTGACTTCAAAATTGCGCACGAAGTTATGCGCCTCGACTTCGCGGCGAAAGTTGCTGCGCTGCTCGTGCGACGCATAGAATTCTGCGTCCACGTTGCGCCCCAGCAGTTCTTCCCGTGAGGAATATCCCAGCATGCGAACGAAAGCGTCATTGCAATCCAGCAATGTGCCCGCGGGACTGGCCACGAACGCGCCTTCCTGTACTTGCTCGAACAGCGAGCGATATTTTTGCTCGGCGGCACGGCGCTCGGTAATGTCCCGAACCACGTGGATCGTGCCCTTTTGTTTGGTGCCCTGGTCCTGATAGGTGGACGTAGAAGCCACCGAGAATCCGCCGAATGGGTCTGGGCCTTCGAAGAACCCATCTTCCTGGCCACGGCAGTAGGGGCATTTCGACCATTGAAGGTCGCCCTTTGGCAAAACCGACTCGCAAAGCTGGCCCACAACTTCAGACTGCGATTTTGCAACCTTTTCCAGCAGCGCCGGATTGGCCTTAAGGATATGGAAATCGGCATCGTGCAGCAGCACCAGGTCCTGAATAGATTCGAAAGTGTTGCTCCACTGCCGGTGGGAGCGCAATATTTCTTCCACCAGGTGCAGATTTTCGAGCGCCAACCCCAGCTGCTGACCGCAGGTCGCCAGAAAATCAAATTCATCAGGCGCGTAGGATTTCGAATTCCGGCTGGCCAAAATCAAATTGCCGACCACGTTTTTCTTGCCAGGAACCGCGGTGATCACAACCTGTTTCAGCCTCTCGTGTTTGAGAACGGCACCTGATAAAGCGTCCAATTTTTTGGCAGTCAGCACCAGGGGGTGATGTTCTTCGGGTATCGGCTCCAGGCGATCGGCCACCGGAATCGAAGTCCGATTACGCAAGAATTCTGGCGAGAGGCCGATATGCTGGAACAGCGTCAGCCGGTGGCCATCGGCAAGACGGAACCAGACTGCATCGGCATCCATCAGGTCCCTCAGTTTTTGCAAAGCTGTCGCAGTCATGGGGGCGTTTTCGCCGGCACGAGCAATGCTCGTAGTAAGGGCATTCAGTGTGGCCAGGCGGCGAGTGTGTATGCGCGACTCGTCGAACACGACCAGCAGCATGCCAAGGCCGAGCAGCATGTCGAACATCACGCCGGCATCGGATGACAAATGGGCGGTCAGAGGCGGCCAGTCCAAGTGCAGAAGCAGTAGGCCGGCGGCAAGGAACCAAGTGCCAATTTCTTTTCGCGCCCGCTGAAAACGTAGAACTTGGGAAACAGCTGCCAGCGCCAGAAGCCGGTATGAGAGTTCCAGGGCAAAGCGTAATGTGACTGAACTAGGCCAATAAATTCCTTGTAGAAGTGCGAATCCGATGAGCCCCAGGGTGACGATCAATAACGGCAGAAGAAACTCGTTGGCGCCTGCGTAAATAAAGGCGCCTGCGGTAAAAAGGCCGAGAGCTAAGACAAATTCAGCGTGCCCTATGGGGGTTGCAAAAGGGTTTGCCTGGCCAGAAGCGGAAATCAAAGCGTGGTGAGACCAGAAATACGCGAGCCAGCCTACAATCCAAACCATCAAACAGCGCTCGCGCAAGGTGCGAAAAACCAGCAAACTGGCGGCGAGGATCAGCAATACAGCGGTCTCGCGAGTCACGAATTTGGGTGCGGCCACTCCCCCGAGAATTTCCCAGGCGCGCCAGGCGATGGTGCTCATGTAGTTTGACCGTAGTTAGCCGTCTCAGTTTTAGCATGGGCAAGATAGTAACTATTCGGATTTCCGGTGACCTTTGGTTACTTTGGATACCTCACGCCTAAGGGTACAATTTGCAATACACTTAGCAGCC
>Ga0134126_10008630_pt1 | contig 12819 bp, 11 predicted proteins | sample KB31752_FD_96881 | JGI IMG/M metagenome (GOLD analysis project Ga0134126, IMG submission 96881) | Terrestrial soil microbial communities with excess Nitrogen fertilizer from Kellogg Biological Station, Michigan, USA - KB3-175-2 | ecosystem: Environmental > Terrestrial > Soil > Unclassified ...
GAAAATATATTGCATTCCGGGCCTACAGGTCTGGGAATCTTACGCGCCGCTCCAGCGCTGGGAGCTCTTTGTGTCTCCATCTTGATCACCTGGCGACCGATCAGCCACAATGCCGGGAAGCGCATGTTGTATTCGGTCGTGATATTCGGCGCGGCTACCGTGGTATTTGGGCTCTCGCGCAATATGGCATTGTCGCTGGCCGCTTTGTTTGTTGTTGGAGCGGCGGACATGGTGAGCGTTATTGTTCGCTCTTCCATGCTGCAGTTGGCCACGCCCCAGGCAATGCGCGGGCGCGTGAGCGCTGTGAATGCCTTGTTTATTGGAGCCAGCAATGAATTTGGAAGCTTTGAAAGCGGCGTGACGGCTCAATGGTGGGGCGCGGTGCCGTCGGTCTTGGTTGGAGGAATAGGAGCTATCGCGGTTACCGGAGTCTGGACGTTGATGTTCCCTTCACTGCGAAAAGTGAATCGGCTGAGCGAAGACGAATTGCTGGGAGCGGATCAGGAAGCCGCCACAGCCGAACCCCAGGGTTGAAGATCCGCCATGTTGCCGGAGCTGGCGGATTGATTCCTGATTTTGCTCGGACAAACGAATTTGTTATCTAAGGCCGGCGGCGAGCAGAGACATGCTTCTATGATGACGGCGACGATGAACATAAGAAGTATGGCGGACGTGATGGACGTAGTAGCTATGTCCGCGCTCAGAATGCACAGAATGCACAGAATGCCTTACGGGCAGGCGTACAGGCTCGACGACGGGCCGGTCTTCGACAGGGTCTGATGGCGAGTCGGCGTGAGCTACCAGTTCAGCCGGCGGAGCGCTGTGGGGCGAGTAAGTCTTATACACGGAGATGTGGAAGCATGCCTGCTCAAATTCTTCCTCGACGTCCAGCTTGCCGCTGGCCTGAAGCTCCCCTAAGACGGCTCGCATCCACGCAATTTCTTTCAGGGACATCCCTTTTTTTCCCAGGTCGATGGCCTCGCCTGTCAGGTGGGGAGAAGCAGTATCGCCGGAGGTGGGCGCCGCGTTGCCGTTATAGCGCGCCAGATGGCGTTGGAAGTTCACGGTGCGTACAGCCGAGGTCAGCTGCAAGGGTCGCCCGAAAAGATCCTGGTGTGCGCGAGCCAGGTTGCTAAGAAATCGTGCGGTCCAAGGGCGGGTGTAGCGGCGGTTCAACGGAAGGCGGGGATCGATAGCCAACCCTGGAGTGGCGGGCAATGCCACCAGATCTCCGGAGCGGGCCATGGCGCTGAGTTGAGCATCGTCCTGAATGCGACTGAGGCCTTCCACGTCGGCGACGATGTTTTGATGCACCAGGATTTCATGCGAGCCGCGCAAAGCCACCGGCATATAGCGCGGAACCGCTGTATTGAAGAGAGGCATTTCGCGTGAGACCGTGCTGGTGACGGTCGACGCAGCTTCCTCGTCAACTGGAGCGGTGACAGGCGCAGGTACCGACTCAGTGGCCTCAGGTGTTGTCTCCGCAATCGTAGCGGCGTCCGAGTGGATTTGATCCAACTTCACCGACAAGCGCTGATTGCGGGCATAGGTACGGCTTCGGCCATGGTTCTGGGTTGTGCGTCGGCGCTGAGCCGCAACCCGGTGAAGTTTGGTTCGCCGGCGTGAAGTTTTAGCATGCGAGGAGCGCAAGTGTTTCGTATGATGCCGCGAGACGATAGTTTTCCCGTTGGAACTTGCTGATAGGAAAGGCGTAGCAAACAAGGTTGCAGCGAGGCACAAAGCCACGACAACTCTATTGGCGAGGCCGAATCTGCCTTCGAACTGGAGGAGGCAACTTGTCATTTCAACCTGGGTTTAAGATTACGTGATTCGTGCTATGAATGATAGTGACCAAACGGGTACAGTTCGATCGAAATATGGAAAATCAAGCGATCCAGACGGTCATCCGTAACAACGTAATTTCGATGAGAAAGTCGCGCTACGATCGTGATTTGAATTGTAATTCCGTGAAGTTGAAAGCAGGCAGCGCCGATACCGGAAGCATCGATTTTCACTCGAATAGATGATGCCCAGCACAGCCCAATATCAACCTTGACGATCAGGCTTTCGGCATCCGAAGCGAGTAGGAAAGAGGAACACTTGTGAAACTGACAAAGGAATTCCGCGAAACGGTTCGTTACATGGCGATCCTGGCCGTAGGAGTCGCAATCGCGATTGGTTTGCCGTTGGCAGCATCCGCGCAGCAGGTTCGTGCCAACTGGAGCAAAGACGCGCCCTTTGCTCAATACAAAACGTACGAGTGGGTGCCGAGCGAGGCGACGAACCACCAATTTTATCGGCAATATGTCGGCGAGTACGTGAATTATGCCTTGACCAAGAAGAAGGGTCTGCAACAGGTGACTGCCGCGCAGAACCCTGATTTATATGTGACTTATCACTTCACCACCCGAGATGTCATGGATTGGGACACCTACGGATATGGCTTCGGCCCGGGTTGGGGCGGCTGGGGTTGGGGCGGAGGATGGGGTTGGGGCGGAGGATGGGGCTGGGGCGGATGGGGTGGGGGTGGCATGAGCTACTACCAATCGCGCCCGACTCCTCGTGTTATGGGATATCTGAGTCTCGACTTAATCGACGCTCACACACGAAAGATCGTCTGGCGCGGAGAAGCAATCCAGAGCGATGTGACGAAGAGCGGGAATGCCGAGGAAAAGCAAGTCGCCCATTCTATCTACAAGATGCTTGATCGCTACCCGCCCAAAATGAAACATTACTGATAGCTCAAAGTTCCTATTGCTTTGAACTTGCCGGCGCGAACTCTTCCTAGGTTCGCGCCATTTCCATTTGTCCGGCGCGGGTTTAAGAATTAAGATTACGTGGCGAATTAACTCGGTTTGCTAGCATCGCGCGAAGCAGATGATTTATGGTGATATTCGTTACAGTAAAAGGCGGCCGGGTCCATTCGGCGCGTCTTAAACGGTCGGTTCAAATTCCTCCAGCTTCGTCGCGTGTCTGTAACCACGGATTCAAACGCACTTGCTTTGAATTTCCTTGTGGAGGCTTTTCGATGCAATCCAGGGCATCCATCCTGGTAGTTGACGACGACCCTGTTCATCTTCGAATTTACGGCTGGATATCAATGCGGCTGGTTTTCACGCTGTGACAGCCCAGGTTGTGTCGAATGGCACTGGAAAATCTGGTGCTCAATGCACGGAAAATACACGGAGAAGATCGCTGCGGCGTCAATAGAATTCGGATACAAACGGGGCTCACGAAATCGTCTGTTTCGTGCGCGATAATGGTGCCGGATTCAATCCGGCATTTGCAGACCGCTTATTCAAGCCGTTCAAGCGTCTCCACAGTCAAGTAGAATTTGCTGGAACAGGAATTGGACTGGCGACGGTGCAACGGATCATTGTTCGTCATGGCGGCAGGGTGTGGGCTGAGAGCAAAGTAGGCGACGGCGCAACATTTCATTTTGCGCTCGATGTTTAGCCGAGCAAGCGCAACGCTAGACTGGTCGAGGAGGGTAGGATTTGGAACGCCGGATGTACAGCGCGCGTTTGTTAGGGAAAAAGCTGTTGGCCCAAAGCTCCCAGTGTTACCATCTGGAATTTGATATTCCTGAGATCGAGAATTTTGCATTCGAGTCGGGACAGTTTGTTTCCATGGTCGCCGAGGATGGCCGGGGAAAAGCACAAACCCGTGCTTATTCGCTTGCATCTGCGCCGCGCGGTAATCGACTCGAGCTTTGCCTGGATCGAGTGGACGGCGGTTTCTTTTCCAACCAGCTTGCGAACGCGAACCTGGGCGCAACGATTTCCTTTCACGGTCCGTATGGCTTGTTTGTGCTGCGCCGACCGCTTGTGGATTCGTTATTGATTGCCACTGGGACAGGAATCGCGCCGATGCGAAGTTTTGTCGAGTCGCTCTTTTCCAGCGAACGGGAAGACAGGAGTGATGGAAAGCACTTCTGGCTGGTGTATGGCGCGCGGCACGAGTCGGAGATATACTATCGGCATTATTTTGAGAAGGCTGCCGCAGAGCATACCAACTTTCACTTTTTGCCGACCGTGAGTCATCCCCATGAGGGTTGGGAGGGCCTGCGAGGAAATGTCGAGACACATGTAAGAAAGCTTCTGCTGGATGGTGCGGGAGCGGATGCATCAATCGGCAGTGTGATGCCTGCGCTGGCTTATATCTGCGGTCTGAACGACATGGTCTCGACGAATCGAGCGCAGTTGAAGGAGTTAGGTTGGGATCGAAAGCAGATTGTCTTTGAGCGCTACGATTGACGGCGTCCGTTAAAGATTGAAAAGTTCTCGCAGGCGTTTCGTCTGGCCGCGGCTGACGGGGATCTCTGTGTGACGCCTGTCATCCATACGCAGTTGATAGCTGGATTTAAACCACGGCACCACTTCCTGGATGCGATGGATATTCACTACAAAGGAACGATGCGCGCGCCAAAATAGATCTGGATTCAGCTGTTCCAGCAGATCCTCCAGAGTGCGGCAATTTGACTGGCCCTCGATAGAGTGGGTCGCGACATTGATCGTACCTTCTTCAATGGATGCGAAGCAGACATCGCGCTGTTCCACAAGCAAAAGACGACCGCCAACCCGAAGAACAATTTTGGAGGCAGTGTTTTTGGCGGGAGTTTGCTGTTGCTCCAGCAGACGAACCAGGGCGTCGAGCCTCTCGTCGACGGCATTGGAGGCTGGAATGGTTTCAACCGGCGGGTCTTTCGCTACGGAGGTCTTCGCCGCTGTTGCAGTCCCCGCATGAAGAGAACCAGAGGCGACTTCTGCCAGCCGAGTTCTGACTCGTTCAAGGGTATGACGGACGCGCTTTTCATCGAACGGCTTCAGAAGGTAGTCGACCGCGTTCACTTCAAAGGCGCGGACCGCATATCGATCGAAAGCGGTGGCAAAGACAACGTTAGGAAGCGGCGACTTGCGACCCTTATCCAGTAGTTTCTTGAGCACCGCAAAGCCATCGAGGCCAGGCATCTGCACGTCGAGGAAGACTACGTCTGGTTGATGTGCACGCACCAGCTCCACGGCTTCCACGCCATTCTTCCCTTGGGCGACAATTTCTACGTCGTCCGATTTGCGGAGCAAATATTCCAGCTCCTGGCGCGCCAGTTGTTCATCGTCGACAATCACGGCTCGGATGGTCATAGCTTAGGTTCACTCTACATTAGGCGAAGATGTTCCGAGCAATTCCAAATATTGTGGAAATTGGCCGGCATCGGAGAGTGGGCTCAGAAATGGCGGAGCGTCGAAGCGCAGGCGTGCGAGAACCACTCAGGAACGAAACGCAGTGAGGCGCGCGGGTGCGTTGTCGTCCGCCAGGTCGTGTCCGCAGTGCGTGCAGTGAAGGTCGGTGACGCGGACGCTTTCGTGGCAGATACCGCAGTTGGGGGAAACGCGATAGGCACATTGCGGACAGTAGTTGATGTTGCTGTCCATCTTAGTGCCGCAGCAGGGACACTGGGAGAGTACAGGTTGCCGCAGGAGAAAATACAGCACCGGACCAATGCCGCCTTGTAGCACGATGCACAACAAAATCCATAGCCACTTACCCATGTTGCGGCGCGGAGCGTCCTCGCTGATATAGCCGATCATCAGCATGTAGACAGCAACCAATGCGCCCCACGAAGCACCGAAATAGACATGCACGGGAAAGGGGCTGTGGTAGTGGGTATGCAGCACAAAAAAGAAAAGATACTGAATACCGACGAACGCCACGAAGGCCAGAACGATCGACCATCGAGGAATGAGGGTGAGTTCTTCGCTGACGGAGAATGACGAACTGGAATCGCTGCGGGCCATTTTATTGACTAACGTTTAGCACGCGCGAGCTAAAAATGACACGCGTTTCAATCTAAAAACAACCTCGGGTTCCCAGCATAGTCCCCGGTCGAACCCGGTTCGCAACAGCGGTGCAGTTGCTTATCGAACCATTGAGTCTAACCGCGATGTAACGCGATGATTGATCACTCTGGAGCCGTCTCCATTGCGAGTTCGCAAAAATACGAGGAACAGCGTCACCAGCGTGACGGGGAACAACCACGCGATCACATACACAAACTGTAGCTCGGAATCCGGAAAATTCTTCGGATCCAGCAGCATCTGCATTCCACTCCAGAACACCGGCGTTAGCACCAGCAGAAGCAAGGAAAAGCCAAGAATCGTGATGCCAATGCCGTGCCGCAATCGGCGTCGCCGTTCGACAATCTCGACAGCTTGCTCACAAACCAGGCGTTGCGCACGACAGACCATCGCACGATCGGCCACTCCTCCAACGGTAAGTAACGCGGCGGCAAATTCCTGCTCTTCAGCGGAGAAGATTGTCGATACACGACTTGAATCGGAATTCTGGCTGCCTGCATTGATCATCGAGGGATCGCGTTTCACGGCTGCACCTCACGTGGGGATTCACGGTGCAGTTCCAAAACCGGTTTCAACGCGGCCATTCCGCGATAGAGGCGCGACTTTACAGTGGACAGGGGTGCGCTGCTGATCTGGGCAATTTCCTCGAGAGACATTTCCTCGTGGAAGCGCAAGACCAGCACTTCGCGGTAGAGCGGATGCAAAGTGAGAAGGGCAGCGGCAATGCGGGCAGCACGCTCTCCCGTCTGAAAATGATCGAAGGGTGAGGGAAGACCGGCGGCAATCTCGACTGGTCGATCATTTTCAGGATCGGTTACATCGTCCAGACTGAGTGCCACTCGCTTGCGAGTGTGATCGATCATCAGATTCCGCGCGATGGCAAACATCCAGGTTTCAAAGCGCGAGCGACCGCTGAATTGCGAGCCACGTTCCAAAACGCGAAGCCAGGTTTCTTGAAATAGATCCTGCGCCAAGTCGCGATTTCCGACAAGAAACAGCAAATAGCGGAACAATCGGTGCTGATAGCGTTCGATCAACCGCTCCATCATCTCTGGATCGTGACGACGAAGGGCCACCACAATCTCAGCATTTACGGCTTGCGCCTGCTGGGCGTCGACGAAAGCTGTCTGCATGGATGCCATGGTCTCCTTTGTAGAGACGTCGGTCCTCTCTAGAAAGACGCGAGGCGTGAGGGCATTTTGCTTGAAACGCATCATGACTTACAACTTATTTTTTCATGGTTCACAGGCTGAGGCGGGAAAAAGAAGGGAGACAGGGCACCTCTATGGGCGAAGACAAAGCGAATCTCGGTCCCACTGCGGAGGATACACTGGTCCTTATGCAGCTCTTGTACGGATTGCATGCGGTGGAAGAGGCGATTCGCTCGGGCAATCGACGTCTGGAATCTGTGGTGATTTCTCGCCAGCGGCAGGGTATGAGGCTGGGCGGAATCGCTGTGGCTTGCCAGGCAGCCGGGATACCGGTCCGAATGGAATCGAAGGAGCAGTTGACAAGGCTGGCGCATACCGATGCTCATCAGGGAGTTGTGGCGATCGTAGTAGAGCGGGAATACTCCTCGCTGGAGGACCTGGCACGGCGCAGAGAACATGATCTTTTCCTGTTGGCTCTGGATGGTGTTGAAGACCCTCATAACCTGGGTGCGCTTCTCAGAACCGCCGACGGAGCCGGAGTAGATGGCGTGGTTCTACCCGAGCGTAGGGCTGCCGGGGTGAATGCCACGGTGGTGAAAACTTCGGCGGGCGCGGCTGAGCATGTTCGCATTGCACGGGTGACAAATCTGGTGCGCGCGCTGGAAGAGTTGAAGCGGCAAAACGTGTGGTCTATAGGGCTGGATGAACGCGGTTCCGTTAATTACGACAGATTCGATTATCAGTGCGACTTCGTCCTGGTGCTTGGCGGAGAGGGAAGCGGATTGCATGAGCTGACACGGCGAACTTGCGATCATTTGTTGCGAATCCCGATGGCAGGCCAGGTATCGTCGCTGAACGTATCTGTGGCGGGCGCGATTGTGATGTACGAGGCGGCACGACAACGTCGCGCAGCGATAGCGTCGCCGGCAATCGAGAAAACAGGACCTGTGGCAATTCGCGCGAAGCGGCCTCTCAAGGGATTGGGTTCATGAATTGTATGCGGTATGGATTGGTTTTCTTTTTTCTTCTTTTTTTGGTTGGCAGCTCGCTCGCGCAGACTTCCCCAGCAAACAATCAGAAAAGCTCCAGTTCGGGAACCGGGCAGGTACTTTTTTCTCGTGGAGAAAACGGCACAGCGGCTGGTGGAACGGTCACCTCAACATCGCCTGCGCAACGTCCGGCGACGTCGTCAAAAGCAACGGCTCCGGCTGCAACGGCGACGCTTGCGACCGATGCCGAACGCACCTCGTTGACGTATGGTTCTTACGATTTTGACGTGCATCTGGAGCCGTCGCAACATTCGATTTCGGTACAAGCGCGTATGGTAGCCCGGAATAACAGCAACAAGCCCTTGGAACGGATTGCGTTGCAGCTTTCGTCATCCTTGCACTGGTATTCGATTCAAGTGGATGGCAAGCCGACGAAGTTTGAAACCGAGACGGTCGATAGCGACATCGATCATACCGGCAAGCTGACGGAGGCGGTTGTCAACCTTGCGGCGCCCCTTGCACCGGGAGCGAGCATTCGGATGAACGTGATTTATTCCGGCACTGTCGTTCCGTCCGCGGAACGTCTGCTGCGCCTTGGAGCGCCGGCGAAGATTGCCAACTCTTCCGAGTGGGACGCGATCGATCCAAAATTCACGGCGCTTCGTGGATTTGGGAATGTCATCTGGTTTCCTGTTTCGACCGCTCCGGTGCTGCTTGGGCAGGGAGCGGAGATGTTCGATTCGGTCGGAAAGTGGAAGCTCAGCGAGTCGGATGCCGAAGTTTCAATGCACGTAATAGTCGAATATCTGGATGTAAAGCCGACGGTCGCTTTTTTGAATGGCGTGGTGGTGCAGCCAGACGGAGAGCCATCTCAAAGGCCAGCGGCATCGTCTGCTGTTTCGCCGTCGTTGACGAAGGGACAAGCGCAAACGGAATATTCCAGCAGTGCTGAATCTGGAGCAACACAAGGGGCGGGGAGTCTGCCTGCGTCCGCAACAATGGCCAACAACACAATCTTGCAGGTGGCTTCATTCACTTTGCCGTCGACGCGATTGGGATTCGCGCCATTAAGCTTTTTCATTGCGTCCGCAGTGCAAGAGAATGTGCCGGGACTGGAGATCTATTCACGAGGCGACCACAAGGGAGCCGCGTCGAAGTATCAAACGGTATTCACGCAGACCCGCCCGATGGTTGAACAATGGCTGGGAGCGCATCCGAAACGGCCGGTTGTCCTGGTGGATTTGCCGGATGACAACGATCTTCCCTTTGAAGAGAGAAACATTCTATTTCTACCGTTGAAGGCTGATGCGGCCAACGATACGGTGGGTCCGGTGATGGCTCACATGCTGGGCCATTCCTATTTCATTTCGTCGCGCGTGTGGCTGAATGAAGGTGTGGCGCAGTTGATGACGCTCTTGTGGATCGAGCAGCGCGCGGGTGTCAGCACGGCAATCGCGCAGATGGATTCTCATCGTGCGGCGCTCGCAATCGCTGAGACAAGCGATCCTGGAGTGAATCCGGGACAAAAACTGATTGAGGCCTGGAGCGATATTTACTATCGCGACAAGGCGATCGACGTGCTGTGGATGCTGCGCAATATCGTCGGCGACGAAACACTGGCAAAGGCGCTGCAGGCTTACGTGTCGGCAGACGACCATGAGTCCAGTTACTTTCAAACATTGCTGCAGAAAGGTTCGAACAAGGACCTGGAATGGTTTTTTGACGATTGGGTGTATCGCGACACGGGATTGCCAAATCTGCATATCGTAAGCGCCTATTGGCGGCCGATTTTGAATAAGAACGGTAGCGGCAAGAACTACCTGGTGAGTGTCGACGTGCAGAACAATAGCTTTTGCGCCGCGGAAGTGCCGGTAACAGTTTCTTCGGCATTCAGTAGTCAGACGAGAGAATTAGTCATTCCCGCGCACACACGCTCGGCGTTGCGGATGCTGCTGGATAGCAAGCCCGCGCAGGTGGTTGTAAATGACGGCAGTGTTCCAGAAGTTGAGAGCAGCCACCATGAGCAGGCTGTGCTTCCTGCCCAATAGGAAAAGGGCCCGCACACTATGTACGGAGCCCAATACCACAAGCCAGAGATCAATCAGGCTGCTGTCGGTCCGCTCGGGTTATTTAGATTGCGTCGCTGCCACTCATCCGCCATGCGATGCGCCAGCACCGGCAAGCCGAACACAGCGCTCGTCAAAAGAGTGGTTGCCAGAACGTCGTTGCCGTAGAACGGAAGTCCCACCACGTAACACGTTGCGAGGCCACCTGCGGTGTGCGGATAGATGAGAGAGCCGGCCCAGACGGCAAAGTTACTCACCAGAAAAAACGAAGTGGAAGAGGCGAGCGCCGCGCCCACGACTCGTCCTGCATTTACCCGCTTGCTGAGGAAGGCGTAGCCCATCAGGCAGGCACCCAGGTACCAAGCCCACGTGACCAGATAATCCTGCACGTGAAAGGGATAGTTGTAGGCGAAGACTGTCAGGTAATAATCGGCGGCAGCAAACAGCAATACCGGCAGAATGAAGAACTTGGGCGAGCGTCGCGCACCAAACACAAGTAATGAAGCCCCCACGGCTGTGAAGCTGAACCATGGGTGTGGCAGGATGCGGGTGAAAACCGCTGCTAAAACAAAGAAATAGCTGAACATTCGATCCTCATTTGTGGGGAACAGCAAAAGCTGGCTTCCGCCTAGAAGATCATTGTTTCTGGAGGACAGAGAAATGGTCAAGGCAATTGTGGTGACATCAAAGATATTTGTTATAGAGATAACAAAAACGCGCAGGCGCAACGGATGCGGTTCCAACTGCTATTTCTGTATCTGGCCGTTCATGCGCATCTCATCCACCTCTCCGTCCGGCGCAATGATGACGGTTCCGCCCAACGGATTGTTCTGGCGGCCGCGGAGGAACAGTACGTTGTAGGCAAATCGCAGGTCTTCGATGTGGACTTGGGTATAGTGTCCTCCATCCTGCAGCGTGTCGAAGGTGCCTCTTTGTGCCATCCAAGGATATTTCGACCAGTCTAGGAAGACTCGCCCGAGCAAGGAGCGCTTGGCCGACAGAATCGCCGGAGTTTGAGGCTGCTTGTAGTAGATATGCTCTGGCGCTTCACTGGTGAAGCTATCTGTATGCGTGTTCAGGATTCCAGTCTGATAGAAGTTCTTGGTTTCCACCACGCCGAACCACTGGAAGACGTCTCCGGGGTAGGGGTTGACGGTCATCTTCAACACCGGCTCGTTATGAAAATTCTGCTCTGCGAGAAGCGCCAGGGCACGGTCATGCTCTGCCCAGCGCCAGCATCCGAGAACGAGGCCGAAGGTTAGAGCGAAAATCGCCCATCCGCGGCCGCGAAAGATCGTGCGGCGTACTCCAATCTCCCGATCCGCCAGGCCCAGAATGGCGGGCATCAGCAATGCGAGAAGCAGTCCGGCAAAGTATACGGGTTCAAAGATAAAGAAGATGCTGCCCGAATACCAATGCGGATTGAAGGGAAAGAACGGGCGCACGCCGTAGTTGTTCGTCCAGTCGAGCAGGATGTGACTAAGGTCCGCGACCAGGGCGAGGAACCATATCCAGCCCCAGTGAACCGGCGGCACATGGTCGCGGCGATTCGATCGCGATCCTGCCATGTCGCGCGCGCGCTCGTCCATACCGCGCGTGCGCCAGCGATGCCAGAGCCAAATGGAGCCGGTGATCAGCAACGCCATGAAGGGCGCGCCGAGAAAGGTATGCGTGAAGCCGCGATGGTGCTGAAATTCGGCAACTGGACCGCGCAATTTCCAGAGCAGGTCGAGGTCGGGAGCTTCGGCAGCCAGTACCATGGTCAGCGTGGCGTAGGCGGTGGTGCGATTCAATCCAGATCGTCCCAGGCATGCGCCCGTTAAGAGATGTGTGACCGGCTCCATTCAATTTCAGAGCATACACGGCTGCGGCGGCAGACTGGAGCCGCAGAGTCGGGAGCGTCTCTATAATTTCATTGATGACGAAGCCTGCAGCCGACCGCGGAATTGAAAAGCAGATCGACGAACTACGCGATATCTTGCGACATCACGAGTATCTCTACTACGGTCTGGATGCACCAGAGGTCTCCGATGCGCAATATGACACCTGGATGCGTGAGCTGCGCGCCCTTGAAGATGCGCATCCGAAACTGAGAACGCCGGATTCCCCTACGCAGAGGGTGGGTGGCAAGCCGAAGGAAGGGTTCGCCAAGGTGGCGCACTCACGGCCCATGCTTTCGCTGGACAATGCCTACAACGAAGAAGAATTGCGAGAATGGGATCGCCGTGTGCGCGAATTGGTTGGAGGCGACAAAGTTGACTACGCCTGCGAGTTGAAGCTGGATGGATTGTCGCTGGCCCTGACGTATAAAGGTGGCCGGCTGGCGCGAGGAGTCACACGTGGAGACGGCATGATCGGCGAGGATGTGACGAGCAATGTTCGAACCATTCGATCCGTGCCGCTCGGTATCTCCGTTGCGAAGCTGCATGATTCCGGGATGCCGGAGGATTTTGAAATTCGGGGCGAAGTGGTTTTACCCCTGGCGGCGTTTCAAAAACTGAATGCGGAGCGGGAAGAGCAGGGGCTAGCTCCGGCTGCAAATCCGCGCAATGCGGCAGCCGGTACATTACGTACTCTTGAGCCGAACATTGTGGCGCAGCGGCGGCTGGATTTCTATGCGTATTTTGCTCTGAACGAGCAGGGATATATTTTTTCTAGCCAGAGCGAATCGCTGGAGGCCTTAGCTGCAACGGGATTTCGAGTGAATCCAAAGAGAGGTCTCGTCGAAACGGTCGATGAGGCGTGGGATTTCATTGCC
>Ga0134126_10008632_pt1 | contig 12818 bp, 16 predicted proteins | sample KB31752_FD_96881 | JGI IMG/M metagenome (GOLD analysis project Ga0134126, IMG submission 96881) | Terrestrial soil microbial communities with excess Nitrogen fertilizer from Kellogg Biological Station, Michigan, USA - KB3-175-2 | ecosystem: Environmental > Terrestrial > Soil > Unclassified ...
GGATGTTCGGAACCTCGGGGGGCGGTGGTGGCTATGGCAATGGTGACTTTGGTGGAGGCCAAGCCTGATGCAATCCGCTCGTCGCACACTGACACTCCAACGCCCTGGGACTCCTCCGGCCAATCCGGCTCTGGCTCAGGCCCAGGCCACTCACGCCACGGCGGTGGCCCAGTTCGACCAGGCCGAAGCCGCGATGACCATGCTGGCTCATGTCAAAGCTGGACTGGACCAAGTGCGTAAGCTAGGTGACATGGTCACCCCGGAGGATGTAATCGAGGAAGCCGGGAAATTGGTTGGCCAGGGTGCACCGGCGGGGCAGATCGCAGCGCTGCTGAGCTCCATGCCGCAGGCTGGGGGAGTCGCACTCCAGGCTTGGGTATCCCAACAAGAAGCCTTTGTAGCGCAGAAGGAAGCTGAGCTATTCCCGGCTCACGCTGTCTTGGGGCACCGGATGGCTCAGAGTGCACTGGGGGTGATGCAAGCAGGGAGCGCAAGCGCGGGACAAGCTCAGGGCCAGCCGCAGCCGCAAGCCCAGCCGGAGGTCCAGCCCGACGCCTCCTCGCTTAATATCCAACCGCAGGCCCAGCAGCAGTAGGAGCCCTTCCCGTGGCCCTTGACCCGAATATCTCCCTCGCTGTAGCCCCAGCTGGAGGCCAGCAGGTCGCCCAGGCTGGGGGCAATCCACTTGCCCTGGTCGAGGGTTATGTTGATACCGCGCAGAAGCTGCAGCAATTTCGCCTGCTGAATCAGACCCTCCAGGCACGTCAGCGCGCGAGTGAAATCATCGCGGCCACCCCAGCAAATCCTGATGGCAGTATCAACTACGATGCGATTGCTCGGAATGTTTTCGCTGATCCGACTGCAGCATTCGGCGCTGCGGAGACCATGAATCAGCTTCGCCAGGGGGCACTTGCCACCACCCAGCAGCAAAGTGAAATCGGCAAGATGCAATCTGGGGGAGTTCAGTCCCTCATCACCGCTTTGATGGGCTCGGTGGATGATCCGAACGCAGCAGCTCCGCTTGCCCAGAGCATCATCCAAGCTACTCCACCGCAGGCACGTGGGGCAGTCCAGGGGGCTTATGAAAATCTCCAGCGCTATCTAGACTCCGTTCCCCCAGCTGAACGCAAACAACGCCTGACTGCTCTTGGGCTGGGAATGGGCGCGCTGGCACCGGAAGCCTACCGGCAAACCACCGGGAATATCTCCCCGCAGTACACCCAACCAGGGCTAGTTCCAGCTGGTGGTCCGGGGTCGGCTGGAGGAAATGCGTTGGGAGTGCCATCAGCTGCAACCCCCAGCCTCCAAACATCGCTCCAGCCGCAGGCCGGGATTGGGGCCGGGACCGCTGGCGACGGCAAGCCTTTGATTCCTCCAAACACCCCGATGACCTCCCCGAATCTCGGCACCGGGACTGGAGGCGCACAAGTGCTCTCCCCAAACCAAACCACCATCAGCCATCAGCTCGCCCAGGACTTTGCCACCACCGGCATGAAAGACCTGAACTCTGCGCAGGCCGGGTTGGCCAGCTTACGCTACATGGACAACGCGTTTGATCAGATGATAAAAAACGGCCAAGGAGGATTCCTGGTCCCAGGAACCCTGGCTAACAGTCGTGCAGCACTCGCGCGCTTTGCCGACACCGTAGCACAGATCATCAACAAGCCCGTTCCATTTGATGCCTCTCAGATCGCCTCGATCGAGGACTTTAATAAAGAAACCAGGCGAATGGGTGCGCAGGTCACCAATAGCTTCTTCGGTGGGAACCACGAGGCCGCTCAGACTATCATGAACATGACCCAGAGCGTTCCGAACATCGAGAACACTTACCTGGGTGGGAAGCTTGTAACCGAGGGGATTCGCCAGGCCCTTCAGCGGGTGATTGATATGAGGAATTTCCAGTCTACCTGGGCACAGCAAAACCAGGGAAATCTCATCGGGAGTATCGAGACGTTCAATCGGCTGCACCCGGCAGAGGATTATGCCAACACAGCGCTGGCACGGTTTGGCCTGGGAACTGGCGGGTTCCAGTCCCCTGAGGCGATTCGCCAAGCTTACCGCTCGGGATACTTGACTCTCGATCAGGCAAAATCCCTTGCTCATCAGCAATTCCCTGGAGGCCCGAATGGCAGCAGGTGATTGGGATCAATTCTTTACTGGAGACGCAGGGGCAGGTGCAGGCGCAGCTCCAGCTGGAACTCCTGGCGTGGACTGGGATTCGTACTTTGAGGCCGGGCCGGGCAATGTGGCCACGTTTGACCGTCAAAGTCCTTCCCCTCAGTCCGTCTCCGCTGCCCCTCCCCAGGACACCTCTTGGCTCCGCTACCCAGTGATGCTGGGTCAGGCCGCGGTCCGTGGTCTCACCCAAGCCGCGAGCCTCCCAGGAGAACTTCTCTCCGCAGTTGGTGTCCCTCAGCTCACCCCGGAACAGCAGGCAGATATCCAGGCGGTTTCTGGCTCCCCAGCCCTGATCTTCCCCACTCGCGCGCAGATCGAATCCCAACTCGGCTCGGCCGAGGGGGACGTTCGGCATCTAGTCGGCCAGGGTCCACACCCAGAGGCCGAACGCTTGCTCACCGCGCCCGTGGAGGCTATCGCGGCAAACGCGCCGTATGTGCTGGCCGGGCCGGAGGGCCTAGCGACACGACTAGGACTTTCCGCTGCGGCGGGAGAGGCCGGAGAACTTGCCCAGGAATACGCTCCCAACGTGTCCGGGGGCCCAGCCGCTGCTGGGTTGGTGGTCGGCGGAGCAGGACAGCTGGTTCGTAACCTGGCCTCCGGCCATCCGGTCGCGCGGATTGCTTCCAGCCTCGGCACCAGTTCCACCCCGGAGGAGGCCGGGACGACTCTGCAACAGTGGGCCAAGAGCTTCCGTGATCCGGAAAATCCGCAAGGAATGGATGCTCAGCTCTCCGCCGCACGTGCTCAGCTTGACGCAGCAATCCCAGCTGGAACCACGGTTGACCATGACCAACTGCTCTCCAACGCGAACGAGCTCCTTGCCAGAGGGGGTCGCGCGGCCGATGCGGTGAGGAATTTTTTCCGCCAGACGGTAAAGAGCGGAGGCCAGCGGGGGGCTGCAGCAGCGGCGGTTCAAGGTGACCTGGCCCCTGGTGGAGCGCTCGTCCCTGGGGCTGGGGCTGCCCCGCTCGATTGGCAAGCCTCCGCTGGCCTCCGCTCCGAGCTTGGCGCAGCCTACCGCAGCACACGTGATCCCACCGAACGCAGCGCGCTGAAGTACCTCTACGCTGGGCACACACAGGATCTTGGCCAGGCTGCAGCTAAGGCTGGGGCTGGAGATCAGTTCTCTGCTTTCAACGGCCTCTCCACCGATCTACATTCCCTCGACGAGGGTCCAGTGGAAAGCCTGCTCAGCAATAACCCAGGTCCCGTTGCGGTCTCGCTGATAAACCAGGCAAAAAAAGGCGGTACGCATCTTGCCGGGCTTCGTGCGGCTGGAGCACCAGTCGATGAACTTGCCGCCGGGACGCTCCAGTCCAACCCTGGAGTTTGGAAAAACCTTTCACCAGAGGGAAAACTCGCCCTGGTGGGGAATCCGGACTTGCTCGATCGCCTCGATCGATTCGCCCGGCCGCCGAGTAAGCTCGCTCAGCTCAGCGAAGCCTACGGCAACGCGCTGGTTGGCGGTGGACTCGGATCACTCGCCGGGCATCTCTACTCCGGAGACAGCCCAACCGGAGCGATCCTTGGAGCGGCGCTTGGTGAGGCTGCGGGGCGCTTTGCCCCGCAGGCCGCACGGATAATCAGCTACCCGCTTCGGCCGAACATGCTGGGAGCGGAACTCGCCGGAGCGGAAGCGGGAGCAGCCGGGGGCGAGGCCGGGGTCCGGCAGAATAACCAGATCAGCAACGGCAAGGCGATAAAGTAGCCGAGGAAGATTTTCCAGGCGTCCCTGTTCCCTGCGATCATGCCGAAGACCAGCATGGCGAGTGCCCAAACTGCGATAGTACCGAAGATAATCATAACAACACCTCCTTTCCCCAGATCGGGCTTGCACTCGGGTCCCCAGGAGAAATAAACACCTGCTCCGCCCAGCCCAGGGCAAACATCAGCGGAGCTTCGCCGAAGGTCGCCAGAGCCCTGTGCACGCTCTGAGACTGGAGGCGAAGTGGAAATTGGTCAACAGCCCGACGAAGCCCCGCTGGAAGCCGATCAAACGCTTCCAGATCCTCCTGGATAATCTCCGGAGCCTCGGCTTGTTGGGGAAAGGCCCAGCAAGCGAGCAGGTCAAGCGGAGTCACAGCTGATCCTCCACCAATTGCTGCAATGCCTCTCGGTCTCCCTTTGCTACGTAAACCAGCTTTCCACCCAGAGTCTTCCACCCCCAAGGCTTCTCTTGCTTATGCGGCCGAGGGGTGACCTGTCCGGTCGAGTGCAGAATCGCCTTCCGCTGCTGGTGGTAAAACGCCTGTGCGCAGGGTTGCCGACAGAACCGCTGATTGTATCGCCGAGGTTTGAAATTCCGCTCGCAGGAATGGCATTTCCGCTTGGGAAGATCAAGACGCTTGTAAGGCATCTGATGAGAGTTCCTTTTGCTGGGGTGAGAAGTCTTGACAAGTAATGAAGGTAGTATAGTGGGTGCGAGATGACTTGTCAAGGGGTTTTGTAGGGTCTATGGGACCAATGAAATCAATGGGTTAGCCGGACCGCCCCGGGAACAAACCCGGAACAATCCCGCCCGGTTCCTACCCTTTTCCCTCCCCCTCCCAGTCCCATTCCACGCTTTCCGAGAACTCCGGATCAGTCCCTGCCCGAAGCCTGGCCACTCGCGCGCGTTGGCGAGGGGTCAGATCGGCCTCCGGGTCCTGAATCATCAGCAGCCCCATGATCCAGGTCCAGCCAGAATAATTGATCAGTTCCCGATGCTCCAACAGAGCCTCAAGGTTCCGTCGCTCTAGCGGAGTCACTGGCCGGACTCCAGATGGCGCTCAACCCAGTGAGCTTGATAAGCCTCAACTGGTGAGAGTCTTTGCCCATGCTTGTAAAGAAATCCTTGATGACAAATTGGACAGACCACTGTCCGATGCCCCGCGTCTGGGATAAGTGGTGGTGGAGGCACGCGTGGGTCGCTCTTGCTGCTCGCTTTCATAGCTCCGGCTCCTTCTTTTTCCCGCTTATCCATCTCCCGCTCTCCCCCCAGTGCCCGGTGTTGTCTAATCCCAGCAATGCGTCCATTCCACGATGGAACTCGGCCAGGCGTTCGCTAGTAGGCCGAGGGTCCCAGGAATCCCCCCTCGCGAGCTGTTGGGGCTTGTAAGCCTGGATTCCCGTTTTCCGGGGTTTCCAGCCCTTTCGCCACGCCATTCCAATCACCGTGCTTCTGGTCGTGTCAAATCTCAGTGCGATCTGAGCTGCGCTGAGAGGAGAATTCTCCCAAAGATCTTGAATCGCTTTCATCTGGTTTGCCTCCATTTGTTAAGGTTCCTTGAACGTTACTGGAGTCACTCCACCCCATATTCATATTTCGGTCGCGCGGCCCAGAGACCCTCCGTCCCAGCCACCTGAGCCAACAGCCCACTCTGCCCAGCCACCCAGAGGATCTTCTCCACCTTCTCGCTCGGCACCCGCTTGTGCAGGAAATCCACCAGCAGACTCGTATGCGCGGCCTTGCCCCGGTTGCGCGCCTGCCAAGCTTGGACAAAATAATGCAACTCCTCAATCACCGCCGTATCGCTCCGCCCAACCATCTCGCGGAAAATATCCGGCATAACGACTTCAGCTTGCAGCAGCCAGCTGATCGCCCGTTCGATATCTGTCAGGCGAATTACCAACTCCGGGCTCCTCGCCACGCTCGCTGTTATGCTAAGCTTCAGCATCTGCATCGTGCGCGAGCGTGAATAGTGCTGAAGCTTGCTGTGCCCTGGAACCGGCGGACCGCCTTTGCCTTCTCCTGCCCAGTGCCAGGCTGCTGCGCGCTCGCTGGCCTCAGGTTCCCATCTCATCTGCCCCCATAGGCTCCCCGCCACCTGCAACCCGTGGATGAGTTTCGCACGGAGGCTGGACTTATCCGGCCCCTGGTGAAACAGTGGAATCAGCGGGGTTTCCGCTGCGTAGATCATAATAATCCGCCGCGCAAGGCCGGTATTCCAGGCTTCTTCTGGAAAGGTATTGGCGAGATACGCTGGCTGCGCGCCGCCGAGCAGGTTTAGCTGGGGCATTGGAATGCTGACTTCCCGCACACTCCCTGTCCGCCGAGTCTCGGTATGTGGCAGCGCTGGATTGTTGTAGATTTGGTTCAGAGTCGAGATGAATTCCCTGTCATACGCTGGAAGGAAAAATTCAAATTCCTCCGCCGCGATCAGCAGCGAGTGGAAGACCTGAATCGGTCCGGACTCTGGCACATGTGTACGTTTTGCCCGGGCTAGTGCATCGATCAGACTGGCTTTGGTAACGCTTTGTGGGGCCACATGGAACAGCGGACGGTCGGACCCAGGCTCGGGAATCTGGTTCCAGAGCTCCCGCACCAGATCAATCACCTGCTTCCCCACCCCCGGGGCGCCCACACAGAGCACGTAGAGATTTGGAAAGGTCTCCCGATGCTCGTAAGCCCGAAGCCAGACTCGCCGTTCGAGTGCCCCCGCGAGACAGCTGATCCCGGACCACAGGCGGTAGATTTCCGGGCTGGCCATGCCATCTGTATAGGCCAGCCAGTCGTCGATCCAGTCAGTCCAGTGGCCGTTGCCGAGCATGAGTCCCCAAGGTGCCGAAGGTGAGCGAACACGTACGTGAGCAGGATTATTCTTCCCCGGGCACTCCGTAGGTCTTCCGCAGCCACGCCAAAGCCCGTTCGGTCTCCAGATTCCAGGGATACTGTCCTGGGAGATTAACCGCGTCTAGGGCAACAATCCGCGCAAACTGAGCACGAAATCCGTCCTGGTGCTCCACTACCTGTCCCCAAAGTTTCACTCGGCCGAGAACATGAGCCGGATTTGCATGCAATTTAGTTTCAGCCGGCCCTCGCTCACGGAACGCCCAGACGCCTTTGGAGTCATAATCCCCCGGGACGCCCCCCATGATTTCCCCCGGAAGCCAAACATTAAGTCGCGCGTAGCTCTTTAGCATCCCAGTTAGGGTTAGTCCCCAGATTCTCCAGCCTACAAGGTCCTCGACTTTTATTCCGACCTGGAGGAGTGGAGGTTTGGGTGCTGGGGCCGTGGGAATCTGGTGCGATTTGACTGCATTAAACATGCTTTGCGCATGATTTAACGAACACAGTATTCCATTACAATCCAGCTGCCCACAAAAACAACAAGGCTGCACCCTGTTCAGCCCTCTCATCATGCTGGCTCCTTTTCCTGCTCTCGCTTGGGTTGGGGCTGGGGTTGCTCCGGCTCCTCCCCTGGCACCGGCTCGGTCAGCGGAATTATTTCCCAACGCTTCAGCGGCTCTCCAATTTCCATCTTGCCAGCTCCTTTTCCAAAGCCAAGTCATCCCAGCACCCGATCGAGCTTCCTCTGGCGCTGCCGTGGCGCCGCTTCCGGCCATTTTCCCAGCCCGTCTGGATTCAGTCTCGGTACAGGCTTCCCGGCCTCTCGTGCCCTCGCCTGATCCTGCTCTGTCACCTGATATCCCCAGTTCCATCCGGTCTTGGCCTCGGCGGGGACCACATACCTCCGCCCGTTCGGGGCCCGGAGTTCCACCTGAAATTCCTCCAGCGCGGCTTCCACCAGATCCTCCCGGCCCTCCGGATATTCAAACAGCACGCTGTCATAAGTCTGACCAAGCAGGCGAACTTCGGGCAGGTGCTGCCAGATTTTCCACAGCACCAGATTCGTCCGGTCCGCTGTTGTGCTCTGCGGCATAAAGGCAATCCCCTCGCGGAGCGTCGTGTCGTCTCCCGGCCGGCCAAAGAACTGGCGCGAACGCCCAAACGGAGTGGTGAGGCGGTGGGTAAGCTGGAGTTCCTGCGCCACCCATTGCCAGTATCGGGGAATCCCTGGATAAGCCGGCTCAATCCCTGGCCCGCCTCGGCAGTACCTGGCCTGGAACTCCTCCATCACTTCCAGCGGAACTTTCAACCACCGCGCGGCGGTCCACGCAGTTCCCATGTAATTACTCAGATGTCCCCCACGCTTTGCCATGTCGCGATAGCTGAACTGACGATAATACGGTCGCTCGGCGAGGGCCTTGTCCTGCCGCAGGTCTCCGGTCCATCCCAACTCCGGCAAGACCAACCGGGAGTTCGCGGTATGGAGGTCTCCAGACTCACAAGCGTCTAGGAATTTCCAGTCCCCAAAAAGACACCCGATGAAGTACCCTACATCCCGGGCCTCGACTTGTTCCAGGTCTATCTGGCAGAGTTTCCACCCGGGGTCGGCCACGAAGACATATCGTAGTGGGGGGCTAATGTTTTGCAAATTCCCGCCGGTCCCGAAAGCATTGCTGGAAGAGCTGGGTCGTCCAGTCTCGGTTCCAGCAATGTTGTAACTCGTCCGGAATCGTCCGTCAGAGTCAATCTCAGTCTCGAAGACCTCCAGCTGCTTAGCAAGGTCACGAATAGCAAGGATTGCTGCAGCGATTGGTCTGGCATACAGGTATACCTCCAGTTTCTCCAGCGCCTCTCGATTCATACTGAGTTTCCGCTCGCCTTTCTGGGAAATCCAGACCTCCGGCAGGCGCATCTTTTGGTAAAAAAACTCTTGAATCTGCTTGTGGCTCCGGGGATTCAACGGCTTGTCCCAAACCGCCATCGCGAGCTCGTTCAAAGTCCGCTGCAACCCGGCAATGCGCTCGCGGAGCACCGAGGCCGCGTCTCGCCGGCCCTGAGCATCCACTGCGATCCCGCGTAGCATGATCTCCAGATACGGTCCTTGCAACGCGCGCTCGAAATTGTAAATCTGGGGCGGCTGGTTGAAAAGTCGCTGGAGTTCCTCCCAGACCTCAAGCGTCACGCAGCAATCCAGGCCACAGTAGGTTTGGAGGTTTTCCCCAGGGGAGAGGCCAAACGGGCGGAGCGCGCTGGTGTCGATCTGGGGCATCTAGTATTTCCCCCACTCCATACATTCGAGAATCTGTTCAGCAGCATCAACAGTCAGCACCTTGTGAACCAGCGGGTGATATTGCCACGTTCCCCAGTCTGGATGTTCCCCCACCAGTACCACATGCTTTCCCAGCGCAAGCGCCGCACCAACCTCCACCAGAGCCCCACACAGGTGCTCCCCTGATTCGGCATATACTACCAGCGCATCCGCCCGCGCCACATCTTCCAGATCATGAATCCAACCTATTTTACAAAACTGTGGTTCATCTGGAACCTGACCAGCGTAATGAGTAATCCAGCGAGAAACTAGATCAAACCGAGAGAACTCCAAACCATTATTCCATCGCTCCCCGTGCTTGAACTTCGAGGCAATGTAGATCTTAAGCATCACCAGTTCTCCTCTGTCTTAGTCGCCCAGATATATCCCAGCACCACCACCTCTGCCTCCCCCTTGAACCATTTCACCAGGGCCGCTGGCAGCCCACGCTCGATCAGCCCGATGGCTTGCACTCTCCCTTGCCGTCCATCGATATGCTGGACAAGTTCCCCGACTTCAATTCTCTGCTGACGTTGCTGGTTCTGCTGGCTTCCCACCGCCTCCTCCCACGATGCTCCCGGTAGTAGCGGGCGTTGTATTCTCGCTGACATTTCAAACACCGCCGAAAACTATCCCCATTGGTGTTATAATCAATCCGGACGTTCTCCCCTGTCAGCGGATGCCCGGCGCTGCAATAGTCCCTTCTGGTCATTCGTCCCGTTTCTCCGAATCCGGCCGCTCACGGCGCATTAGTTTCCAGCTAGCCTCATTCGTATAAATACTTCCCAGGAACCCCAAACCCTTCTGCAGCTCCGGATGCAGCGAGTGATGCAGCAGCATGGTGTCCTCGACGACTCGCCGGGGGCGGAGTCCCATTCGGAGCAGATACTGGAGGTCATAAAGCCCATTTTGGAAGACCTTGGGTATTCCACTTGCGAGCAAGCGTGACACGCACTCCCAAGCTCGAAGTTCTTCTCCATCCTGTTGCCAGTATGAATATCCTAGTTTGCTTTGATCGACAAACGGGATAACTATCGCGTCGCTTCGACTCTGCGCGAATCCGATGCATTTGATCTGGCCTGCGCCAGTTTCTATGTCGCAAGAGAGTAACGGAATAGCTCCAGGCGAAGTGGCTGCCAGCGCTAAGCATTCTTCTGTCCATGCTTCACACTCCTCAATCGTCGGATTCACCAGCACCTGCCGCTTCGGTCGAACAAGCTGGGGGCTCTGCGCCTCTCGCCAAGCTTTCATCAAGTCCGCAACCACGATCGGTCGCCAAGCCCACTGACGCATTACCCCAGCCGGGTGATAAGTTGGAAGGGCCTTTTGCCCGGTCTCCACCAATGTCGTGGTTCCTCGAATGCTCCCGATGTTCGTCGCGCGGAGCAGCGCCCAGCAAGCGGTGTTCCCGGCTAGGACCAGCATATTCGGCTTGGCCTCAGCAATCTCAGCCTCCAGCCTCTCCACCTCTCCCAGGTATTGCTCTCCCAGATACCGGCCTTTGATCAGTGCTGGCCAGCGCCCCGCTCGCTCCCCTGCCTCAGCCTTTGAGGTGCAGAGCGCCCCCAGGTCATTCCCCGGGGGACGCAGAGCGAGCACATTCGTGAAAGCAATTCCAAGAGCCTCCAACCACTCGCCCCTGTGTCTGATCCAGGCGCTGCCGTAGTCCAGCATCCGATCGGCCTCGACACGGAGCTGGAGCTGCTCTGGGATTGCCTCCCCCAACATCCGCCAAAGTTCCTTCCCTGACGTTCCGACGAAAGGCTGGCGCGCTTGCGCCTCCTGCTCTCCCCAGGCTTCACCAACCACCAGCATCTTGGGATGCCTGGGGCCGGTCCAGGCGGCAAACGGAGGGAGTGGGGAGTGCTCAGGCAATATCAATTCCTCCTTGCTTGAGCTTTATTTTAATTTGTTTTTCTAACCAGTCAACCAATTCCAAGGATTCAAATTTATTGAGCATTGAAACCGCGCGGTGTAGACAATCTGAGCCCATTGTTGGTTCGGTTGAATAAAGTCTTTTATAATGGCCGAGATCTTCAAGAATTTTAATCAGTCTTGACGCTGCAACAACAGCTTCAGTAGTGATCTTCACAGCCCCAGCCCTCCCTTTGACGCCTCTCGCATCACACGCTTATCCCGCAAAGCCTTCCGCGCCACCGCGCAGATCTCCGGGTCCAGTTCCAGCCCGAGCACGTTCGCCCCCAGGCTTTCCGCCGCGCGCAGACTCGCCCCGCTCCCACAAGTCGGGTCTAGCATCCGGGTTTCCCCGTCCACCAGCATCTCCATAAAATGCCTCAGCATCGGCTCCGGCTTGGTACTAGCATGGAGGCTCCGATCCGTCGGGCTCGCATACAGGTCCGCGCGGGTTTGGATTAGCTGACGCCTCCCCCGGCTGGCCAGCAGCGCGGTCTCGTAAACATGTCTGGGGTGGCGCCTGCTGTCCCCCGCAATTCCCTTGTTGTCAGACTTATGCCAGATCAGCGGAAACGGCGTGAATTCCAAATCCGGTGCCAGCGCGCGGAACAGCCTCCGGGTCTCACTTCCCCCACTCAGCTCATGGCGGTCGGAGAACCAGAACATCAAATGCCCGGAGAGGCTCATCAGCCGGTCTAGGTTCAGACAGAGACACTCCACCAGAGCATAGTAAATCTCCTCACTGGACGCATAGGGCAGCACGCTCGGCTCGGCTCCCCGGCCCTGTTCCCCTCCAAACGGGTCCACCACGTAGGGGAAATCACAGTGAATGAAATTGAACCCCGGCCCGGAGTACCTGGGAGCCCACTGCAGAAAATCCTCGTTGAGAATAGCCTCTGGGCTCGCGCCCGCAAGCGCCTCCCCCGGAACAACCACCCGACTCGTTCCCTGCAGCGGAACAATCTGTGCTGGAGTCAGCGCGCGACCAACAAGCGCCTGGGCCGCCTCTGCCTCCTCCATCACCACCGGGACCGAGGCTAGCTCATCCAGCGCATCTCCCAGCGCACGCTGGTCCCGACGGGTCAGCACGTTGTAAGCCTCCCGCACGGTCCCACAGCTTTCCACCCTAGGGTCTCCCAGCTCACCCTGCACTCGCAGATACATCGAAACCGTTCCGGTGGTCAGGCTCGCGACCTCCCCGGTCTCCCCCAGGGTCCAATCTGGATCGAGCTCTCGGCAAAGCCGGTGAATTCCCGCCACGCTCTGCACCAAATCCTGCCAAGCCAGGTCTTTCCGCTTGGCGTTCTCGGTGAGCTCAAGCAGCTGGGACTCCAGTGGGGTCAGATCGGAGGCCAAGCGGACTGGAATCGTGGTCAGGTCCTGGCCGGAGGCAGCGACCAGCGTCCCCCGCTCCACTAGATTCCGGCAGCTCTGCAACCTGCACTCCCCGGAGACCAGGATCCATCTCGGCCCCGGGGCAAGCTCGACCAGCAGCGGCATGAGCACCCCAAGCCGGGCGATGCTAGGTTCACAGTGTCCGGTTGCCACTCGACCCTGGGAGTCCCGCTCGCGTTGGCGCTGACGGAACTCAAAGGGAATTTCAATCTGGTCGATTGCTACTCTGGGGAATTGATCGGAAAGGGGCATCAGGCAAATTCCTTTGTCAGATTTGTTAGAGCCACAATCACTACGCTTGGATGGATTATCCCTCGCTTGATCAAATCAGTTTTAATTCTATCTCGGATGACTTCCAAGTCGGAAAAATTTTTAATACTTCCTGAGGCTTCTCCAATCCAGTCTCCCCAGCCACTTGGTAAGTTTGCAGACTCGAACTGGTATCCCACATGAACCAGTGCCATTTGTACC
>Ga0134126_10008633_pt1 | contig 12818 bp, 14 predicted proteins | sample KB31752_FD_96881 | JGI IMG/M metagenome (GOLD analysis project Ga0134126, IMG submission 96881) | Terrestrial soil microbial communities with excess Nitrogen fertilizer from Kellogg Biological Station, Michigan, USA - KB3-175-2 | ecosystem: Environmental > Terrestrial > Soil > Unclassified ...
CCACCCGAACCCGGCGGCGGGTCAGCCTTGACGGCGCTCACGCCGCGCTTGTAGCTTCCTGCTTGCCCCTGGCCCTGCGCCCGGGGTGGCAGCCAGCTCAGCGAAGTCCGGTGAGAACCCGGCACTGTCCCGCAACGGTGATGCCCCGACAGGGGATAAGTCCGGTCGCCTGGCCTGGCCCGCCGCGAGCACCAGTCCTCGGAGGAAGGGCGGTTCGCGCGGCACCGGACGTCGCGCCGGCTCCGCCTGAGCTCTCTTCGTCCTCTGGCTTCCGGAGGATGATCACATGCGCCAGCGGTTCAGCGACCTGTCAGCTCGTGAATGGGGCCGCCTGGCGGCCATGTTCGGCTTCATCCTCGCGCTCAACGCCGCGGGCTGGGGCATCTACGTGCTCTGCGTGATGCCGCATCACTTCAGCTACCACGGCGTGGCCGGGAACCCCGGGCTCGGCGTGGGCCTGGGGGTGGCGGTGACGGCATGGTTCCTGGGCTTCCGGCACGCGTTCGACGCCGACCACATCTCCTGCATCGACAACACCACGCGCAAGCTCATGGCCGACGGCCAGCGCCCGCTGGGCAGCGGGTTCTTCTTCTCCTTCGGCCATTCCACGGTGATCATGGTGGTCGGGGTCGGCATCACCATCGCGGCGCGGGCGGTGTTCGGCGCCGTCGTCGACCCGACCTCGGCCTACCAGACCGCGGGCGGGACCATCAGCACGCTGGTGTCGGCCGGGTTCCTGTACCTGATCGCGGTGCTGAACCTGATCGTGCTGACCGGCATCTTCAAGGTGTTCCGGCAGATGCGCGCGGGCGTCTACGACGAGGCCCAGCTCGAGGCCCAGTTGCAGGCCCGCGGGCTGATGTACCGGTTCTTCGGCCGGTTCATGCGTTCCATCAACCACACCTGGCAGCTGTACTTCGTCGGGCTCGTGTTCGGCGTCGGCTTCGACACCACCACCGAGGTGGTGCTGCTGGCCGCGACGGCCTACGCCGCGATCCAGGGGCTGCCCTACTACGCGGTGCTGGCGCTGCCGTTCCTGTTCTCGGGCGGCATGATGCTGTTCGACACCCTGGACGGCTGCTTCATGAACTTCGCCTACGGCTGGGCGTTCGCCCGGCCGGTGCGCAAGGTCTACTACAACCTGATCATCACCGGGCTGTCCATCGGCGCGGCGTTCATCATCGGCACCGTCGAGATCCTCGGCATCCTGACCAGCGAGGAGCACCTGACCGGCCCGTTCTGGTCGCTGATGGCCAACTTCAACATCAACGTGGCCGGGTTCTGCATCGCCGGGCTCTTCGTTCTCGTGTGGGCGGTGGCGCTGGCCTACTGGCGGTGGGGGAACATCGAGGCCCGCTGGAGCTCGGCCGTCACGCCCGACGAGAGGACCTACGTGACCGGCGACTAGCCGACCAGCGCCTGGGTGCCAAGCACGGTGATCAGCTGGAGGCGCTCGGCGTCCGCGGTACCGGGCTCGGCGGTGTAGATCATGAGGTGCAGGTCGCTGCCCGCGACGGTCAGCACGTCGCAGTCCAGCGTCAGCTCGCCCACCTGCGGGTGGTCGACGGTTTTTCTGGCCGCCACCTGACGGCCTACAGCGCCGGACTCCCATAGCTCACAGAACCGAGGGCTGTTCGCCCGCAAGTCCGTGATCAGGGTGCGCAGCCGCCGGTCGGCGGGATACCGGCCGGCCACCGCACGCAGGTCGCCGACCAGCGCGGTCTGCAGCGCGAGCCGTTCCTGCGGCGTTAGCCGGACCCGGTTGCGCAGGCCCATCATGTTGCGCCAGACCCCGTTGCGCTCGTGGCCGCGCCAGCCCGACGGGTCGCCCAGCAGGGCGGCGTAGGGCGGGTTGGCCAGCAGTAGCGTCCAGGCCGCGTCGTAGACCGCGACCGGGGTCCCGGTCAGGCGGTCCAGGAGTCGCTGGACGCTGGGGGTGATGTAGGCGGGCACGGTGTCCGGGCCCGGCGGCACCAGCCCGGCCAGCCGGAACAGGTGCTCTCGCTCGTCGGGGGACAGCCGCAGCGCCCGGGCCAGCGCCTCGACGACCTGCGCCGACGGGCTGGTGGCCCGGCCCTGCTCGAGCCGGGTGATGTAGTCGACGGAGATCCCGGCCAGCAGGGCCAGCTCCTCGCGGCGCAGCCCGGCCGCGCGCCGGCGCCCGCCCGCGGGCAGCCCGGCCGCCTCGGGCGCGGCCCGGTCCCGCCAGCGGCGCACCGCCCGCCCGAACTCCGCCGTCGCCATGCCACCAGTCTGCCCCGGCGGACCCCCGCGTGCCTGGTACCGGCAGTCCCAGGAAAACGGGCCGGCTGGCTGGCCGGGAGGGCCAGGGGCAGGCTGGAGGCATGACAACCACACTGATCACCGGCGCGAACAAGGGCCTGGGCTTCGAGACCGCCCGCCAGCTCATCGCGGCCGGGCACACCGTATACGCCGGCAGCCGCGACGCCGAGCGCGGGCGCCGGGCGGCCGGGCAGCTGGGCGCGCGGCTGGTCGTCATCGACGTCACCGACGACGAGTCCGTGGCGGCGGCGGCCAAGTCGATCGCCGCCGACGGCGGCCTGGACGTGCTGGTCAACAACGCCGGCATCGAGGCCAGGACGGCCACCAACGGCGTGGTCGGGGCGGCCGAGACGACGGCCGGCTTCATGCAGGCCATGTTCGACACCAACGCGTTCGGCGCGGTCCGGGTCACCCACGCCTTCCTGCCGCTCCTGGCGCACTCGACGGCCCCGGTCATCGTCAACGTGACCAGCGGCCTGGGCTCGCTGGCCCTGATGACCGAGACGGGCTCGCCCGCGGCCGCCTACCCGGGCGTGGCCTACCCGGCGTCCAAGGCCGCGCTGAACATGATCACCGTGCAGTACGCCAAGGCGTTCCCCGGCATGCGGATCAACGCGGCCGACCCCGGCTACACCGACACCGACCTGAATGGCCACGAGGGCATCCAGACCGTGGAGCAGGGCGCGGAGATCATTGTCCGGCTGGCCCGGCTCGGCCCGGACGGCCCGACCGGGGGCTACTTCAGCGCGGCCGGGCCTGTGCCCTGGTAAACCAGGATCAGTTCTCAGAGATATACACGGGTATACGCGGACGACAACTTTTCTGGCCGCTACGTCATCTAGCTACGCATGAGACAGACAGAGCCCGGGCGCGGCGAGCGCAGCGCAAGCGGGCGGGACGAGGAGTTCCGCGAGTTCGCGCGCAGCCGGGCCTCGCCGCTGCACCAGAGCGCCTACCTGCTGTGCGGTGACTGGCACCTGGCCCACGACCTGGTCCAGGAGACACTGGTCAAGGCCTACCAGCACTGGCCGCGCGTGCGCCGGGCCGACAGCCCCGACGCCTACGTCCGCCGCATCCTGCTCAACGAGGTGCGCGGCCGCTGGCGCCGCCGGGAGCGGACCGTGCCCGTGGCCCGGTTCGCCGACGAGCCCGTGGTGGCCGACGCCACCGACGAGGTCGCGCGGCGGTCCGGGCTGTTCGAGGCGCTGCTCACGCTGCCGCTGCGGCAGCGGGCGACGGTCGTGCTGCGCTACCTCGAGGGCCTGTCCGAGCTGGAGACCGCGGCGGTGCTGGGCTGCAGCCAGGGCACCGTCAAGAGCCAGAGCGCCCGCGCGCTCGCCACCCTGAGAACCTTCCTGAGCAGAACGGAATCACGGCTATGAACACCGACCAGGAGATCCAGCTCAGCGACGATCTCCGTCGGCTCGCCGACGGCGAGCCCTACGCGCCTGACCTCGACGCCATCGAGCGCCGCGGCCGGGCCCGGCGGCAGCGCGGCCTGGCCATCCGCGGCGGGGCCGGACTGGGCGTCCTGGCGCTGGCCGCGCTCAGCGTGGCGCTGGTCAGCCGCCCCGGCCCGGCCAGCACCGGCGCGGCCAGCACCGGCTCCGCCACCGGGACCAGTGGCGCGGTCCACCAGGCTGGAATCCAGACGGCGGCCTACGTGGCCGCGCACGCCGAGACGGCCCTGGCCGGGATCGACCGGTACATCGTCAGGGACGACGAGCGCGAGTCCACCGGCCCCTTCACCAACTGGATCGACCCCCGGACGGGAAATGACTACCTGGTGGAGGGCACCGGTCACGGGCGGGTGGCCGCCTGGGGCAGCACCTACCTGGTCAGCCGGGTCATGCACTGGCGAACGACCCAGGTCAACTACGGCCCGAGAACCTGGTGGGTCAGCGTCATCCACGCCGCCGGGCCCATCCAGGGGGCCGCGCCTTCCGGGCCCTACGGCGGCGCGGGCGGCACGCCGGCCCAGATCAGGGCCCTGCTGAAGAGCGGGCACTACCGGATCGTCGGGCACCGGGTCATCAACGGTCACCACGCCATCGGCCTCAAGGGCCCGTGGGCGCGCGGGTACATGGAGGTGTGGGTCGACGCGCACACCTACCAGCCGGTCCACGTGGTGATCGCCGACTTCGCCTACCAGCCAGGGCCGCTGCGGCACGACGACATCGTCATCAACGAGTCCTGGGTGGCGCGCTCCCCCGCGCTGGTCCAGCTCACCAACCACCCGCGGATCCCGGCCGGGTTCCGCCACGTCTCCGCCCCGCAGTAACGTCCCGGCCGACCGCCCGGCCGGACCCCGCCACGGGGCCCGGCCGGGCCACGGCGGCGTCAGGACCGGGTCTTGCCCGCTTTGATCATCTCCAGCGCCTGCTCGACCCGGCGGTCGCGCGTGTCCTCCCGCTTGGCCTCGGCCACCCAGCGCGCGTACTCCTTGCGGTGGGTGAAGGCCATGCCCTCGAACGCCGCCCGCGCCTGCGCGTCCCCGGCCAGCGCCGCGGCCAGGCCGGGGGGCACCTCGACCTCGCGCGGCGCCTGGTCCAGCTCCAGCACCACGTCGACCTCGTCGCCGGCCTCGACGCCCGCGCCCTGCCGCACCTCGCGGCTCAGCCCGACCAGGAACTCGCCGCCCATCCGGGCCACGCTTGTCCGCCAGGTGTAGCCGTTCACCGTCGCGACGACCGGGAAGCGCTTAGCCCCCTCGCCAACCTCGGCCACCTGCCCGTCGTCCAGCACCACGGCGGCGGCCGGACCCTTCGGCCGCAGCGGCGCCCGGAACTCGATTCTGCCCATGCCCACATCATGCCCGGCAGCATCACGCCCGGCCGCATCACGCCCGGCAGCGCCGTGCGGCCCGGTCATCTTCATTCTCCGCAACGGGCCTCGGCCGTCCGGCCTAACTCCGGCCGGCAGCCCTCATCGGGGCACGAGCCGCATCGTCGTGGAGCGGGCGCCCGATGTCTTCACCGAGTCGGTGATGTTCTGCGGGTAGCGGTGGACGTTCCTCGCCCCCTACCCCTTCTTTGCCTACCCCTACCCCCGGCGGCAGGCGGGCTAAAACCCGAAGGACGTGACGGCGCGCTCGGCGATGTGACGGCCGATCACGATGGACGCGGTGGCGGCGGGCGAAGGGGCGTTCAGCACGTGGATGACGCCATCGCCCTCCTCGATCAGGAAGTCGTCGACCAGGGCGCCGGACCGACTGAGGCACTGAGCGCGGATCCCGGACGGCCCGAAGGTAATGTCCGCCGAGCTGACCTGGGGAATGTAGCGGCGCATCTCGGCCAGGTAGGCCGGCTTGACCAGGTCGCGGTAGATCTCCAGGGCACCGGTGCGGGCATAGGCCCTGGCCAGCTTGCGCAGGCCGGGGAAGCGCAGGCTGTCCAGCAGGTCCCGGCCGTTGACCGCGGTCCGGCCGTATCCCTCCCTGGCCAGGGCGGGCACCGCGTTCGGGCCCGCGTGCAGGGTGCCGTCCACCCCGCGGGTGAAGTGCACGCCGAGAAACGGGAACGCCGGGTCGGGTACCGGGTACACCAGCCCCCGGACCAGATCGGACGCGGCCGGCCGGAAGGTGTAGTAGTCGCCCCGGAACGGGACGATCCGGTACTCGTCCCCGGCCTGGCCGGTCATGGCCGCGATCCGGTCGGCCTGCAGGCCCGCGCAGGCGACCACGACCCTGGCCCGCACCGGCCCGGCGGCGGTCTCCACGACCCAGCCGCCGGCGTCTCTGGCCAATCCGCGAACACCATGACCGCATAGCACCTGGCCACCGCCCTGGCTGACCACCTCGGCGTACGCGGCCGCGACCCGGCGGTAGTCGATCACGCCGCTCTCCGGGATGTGCAGCGCGCGGATGCCGCGCACCGCCGGCTCGATCTCGGCGATCTCGGCCGCGCCGATCTCCCGGACGGCCAGGCCGTTGGCCCGTCCGCGCTCGGCCAGGCTGGCCAGGCGGTCCAGTTCGCCGTCCCCGGTGGCGACCACGAGCTTGCCGGTCTGCCGGTACGGGATCTGGTGCTCTTGCGCGAACTCCATCATGGCCAGCCGGCCGGCGGTGCAGAACCGCGCCTTGAGGCTGCCGGGCTGGTAGTAGAGGCCGGCGTGGATGACGCCCGAGTTGTGGCCGCTCTGGTGGGTGCCGACCGCGGCCTCTTTCTCCAGCACGGCGACTGAAAGGCCGGGCCGCTCAGCGAGCAGGGCCATGGCGGTGGCCAGCCCGACCAGCCCGGCCCCGATGACAACGACGTCGGGCGTGGCGGCGTCCAGCCCCGCGGAACCAGTCACGGGTGCACCCTAGTGGATGGCCCGCATCGGTCGTTACCATGACGACCATGCCATTCACTTAGGGCTAGCACCCCGCATATCGCCCCGCATACCGCCACGCTTATCGCCCGGCTTATCGCCCGGCTGCGAAGACCCGTGGCCCTCCTTGGCCGCTCGGTTCCCGTTTCCTTCGGTCCGAGCTCAAGGAGAGCCTTGCCATGCCCACTTCCAGGCGCGCCCCCATCGTGGCGCTGCTGCCGCTGCTCCGGCGCCGGTTTCCCGGCCTGGACGATCCCGAGCGACTGATCAAGGAGGGCGCCATCCTGGTCGATGGCGTGCCCGCGGCCAGCTCGCGCACCCGGGTGCGCGCCGGCGCCGCCATCCGGATCCGCCAGCCCCGCCCGCTGCGGGGCACCATCAAGCTGGCCGGTGCCCTGGCCGGGTTCGGAGTCGACGCGGTCGGCGCGGTCGCGCTCGACCTGGGCGCGGCGGCCGGCGGCTTCACCCAGGCCCTGCTGGACGCCGGGGCGGCCCGCGTCTACGCCGTCGACGCCGGGGCGGGGCAACTCCGGGGCTGGCTGCGAGCCGACCCGCGGGTGGTCAGCCTGGAGCGGACCAACCTGGCCCGGCTCGGCCCGGACCTGATCGACGAGCGGGCCGACCTGGTCACCATGGACCTGTCGTACCTGTCGGTGGCCGACGCCATCGGCCAGGTCGACCGCCGTCTGCTGGCGCCGGGGGCGCGGCTGATCGCGCTGGTCAAGCCGACGTTCGAGCTGCACGCCGGCGCCCTGGCCAGCCGGCCGGACCAGGTGGCCGCGGCGGTGGACGCCGCGGCGCGGGCGCTGGACGCCCACGGCTGGCGGGTCCTGGGCCACGCCCCCTCGCCCATGCTCGGTGCCAGGGGTGCGGTGGAGGCGCTGCTGTACGCGCAAGACGGCCGGCCGGCCCCCTAGCCCGGGGGCCGGCCGTCTTGGCGTGCCGTGCTGGCGGTGAGCGTGCCGTGGTGGCGGTTAGGCGTTCTCGACGGCGGGGGCCTGGCCGGGCAGGCGCGAGGCGCGGACCCCGATGGCGGCGGTGCGCACGACCACCATGGTGACGGCCATGAAGATCAGCCCGTCGGTGATCGCCGCCTCGCTGACCTGGTTGGCGATGGCCCAGGCCACGATCGAGTTGGTGAACCAGTGCGCCGCTCCGTAGGAGAAGGCGGCACGGGCGCCAATGATCACGGTCCAGAAGATCGCGTACGGCCAGGCCGCGCTGCTGACCGGCCGCCCGGTCGCCGGGCTGCGGTAAACCCGCATCAGCGCGGCGGCGGCCAGCCCGCCGAGCAGCCCGGCGGCCACGCCCGCGATCTCCACCGCCAGACCGGACCCGTGGGACACCGGGCGCTGCACGAAGATCGGGATGATCACGGCCGCCGCGATCACGGGGCGCAGGAGCCGCATGGGCCCGATCTTCCGCGCCGGGCCCAGGTCGCTGGCCAGAACCGTGGCCAGCACCACGCCGTTGACAATCATGGCCTCAGTGAGCTGGGAAAGCATTTTGTGCTCCTCGTTAGCTGGTGTCTTGCTGACGACACCAACCCTCGTCGCCGGCGGCGTTTCCCGGATCGGAGCGCGGGCTGGTCCGCGGCATGAGCCGGCCGGCGCCGGGTGGTACCAGCCGGTACCACGCCGGCCCGCGAGAATCAGCCCGGCGTCAGCCCGCGGGCTGACGCGGCCGGGCCCGGGCCGCCCGTAACGTCACGAGCACGACCGCGTGGGGAGGGTGGATGTCCGGACTGGGCGCGACCTGGACAGGCGACACTGGAGACATGTTGCGCTGGGTCAACTGGCTGGCTCGCGGCCTGGGCTTCGCCTGGGTCGGGGTGGTGATGTTCGTCATCTCACCGCCGCACGGGGCATACGCGCTGCCCGTGCAGGTGGCCGGCTATTGCCTAGCCGGGCTGGGCATCCTGGGGTGGATCGCGGCCGAACTCCGTCAGCCGCCGGGCCGGCTCGGGGCGGGTCTCCCTTTGTTCCTCGCAATCATCGTCGTGGCCACGGGCTTCGCGTCCGCGGCGGGCAGCGGCGGCACCTTCCTGATCATCTTCGGGCTGGTGGCCACGCTGGCGGCGGGCAGCGACGCCGCCGTGGCCGCGAGCCTGGCGGTGACGGCCGCGGGCGTGCTGGCCACGGAGGTCAGCGCGCTGGCCTTCGGCGGCAACCTGACCAACATGGTGGCGCTGCCGGCGCTGCTGGTCTCGGGGCTGCTGATCGGGCGCAACCGCGGCACCTACCGGATCCAGGCCGAGCAGGCGGCGGCGCTGCTGGCCCAGCGCGAGCAGCTTCAGGCCGAGCACCGCCGGGCCGACCTGCTGGACGAGCGGACCCGCATCGCGCGGGAGATCCACGATGTGCTGGCCCACTCGCTGGGCGCGCTGGGCATCCAGATCCAGGCCGCCCGCTCGGTCCTGACCGACCGGGCCGACATCGACCGGGCGGCCGACCTGCTGGCCGCGGCCCAGCGGATGGCGGCCGAGGGGCTGGCCGAGACGCGGCGGGCGGTGCACGCGCTGCGGACCGACACGCTGCCCCTGAACGAGGAACTGGCCAGGGCCACCGACACCCACGGGCAGCGGTACGGGGTGGCGGTGAGCTTCGACACCGGCGGCGAGCCGCGCCCGCTGCCGCCGGACGCCACGCTGGCGCTGCTGCGCATCGCCCAGGAGGCGCTGGTCAACGCGGCCAAGCACGCCGCGGGACAGCACGTCGAGGTCCGCCTGGACTACGGCGACGCGGGGGTACTGCTCATGGTGAGCAACCCGCTGGCGCCGGGCAGCCAGCCGTCGCCACTGGTCAGCACGGTCAATGGCGGCTACGGGCTGACCGGCATGCGGGAGCGGCTGCGGATGCTGAACGGGACGCTGGAGGCTGGCCGCCGAGACGGCCAGTGGATCGTGACCGCGCGGCTGCCGCGGCCGGTGCCGCCTGAGAGCATGACCCCATGACCGCCCCCAGCCCGGCCGCGCCGCTGCGCATTGTCATCGCCGACGACCAGGCCAGCGTGCGCGAGGGCCTGGTGCTGCTGCTCAGCGCGCTGCCCGACATCGAGGTGGTGGCCGCGGCCGCGGACGGCGAGCAGGCGGTGGCGCTGGTGGCCGAGCACCGGCCCGACGCGATCCTGCTCGACCTGCACATGCCGGTGCTCGACGGCATCGGCACCACCCGGCGGCTGGCGGCCGAGCATCCGGGCGTGGCGGTGGTCGTGCTCACCACCTACGCCGACGACGGCTCGGTGCTGGACGCGCTGCGGGCCGGGGCGCGCAGCTACCTGACCAAGGACGCGGACCGGATCGACATCGCCCGCGCGCTGCACGCGGCCGCGGGCGGGCTGGCCGTGTTCGACCCGCGGGTGCAGGCCACGCTGCTGGCCGCGGCGACTGCCCCGGCCAGGGCCGAGCCGGAGCCGGCCACGGCGGCGCCGCCGCCGGACGGCCTGACTCAGCGCGAGGTCGAGATCCTGGCCCTGATCGCCCGCGGGATGACCAACCCGGAGATCGCGGCGGCCCTGTTCCTGAGCAACCACACGATCAAGACGCACATCAGCCGGATCTTCGCCAAGACCGGGTCACGGGACCGGGCCGCGGCCATCGGCTACGCGCACCGCCACGACATCGGCTGAGGCCGGCTACCAGGAGCCCCAGGCCAGGGCGGGGGCGGGCAGCTGTGGCGGGGTGAGGAAGGCGGGCGGCGCGGACAGGTCCAGCGCGCCGAGCGGCGAGCTGGCGGCCGCGTCGCGGCGGGTCAGCGCGGGCAGGTTCCACTTCTCCTCGACCAGCTTGAGCACCGAGGTGTGGTCGAACACCTCGGACACCACGCAATCGGGCCGGGCGAAGGGCGAGACGATCACCGCGGGCACCCGGACGCCGTAGGTGTCGTAGCGCAGCCCGCACCCGTTGACCAGCTCCTCGGCGTGCCGGACGTAGCCGGGGAACAGCGGCTTGAGCATGGTGCGCAGCAGCGAGCGGTGGGCGACCAGGCTGCGCCCCGGCACGTCGTCGGGCTCCACCGCGGGCGGCGGCGCGACGTGGTCGAAGTAGCCGCCGTGCTCGTCGTAGGTCCAGATCAGCAGGGTGTCGCGCCAGGCCTTACCGTGCATGACCCGGTTGATGATCTCGGATGCGAAGCTCTCGCCCCGCCGGACATCCTGCGGGTTCTCCTCGGAGTAGTCGTCGAAGTCGGGGTCCACGATGGAAAACGCGGGCAGCGTGCCGGCGTCGGCGTCGTCCAGGAACTGGCCGGTGCTGCGCACGTGGGCCATGTACCGGGCCAGGCCCAGCGGGTACAGGCTGGCGGTGAACTGGATCTCGCGCTTGACGCCGTCCTTGACCTGCTGGAAGGGCGGCCCCACGGCCCGGCCGTGATGCCGGGCCCGCTTGTGCCGGAACTGGACGTACTGCCGGAACCGGGACTGGTCCTCCGGCGCGGGCCGGTAGTTGGCCCAGGAGATCCGGTTCCTGGTCAGCAGGTCCAGGATCGTGCCCGCGGGCGGGCGGTCCAGGATGTTGACGGGCAGGTCGTCGATCAGCCCGTGCGCGGTCCCGGCCAATAGGAAGCGGCGGTTCGGGAAGGTCGGCCCGAGGCAGGAGCTGAACCAGCGGTCGGCCAGCGGGAACGTGCGGGCCAGGCCGTGGTAGAAGGGCAGGTCCTGCTCGGTCCAGTAGCCCATCGGCGCGGTCACGTCGCCGCAACGCGCCGCGCTCTGGGTGGCGGTCACGAACCCGGTCATCTTGCCGTCCGCCCACTGGGCGTGGGTGGCGCTCCAGCTCTGGCAGGGCACGCCCGGCTGCTGCTGGGTCGAGGCCAGGCGGTGGGCCCGGACCGGCCGGCCTTGGTCGTCGGGGTTCTCGGCGTCGGGCTGCCCGTCGGCCCCGGCGGGCAGGCCCTCGCCGCGGCCCAGGGTGCCCAGGTAGTTGTCGAACGAGTGGTTCTCCATCATCAGCACGACGATGTGCTTGATCTGCGGCAGCAGGTCGGTGCCCGGTGGCTGGTTCTCGTCCGGCCGCTGGCCGGGCCGGCGGCGCTCCATGCGCGGGCCGCGGTACCTCAGCTGCCGCCGCTCGACGCTCTCCCACACCCGCGTGCCGTGCATGAACCTAACCTTCCCTCCGGACGCCGCCGCGATCTTGCTGGCGGCCTGACCGTGCTTGCCGGGCCCAGGTGCCCGGGCCCAATCCGGCCAAACACGCCAACACCGATCTACAGGCGCTCGGCCAGGAGGTAGGCGCCGAGCAGGATCAGGGCCACGCCCGCGACCTGCTCGGCGCGCTCGCGCCAGCGGTCGCTGACGCGGGCCCCGATGGCCAGGCCGAGCTGGGCGGCCACGAAGGCCTGCACCGCGATAGCCACGATCACCGCGGTCACCGGCAGCCGGGCCAGGCCGATGCTGAAGCCGATGGCCAGCTCGTCCAGGCTGATGCTGATCCCCAGCGCGACGAGCGCCAGCCCGCGGCTGGCCAGGATGCGGCCCGCCCGCTCCTCGTCGTCCGGGCCGCGGTCGAGCAGCATCCAGGCCCCGATGACGATCACCGCGGCGGCGGCCAGGTAGCCGGCCGCGTCCCCGACCCCGCGGGCCAGCCCGCGGCCCAGGCCCAGGCCGATCAGTGGCATCCCGCCCTCGAAGGCCACGAACACCAGCGAGATGCGCAGCCGCTGGGCCGCCGTGGTCGCCTGGATGGCGCCGATCGCCGCGGCGACCGCGAAGGAGTCCAGGCCCAGCGGCAGCACGAAGGCCAGCAGCTTGAGCACAGGCTCAGGCTCTCACGACCGGGCGGCCCGTCGGCCAGGCGGTAACTTAGCGTCATGGACGAGGCCGTGCGCCGCTACATCGACGGCATTGACCAGCAGAACCGGGCCCTGTTCGACCGGGTGCACCAGCTGATCATGGACGCCCAGCCCGAGGCCACCGTGACCATCTCCTACCAGATCCCGACCTACCGGGTCGGGAAGCGCAAGCTGTACCTGGCCGCCTGGAAGCACGGGGTGTCCCTGTACGGCTGGGGGACTGACCGGGACGGCGGCTTCTGCGAGCGCCACCCGGACCTGCTGTCCGGCCGCGCCACGCTGCGGCTGCGGCACGACGCCGCCGGCGCCATCCCGGACGCCGAACTGCGCGACCTGGCCCGCGCCGCGCTCGCCCCCTGACCGCGCCGCGCTCGCCCCCTGACCGCTCGCGTTCGGCCCCTTAAACTGACTGGGAGGCTCGAGGCGAGGCAGCCG
>Ga0134126_10008636_pt1 | contig 12817 bp, 11 predicted proteins | sample KB31752_FD_96881 | JGI IMG/M metagenome (GOLD analysis project Ga0134126, IMG submission 96881) | Terrestrial soil microbial communities with excess Nitrogen fertilizer from Kellogg Biological Station, Michigan, USA - KB3-175-2 | ecosystem: Environmental > Terrestrial > Soil > Unclassified ...
CCGCCTGCCAGGCGGCCTCGGCCGCGTCACGGGCCGCCGCCTCCTCCTCGGCATGGAGGAGCGGCTGGCCATCCGCGGTGAAGAGACGTAGCCGAGGTCCGCGCAAGGGGCGCTGGGGGGCCTCGGCCACGATCCGTAACCGCACGGTGGTCAGCCAGAGGCCGCCCTCCGGGGCCGGGGGGATTTCGCTATACTGGCCCTGAGCGACCAGCCGATACCCACGCAGAGCCATCTTTTTCCGCGGGCGGGGATCGAAGGTGACATACTCCTCCACTCCCATCTCGGCATAGGCCTGGAGCTTGAGCCCCATGTCCTTCCGCGCCGTCCGCTGGGAGAGAACCTCGATCACCAGGGTAGGCGGCTTCCCCACTTTCCGCACATCATAGGGCTCCTGGTCATCGATCTCCACTCCAGGGATCACGAACACGTCCGGAAAGAAGACTCCGGTGCTGTTGTCCTCCCGTGGGTACAGGAGATCGGTGTCCGCGCGAACCAGCCACACCACTCCCAGGCGCTCGGCACGGGTGATCAAGGTCTGGGCAAGGTCCATGCCGACCGTGTAGTGGGCCTGCGTGCCGCCCAAGATCTGGGTCTCTCTTTCGTTGGGGACATAGGTGGCGACGCGCCACGGTCGAGGGATGTGGGTCCGTATCTCGATCGCCATGGTTGCTCCCAAGGACAAGGCCGCGCGCGGGTGACACCAAGGAACCGCGGGAATCGACTGGCAGCCGGCGCGAGTAGGGAAGCGGCGGCCCGTCCTACCCCACTCATTGCCGGAGTGGCATCAAAGCCAGTATAGCACCGGAATTGGAACCCCACCGCGTCATGGATGTAGATCACGGGGAGAAAGTCAGCACGATTCTCGGGTAAAACGATCTTCTTCCAGTGGACGGATTTAGGTATCGGCCGGCACGGCTGATACCGAGCGGCGGATCGAGCCGAGCACGGCGGCACTGGCGGCATGCCACAACGGCGGCAACGACGGCGAAAGCGGAGGAACTCTCCGCAGGCCGGCAAGGGCCAGGAGAATCAGGGCTTTCGCTACCGGATCGCTTAGACGCACCAGCACTGCCGCGGCCGCGGCCGCCGGAAGGGGCACGCCGGCTATGGCGACAAGAAGGCCCAGAATGGCGCCGTCGCGTGCTCCCAAACCGTTGGGCAGGAAGAAGGTCACGCTCCCAATCACGGCTGCCACGGATTGCACGCCGATCGCTTCGGGCAGGGACAGCGCCGCGCTCGGCGCGGCGGCCCGCGCGAGCACCCAGAGGGGTATGGTACCCACCACCCACGCGATCGCGGCAAAGGGAATCAGGGTGAGCAGCCGGCGTAACGAGAGGCGCAAAGGCGGGCCGCCTGGATCGATGACCACTCGAGTGATGCGCCAACGTGTGCTAAGACGCGGGCTCAACGTGATGAGCGTGAGTACGGCCAGCCCCCCTGCCCCACAGACGACGGTCGCGATCATGACGACGAGCGGGCCATGTGCCCCCAAAGCGGGCAGCGCATGGACAGCAGCCGGCGCGGCCAGCAGCACCATGCCGCAGGGCGCCCAGACGACGGAACCAAGGAATCCGACCAAGCTGGCCAACGCCAAAAGGAGGACAGCCCGGCCGGCGCATACCCCGCGCCGGCGAAGGAGCAAGATACATTCGCCCGCCGCTCCGGCACCCGAGCCGATGTAGGCGGCAAGTCCGGTCCCCGCGTAGAGGGTAATGCCCACCGTTACTCCGGCGCGGTGGCCCAGACACCCAAGCACATGCGTCCAGATCACGCCGCTGATCAGCATCGAGAGGGTGGTCAAGGCAAGCGCTGGCGCCAAGGCCGCCGGCCCGACACGCAGTGCCGCCCGCAGCGCGAGGCTCCAGCCAATGGAGTGTAGGGCCATCGCCAGGACTCCAGCCAGGACAAGGGCCAAACCAATACGAACGAGCACAGGCCGCGAGCGCACCAGGCATCTTCCTTCCAGTGGCTTCACAGCCGGCTATTCGCTATCCAGGAGGGCATTCTCACATTAACCGCGGCTAACACAGGCGCGCGGTGGATTCCCCATTCGACCGCTATTTTTGCCCGATTTTGGTGTACGCCAGGTCCAGGTCAGGGGCCCAAAAGGACGGACTTCCCACCAGATGGGTACTCCTAGACGTCATGTAACGGTACCTTTTCCGCGAAATCAGTGCTGAGCGGGCGTCGTTGAGTGGTGGGCAGCAGCATATCGCCCTTACTTCCACGATGCCCCTACCGGCCCAATCCTACCAGGCAGTGTGCCTTGTCACAATGACCCGGTCGGGAAGCGGGGGCCTCGTGCCGGCCTGGTCAAAAGCTATGCCGGCGGCACACATGGCATCACCTATCCCGACATGATGTGGGAGCCCAAGGAGTCGTTCGGAGCAGTGGCCGATTTCTATCGGCGGGCTGGCACGACACCCACGTGGGCTGGAGGCGATGACGCTGGAGGAGATCGAGCAGGACGTGCTGGAGGCCGAACGCCGGCTGCGCGCCGGCATATCCGAACAAACCGTGCGCTCGTTGCGCGGGTGCGCCGCCCAGGGGGCACCCGTTCAAGCGCCCACGCCCGCGACCGTAGCAACGACCAGGCGCTGCGCGCCGCCGAAGCGCACGTCCGTGCGGCCGGCGAAGTAGGTCCGGATCGCCTCCGCCGGCCCGAAGTGGGCCACCTCCCCGAAGCCCTCCCCACGCAGCAGGCCCTCGATATCGACCGGCTCGAACAGGCTGATCATCGGCTCGCCCAACTCGGCGGCGATGCCGCCCACGACCGCGTCCAGCGCCTGCCCCAGCCCTTCGAGCGCCGCCCGGGGCAGGTTGTAGGTCAGCACCAGCCGGGTGCCCGCCGGGCAGGCCGCCACCGTCGCCACCGTCGCGCGGATCGCCTCCAGGCTCAGGTACATCGTCACCCCGATCCACGAGAAGACCGCCGGGGCGCCGAAATCGAAGCCGGCGACCTCCAGGCCCTCGCGCAGCGTCTGCCGCTCGAAATCCACCGGCGCGAAGACCAGGTTCGCCGGGCAGCCGACCCCCTCCTCCGCCAGCCGCCGCCGCTTCCATGCCTGGGTGGACGGGCGGTCAACCTCGAAGACGCGCAGGCGGTCGAGCAGGCCCCGGCGACGGTAGGCGAACGAATCGAGCCCGGCGCCCAGGATCGCGTACTGGCGGACCCCGGTGCCAACCGCCCGCTCGACCACATCTTCCGGTACGCGGGCGCGGACACAGAGCCAGCGACAGAAGCTGAGCAAGCTCGGGCCAGGCAGCTCCGCCCGCAGCCGGTCCATCAGCGCGCGCCCCTCGTCCCCGGCCAGCTGGAGCGCCAGGTCGTCGTCGAGAACCCAGGGGGGCGGCTCCTCCCGGTGCAGCGCCCGGGCGGCGGCCGTCAGCGCCGCGGTACGACTAGGCCTGCCAGGCGACACGGCCATCGTAGCCTCCTCCGCTCTGGGGGCAGGGGCCTCAGCGCGTGGACCTCGCGCGGAACCCGCCCCTGGCGGCCACCGTGCCGTGCCGGGTGGACGCGAACGCCTCTGGCCCACGGGCCTGCCCTCGCCTTCAGCTGGCCTGGGAGCGGCATCCGGCACGGCACGGTGGCCCCTCCCGGTCACGCGCCCATCATACCATGCGCCGAGGCACCACTGGAAGGGAGGGACCGGGGCCCCGAACAGGCGGGTTCGCGAGGCGTGACGATAGTGGCAACTGGGGCTATCAGGTTCCGGCGCTTGTCCACTCCGGCTATCGCGTCGTGCTCATCGATAGCCGTGGCCACGGGCCCGGCACGCGCGACGCGCGGCCGTTTTCCTATGAACTGATGGCGTCCGACGTTCTCGCCGTGATGAATGTACTCTACCTGGACAAAAAGGTTCTCGCTTGAAGCCTCAGCTCTCCAGCCCCAGCAAGCCCGCCACCGCGCCGGCATGCTCGTTCTCCGCCGCGCGGAGCGCCGCCAGATAGCGGCCCGTGGTGGCCAGACTAGCGTGGCCCAGTCGGGCCTGAATGTCGCTCACCTTGGCCCCCGCGTCCTCCATCGCCCGCGCGTAGGTGTGCCGGGTGGCATGCACGGTGGAGACCCCCAGCCGGTGGGCGCAGATCGCCGAGAGCGCCTTATGGCGAAGCGGCGCCCCACGCGACCGGTTCGGGGACAGGCTGATCCAGAGCGGCGTCTCTCCCGGCAACGCGGCCAGGTCGCGCCCATGGATCAGCCGCAGCCAGGTCAATACCGCCCCGGCCACCGGCGCCGGCAGAAGATCCCGCATGGTGGTATTCCCCTTGCAGCGCGCGAAGGTGACCAGCAAGGCGCCCGCCGGCCGGGGCGCCAGATCACCGACCCGCAGGCCGCCCACCTCGGCCGCCCTCCGCCCAGTCTGCAGCAGCACGGCCAACAGCGCGTAATCGCGGGCCCCACTTGGGGTAGCGCGGTCGATGGCGGCCAGTCGCGCCCGTACGGCGGCGTAGTCGAGGGCGCGGGCCTCCGCGTAGGCATGTACGCGGCGGCGCTCGCAGAGGGCGACTGGATTGGCTGGCAACACCCCGCGGCGGATCGCGAAGGTGTAGAACGAACTGAGGATGGCCAGCCGCTGGTTAAAGGTGCTGGGGGAGACCATGCCGTCCCGCGCCGGGCGACCGGGGCCACCCGTGACAGTGGCCCCGGCGAAGGCTTGGGCGAGGGTGGCGAGTTCCGGCACGGGACCGTCAAGGTCGAGATCATGGCGGCGGAGCAGGGCACGGAAGGCGCGCAGCGTCTCGCGGTAGGCCACCAGCGTCTTGGGGCTGCCGGAGCGACCGGCCTTGGCATCGAGCCAGGCGGCCAGCACCAGATCGAGGGTCGGCGTGGGGGAGACGCGCGGCGGCGGGGGAGACGAGAGCAGCGCCACCGCCGCCTGCTCCGCCATCCCTGCCTCCTCCGAGCGACCGGCCGCGTCCGCGCCCCCAGGCGGCGCCGGCCCGCGGCCCGTGTCGCTCACCCGTCCACTCTACACCATGCCGGCCCCCGTCCGCAGCCGTACTGTCCACCGGTGTCAGGCGTTCACGGCGCCGCGCGTCTCCGGGGGAAGAAGCACCCAGACACGGATGGTACGAAAGCACTCGCGGCCGGCACGGCGATTTGATGGACGTCTATGCTCCGGCGCGGTGTGGTTCCACTTCGTAGCTGGAGAGCAGTTCGCTCAGAGGCCCCGGCGGTGGGGTCGAAAGATCGACGCCGGTCACGGCGGCAAGCCGCTGTTTGAACCAGAGATCGAATGCATCCTGGGACTGAGCGAACTGCCCAAGTGACCGCGCGAAGTCGGGACTCTCCATGAAAGCGAGCAAGAGATCACCCCCTGGGGTCTCCTGCAGGAACCAGTGCTCCTTCACGATCCCGATGCGTTGTTCGGAGGCGGCATACTCCGCCTTGCGCGGCCCATCCAACTCGCGCTGAAACTCCCGGGCCTCCGGCGTCTGGTTGGGCAGTATCGGTAAGGCGAAACAGATGTGATCCATTCCCTATCTCCTTTGGCCGCGGCTTCCCGGTTCGGTTCTCCGGGGTGAGGAAACGGCGCCCTGCTCACCGCACCCTGGCTAACCTATCGCGCCCAGTATACATCAGACCCTCCCGCCGCGCCAGACCACCAAGACGGCGGGGCGCACCTGGAAAATGCGGCGGGGTGCTCTCTCTGGGAGCGCGAGCGTCTTGCTCGCCCTCGTACGAGCCACCGCCTGGGAGCGCGAGCCTCTTGCTCGCCCTCATAGAGCTTCCGCTATGCGGTCACGCCGTTGTGCGTGGCTTCCCTGGTGTGCAGGTACGTCGTCGCTGGCGCTGGTGCGCCAGTGCGAGCAAGAGGCTCGCGCTCCCAGGGGGGTTCCGCGCTCCCAGGCGGTTCCGGTTGCGGTATCCTGACGGCTGGACCGACCCAGCGAACCTGTACGCCCAGCCGGCGGCTGAATCCTGGCCGTTGGGCGGAGGCACGCGGAAGGGGACAGCCGTGATCCTCCCGAAAGACCGCGACCCGCGCTTCATCACCCTCCGCCGCGGGGGGACGCTCACCGACGCCGACCATCAGCTGCTCGCCCTGTGGGCCGCCACGTGCGCGGAACACGTCCTGCCCCGGTTCGAGGCGGCGCGCCCTGCTGACCCGCGGCCACGCCAGGCGATCGCGCTTGCCCGGGCATGGGCGCGCGGCGAGGTCACGATGACCCAGGCTCGCACGGCGGCCGGCCATGCGATGGCGGCGGCCAGGGATCTGAGCGGCGCGGCCCGCCATGCCGCGTATGCCGCCGGTCAAGCCGCGGCGGTGGCGCACGTCGCCGCGCACGAGCTCGGCGCGGCGGCCTACGCGATCAAGGCGGCGCGTGCAGCCGCTCCCGCGGGCGAGGGTGAGCGCTCCGGGCGGATTGAGTGCCGCTGGCAACGCGACCAGCTCCCTGAGGCGATCCGCGAACTGGTCCTGGATGATCAGCGACTGCGAAACGACATCTGCTGGTCGGTGTTCGACTGCTGATAGGCCGGAGGGCAGGTCGGCACTGCCCAACAAGCGCGTCGAGCGGACGCCGTGCGCTCGGCTCTTCCCGAAGCGAATGAGCGCCGCGCCCATATGATCAGCGACCCGGTGCGAGTGGCAGTGGGCCAATTCGGCGATTCCCGCCTCGATGGCCGGCTTCGGCCGCGCGGCGTACCCGAGCACCACGCCGGGGCAGTTGACAGCAGCTTGCGCCGAGAATTTAATGAGGGCACGGATTAGCGCGTTAGCGGACCGACAACTCTACGCGTACACAGTCACGCTATGTACGTTGACGGTACGCATGGTGGCTGTACGTGTTCACTGTACGCATGTTCGTAGCGGGAGGGAGAGGGACATGCGCGAGATCAGCCGGCTGCCGTTCGGGTTGCGTGTACTGTCGTCCGTGTTCGTGATGCTGGCGGCGGCGCTTCCTTTTTCGATCGCGCCACTGGAACCGGGGGCGACGCTGGCGGCCGGCGCGTGCCCCGGTGATATCAGCAACGTGAGCGCGAGCAGTCTCTCAAGCGAGAGCATTCCAGCGGAATATACGGGCGATTGGAACGTTGCGTACGCACTCGGAGACATCACCTCCAGCCAACGAACCAAGGCTGGCGGCGGGATCGTCGACGAGGATATCGGCCACGAAGCGCTCAACTTTACGTTCAATGTAGACAAGCACGGCTACGCGAGTGGTAAGGGCAAGGCGATTTATCACTTCGAAGTTAAGGCGTATTCCGTCGCCTTCCCCGATCAGGTCTCCGCGCATGCCTATCTGGTAGGCAATCGGCAGCGGCGGGTCTTCACTCTTCAGGGAAGAGCATGCGGGGATGGAAAGATCCGCGTCGAATCGACGAAGGTACCGGACCTGCTGCTCTTCAATGGGACGGCTCAGACGAGCATCGGTGCCTGGAACATCTTTCCGCCGCAAGACGAGACAATCGCCGAGGTGGATAAGCACCTCACTATCACCTCGACTGCCTACGTGAAGCCGATCAAGATGCATATGAAGTGGAAGGCAACCAAGTGCATCACCTTCGCCCTTGGCGAACACCGTGATGCCGCGGGGAACAAGGATACCGCCGAGACCACCGCCATCGGACCGTTTGCCACCATGCCGATCACCGACACCAGCATCATTACCTATACCAATACCAACGTCCAATTCGACCCGGAAGCGAATACGCACCGCATGAAGGCAAGCCTGACCGGCCCGCTGGCCACGCTGGCAACCTTGGTGACCAAGGAATGGCCCGAGGCGAAACCGCCGATCAAGGTGTACGTGTACCGCGCCTGGGGCGCGCCCGGCAGCCATGGAGTGAACTCGTTTCACTATTCGGGACAAGCGCTGGATTTGAACCTCTCGGACTTCGATCATGCCAAATACGGCTGCCTGGCAGGATTGGCCTATGAAGCGGGCTTTGGTTGGAGTTATTACGAGAACGCGAACCACGTCCACGTCTCAAGCAAGTGAGCGTGGACCGTCCTACACCCATGGCGGGCGCGCCGGACGAGCCGTTTTCACCCTAATCTAGGGTCCGCGCGGCGCTCATCGCGGCGATACCCTGCGTGGAGAGTGAGCGGCAGGTCCAGGTAGTCCGCTACCTCAGTCTGAACTCCGCGCCACCAACCGTCGCTGGATCCGGCCGGAAGCCCCAACGCTACTGGCCCAGCTGCCGCCGGAGCCGTTCCAGCTCGGCCTGGGCCCGTGCCAGCTCCTCCTCGACCTCGCCCTCACGGTGGAGGGGCCGGCCATCACGGGTATGCACGGCGGCCCAGATCCCTTGCAGACTGAAGGCCACGGGGATCTGGGCGCTTTGCCAGCGCCCTTGCGGATCCGGTTCCCAGGGGCGATAGGCGCCCGCTTCCAGCCGCCAGGCCCGGATCCCTTCGCTCAGGAAGTCGCCGGTTGGATCGAGGGCCAGGTATTCGGGCACGCCCGCTCGGGCGTAACTGTAGCCCTTGCCGCGCACCAGATCCAGATCCGCCTCGAAGGTCGATTCGCTCAAGACCTCGATCACGAGCAGCGGCGGTCCATCCTTGGCCAGGCTGAAGGAACTCCGGCGGGGATCGCTGGGGCGAGGGAACACAAACACATCGGGCAGGGTGCGATAGCGTGAGCCGTCGGGGCGCCGGCACCCAAGATAGATCAGCTGGGTTTCCGCCGACCAGGGAAGCGGCTGACCAGGCTCCCGATACAGGCGAGCCGCCCCGTTGATCCCTAGGCGGACGTTGGTGACGGTCGTCTGATGCAGACTGATGCCCACGATGCTCTCCTCGGTATCATGCGGCGGCCACGCCTCCTCGAAGGAAACGGCCGGCGGTTGGGGATGCGCTTGAGTGACCATGCGTGTGCCTCCTGCCTCTACTATAGCGGGTGGACCCGCCTCTGTCGCGGGGCGTGTGGGTTCAGGAGGGGAGGGGTGCTTGCCACTCTACACCATGGCGGCGCCCGCCCGCGGCCATGGTATGAGCCGAAGGGTGTCGCGTAGGGGCGCACCGGAAAATTGTGATCTACGATGTAGCCCGAAGTTGTGCCGCCTACCCCCGCCTGGGAGCGCGAAACCACCTGGGAGCGCGAGCATCTTGCTCGCACTGGCGCGCCAGCGCCAGGGACGACGTAGCTGCTCCCTAGGGTAGCCATGTCCCCCGACCGAACCGCCTGTCGTATGTATCCACGGGGGCGAGCAAGATGCTCGCGCTCCCAGAGAGAGCACCTCGCCACATTTTCCAGGTGCGCCGTCGCGTAGCAGGTGAACAGACAACCGGGTTAAGCTGTCAGGCAGGGCGGCAGGCTAGGATGCACGTCGGCGACCACTCCCCGCGAAAGTGCGGCCAGAGACCTACTTTGGCCACTCCCTGAAGGAGACCGTGATGATTCTCGCGAGGCTCTTGCCATTTCTCCTCAACCGCGCGGACGAGGCGCGCGGCTTGCTCCGCGCCCTCTGAGCGAGCGCCACGGTGGATCAGGCGACTATAGCGCGAAGCACTGGGCCAATTCGGCGATTCCGGCTTCGATGACTGGCCGCGGCAGCGCGGCGTACCCGAGCACCAGCGCCGGGGCGGCCGCGGCGGCGAGCGCGTGATACTCGCGTAGCCCATGGATGACGATCCCGCGCATGGCGGCCTCCTCTATCAGGGTCCGCTCGTCCTGGGCCGCCGGGAGTTCGACGATGGCGTGGAGGCCAGCGGCGATTCCACCGACCCGCGCGGCGGGGATGTGCCGGGCCAGCGCCCCCACCAGGGCGTCGCGGCGGGCCCGGTAACGCAGGCGGACGCGCCGTAGGTGCCGGTCGAGCGCGCCACTCTCCAGAAAATGGGCGAAAGCCAGACCCTCGACCGCCGGCGATCCCAGGTCACTCCGATACTTCAGCGCGGCGACCGCGTCCGCCAACGCGGCCGGCAGCACCAGCCAGCCAACCCGGAGGGCGGGCGCCAGCATCTTGCTTGCCGATCCGGCATGGATTACCTGCTCGGGCGCCAGGCCCTGCAGGGTGCCGACTGGTGCCCGGTCGTACCGATACTCGGCATCATAATCATCCTCGATCACGAATGCGTTCCGTTCGCGAGCCCAGGCCAGCAACGCCGCTCGCCGCGCCGGCGCCAACACCACGCCGAGCGGGAATTGGTGGGCCGGCGTCACCAGCACCGCCCGCGCGTCGCGGCGGGCTAGATCGTCGACCCGGATCCCGTCGCCGTCGACCGGCACCGGGATGGGGCGGATCCCTATGTGCTCAAGGAGCATGCGCTGTTCCGGATGGCTGGGATCCTCCACCGCCATGCCGGTGATCCCCATGGCCCGTAGCGCCTGGCCAACCAGTACCAAGCCCTGGGTGAAGCCGGTACAGATCACGATGTGCTCGGGGCGGGCAACCACCCCCCGCACCCGCCCGAGATAGGCGGCGAGGGCCACGCGCAGGGCTGCCGGCCCCCGCGGATCGCCGTAGCCGAGCGCCGCATCGGGCGCCTCGCGCAGCGCCGCCCGCACCGAGGCAATCCAGGCGCCGCGGGGAAACAGACTGAGGTCCGGCACGCCAGGGCGGAAGCTATACCGTGGGCGCGCGATCTCGCCTCCCGCGAGTTCGGTGTCGGGCGCGGGCTCCGCGTGTGGGGCCACGCGGGTGGCGGAGCCGGGGCGCGTCTCCAGATACCCTTCGGCCACCAGCTGGGCATACGCCTCCACCGCTACCCCGCGCGAGATCCCAAGATCGCTCGCCAGGAGGCGCGTGGAGGGGAGCGCCGTTCCGGAGGCCGGCGTCCCGGCGCGGACGGCAGCGCGAAGCCGATCCTCCAACTGGGTCCGGAGCGGCGATCCAGATGCCCGCTCAAGGGGCAACAAGATCTCCGGCGTCAAAGTGGTCCTCTTTTTCTCCATCGGACTGGAGCTTACCACTGGTCCAGTGTGAGTGTACAGTGTGTCCAGATCCGAGCCTCCGGCTGCGGCCGGATGGGAGGGACGAACCGGCTGAGGCCGGGTGTATGGGGCGGGCCGCCACGGCCGGTTGGAGCGACGAGCTATGTAGGGGCGCGGGTCTCCAGACCCGCTTGGTGGGGTGCATGTTGTAGGAGCGCGGGTCGCCAGGCCCGCTTGGTGGAGTGACGGATCGTCATCAGGGTAGATCATCCATGGTCGGTGGATGGCCGCGCGAAAGCGGGCCTGGCGACCCGCGCCCCTACGCCGTACCTTTACACCCGGCCGCAGCCGGAGGCCCTAAGCCGCAGCCGGAGGCCCCCAGCCTCAGCCTCAGCCGGAGACCCCAGCGATAAGGAGATCTCATGAAACGCGGCGATCTGATCGGTTCGCTCTACGCGAGCATCGCCATGCTTCTCATGGGAAGTTCGGTGGCCGTGTCGAGCGTGATCCGGCACTACCCCGCCCTCGGCGGCCAGGCGGCGCGCTATGCCCTCAGCGCCGCGGCCCTGGGCCTGCTGCTCCGTGCTCGAGGGAAGCTGCCGCGCCCGACCCTTCGCGACCTGGCGCTGTTGCTCGCGTTGGCCCTCACCGGGCTGGTTGGCTTCAACCTTTTCCTCCTCGCCGCCTTGAATCATGCCGACCCGGCGGCGGTCGGGGTGATCGTCGGCTGCGTCCCCATCGCGCTGGCCCTGGCCGGCCCGCTGGCGGAGCGCCGCCGACCCCGCCCCCGTATATTGTGGGCGGCGGCGATCGTCAGCCTGGGCGCGGCGGTCGTGCAGGGCGCGGGGACGGTTAGCGTGCCAGGGGTGCTGCTCGCGTTCGGCGTCCTGGCGTGCGAGGCGGCGTTCTCGCTGTTGGCGGTCCCGCTCCTCCCTCGGCTCGGCCCGATCGCCGTCTCAACCTACGTGGCGGCGCTGGCCGCCGTCATCCTCTTCCTGGCCGCCGCCCTGGTGGATCGCGGAGGCGCGCTCCCGGCGCCCACCCTCGCTCAGGCCGCCGTGATCGGCTACCTTGGGATCGCGGCCACCACCTGCGCCTTCGTCGCCTGGTATGCCGGCATCGGCATGCTCCGCACCGCGCGCGCCGGCCTGTTCGCCGGGCTGGCCCCGATCAGCACCCTCGTATGCTCGGTTATCTTAGGCGCGGACAGCCTCTCGCCGCTCCGCGTCTTGGGGGTGCTGGTGGTCGGGGCGGGGGTAGCCGCCGGCATGGCCCGCGCGGCGGATCGCCCGAGCACCGAGTAAGGAGATTGCTGTGTTCTTCCGTCATCATGAGGAGATCTGGAGTACATTTCCCCGTCTCGCGGTGGGGCTGATCTACGTGCGGGACATTGAAGGTTCGTATGAGGTCTCCCGCGAGGTATCGCGGTTGCTGGAAGCCGCCAGGGCCAAGCATGGCGATACCTTGGAATCCGAGCTCCCGGAGATCCAGGCGTGGCGCCGCGCCTTCGCGACCCTGGGGCTCAAACCCACCCAATACCGCTGTGCCGCCGAGTCCTTGTTACGGCGATTCCGGAAAGAGGGCCGTCTCCCGGCGGTCCATCCCCTGGTCGATCTCTGCAACGCGGTATCAGTCCTCTACGCCGTCCCCATCGCGGTCTTCGATCTTGAGAAAGTAGCCGGGCACCTTGAGGTGCGGCGGGCCAGGGGGAACGAGATCTACACGCCTTTCTCCGGTCCCGACGAAGCCCCAGAGGTGGGCGAGGTGGTGTTTGCCGATGCCGCCAATCGGGCGCACGCGCGGCGGTGGTCGAATCGGCAAAGCGGCTTCTCCGCCGTAGGCCCCGCCACGGCGTCCGCGTTGATCGTCGCCGAGGCCCTGCATGAGACGGCCGCGGCGGATATTCAGGCTCTGCTCGGCACCCTCGGCCCCCTGGCCGCCGGGATGACCAGGTCCGGCATACGAGACCGCGTGATCGGGAGCGCGG
>Ga0134126_10008637_pt1 | contig 12816 bp, 10 predicted proteins | sample KB31752_FD_96881 | JGI IMG/M metagenome (GOLD analysis project Ga0134126, IMG submission 96881) | Terrestrial soil microbial communities with excess Nitrogen fertilizer from Kellogg Biological Station, Michigan, USA - KB3-175-2 | ecosystem: Environmental > Terrestrial > Soil > Unclassified ...
ACAATGGTGCCGATCACGGCGCCAATCAGTGTTCCGGAGCCCCCGAACAGCACATAAAGCACAACCTGCGTCGACATCACCACGCCCAGCATGTTCGGCCAAACGAAGCCCTCGTGGAAGGCGTAAAGGCTGCCAGCGAGACCTGCGATCGCACCACTGAGCGCGAAGATGATCGCCTTCAGGTGCGGCACCTTGTAGCCGAAGAAGGCGATGCGCTGCTCGTTCTCCCGCAAACCGGCGAGCGCTAGCCCAAACTGAGAGCGTACCAGGAAGCGGCACAACAGGTAGACCACGATCAGAATGCCGAGCGCGAGATAGTAGAATATCGGTCCTTCGCTCAGTTGGTATGAGCCGATCGTCATCGACTGGATCGAGGGGATACCGTTTTGGCCGCCGAGATAGTACCACCCCCGCGCCAGCCTGTCCGCCGCATAGGCGCCTGTCATGGTGCCGAGCGCGACGAAGATTACGCTGGAGGGCGAGCGTCCGAGCAACAGGAAGCCGCCGAGCACGACCGCAGCGGCGAAGCCGATCAGCATGCCTGCCGGGATCACCGCCAACATCGATGTGATGTCGAGATCGCGCGAGAGCAGCGCGACGCCGTAACCAGCCATGCCGAAGAACAGCGACTGACCGAAACTCATGATACCGGCATAACCCCATACCAGGTCGAATGACAGCGCGAAAAGGCAGAGGATCAACACGCGGGTCGCGTAGACCGTAAGGTAGTCCTGAAGCACCAGCGGCGCGAGCGCGGCGATCACGAGCATCGCCAGCTCGACGGTCGGCAACACCCTGCGGTGACCTTTCGAACCGGACGCCGCAGGCAACATGCGTTGCGAAGCGTCGGTCACGCGGCGGTCTGCACGTGGTCTTGTGCTGGTCGACGATCCGGCATTCAACACTCCTTCGGGTCGACCAAGCCGGCGCTGCGGGCGACGATCTGGTAATCACCACCCTTGGCAACCGCCGTGTACATCTTCATCTTACAGTGGCGCTTGCCAGGGACCATCTCGGCCGGCCCGCCTGGGCCCTCCGAGATCTTGGCATGATCGAGTGCGGCAGCGACTGAATCGCGATCAACCTTGCCGGCTTCTTTCACGGCGGCCTCCCACAGCTTCAGTCCGCGATAGGTACCTGTCGCGGCGCTGCCCGCCGCGAACAGGAACTTGCCGGGGAATTCCTTGTCGTAGGTCGCTTGAATCTTGGCGCTAACGGGGTCCTCAGATGTCAGCGCCTTGAAATAGTCGAGACAGCTCGCAAGTCCCTCGATCTCATTGGCCTGGTTGATGTTGAGTGTGTTCTCGTCGTAGTAGACGCAGGCCAAGCGGCCACCATTCTTGAGGAAGCCCGCCTCGTAGAGCTGCTTAAAGAAGGGGCCCACCCCGGGCGGAATGACGGTGTTGAACACCACGTCCACCTTGTTGGAGATGATGCGGCTCACGGTGGACGAGAACTCGATCTGGTCGAGCGGATAGTACTCCTCGAAGATCACCTCGCCGCCGTGATCTTCGATCACCTTGCGCGCATAGACGTTGAGCGTGTGCGGCCAGACGTAGTTGGCGCTCGGTAGCGCAAAGCGCTTTCCGCCGTTCTTGATTAGCCACGGGATGAACTCGTCGCACTGCTGCGCTGGCGTCGGACCCGTGCAGAATAGGTAGGGCGTGCACTCCTTGCCTTCGTAAAGTTGAGGATAGATGTAGAGCGTTTTGCCGCGGGCGACGATGACGTCCTTGATCGCGTTGCGCATCGAGCTCGTGATCCCTCCGAGCACCATGTCGACTTTGTCGCGCTGGATCAGTTTGCGAACGTTGCCGACCGCAACCGATTCGTTTGACGCGGTGTCCTCGATCAAGAGCTCGATGGGGCGCCCGAGAAGACCACCGGCGTCATTGATCTCCTTCACTACCATACGGGCGACATTGGCATCGGCATTACCGGCATAGCCGATCGGACCGGTGAGGTCCGTGGCGATACCGAGCTTGATCGGCCCTTCCGCCGCGTTGGCCCACTCAGGACGAATCACCCAGCTGCCCGGGCCTGTCGCAATGGCCGCCGAGGCGAATGCGAAGTTGCGGAGAAAACGGCGTCGGCTGTCGTTGATCATGGATCAAACCCCTCTTCCCGAAACGAGGCCCTGCGGCCGGAACTTGATGAAAATGATGGCGAGCACGAACACGAGCACATCGGCGATCACTGGCGCCATCACCCAAGGCAGCGCGGCGCTGAGCGTGCCGATCACGCTTGCGCCGGCGATCGGACCGGCAAAGGATCCGACGCCGCCGACCATAACGGCAACGAACCCCTGAATCAGGAAGCGGATGCCGAGGTCGGCGAAGAGCGAGAATACCGGCACGATTAGCGCGCCGGCGAGGCCCGCGAGCGCGGCTCCGAACGCAAAGGTGATGCTATAGATTATGCCAGTGGAAATCCCCGACACCCGCGCCAGCGATGGGTTTTCCAGCGAGGCGCGGATCCGCAATCCGAAGGAGGTGTAGGCGAGCAGCGCGTAGCTGCCGGCCATGACAAGCACGGTGATGATCACGATCACGCCGCGCCAAGTCGCAAAATGCAGCGTCCCGATGGTGATCGAGCCGCCGAGCGGCTCCGGTACAGAGATATAGAGGCCGCCGATCAGGCCCCGCACCACTTCGCGAATGATCAGTCCGAGCGCGTAGGTGCCAAGCATGGCGACGACAGGTGCCGCGTAGAATCGCCGCACCACGGCGCGTTCCAAGCCGAACCCCAACGCGCCGACCACGAATGGCGCGAGGAACATTCCAACCGCAACCGGCAAGCCGATGCTATGCACGAGGTAGGTGACATAAGCGCCGAGAAGGACGAACTCGCCTTGGGCGAAGTTGAAGATCCCCATCATGCTGGCGATGATCCCGAGCCCAAGCACGACCAGCACCACTATGGCGCCGAAGCTCAGGATCTCGAACAGTGCGATGAACAACGTATCCATGATGGGCAGTCACATTCCTTCGCGCGCTGGCTCACATCTTCTTCCAGTCGCCGGACTGCTCGAAGGCGTGCGCCGCGCGATAAATGGTCATCTCGTCGAAGTGCTTGCCGATCAGCATCAGTCCGACCGGAAGCCCGTCGACCATGCCGCAGGGCAGCGACATCGCGGGATGGTGGGTAATATCAAACGGTGCGGTGTTGGAGATCATCTCCAGTGCGCGAGCCACATAGTCCTCTCGGTTTGCAGTCGGCTCCGGAAGCTTGGTCGCCTTCATCGGCGTCGTCGGCATCAGCAGCAGATCGTAGCTCGCCAACGCCTGATCGTAAGCGGCAGTCAGCCGGCGTGAGATGTTGACGGCCTTGCCGTAGTAGCGCGGCCCAAACTTGTTGTTGATGTACGTACCGAGCATCATGAACAGCTTGGCCGTCTCCGACAGCGAGTCCGCCTGCCGGCGCCAGCCGCGGTGGAAATCCATCATCGAGGTGGCGTAGAGATCCGACCGGCTAAGCCCGTATCCGTCCCCAAACATCATGGTTGCTGTGAGGCCTTCGGTCCCGATCGGGACCCAGATGGCCGGCCCGACGAGATGCATTGGAATCGACACCTCCTCAAGCGTAGCGCCGAGTGTCGCAAATCGCTTTGCCGCAGACTTCACGCTCTCGTTGACGGCAGCCTCGGCGGTAGGCTGCAAGAAACCTTCCTTGACGATGCCGATCCTCATACCCTTTACGCCCTGGCCGAGCGCTTTTGTGTATTCCTGCACTTTTGGGGCCTTGATGCGCGGATCGTAACCGTCGTCTCCGGCAAGCACCTCGAGCAGCAGAGCGTTGTCGGCGACATTCGCGGTCATTGGACCGGTGTGGTCGACGAAGATCTCGATCGGCATGATGCCGGTGTAAGGCACGAGGCCCCAGGTCGGCTTCATGCCATAGGTGCCACAGAACGATGATGGCATGCGGATCGAGCCGCCCTGGTCGCCACCGATCGCCATGTCGACTTCACCAAGCGAGACGACCACGCCGCTACCCGACGACGAGCCGCCGGCCGAATACCCCATCTTGTGGGGGTTATGGACCGCTCCGGTGGAATTCGTGTGGCTGCCACCGGAAAGGCAAAAGTGCTCGCAGTGCACCTTTCCCTTGATCTCCGCTCCGGCGTCGAGCATGCGCGTCACGATCGTAGCATCGAAATCCGGTATGTAGCCTTCCAAAGTCGACGAGCCGTTCATCATCGGCACGCCGGCCAACATGATGTTGTCCTTCAGTGCGACCGTCTTGCCCTTCAGCTTGCCATTGGCGGCGCCCTTCACCACCGACTTGCGGTACCAGGCGTTGTGGGGGTTTTCCTCCGGCGAGGGCCGATAGCCCGGCGTGCGCGGGTATTTCACCGGCGGCACTTCGTCGGGCATTCCGCCCACCGCATTGTAGGCGTCGATCGATCCCTGCATCAGGCCGCGAAACGAGATGACATCTTCATCGGTAAGCGACAACCCGCACTGGACGGCAACGGCGCGCAGTTCGTTGGGCGTAGGAAGAGTGACGGCCACGGACGTTCTCCCTTGTTCTTGCTTGGCGAGGGCGGTGCAACGCCCGACGTCATCGCGCGCCCGCGTGGGATGCGGCCGGCAAAGGAGGAAGGAACGATGAACGCTCCGGCGTCAGCCAACACTAGAAACGGAAATCTTTTCTTTTTCAAGTATAATTTGCTGCGCGCTGGCTTACGGCTCGCGGTCAGAACCGCTTGAGCAGAGTGAAGTCGAGTCCTGCAGCCTCCGCGAGATAGATCGGCATCTTCGCGTTACCGTTGCGCATAACGATCTCGCCACGGGCGCCCCGGTATGCGATGTTCTTGGCTGCGCCCAGCATTGGTCGCAGGTCGATTGACCCTGCATGTGCCGCCACCGCTTCCAGAAATCGCAGACCTTCGTAGTTGGATTGAGCAACGGAGCCGACCGGTGGACCATGGCGGCCGAATTTTGCCTGGTAGCTCGCGCGAAACAAGTCGCCATCACGAGAGGCGATATCGGCAAAATAGCCGGACGAACAGTACAAATTCTCTGTGTTATCGGCGCCGATCCCGAGCAGCACGGTCTCATCCATGGCGCCGCAGAAGCGCAGCATCTTGCCGGCGAGCCCGGCTTCCGCAAAAGCACGATTGAAGGTGATGCTGTTTGCACCAATGAGTGAAATCAGCACGACGTCGGGTCGCGCGGCCTTGATGCGGGCGACCTGCTCGTCGTGGTCATGCATTCCCAGCGGCACGAATTCCTCACCGACCAAGCGCCCGCCGGACTCCGCGATGTAGCGCTTGAGCGCGCGATGGGAAAGCCAGGGCCAGACGTAGTCGCTGCCGATCAGATACCAACGTTTGGCGTGCTTGGTCTCCGCGAGCCACTGGATTACGGGCCGCGATTGGCCGCGGGGCGTTTCGCCGATCGCCATCACGCCCGGAGTGCGTTCGCCGCCCTCGTAGACCGGAGTATAGATATAGGGTAGCCGCCCGGCGATTACCTTGCGCAGCGCAACTCGCACCACGCTCATGTGCGAGCCAATGATGATATCGCCTTCATCGTTGTCGACGACATCGATGGCCTGTTGCACGATCTCGTCGATGTTGCTGCCCGCGTCGCGCACCACAAGCTCGATTTCGCGTCCGACAATGCCGCCGCGGCCGTTGATCTCCGAAACCGCCAGCATGCTCGCATTTGTCGCGGCCGGGCCCCAGATACCCGCAGAACCAGAGAGCGCGATGAAATTGACGATGCGCAGCTTGCTCCGATCGCGCCGCGGCGTGAATTGCGGAAGATCGGTCACATCGAATGGAGAGAACGCCCCGGAGAATCTGCGGTCAAGCAGCATAGCGGGTAGGAGCGGCGCCCCCGCGGCCTTGGCTTCTCGCACGAACGCATCCACGCCTGCCTCCACTCCGACCGGCGGCGCCAATAGATGTCGCCACCATTCCAAGCACTTGCGGTATGTGCATCATACAGTCTATGAGAACATGTTGAATATTCAACAATCTCGTTGCATATAGATCAAGCATCCTGGCTGAAGATTCGTCCGGAATTTGTATCAACGCCAATGCGCTCCGCAAACGCGACGCATTCTGGATCCATCGCAGACCCTTTCAGAAGTTTCAGTCCGTGGCCAAGTCGCAACTCAAGCCCCTCGCGAAGAACGCGCCTATTACCGAGCATCTTGCCTATCTGCTCGCGCAAGCAAGCCGCGAAATCAATCGCCAGCTCGACGCCCGGCTGCGTCAGGAAGGCGTGCCGATCGAGCAATGGCGCATCCTCAAGGTGCTGTCCGACGGAAAGGGTCACTCCATGGGCGAGCTTGCCGATGCCGTGCTGCTCAACCACCCGACACTGACCAAGATGATCGACCGCATGGTATCGGACTCCTTGGTTTACCGTCTGCAGGATGCGGACGACCGCCGAAAGGTACTGATGTATTGTTCGGACCGTGGCAAAGCCCTGGCACAGCGTCTCAATCTGTTGGCGCATAGCCAGGAGACATACATCGCGGAAAATTACGGTAACCGGGCGACCGAGGATCTCAAACGGCTGCTGGAGAGCCTGATAGAACGCGCGAGTTGAAGCTTGCACATCCCTGAGCGGGGCCGGAGATCTGAATATATTCGACGGCCTTGTGCTGCGCTGGACCTTGGACTGAATCGGCTCTGGGGTCGATGCTGGTCTGAGTGGGTGGAGGAGCTGTGTTGCGCTGCGTGGTCGAGCATGCGCGTTGTCGCATTGACAATACTCAGACCATTGCAGCAGTATGTCTTTGCACGCGAGCAGGAACTACGAACAATTTTGCTTGGCCGATGATGTCTGGGCAAAATTGATCTCCGGCTTAGGCTCAAGCACGATCGATAATTTTGGCATTCACGCCATTCGAAGCCCTTTTTTAGGGCGCGGATGGTTTTTGTCGTTGGTCTGTCGAATTTGGTCTGTCGAATTTGGTCTGTCGAATAGAGAAGCCTAGGAGCGCCTGCCAAGCGTGGAGTGACGATTTCTCGCTGAGGGCAAGGCTAATGTCCTCGGTGGACGCCCTGTAGGCCCGATTGATCGATACCAAGCCGTAGTTTGGAAGAAACACAAAGACCAAAACCAAGAGGAAGCGAGATGACGTCAACAGACTTGCACTATCTCAGCTTGATTGAGGTCGGTAAGCTTATGCAATCGCGTCAACTTTCTCCAGTTGAAGCGACGCAGGCTCAGCTCGACCGCATCGCGCGCCTTGATGGTGCGCTCAAAAGCTACGCCCACCTGATGGGGGCGTCGGCGCTGGAGCAGGCGCATACCGCAGAAAAGGAGATCGCTAGCGGCAAGGTTCGCGGTCCGCTTCATGGTGTTCCAATCGCTGTGAAGGATTTGTGCTGGGTCAGGGATGTGCCGAGCGCGCACGGCATGACCATTTATCGCGACTATCGGCCCAAGGAGGACGCCACGGTTGTCGCGCGGCTCAAGCAGTCGGGCGCAGTCATTTTGGGGAAATTGCAGCAGACCGAGGGAGCCTATGCCGACCATCATCCTCAGATCGATCCGCCGAAGAATCCTTGGAGTGCCGATCTGTGGCCGGGCGCATCGTCAAGCGGCTCCGGCGTGGCGACCGCTGCCGGCCTGTGTTACGGGTCGCTTGGCACCGATACCGGCGGATCGATCCGCTTTCCATCGGCTGCCAACGCGGTCACAGGGCTGAAGCCGACGTGGGGGCGTGTCAGCCGCTTTGGCGCGTTTGAGCTTGCGGCAACTCTGGATCACATCGGGCCGATGGCGCGCAGCGCGGCCGACTGCGGCGCTATTCTCGGTGCTATTGCCGGTGCCGACCCAAAGGATCCCACCACGGTCCCTGTCGCGGTGCCGGATTATCTCTCTAATCTGGGCGGCGATCTTCGCGGCGTCAAAGTTGGTGTTGATCGCCGCTGGACCAGCGAAGGTGTCGATCCAGCCGCGACCAAGCCGTTTTCCGATGCGCTCCGCGTCGCGACCGAACTCGGCGCCGAAATCAAGGAAGTGACCTTTCCCGACCCGACTGCGGTGATCGCGGACTGGTTTCCCCTGTGCGGCGTCGAGGCGGCGGTTGCCCACGAAGCGACCTACCCTTCGCGTAAAGCAGAATACGGCCCGGGACTTGCCGGATTGCTCGATCTCGGATTGCAGCAATCCGGCGCCGACTATCAGAAGATCGTTCTGCGGCGCGAAGCGTTCCGCGGCCAGGTTCGCGCGCTCCTGGAAACGGTCGACCTTCTCGCCGTTCCCGCGCAGGCCTTTGCCGCGCCGACCCTGGCGAAAATGGCGAAGCTGACGGAAGACCCGAGTTTGATCGCCGGACTTCTCCGCTTTACCTGTCCGTTCGACATGACCGGAAGCCCCACGATTACGCTGCCTGCCGGTTTCACGGATAGCGGCGGGCCAGTGGCGTTCCAGTTTGTCGGCCGCCATTTCGATGAGGCACGTCTGGTGAAGGCCGGCGAGGCCTTCCAACGCAAGACGGACTGGCACAAGCGCCACCCAACTCTCTGAAACCGAGGAGCGTTTCAATATCCTGTAACTATCGATAGTCGATCCCAACCCAAATACACGATGTGTGTCTCAAAAGTAATTTGCGAGCCTGATCTGAAAAGACACTTCCTCAATTGGACAAGCGCAAAGGGAGAGAAACAATGAAGAACACACTAAGGAGTTTGCGAGCTGCCGCGAGTGGTCTTGCGCTATTGACCTGCGCAGCCTCCGTCACCTATGCCGCCGACCCCCTCAAGATCGGTCTTCTTGAAGACGTGTCGGGAGACCTGGCGCTGATGGGTATGCCCAAGTTGCACGGCTCGGAACTTGCCGTCGAAGAAATCAACAAGGCCGGCGGCATCATGGGTCGGCAGATCGAGCTTATTCACCTCGATCCGCAGGGCGACAATGCGCGCTATCAGGAATTTGCCCGCAGGCTTTTAAATCGCGACAAGGTCGATGTTCTGATCGGCGGCATCACATCGGCCTCGAGAGAGGCGCTTCGCCCAATCGTTGACCGCACCACGACGCCATACTTTTATACGAACCAGTATGAAGGGGGTGTCTGCGATGCCAGCATGATCAGCATGGGCGCCGTACCGGAACAGCAGTTCTCCACGCTGATCCCGTGGATGGTCGAAAAATTCGGCAAAAAGGTTTATGTCATCGCGGCGGACTACAATTTCGGCCAGATCTCGGCTGAATGGAATCGCAAGATCCTGAAGGATCTTGGCGGTACAGTGGTCGGAGAAGAGTTCATTCCGCTCGGTGTATCGCAGTTCGCCCAAACAATTCAGAACATACAGAAGGCAAAGCCGGACTGGATTCTGACGATTAATGTCGGCGCCGCGCAGGACTCGTTCTTCGAGCAGGCATCCGCAGCCAAGCTTGACCTGCCGATGGGGTCGTCAATCAAGATCATGCTGGGATTTGAGCACAAGCGCTTCGCGCCGCCCGCGCTAAACAACATGCATGCGACCGCGAACTGGTTTGAGGAAATCGACACTCCGGAAGCCAATGCATTCAAGAAGCGCTGGCACGCCAAGTATCCGAACGAAACCTACATCAACGATATGGGCTACAATGCCTACAACGCGCTGTACATGTACAAGATGTTGGTCGAGAAGTCGAAGTCGACGAAGCTTGCCGACCTCCGCAAGGTTATTGCGACCGGCGACGCCTGCATCGATGCGCCGGAAGGCAAGGTTTGCATCGATCCAAAGAGCCAGCACACCTCCCATCGGATGCGGCTGATTTCCGTCGGACCCAAGCACGAGGTCACGGTAGACAAGGACTATGGGATCATTCAGCCATATTGGCTGGGCGAGATCGGTTGCGATCTGACCAAGAAGAATGACAAGGATCAGTACACGCCGAGTCATCTTCCTACGAAGTAGTCACAGGACTGGTCGGCGCGCCGGACCGGCGCGTCGCCCGTTCGGTTGGGTGCGGTAAGTGAGTTGGGCTACGCTCCGGAGGGTCCGGTGATCGCTGAGCTGTTCTCGCTGTTCTATCAATTCGCGGATGTTTTCGCGTTCTTGATTCTGGCCTCCTCGGGACTGGCAATCGTCTTCGGAATGATGGGCGTCATCAACATGGCGCATGGTGAATTCATCATGTGCGGCGCCTACGTCACGGTGGGACTTGTCAATCTTGGCCTTCCGCTGCCATTGGCCCAGATAATCGCGGCGATAGCGGCGGGCCTGATTGGCGTGGTCGTGGAGATGCTGATCGTTCGCAAATTCTATCGGCGCCCACTCGATTCGCTGCTGGCGACGTGGGGACTAAGTCTGATTGTCACGCAGGGCACGCTGCTGATTGTGGGATCGTCGGTCCGGGGGATCGGTACGCCCGAGGGCAGTTTCGCCGTGGGCGACTACACCTTCTCGATGTATCGGATGATTCTATTTGCCTGCGCAGTGGCGGTGTTGCTCGGAATCTACATTCTCTTCATGCGGACGCGGTTTGGTGTGATCGCGCGGGCGACCATGCAGAACGCCGGCATGGCGCGGGCGCTTGGGGCACGGACCGGACGCATCTACGCAGTGAGCTTTGGCATTGGTGCCGGACTGGCCGGGCTCTGCGGCGCTCTCTATGCGCCGACGATGACGCTGATTCCAACCATGGGCGCAACGTTCATTGTAGAAAGCTTCGTTACTGTCGTCGTTGGCGGCGCCAATGTACTGCTCGGCACCGCACCAGCGGCCATGTTCCTGGCGCTAGTCAGAATGACTCTCAACGCGGGCTACGGTCAGATTATCGGTCAAATCGGCATGCTTTTTGCTGTCATCGTGATCATCCGCCTTCTTCCTGAAGGCTTCTCCAGTATTCTGACTCGTCGGGGTCGCTAAACATCATGATATTCAGAGAGGCCCAATGTTGAGTCTCGTCAACGGTTCGCAAACAATCGGCAATGGTCGGGGATTTTGGATTGGTTTCCTGACGGTGCTGGCCATTGCGCTGGTCTATCCGATTTTTGCAGATTCTTACGATGTCGGGAATTTCTCGTATTTCCTGATCTGGATCTTCATGGCATTGGGTCTTAGCCTGATCTGGGGCTATGGCGGGATGCTGTCGTTCGGTCAGACGTTCTTCTTCGGCATTGCCGGTTATTCCTACGGCGTACTGGCGATTGTCATGGGTGGTGGCACCATGACGATCCTTGCACTCGCTCTTTCCGTTCTGCTTGCTGCACTGGCCGCGGTCGTGCTCGGCTATTTCATGATTTGGGGCCGCATAGGCGGTGTGTTCTTCGGAATCGTAACGTTGTCGGCGACATTATCGCTGGCTTTTTTTCTGGGGCAGACAGCCGGACCGGAGTGGCATATCGGCAGTGCGCGGCTGAACGGTTTCAACGGCATGAAAGGCATGGACCCGTTGACCATCGGCGACACCTATGTCGAAGGCACAATCCTCTATTACGTGATGATCGCGCTCATCCTGATCGTCTATCTCGGACTGCGGATTCTGGTGAACTCCTCGATCGGTAATGTGATCGTGGCCATGCGGGAAGATCCGCTGCGTGCCGAAATGCTGGGCTATGACGTTCGTAAATATCAGCTGCTGACTTTTGCGGTAGGGAGCGGCCTGGCGGGGTTGAGCGGTGCTCTTTACACATCTTGGGGGCAATTCATCACACCTTCGAGTATCGGCCTGCCGGCGGCTGCGATGCCGATCGTATGGGTGGCGTTCTCCGGGCGCAGCGATCTGACCGCAACGCTCGCCGGCTCTTTCTTGCTGCTGTTCGGATTTCAGACCATCACGATCTATAGCCAGCAGTCTGCGTTGGTGCTGATGGGTGCGCTCCTGCTGGCGACGGTGATGGTCATGCCGCAGGGGTTCATCTTTGGAGTCGCGCAACTTGTGTCCGGGTGGTGGAAACGCCGGGCCCAGCCGAAGAAATGGCGCGACTCCGATCCAGACGGTCATTCGCAGATGAGCAGGTTCTGATCATGTCGCTGATTGATGTCCAGGGCATCTCAAAGCGCTTCGGCGGCCTGATTGCTGTGTCGGATGTGAGCTTAAGAATCGAGAGTGGGGAAATCCACTGTCTGATTGGTCCAAACGGCGCGGGAAAGAGCACGCTGTTCAAGTTGATAGTCGGAATCTATCCGCCAACATCAGGCTCGATTCGTTTCGACGGTACCGAAATCACGCGAGAGCGGGCCTATGCCAGGGTTCAGCGTGGCATGAGCATCAAGATGCAAGCCCCGAGCGTGTTCAAGGAACTGCCGGTATGGCAGAATATTCACGTTGCCCTGCAACAGCAAAGAGCAGGCCGGTATCTTGCTGACGAGCAAGATCATCTCCTCACACTACTTGGTCTGAAGGACGATGCCGATAAAGCTGCCGGTTCCCTGGCTCACGGTCAGCAGCAGTGGCTCGAGATCGGCATGGCTCTCGCGCTTCAGCCCAAGTTGCTTTTACTGGATGAACCGACCGCGGGCATGTCTCCTGACGAGACTTATCGCACCGGCGAGCTCATCAAGTCGCTCAACGAAGGCGGAATGACTATTGTAGTCGTCGAGCACGACATGACTTTCGTCCGCCAGATTGCCCAGCGCGTGACCGTCCTGCATCTGGGGAAGGTCTTCGCGCGGGGCGCGCTGGGAGAGATCATTAGCGACCCGCAAGTGGCTGAGATCTATCTCGGAAGGACACATCATGCCTGATAGTGTCTTGGCCATCAGTGGGTTGTGGGCTTCCTATGACGCCACTCCGATACTGCAGGGCGTGGATATGACGGTAGACCGCGGCGAGATCGTCGGCGTGATCGGTCGCAACGGCGTGGGGAAATCCACGCTGATGAAATGCCTGATCGGACTGATCCCTGCCAGAA
>Ga0134126_10008638_pt1 | contig 12816 bp, 8 predicted proteins | sample KB31752_FD_96881 | JGI IMG/M metagenome (GOLD analysis project Ga0134126, IMG submission 96881) | Terrestrial soil microbial communities with excess Nitrogen fertilizer from Kellogg Biological Station, Michigan, USA - KB3-175-2 | ecosystem: Environmental > Terrestrial > Soil > Unclassified ...
AGCGAAGTCGGCGTACCCCCAGAATGGCTTTCGCCGCATAGCTCCAGGCGCGGCGGCATCGGCAATTCTGTTCTCTAATGGCTCGTAGTCGTTCAGGCGACCTTCTCCGCGTGGATCAGTTTTTTTAGCGACGTGGCCGTGTGGCTTTTGCAGCTCTGCATGATTTCTTCGGGTGTGCCTGTAGCGACGATGTAGCCGCCTTCTTCGCCGCCCTCCGGCCCTAAGTCAATGATATAGTCCGCGCTCTTAACCACATCCAGGTTGTGCTCGATCACCAGCACCGTATTGCCCAGATCTACCAGGCGCTGCAGTACATCGAGGAGATGCCGCACATCTTCGAAATGAAGGCCGGTTGTCGGCTCATCGAGAATGTAAAACGTACGGCCAGTCTGCCTTTTGCTCAGTTCTTTCCCCAGCTTGATCCGCTGCGCTTCGCCCCCCGAGAGCGTCGTGGAGGACTGTCCCAGATGGATATAGCCGAGTCCGACGTCCACAAGCGTTTTCAGCTTTGCCTGAATTTGCGGAATATTCGCGAGGATGTCGACCGCCTCCTCTACGGTCGATTCGAGGAGGTCCGCAATCGAGCGCCCCTTATATTTCACTTGAAGCGTTTCCTGGTTATATCGCCGGCCGCGGCATACATCGCACGTAACATAGACATCGGGCAGGAAGTTCATCTCGATGCGTTTCAGGCCGTCACCCTGGCATGCTTCGCATCTTCCACCTTTCACGTTGAAGCTGAACCGGCCGGCCTTATAGCCGCGCTCGCGCGATTCCGGCAGCATCGCATAGATCTCGCGGATGGCCGTGAACACGCCGGTATAGGTGGCTGGATTCGAACGCGGTGTACGGCCGATGGGAGATTGATCGATTTCGATCACTTTGTCCAGGTGCTCCAGGCCGAGGATCTCGTCGTGTTCGCCGGGTTCCGCGCGCGACTTGTAGATCGCTTTCGCCAACGCGCGATAGAGAATATCGTTGACGAGAGTCGACTTGCCGCTGCCGGAAACTCCTGTGACCACGGTGAACGTGCCTAGCGGAAAATCCACATTCACGTTTTTTAGATTATGACGGCGCGCTCCCACGATCGATACGCTTTGACCATTTCCTGGGCGGCGCACGAGCGGCAGCGCGATCTTTCGCCGGCCGGACAGATAGGAGCCCGTCAAGGAATCGGGCGTTTCCGTAATCTGCCGCGGGCTGCCTTGCGCCATCAACGCGCCGCCGAGGCGTCCGGCTCTTGGTCCGAGGTCGATTACGTAATCGGCGCGCTCGATGGTCTCGGCATCGTGTTCCACCACCAAAACGGTGTTACCCAGATCCCGCAGTTGATGCAGCGTATCGAGAAGACGGGCGTTGTCGCGCGGGTGCAATCCGATGGATGGTTCATCGAGCACATACAGCACGCCTCGGAGTTTCGAGCCGATCTGCGTAGCCAAGCGAATGCGTTGCGCCTCGCCGCCGGAAAGCGTCGCGGAGGAGCGCGCCAAGCTGAGGTAATCGAGACCGACGGCCTCCAGAAACTGCAGCCGGTTTCTGATCTCTTCTACGACACGCCCCACGATTTGCGACTCACGTTCGGAGAAGACCCAACTCTTCACAACGGCGATTGCCCGCGAGACCGGCATCTCCGTGAACTCCGCGATGGAAATGCCCTTCACTTGAACCGCCAGACTGGCCGGCTTTAACCGCCGTCCTTTGCATGCCGGGCATTCGCTCGATGACATGAACTCCATCAACCATTCCCGATACCCCTCGCTCGCTTGCGCAAAGCCTTCCTCGAGTAAGTTCAAGATGCCGGGAAACAAGACATTTCCTTCGAGCAGAACGGATCGCGCTTTCTTCGGCAAATCCTCGAACGGAGTCGCCAGATCGATTTTCAGAAGTTCAGCCGCCTCCTCCAACCGCGCCTGCATAAACGAAGAGGATGCCCCTGGCCCGAGGCCACCATCGAGCAGCGGTTTTGAAGGATCGACGATCACCTTCCCGGTATCGAATGCCCATTTGTAGCCGACGCCATTGCACGCTTCACAGGCGCCATATGGGCTATTAAACGAAAACGAGCGCGGCTCCAGTTCGGGAATGCTTGTGCCGTCATTGGGACAGGCAAGTTTTTCGGAAAAAAGCCGCTCTTCACCGCCTACTACCGCAATGACAACTAGCCCTTCCGCGAGTTTCAGAGCCGTCTGAATGGAATTCTCCAGGCGTTGTTCAATGCCGGCCTTCACGACTAACCGGTCAACAACCACCTCGATGGTATGGTTCTTGCGCCTATCGAGCTTGATTGGCTCGTCTAGCGCCCGCAGTTCGCCGTCAATACGCGCCCGCACGAATCCCTGCTTGCTGAGCTTCTCCAGCTCTTTTTTGTATTCGCCTTTCCGTCCGCGCACCATGGGCGCTAGCACCATAATTCGCTCGTTCTGCCGTAACGCGAGCACCTGTTCCAAAATCTGCCCGGGCGATTGCCGCGCGATCTCGGTCCTGCACAGCGGGCAATGCGGGATGCCGACGGACGAATAAAGTAGCCGTAGGTAATCGTAGATCTCGGTCACCGTCCCGACAGTCGAGCGCGGGCTCCGCGTGGTGGTCTTCTGCTCGATCGAAATTGCCGGACTAAGCCCGTCGATGGAATCGACTTCCGGCCGTTCCATCTGATCGAGAAATTGCCGCGCGTAGGGCGAGAGCGTTTCGACATAGCGCCGCTGGCCCTCGGCATAGATGGTGTCGAATGCAAGCGAGCTTTTTCCGGAACCGCTCAGGCCGGTGATGACCGTAAACGTATTGCGGGGAATTTCGACATTGATGTTCTTCAGGTTGTGCTGGCGGGCGCCATGCACGGTGATTCGGTCGAGCATTGCAGGGAAACTTCTATTGTCGAACGAACCGTTCGAGAGGAGGGGCGGGCGAGGCGTGAACGGGCGGAGGGAGGGCTCGGAATTCAATAATGAGCAGGGTTGCGGCCGTCTGCCTCCAGCCGGCGGCCGCAGCCACTGCCGTGGTTTTACTCGCCCATTGCGGACACTGGCGAGGTCGGGTGGGATTGGCTTACCGAAGCATTACCGGTTAAATTTGGCGGCGGGTTAAATTGAAAACCGAAGTTGTCACCTGGGTAGAACCAGGTGCGTACCGCCATCGGGTGCCCTGGAGCCGATTCGTAGAAACCGAACTTCGTCTTACTGGCGGGGTTCATCCGGAAAGCCGGAATCGCAAGAATCGTTGTAATCAGGTGTTGCTGATCGGCGCTGAATACTTGAACGACGAAGCGGTCCGAAGGGCTATCCATTAGCTTCAAGACGTAATGGCCCGGGGACAAAGCAACATTCTGCAGATCGACGGGCTGGTTGACCGAGATCCTGGTCATCTTATTCCATTCATCCGCTTTCATTGACGGAGCAAGAATAAATAGCAAGCCGGCCGCCATCACGGCCAAAGACAAATAACGTCGCATAACATATACCTCCTATGACAGACCTCCTCTTCAATGGCAGCCGCCACAATCGCGCGAACCGCGGATATTGAGCCGGCCCGGTGAAGAGCGCACGGGAAATCATTACAACTTGAACTTCCCGGGCGGAGGCGCTTGCCTCATGGAACATCAACTTCCGTTGATTTCCAACACTGTTGTGACGAATAAGAATTGCTTCAGGATTCCATAACCGCGCCAGTTCCAGAACAAATTCGAGTAATCTACAATTCTTTACCGGCCCTAAGTTATACCTGCTAGTAAGCGTATAGTAAATAGTGGCAAAAATACTTATGGCGCTGACGAATATATAGCTCCGGCCGGCTTCGTCGTGAAATGTTTTAAATAGCCGGGCATTGCACGGCGCTCGAAACCGCTCGCTCACGCGATGTGGCTCCGTTTCGGCAACTTCAGAATCACGCTCGGGCCCCGGCCCCTGCACCCGACTCGTAGTCGGTTGTAGGGGGCGCGGCATGCCGCGCGCGCCGGCCTGAATGATTTTTTCGGCGCCTCCCAAAATTTAAGCCTGGGCCGCTGACAGGCAGGTTGTAAAACCACATAATCTGCGCTACCGTAGCAAAGAAAAGGCGAACCACCATGAATCTCAGCTTAGGCTTCGATGAACCGGGTTTGACCGCGCTGCAGCCGGCCAGAGGCATCGAAAAGGCGCTCGCTTCCTTCCGGCATTCCATGGAAGACGACGGTTCGCCGATCCGGGCGATCCGGCACGAACCGGCCAAGACCGGAATCTATGAATCTGTGCCGGAAACGGTCCATGAGGACTTGCGGTCCGCGCTGCGGAAACGCAGCATTGAACGGCTTTACAGCCATCAGGCGGATGCGGCGCGCCATGCGCTTTCGGGCAGCAATGTCGTGGTCGTAACGCCGACGGCCAGCGGCAAAACTCTTTGCTACAACCTGCCCGTTCTGAACACGCTGTTAAGCGATACCAGCGCGAGAGCTATGTATCTATTCCCAACGAAGGCTTTGGCGGAAGATCAGCGGCACGAGTTGCAAGGACTGGCCGCCCAACTCGAAAGGGGTATCGCGTGCCACACCTATGACGGCGATACGCCACAGGACGCGCGCCGCTCCATCCGGGAACGCGCGAACGTGGTGCTCACTAATCCCGACATGCTGCACGCGGGCATTCTTCCGCACCATACGAAATGGGCGAAATGTTTCGAAAACCTGAGGTATTTCATTATTGACGAATTGCACTATTACCGCGGCGTTTACGGCAGCCATTTGGCGAACGTCCTGCGGCGGCTTAAGCGATTGTGCGAGTTCTACGGATCGAAACCGCAGTTCATCTGTTCCTCCGCTACGATCGGCAATCCCAAAGAACTGGCGGAGGCTGTCACAGGCGAGCGGTTTGAACTGGTCGACAACAACGGCGCTCCGGCCGGCGAGAAGTATTTCGTCTTTTACAATCCGCCGGTCGTGAATCGCGAGCTTGGCATTCGCCGGAGTTATCTTCACGAAACCCGGCGCATCGCTCTCGATTTCATCCGCCAGCGTCAACAGACTCTCGTGTTCGCCAACAACCGCCTGGCGACGGAAGTTCTACTCACGTACCTGAAAGATGCCTGTGCGCAGCTTCCTTTCTCGCATGAGGCGATTCGCGGTTACCGAGGCGGCTATCTTCCGAAGGAGCGGCGCGAGGTGGAAAAGAAACTGCGCGACGGAGATATTCGCGCAGTGGTCGCGACGAATGCGCTCGAACTTGGCGTCGATATTGGATCGCTCGATGCAGTGGTGCTGGCCGGGTACCCGGGAACGATCGCATCCACGTGGCAGCGCGCAGGCCGGGCCGGCCGGAGACAGGCTGCGTCAATGGCCGTGCTAGTCGCCTCCAGCGCTCCTCTCGATCAATACATCGTCGAACATCCGGAGTATTTCTTCGGGCAGAATCCGGAACACGCCTACATCAACGCGGACAATCTGGAGATCCTGCTCAGCCACTTAAAATGCGCCGCTTTCGAGCTGCCGATACGAGATGGTGAGCGCTTCGGACCGCATGATATTGCCAACCTATGTCATTTCCTGTCGGAAGATCTGAAACTGCTGCATCATTCGGGCGACGCGTGGCATTGGGTAAGCGACAGCTACCCGGCGGATGCCGTCAGCCTGCGATCTGTCAGCAGCGATAACTTCGTGGTCGTGGACATAACGGGCGATCACAAGATCGTCGCCGAAGTAGATTTCCCCACGGCGCTGACGACGCTGCACGAGAAAGCGATTTACCTGCACGATTCCCGGCAATATCAAGTCGATAAATTCGACTATGACGGGCGAAAAGCGTTCGTGCGGCAAGTAGACTCGGACTATTTCACCGACGCAATCGTCTACACGCAAGTGAAGGAGATCGCGTCATTCGAAGCGGCCGATTTGCCATGCGCAGCCAGCACCCTACATGGCGAAGTACGAGTGAAATCGCAAGTCATCGGCTTCAAGAAGATCAAGTTTTATACGCTGGAAAATGTCGGCGCGGGCCAACTGTCCCTTCCGGAGCAGGAAATGCATACCACCGCGTTCTGGTTGCACTTTCCCGCCGAATTTATCAAAACGTTTCCTGAACTTTCATCGGCCGAGGTGCAGAACTCGCTGGTTGCCGCCGGCAACCTCATGAAGACGATCGCAGCGCTTCTGCTGATGTGCGATGCGCGCGATATCTCGCTATCGCTGACCGACGCCGCCCAAACGAGCGGCACGTGGGAGCCGGATCTGTTTCTCTACGACAACTATCCCGGCGGGATCGGCCATAGCCAGCCATTATTCACGCTGCGCGGCCGGCTACTCACAGGCGCGCTCGACCTTGTGCGTTCGTGTCCGTGCAATGCAGGCTGCCCCAGTTGCGTCGGACCGCTCGGGGAAGTAGGAGAGTCGGGAAAAGAAAATGCGCGCATGATGCTGGAGGCGCTGCTTGCGGGAAACATTTAGGCGGGCGAGAGATGCCTCGTCCCTACGACGGACGGGGAATTTCGCGTAGGGGCACGGCCGCCGGATGCTACCTACGGCTTACGCGCCGGGGTGGTCTCCATGTCTTCGGGAAAGACTGCGTAGCCGCTGGGCGCAGGATAAAGGCTTCGCAGGAGTTGCAGGCGCTTGCGCAGATAGCGGCTCGGCAGTTGCCGCGGGCCGGTCTCGACATCGATATCGCAGCAGATGCCGTGTAAGTACAGCGTCAATGTGTCGATAAATGACAGCCGCGCGTAATCGAGGAACGATGCCGTCTCTTTTTTGACGTTGGTTTGCCGCCGCAGCAGGGTCTGCTTCGCCTGCCAGCTTTCTTCGTCCACTTCGCCATGCACGCGCGTGTTGAGCTCTTCCCGTACAAGGGAAAGGTATTTGGAACTGGTGTCCGGATCCCATTTATCCGCCACCAGCACAGCCAGGTGGCGGAACAGGCGGTAGTGGTATTCGGCTACATCGTGTTCCTTCAACGCGAACACAAGAACCGTTTCATTCTCGAAGCTGACCTGCGATACCCAGGAAATCTTGCCTTCAGCCGGGCGCTCCGAAACCACGAATTCCGCCAGAGCCTTTTGCAAAACGGCGCGACGTCCCGTGCCTTTCGGACTGCCATTGGGGTTCATGCGCTCCAGGTAAGGCACCAACAAAATCGAGATTCGCGGCAGCATCGCCGCTATTTTAGGCGGCAGCGCGGCAATAGGTTCTTCCAAATACTCCTTCAACACCTCGTCGCTCATGGGCACCGAGGCGCAGAAGTAGCTGAAGGTGTTGCTGAGCGGAATGGCTTCGGTCCGAAACCGCTCGGCGAACTGCCCTACGCTGACGCGAGGAGAATTGGACTGAGCCGGATTGATAGGGGCCGACTCTCGTGAGCTTGACATCTACTTTCGAGACGATTCTAGCAGACGAACTTTCACGAACAGCCGTCTAACTGGCTGGTACACTGAGGCCAACGTGCGGATTTTGGTTTCTGCGGGAGAGGCGTCGGGCGACATGTACGCCGCCAGAATGGTCCGCGCGCTTCACAAGCACTACGATTCCGCAAGCTATTTCGGATGCACTGGACCGCGCCTGAAGGAAGCCTCCGTCGAAACCGTCGTCGACTCTGCGAAGTTGTCAGTTGTCGGACTGGCCGAAGTGGCCGGACACCTTCCAGGTATTTACCGGGAATACCGAAGGCTGATTCACGTCCTGCGCGAAGATCCACCCGACGCAGCCGTGCTCACCGATAGCCCCGATTTCCACCTTCGCCTCGCCCGCCATTTGCGAACCATGGGCGTGCCTGTGTTTTACCTGGTTGCGCCGCAGGTCTGGGCGTGGCGTCAAGGCAGAGTGCGGCAGATTCGTGAACGCGTACGCAAGCTGTTCTGCCTGTTTCCTTTCGAAGAGGAGTGGTTCCGCTCGCGCGGCGTGGATGCAACCTATATTGGCCACCCGCTGGCGACCGCCGTAAAACCTACTTCGACGAGGGATGCCTTTTTTGCGAGTCATGGGCTCGATGCGGGGACATTAACGGTCGCGGTGCTGCCCGGAAGCCGGGCTGGCGAGGCGCAACGTCACATGCCTGACCTTTTAGGCGCGCTCAAAATCCTTCGCCAGAGATTCCCCTTACAGATCGTCCTTGCCACGCCAAACGGATTCGCGGAACAGCGGGTATTTGCAACTTTTCGGGAACCCATCCGCGAGTTGGCCATCAAAGTAATTGAGGACGAAACCTGGGACGTTTTGGCTAATGCCGATCTGGCGCTGGCGGCAAGTGGAACCGTAACGGTGGAGGCGGCAGTCTTAGGCACGCCCATGGTCACTTACTACAAAGTGACTTCCGCGAGTTGGTGGGCGGGCAGGCGCCTTGTCAAAGTTCCTTATCTCTCCATGGTGAACCTGATCGCAGGCCGCATGGCCGTTCCCGAACTGATCCAGCACGAAATGACGCCGGACAAACTGGCGGATGCCGCCTCGCCTCTGCTGGTCGACCCGGAGAACGCAGCGCGCATGCGGCGGGACCTTGCCATCATCAAAGCGAAATTGACGGCACAATTCGATCCCTTCGAGCGTGCGGCTCTGCTGATGGCCGCCGAACTCGGTCATTTCAGGAACTAAGCGTGACAGGAGACAATCAGTTCATGCGGAGCATCCGATGGGCCTGCCTGTTCTGTGCCCTTACCGTTTGCGCACTGGCGCAGGAACAACCGAAAGACGCACGAATTGAGGTGCAGCACTACGCGATCGATGCGGACATCAACCCTCGGACGCAATCGCTGACCGCTACGGCCAAGGTGGATTTCACGCCGCTTGATGATGCCGATAGCGCCGTCTTCGAGTTGAATAACGCACTGAAGGTTGACAAAGTCGTCGACGGCGGCGGTCAGCCACTGCAGGCAACCCGCGATGGCCAGAATCTGACGGTCCGCGTGGCGTTCTCGCAACCGTTGCCAAAGAACCAGCCCACGCAGCTTACATTTACGTATGAGGGTCAGTTCACCGGTAGCCAGGATTCTCCGGTTTACGGCATCACGTTCGCCGAACTGAAGCCTAACATCGGGTTCCTGCTCTATCCTGCGCGCTGGTTCCCCGTAAGCGGGTATACCGTCGACAGGTTCAAAGCGGACCTGCACATCACCACGCCGGATGGCTATCGCGTGATTGCGAGCGGCGATGAAAAAGTCGAAAAGCTGGGCGGCGACCGCAATCTCTCTTCGTTCTCTTACACGCAAAATGCGAGCTTTCCCGGTAGTCTCGCCATCGTAAAGGGTGATCCGCAAACTGTGTCCTCGGAAGGCATCTCGACCAAGGTATATTTCCACCAGCATGCGAATGTGGCGCAGAACTACGGCGAGGAAACGGGTAAAATGATGGCGTTTTTCACCAGCGATTATGGTTTGGCCCCGCAAGCCAGCATGACGCTGATCGAAACCGACGATGGCGCCCCGAACGGATACGCCGCGCCGGGCATTGTTTTCCTTTCCCCATCGACGATCGGCACGCAGGTGAACCAACGAGTTCTGGCCGATCAGGTCGCGCGGCAATGGTGGGGTGTGCTGGTTTCGCCATCGAATCGCAACCACCTATGGCTTACCAACGGTGGCGCGCGTTATTCGCAAATCCTTTATCTGCAGCACCTCGGCGGTCCCGGAGCGGCCGATAACGACCTGCATAACGATTACGTCGAGGCGCTGACAGTGACCGATCCGCCCATGATTCAGGCGTCACGCCTCGAAGACTACTCACCGGAGTTCTGGGCGCTCACTGCCGCGAAAGGCGCGGCCGTCCTCAACATGCTGCGAGGCGTTGTGGGCGATCAGGTCTTCTTCAAAGGCGTGAAGGCCTTTATGGACCAATACAGCTTCAAATCCGCCAACACTGAGAACTTTCGCAAGGTTATGGAGCAGGCGTCCGGCCAGGATTTGAAGTATTTCTTCCTGCAATGGCTCGAGTCGAGCGGCGCTCCGGAGTTCAAGCTGTCCTACACGGTTTTCCGGACGCAAAAGGGATTCCGCGTGGTAGGCAAAGTGGCGCAGGATATGGATACATTCCGGATGCCCGTCGACCTTCGTATCGACACGGAAGGCAATCCAGAGAACAAGAAAGTAGAAGTGACGGGCACCGCGAGCGAATTCAGCGTGGACACCTTCGGCAAGCCGCGATCCATCACGCTCGATCCCGACCACAAGATTCTGCGCATGGACAATACGATGCGCGTCTCAGTCGCGATCCGCCGCGGAGAGCAGTTTGTCCAGGTCGGTGACTTCGCGAATGCGCTGAAGGCATACCAGGCAGCGCTGGACGTGAACAAAACCAGCTCGCTGGCGCATTATCGCATTGGCGAACTGTTCTTTAAGCAGAGCAACTATCAATCGGCGGCGAATGAGTTCCGCGCGGCGATTGATGGCGATCTGCAACCCCGTTGGGTAGAGGTCTGGTCGCGCATCAATCTTGGGAAGCTCTTCGACGTTACGGGCCAGCGCGATCGCGCGGTGAACGAATACCGGCAGGCAATGCGGACTCACGATGACACGGCGGGAGCCCAGAAAGAAGCCGCGAAGTACCTCGTAAAGCCGTACGAAAAGCCAAACTCGGAAATATAAATCGACCCCGCCTCCAGGGATTACTGCCCTTCGCACTGTTGTAAAGTTAACGGACGATACAATCGGCGCATGGCCGTTCGGAATCCCTGGAAAACCTTACGTTCGCGGGTTGCCTACGAGAACGCGTGGCTGCGGGTTCGCGAAGATGAGGTGCTGCGCCCGGACGGGCAGCCCGGCATCTACGGCGTGGTTGAGATCCGGCCGTCAATAGGCGTGCTCGCATTCAACGACAAAGGCGAGATTGCGATTGTCGGCCAATGGCGCTACGCTCTCGGCCGTTATACCTATGAAATTGTGCGCGGCGGATCGGCGGAAGGCGAAACCGATATGCTTTCAGTCGCCCGGCGCGAGCTACGCGAGGAAACCGGCTTTGAAGCCAGGCGCTGGGAAGATCTCGGCAGCGTTGATGTATGTAATGGCGTGACCACCGACGTGCAGCACTTGTTTGTAGCGCGCGAGTTGCATTTCGTCGGCGTGGATCAGGATCCGGTCGAAGAAATCGTCACCGCATGGCGCCCGTTCGAGCAGGCAGTGGAGATGGCGATCAACGGCGAGATTAGGGAAGTTTGCAGCGTTGCGGCGATTCTGAAGTACAGCCGGCACGGAAGCTGAGGCTCAAGCGATCTGCTTCAGAATCTCTTCAAACACAATCGGTCTGTCCAGTTCGGCTCCCCGAGCCACTTCCGGCCCGATCGCCAGAACTTCGTTGTGATCTTCGAACCAGACCAGGAAGCGCGACTCTCCGGAACCGGAAAGTCTCTGCTGATTCAGCCACGTGTAGTACGCGCCCATATCGGCATCGATGAGCGAACCCTCGGGGTCAAGACCCGGCGTGAGCAGCGTTCCCGCCAGCACTTCTTTCATCGACCGCTCGCGTTGACGAGGAGCAAAGCGCGCAAAAAGAGTCAACGGCTGCGCCCGCCGCAACGCCTCACGAGCCGCCCATTGCACGAACGTCGTGCTGTAGATCTGCGTTCCCGAGCCTTCTGTCAGCAGACTGATCTGGAACCGGTCGAGAATCGGATCGCCGGACAGGGCTTTCGAGCCCAGGGCTTCGGGACGCATCTCGGCGAGCATGGTTCGCAGGGCTTCGGAACCCATGCCGGACTCGTACGCTTTTTCGATTTTGTCCACCAGAACGGTCCGTACCGATTGCAGGGACGCATACGATACGCAAGTCACGCCGGAGTGGAACTGCGTGTCGCTCGTGCTTCCATCGATGTACCAGTGGCCGAAAGCTAACGGATGTGCCTGCGCGCGTTCGTCCAGGAGTTCCATCAGCTGCTTGTGCGCGTTATCGGCATTCACCTGCTTGAAGTAGACGCCCTGCGGCCGGAGCTTTCGGAACAACGGATGCTTACTGGCGGTTACGCCCCGGCCGACCAGGACGATACCCAACCTGGGCAATGGTAGAGGCTCGTGGCGTTCCGACGCGTTCACCTTGTGAACGTAACCGACGGCCGCAGCGCGGAACGTGTCGATCTGGTGCGTAGCCCAAAGATGAGCCGAAAGCTGTTCTGAGAAAATGCCGGGTTTATTGATCCAGTCGAAATTTTCCAGTTCCGGCGATAGGCGCAGTCCCGAGAAGCTCGACATTTCTCGATCGAATTGCGCGGGCGAGAGCGATGCAAGATAGGTGAATTGCTTGTCCAGCTCCTTTCGCTCCGCTGGAAATTTCCAATCGTAGACGATCAGCTCTTTCAGCAATAACGGCAAAAAGCCGAGTGGAAGCTGCCGCAGAAGGGCAATATGGCTCGTCGCCAGCCGCTTCGCTTCTGGTGGATAGCCATCGAACTGCTCGGGCTTGAGCTGGCCGGCAATCATCACAAAACCTCTGTCAATGGCCGCCCCTGAGAGAACCTGGCCTGGAATCCGAATAGCCCGCCCAGCGTCGGGACCAAATCCGTCGACTGCACGGGCCGGTCGACGACGACGTTCTCACGAATGCCTGGGCCCAGCACTATCATCCAAGTGGTGCGTGACAACTGGTCTCCGGTACGATGGTGCTGAAATCCGTTACCGCCGGCGTCGGTGTCCGAATCGCGGCCGAAATCGGGAAGAATGAACATCGTCGTCTTGCCGGCGTATTCAGGCTCGCTTTCGATGGCGCGCCAGATTTCGGCGCACAGACGATCGGATCGCTGGATGCCGTTGATATAGAGCGAGTATGCTCCCGCATGCGCTACATCGATATCGTGAAGCGTTATCCAAAGAAGGCTGGGCGCAAGCTGGCGCATTAGTTGACGCGCGATGTGCACGGACAGCTCATCCGGACTATCGAGTGTCTTCGCA
>Ga0134126_10008640_pt1 | contig 12815 bp, 11 predicted proteins | sample KB31752_FD_96881 | JGI IMG/M metagenome (GOLD analysis project Ga0134126, IMG submission 96881) | Terrestrial soil microbial communities with excess Nitrogen fertilizer from Kellogg Biological Station, Michigan, USA - KB3-175-2 | ecosystem: Environmental > Terrestrial > Soil > Unclassified ...
AGCGCGTCGATTACCGGCGCCTGCACCGCTACCGGCTCGCCCGCACGCAAGCCGCGCTCGAAGCCTCCGACCTCGGCGCGCTGCTGCTGTTCGACGACAACAACGTCCGCTACGTCACCTCGACCAAGATCGGCGAGTGGTCGCGCGACAAGCTGTCGCGCTGGACGCTGCTGATTCGCGGTCAGGAACCGGTGCTGTGGGACTTCGGCTCGGCCGCGGTGCATCACAAGCTCTACTCACCCTGGCTCCAGCCGGAAAACTGCAAGGCCGGCCTCGTCGGCCTGCGCGGCACCGTCGATCCGGCCTTCGGCCTGATGAAACGCCATGCCGAGGAAATGGCCTCGATGCTGAAAGCCGCCGGCGTCGCCAAGATGCCGGTTGGCGTCGACATCATCGAGCCGCCGATGATGTTCGAACTGGAAAAGGCCGGCCTGAAAATCAAGGACGGCCAGCAGGTCATGCTGAGCGCCCGCGAGGTGAAGTCGGCCGACGAGATCGCGCTGCTCAATCGCGCCGCCGCCATGGTCGATGGCGCCTACGACCTGGTCAACGAAATGCTGCGTCCGGGCATCCGCGAAAACGACATCGTCGCGGAGGTCAACAAGTTTCTCTACACCCACGGCTCCGACGACGTGGAAGCGGTCAACGCCATCTCCGGCGAGCGCTGCAATCCGCATCCGCACAATTTCACCGACCGCATGATCCGCCCTGGCGATCAGGCGTTCTTCGATATCCTACAGGCGTTCATGGGCTACCGGACCTGCTACTACCGCACCTTCAACGTCTGCCGCGCGACGCCGGCACAGCACGATGCCTACCGGATGGCACGCGAATGGCTCGACAACGCCATCGAGCGCATCAAGCCAGGCGCGAGCACCGCGCATATCTGCGAGGTGTTTCCCAAGGCGAACGCGTTTGGCTTCCCGGATGAAATGTCGGCCTTCGGCTTGCAGTTCGCGCACGGCCTCGGCCTCAACCTGCATGAGCGGCCGATCATCTCGCGCGTGGTGTCGATGGATCACCCGACCGAGATCAAGGAAGGCATGGTGTTCGCGATCGAGACCTATTGCCCGGCAACCGACGGCTTCTCCGCCGCGCGCATCGAGGAAGAGGTCGTGGTCACCGATAAAGGCTGCCGCCTGATCTCGCTGTTCCCGGCGGAAGAATTGCCGATCTCGGCGAAGTACTGAGGCAGTCGTTGCCGCAAATCCGTTTCACCTCTCCCTATGGGAGAGGTCGGATCGCGCAGCGATCCGGGTCAGCCGATCGAGAATCCTAGACCCCTCGCCCCACCCTCTCCCCCAAAAGGGAGAGGGTGCGCACTGAGCTTGCGGTGCGCTTACCCGGCCGGTTTCGCGGCCGCACCGCTGATCCCGCCCGGTAGCATCATCGCCGCTGGCAGCGCGACGCTCATGGAATCCACCATCGAGGTCGGCATCAGGATCGTGGCGCCGCGCTCCTTGGTGGTTTCGTAGATGATGTTCATGGCGCGCAGGTGCAACGCTGCGGCGTTGCTGCCGTAGATGTTGGCGGCGTCGACAAATTTCTGCGCGATCGCCGCTTCCGCGCTGCCCAAAATGACACGCGCTTCCTTCTCGCGTTCGGCCTGCGCCTGGCGCGACATGGCATCCTGCAAGGCGACCGGGATGGCGACGTCGCGAATTTCCACGGAGTTCACTGAAATGCCCCAGTCGGCGGTCTTGCGCGCAATTTCGGTGCGCAGCACTTCGTCAGCCACCTTGCGTTCCGACAACAACGCGGTGAGCAAAGACGAGCCGATCATCTCACGCAGCGAGGTCTGCGCCACACGGTCGATGGCCGAACGATAGTCGGTGATGTTGAGCGCGGCGGCCTGGGCGTCATGGACGTGCCAGAAGATGACGGCGTCGACATTGACCGGAACGGTATCGCGAGTAAGCGCGCTCTCGGCGTTGAATGCCGTGGTCTGGATGCGCTCGTCGATCACCGCCGTAATGGCGTCGACCACCGGGATGATCAGGAACAAGCCCGGCCCCTTCACGCTCGACAGCTTGCCGAGGCGCAGAATCACGAAGCGCCCCCAGTTGTTCGCCATCTTGAGCGAGTACAGCGTCAGAAGGGCGAGGATGCCGAAACCGATGCCGGGCACCGGCATGTGCGAAACGAACAAAAACGCGCCGGCGCCGGCGAAAACGAACGTGATCAGCAAAGTGATAGGATTCATGGGCCAAGGCCTCCGTATTTGGAAAATAACGTGGCGCAGCCGGCACTATGCGCCGGTGCCTGACCGCAAGATAGTATCTCGAAGGAACGGTGCGTGGCCGGTCAAGCAGATACTTTTTTCTGCAAATGCGGGAAGCGCTCGCTCACCAGCGAGCCGGGATAAAAAGTCGGCTTGAACGCGGGATGCGCACGGATGTTGTCGAACCAGTTCGCGATGCGCGGCAGATCCCCCCACTGGCCAGCCATACCGAGATCGTCCATGCGCACCAGCGCCGGCATCACCGCGACGTCGGCGAGCGTGATCTTGCTGCCGAGCAACCACGGCCCACCGCTCTTTTCGATCTCGGCATCCATGCGCTCGTAGGCACGGCGCAGGCGACCGAGCGCCGCATCCATCTCGGACTTCGGGAAGCCGGTTTGCCCCATGGCCATCATGAACTCACGGCGCAACGGCTTGCTCTCCGCCATCGCCGTGAATGCCTCGCGGCTCATCTTCTGGAAGCTCGGCAGGAAGGCCAGGTTGAAGGTCGGCACCCGGACCGCGGCGGCCGGCATTTCGTCGATAAAATGCATCAGCGCGCGCATGCGAGCACGCTCGACCGGGGATTCCGGCGTAAAACTTGCTTCCGGCGCAACCTCGTCGAGATATTCGGTGATGACGGTCGAATCGATCACGATGGCGCCGTCATGGTCGAGCGTGGGCACAACCCCATTCGGATTGAGCCTGAGATAGTCGGGCTTGAGTTGGTCGCCTTCGAGCAGATTTAACTTAACTTCGTCGAATGGAATCTTTTTTCCATTGAACACAAAGCGAACGCGCTGGCTGCAGGTCGATTGAGGCGCGTTGTAGAGCTTGAAGGTCATAGGCGAGTTCCCATTCGATCTTTCACATGGTCGGATGATGAGCCATATCAGCAATGCGAAGCTTGGAAGCATATTTACGGGCATTTTACTTGTGATATGGACGCCGGGTCGATTGACTAGGGTTCGTGCGCAGTCGCTGTTTTTCCTCCCTTTAGGCTTAGACAGCGGCGTGAATCCTCCACCTTATGCACACAGGGCCCCGCAAGGGGCCCTTTTTTTTATATGCAGTTTTACAGGCCAGCGTTCACTCCAGCCCGGTCGGCACGTTTTTGTTTTCCGGGCTGAGCTTCATACCGGCGGCAATCGCCATGGTTTCGGCCAGCGCCGCGAAATCCTTGGCCAGATATTCTTCCGGATTTTTCTGCAGCTGAGCCGCGCCGAAATGGCCTTGCAGCACTTCGCGGGTCGCGGCGGTGACCGGCATCGGCACGTCCCATTCGCGGCCGAGCTCCAGGCCCAGGTCGAGGTCCTTGCGCAGAAGTTCGGGCGTGAAGGTGGTGGTCCAGTCGAGATTGACCAGCGCCGGCGTCTTGTACTTCGTGAACATCGAGCCCATGACGCCGTTGTTCATGAAGGCAAGAAACGCGTGGCGCGGCACGCCCATTTTATTCGCGAGCAGCGTAATCTCGATCAGGTTCTCGATCACCACGCCGAGCATGACATTGTGCGCGATCTTGCAGATGCGCGCGAGTTCGCCATCGCCAACATAAGACACGCCTTGCGGCGCAAACACCTCGATCAGCGGCATCGCGATCTTGGCATCGGCTTCGGGGCCAGAGACCACCGACGACAGCTTGCCGGCCTTGATCACTTTGGCGTTGCCGGACACCGGCGCCGCCAGGAAACTCACGCCTTTTTCGGTTAGACGTTTGCGGATGGCGGCGGATTCCTCGACCGAAATCGACGAACAATCGACCAACATCTTCGGCTTTTTGGCGCCGCTCAGCAGTCCGTCCTTGCCGAACACGACTTGCTCGACATCCTTGCCGGTGGAGACGATGGCGAATACGACGTCGCAATCCGCCAGCTCGACCGGCTTGTCGACCAGCCTGCCGCCCTTGGCGGCGAGCGGCTCGGCCTTGACGCGGGTGCGGTTCCAGATCGTCACGTCGTGGCCGGCCTTGAGCAGGCGCTCCGCCATGGGCGTGCCCATGCGTCCGGCGCCGATCCAGCCGATCTTCGGTGCATTCTTCGTCATTGCCGTCTCCTGAACTCGTACATCCACGCATATTCTGTGCGCGGCACTAACACGGCCATCAGCACGCTTCAACCGCAACCCCGCGGTGACGGCCAACCCGCCATTTGCTAAGTCCGACCACTGAAGCAGATCAATTCGGACGGTCGATATGACACTTTCGTCCCATCGTCCCAACAAGGTACAAACGGCCGAGCGGGTCCTGCGCGGCGCCGTCCGCTTGGTGGAAACCGATCCCCAGCCACGCGGTCCGACGGCATTCGTGTTCACCGCTTTGCGCGGCGCGGCCCTGCTCGCGGCGGCCCAGTCGATTGCGAAAGGATTCGGCCAGAATCTTTACCGCGTCGATTGGTCGGCCCTGACGAACAAATACATCGGCGAGACTGAGAAAAACCTGAAACGCCTGCTCGATAAGGCGCAATCAGCCGGGGATATATTGCTGTTCGATGAGGCCGATGCCCTTTTCGGCAAGCGGTCCGCGGTGAAAGACAGCCACGACCGGTACATCAACATCGAACTCGATTACTTGCTGGCGAGGCTGGAAAACTATCGCGGCATCATCGTGCTGTCGCGCCGGCGCGCGGCCGATTCACCCCCAAAATCACGCCGTATCCGCTTTCTGCTTGTAAAACAGCCGGCGCGAAAGACGGCGCGGCCTCGGCGCAACGTTCGCGCCAAGCGCAAGCATGCAGCCACCCGGTGATTTTCCGCGGCGATTACACTATCCTTGACGCGCCGGGACGCAAGAAACCCGCCGCGCCGAAACTGGGAGCCATTCACCGGCCATGAACGACACAGCCGTCCTATCGGCAGGCTCGAAACCGCACGCGCGCGAGCTGCCGCGTCTGCGTCTGATCGCGCGCAACGTGTTTCCGTTCGCGGTGGTCGGTTCGATCTGGGAGATCGTGGCCTGGGCCGGCGTATTCCCGCACCGGCTGTTTCCGACGCTGGAGGAAATCGCGCTCTCATTCGTGCAGCTCACGATCTCCGGCATCCTTCCGCATCACGCCATCGAGACGCTGATCCGCCTGCTCTCGGGCTTCGCACTTGCCGCCGTTTTCGGCGTCGCCATCGGCGTGGCGATGGGGCGCTCGCGGCGGGCCGAGGATATTTTCCTGCCGCTGGTCAGCATCTGCGCGCCGATCCCCGGCCTCGCCTATGCACCGCTGTTTCTGCTGTGGTTCGGGCTCGGCAATTTCTCCGCCGTGCTGCTGGTCGGCTTCGTTTCGGCGTTCCCGGTCATTTTCAACAGCTGGACCGGCGTCAAAGCCGTGAAGGAAATTTGGGTGCGCTCGGCACAGTCCATGGGCGCGGACGACCGGCGGCTGTTCAGCCACGTTATCCTGCCCGGCGCGCTGCCCTATATCCTTACGGGACTTCGGCTCGGCCTAGCGCAAGCCTGGCGCATCTTGGTGGCGGTGGAGATGCTCGCCGCCGTGCCTTGGGGTCTCGGCTGGATGATTTTCGGCGCGCGCGAATTCCTCAATACCGACGTGATGATGGCCGGCATCGCTGTGATCGCCATCATCGGCCTGGCGCTGGAGAAATTCGTGTTCGAGAAGATCGAGCACTACACCGTCGTGCGCTGGGGCATGATCACCTCATGACCAAAAACGGGCAAAGCTTCCGCTCGATCGCGCGCGGCGCCATCACACTGACCGTGGCGGCGGCGCTATATGAAGCAGCGGCGCGCAGCGGTTATTTTGCGCCGGCGCTGCTGCCGACGTTGCCGGCGATCGCCCGTACTTTGTTCGCGATGATCGCCGACGGCAGCATGATCGAGCACGCCGCGTTCACGCTGTACCGGGTGATGTTCGGCTTTTCGCTCGCCGTGGTGGTCGGATTGCCGCTCGGCGTCCTGATGGCGCGCTTCCAGCGCATCGAGCACTTCGTGCTGCCGCTGGTGAGCGCGCTGATGCCGATCCCCTCGTTCGCGCTGGTGCCGCTGTTCATGCTTTGGTTCGGCATCGGCAACACCACCACCGTGCTGATCGTGTTCTATGCCGCGACCTTCCCGATGCTGTTCAATACCTGGTCGGGCGTGCGCTCGGTCAATCCGATCTGGCTGCGCGCAGCGGGCGCCATGGGCGCGGACGAGAATTCCCTGTTCTGGAAGGTGATCATCCCGGGCGCCTCGCCGTTCATCATTACCGGCATGCGACAGGCGTTCCTGCGCGCCTGGATCGCGGTGGTCGGCGCCGAGATGATCGCGGCCTCGGACTGGGGATTGGGCTGGGTAATTTTCGACGCCAAGGAATTCCTCAACACCGACGTCATGCTGGCCGCCCTCGTCGTGATCGGCGCCATCGGCTTCGTGTTCGAGCGCCTGGTGTTCGGCTCGCTCGAGCGCGCCACCGTGCAGCGCTGGGGCATGGTACGAATGGTCAAGGGGTAAGGCAGATGAATGAAGCGACGACAACCGGTCCGGTGCTCTGGAGCCTGGACGAGCGCGGTGTCGCGCGCGTCACGCTCAACCGGCCGGAGGTCTACAACGTCTATAACGGCGAGATGATCGCGGCGCTGCTCAAGATCTATGATTCTCTCGCTGGTAAATCTTTGCGCGCGGTGGTGATAACCGGCAACGGCCGCAATTTCATCGCCGGCGCCGACATCAATTGGCTTGACGCCGTGCGCCGCTCCTCGCCCGAAGACAATTTGCGCGTCTCGCGCATGACCGCTGAAGTGGTGCAGCGGCTCAATCTGCTGCCGGTGCCGACGGTCGCGCTGGTGCAAGGCGCCTGCTACGGTGGCGGCACCGGCATCATTTCCGCCTGCGACATCGTGGTCGCTGCCGAAAATGCCCACTTCTCGATCGCCGAAGTGCGCATCGGAGTCGCCGGCACCATCATCGTGCCGCAGCTCAACGACGCCATCGGCCTGCGCCAGGTACGGCGTTACGCGCTCACCGGCGAACGCTTCGATGCCAAGGAAGCCCACCGCATAGGGCTGGTGCACGAGGTCGTGCCGCTGGCCGAGCTGGAGGCCACCGGCGAGCGCATCGTCAACGAGCTCTTGACCAACGGACCGGAGGCGATCGCGGCAACCAAGATCTGCATGCTGCGCTCGGCCTGGAGCCATCTCGACGACGCGGCGTTCAATGCCTTGATCGAAAGCCACTCTGCCAAGCGCCAGACGGACGAGGCGGCGGAAGGATTTGCCGCGTTCCTGCAGAAGCGCCCGGCGAGTTGGAACGCGGCGCGCAAGGCAAAAAGCTAGCGACCGGCGGCTTAGTCGGCCTTGGCGCCGGTATCCTTAATGACGCCGACGTATTTTTCGCTTTCCGCCTTGGTGAAAGCGGCGAACTGAGCGACCGACATAATTCTGATCTCGGCGCCCAAGTCGGCGAATTTTTTCTTGATCTCCTCGCTGACAAGGATTTTGTTGATCTCGCTATTGAGCCGCTGCACGATAGCGTCCGGCGTGCCGTGCGGCGCGAAAATACCCTGCCAAAGCGTGAAATCGAAATTTTTGATGCCGCTGGCTTCCGCCACTGTCGGGACGTCCGGCGCCGATGGCGCGCGGGTCGCAGACGACACCGCCAGCAATTTCAGCGAGCCCGCTTTCATCAGCGGCGTCACTGCGGGAAAGCCCGGGAAATACATATCGACGTGGCCACCGACCAAATCGTTGAGCGCGGGGCCGGCGCCCTTGTAGGGCACATGCGTCATGTTGGCTTTGGTGCCCAGCTTGAGCAGTTCGCCGGCGAAATGGCCGGGCGTGCCGGTACCCGCCGAAGCATAAGTCGAGGGCTTGCCGGATTTCAGAAAGGCGAGATAGCCGGCCATGGTCGAATAAGGCGCCTTGGCCGGAACGACCAGCGCCAGCGGCACGACCGACGCCAATGCGACCGGCTGCAGGTCCTTGTCGGCGTCGAAGCCGACGTCTTTCATCCAATGCTGGTTGATCGAGATTTCCCCGGTCTGGCCCAGCAGGAGCGTGTAGCCGTCGGGCGTCGCGGTGGCGACCGTACGCGCGCCGATGTTGCCGCTGGCGCCGGCGCGATTTTCCACCACGATGCTCTGGCCGAGCGCGGTGCCGAGCTTGTCAGACAAAATCCGCGCCACCACGTCGCCGGTACCGCCGGCGGAATAGGCGACGATCATGTGGATCGGACGCGTCGGATAAGTTTGCGCGAGGCCGGGGCCCGCAGCGCAAATCAAGGCGCAGGCCGACAAGGCAATGGCGTACGGCCGTAAGCCGAAAAGCGGCGTCATGATGATCCTCCCCTTCAGATGCCTGAACTGGCCCACGATGGCCGCCCGGCTTTTTTTATCGCGCTAGTGCCCCGCTTTCGAAGTTCGTGATACATCGCAGCACCTTCTGACACGAACTTCGGAAGTAAAGGGGCACTAGCAAGTATATGATTCTCGTGCCGCTTATCGATTTGAAGTTCCTGAACGAGCTTACGGCAGGCGCTCCAGGAACTTCAAATCGGCGGTACTAGTATAGTATCGTCCGCGACCGCAATGGGATAGGCCATGACCCCGATCGAAATTCGCAACGTGACGCTGATCTACGACACACCCGGCGGCAAAGTCCCCGGAGTCAAGGACGTCAGCTTCGATATCGCGGCTTCCGAGTTTCTCTGCATCGTCGGCCCGTCCGGCTGCGGCAAATCCACGCTGCTCAACATGATCGCCGGATTTCTGGCCCCGGCCTCGGGCGAGATCCGCATCGGCGGCAAGGCGGTCACCGGCCACGGCATGGACCGCGGCGTGGTATTTCAGGATTTCGCCCAGCTGTTCCCCTGGCGCACCGCGCTCGGCAACGTCTCGTTCGGACTGGAAATGAAGGGCGTTCCCAAAGAAGAACGTGAAAAAATCGCGCGCGAGCAATTGCGCCTGGTCAAGCTTGAGAAGTTCACCGGTTCGTTCCCGCATCATCTGTCCGGCGGCATGCAGCAGCGGGTCGCCATCGCCCGCGCGCTGGCCTACAATCCGGCGGTGCTGCTGATGGACGAGCCGTTCGCGGCGCTCGACGCGCTGACGCGCGACGACATGCAACGGCTGCTCGCGGATGTGTGGCGGGAAACCCGCAAGACGGTGATCTATGTGACGCATAATGTCGCGGAGGCGGTGTATCTGGCGGACCGCGTGGTGGTGATGTCGCCGCATCCCGGAACGGTGAAGACCGTGATCAAGATTCCGCTGCCGCGCCCGCGCGACCCGCTGAGCGTGGAATTTCTCGAATGTCAGAAGCAATTGTTGCAACATCTCGGCCATGAAGCCGGTCCAAACGAGACGGCAAAGGCCAACGGTAAGTCAAAAATCTAGGGAGAATGAGCATGATCTTTCTGCAAAGGGAAATTACCCGCCGCCACGCACTGGCGGGAGCGAGCGCCGGCGTGCTGGCGACCGGACTGGGCCTGCGTCCGTCGATGGCCGCGCTGGAGACGGTGCGGCAGGGCTACCAGACCAACATGTGGGGCATGCCGACCTATTATTTGCTGCGTTCCGGCCTGCTGGAAAAACACGGCGTCAAGTTCGAGGAATTCGCGGTGCCGTCCGGCAACCTCACCATGCAGCAAATGGTGGCGCGTCAGGTCGACATGGGCACCTATGCCGGCCCCTCGTTCGCCATCGGGGCCGACAAAGGCGGCCTGGTCGCCATCGCCATGATCGAATATGTCGGCAAGACCGCGCGCGTGATGGCGCGCAAGGATCTAGGCATCACCAAAGTCGAGCAGTTGAAAGGGTTGAAAGTCGCCAACCAGACTGGCTCCTCCACCGGCAACATCTTCGTCGACCAGATCGCCGCCGGCGCCGGGTTGCACAAGGGCGACTACCAGGAAATCCGCATGAACGTGAACGACATGGTTGCCGCCATGGCCGCCAAGACCGTCGACGCCATGGTCAATGTCGAGCCCTACAACGCGATCGCGGAAGCCGATGGCCTCGCCGTAACAATTTCGGAATTCGACAAGTTCGACCGGCTGCCAGTGTTCATGGCGGCGACGCCGGAATTCGTCGAGAAGAGCCCACAGACCGTCGTCGCTTACCTTAAGGCTTGGCTCGAGGTCGCGAAGGATTTTAAGAGCAACCCGAAGAAAGTCGCGGACGTGATCTACTCGTTCTACACGTCCAAGGGCTATAAAATGGCGTCCGACACCTTCGCCAAGGCGATCGCGCGTGTGGAGGTGCAGCCTGGCTGGCCGGCTGACACCACATCGTACATGCAGCAGCAGTCCGAGATCCTGCTCAAAGAAAAGAAGATCAAGGCGATCCCCGATTGGAGCAAAGCATTGCGCACGGAATTCCTCAAACAGGCGAGCGCCTAGTCAGCCTGCGATACCCTCGAGGCCGGCGCGCCGTGCGCCGGCCTTTCCACGACAAACAGCAGCACCGGAGACTTGAATGCCCGCCGCAACCAATCCGCTGACCCAGACCGCAGGACCCACGACCTGGAATTTCAAGCTGCTCGCCCAGAACGATCTCGGCGGTTTCGGCGGCATGGGTGAAGGCATGGCGGTACAGATCGCCAAGGACGGCCGCCGCATCATCTGGCTGGCGCACGAGAGTGCGCCGAAGAATTTCACCGGTGTTGACGTTTCCGACCCGCGCAATCCGAAAGTTGTGGTGCAGACCGCGCTGCCACAGGCACACATGCGCTCGAACTCGCTGGAAATGACCGGCGATATTCTGGCGGTGGCCTATCAGACGCAGAAAGTGGGCCAGCAGCCGGCCGGCATGGAATTGTTCGACGTGTCGGTGCCGGAGAAGCCGCGGTCGATCTCGTTCTTCGACTGCTCGGGCGCGACTTCGCGCGGCGTACACCAATTGTGGTTCTGCGACGGCGAATATGTGCACATGGCTTCAGGCGCGCCCGACTTCAAACCAAGCCATCCAAGCGACGACCAGTTCTACCGCTGCATCGACGTGCGCAATCCGTCGAAGCCGGTCGAGGTCGGCCGCTGGTGGATGCCGGGCACCAGCGCCACCGATAATGTCGCACCGCCGCCGCGCCACCCGCTCGACAAGGGCTACCGCGCGCACAACACCAACGTCTATCCGGACCGGCCAGACCGGCTTTATCTCTGCTACATCGACGGCGGCATGTTCGTGATGGACATCAAGGATAAAGCCAATCCGAAGATGATCTCGCATTGGACCAATTCGCCGCCTTATACCGGCTTCATGCACACGGCAGTGCCGTTGTTCGATCGAAATCTGATGCTGGTCACGGATGAGTCGACCGAGAACAACGCCAAGGACTGGCCGAAACTGATCTGGGTGCTCGACATGCGCGATGAAACGCATCCGATCTCGATCGCCACCTGCCCGCTGCCGCCGGTCGACGCCTATGCCAATCGCGGCGGCCGTTTCGGCGCGCACAACATTCATGAAAATACGCCGGTGCCGACCGCCTGGAAGTCCGACCAGATCGTGCTCGGCACCTTCTTCAACGGCGGCATGCGCGCCTTCGACATTTCCAATCCGTATCAACCGAAGGAAGTCGCCGCCTTTGTGCCGCCAGCGCCGAAAGGCTCGACCATCGGCGCGATCCAGCTCAACGATGTCTACGTGGACGAGCGCCAGATCGTCTACACCATGGATCGCTTCAGCGGCGGGCTTTACACGCTGGAGATGGATTTCTGATCTTCCCTCGCCCCATGCAGCGCGGCGAGGTAATGTAAGAGGATGAACCAACTTTTCTCCTCCCGGGCCGCCGGCCTGTTCGGTCGAAGGCTCAAGTATGTACGTGGCCACCGCATCCCGGTGACCGTAATCACGGGCTTTCTCGGCGCCGGCAAGACCACGCTGCTGCGGCGATTTCTCGGCACCTCGGAAGGCCAAGGCACCGCGGTGGTGATCAACGAGTTCGGCGCGACCGGGATCGACGACGCGTTGTTGCGCTCCAGCGCCGACGAGACGGTGCTGCTCGGCAATGGCTGCTTGTGCTGCATCGCGCGTAGCGATCTGCAACAGGCGCTGCGGCGCATGGTGATCGAGCGCGAGCGCGGCGAGTTGCCGGATTTCAAGCGCATCGTGATCGAGACTAGCGGCCTCGCCGATCCGAGCCCGATTTTACAAACCTTCGCCACCGACCGCGCGCTCGGCGAAATTTTTCATATCGATGCGATACTGGCCGTGGTCGACGCCGAGACCGGCGGCGAGACGCTTTCCTGGTCGGCGGAGGCGCGCAAGCAAGTGATCCTGGCCGACCGGTTGGTGATAACCAAGACCGACATCGCGGGCGAGGGTACGGCCGACGCGCTGGTGGCGAGATTGCGCGCGCTCAATCCGGGCGCTGAAATTCTCCAAGCGGTGAATGGCGAGCTCGATCCCAGCCGGTTGACCGAACCGGCCGGCGATCAACGCAACACGTTTACGGCAGAGGCGGTGCACAGCGACGGCATCGGCTCATTTGTGCTGACGCAAGATCAACCGATGCCATGGCCGGCCTTTGCCAAAGCGATGGATACGTTAATTGCGCTGCGCGGGACGGACCTGCTGCGCGTGAAGGGCTTCCTCGCGGTGGAAGGCTGCCATGGCCCGGTGATGGTGCAGTTCGTGCAGCACCTCGCGCATCCGCCGGTGGAATTGACAACCTGGCC
>Ga0134126_10008641_pt1 | contig 12815 bp, 10 predicted proteins | sample KB31752_FD_96881 | JGI IMG/M metagenome (GOLD analysis project Ga0134126, IMG submission 96881) | Terrestrial soil microbial communities with excess Nitrogen fertilizer from Kellogg Biological Station, Michigan, USA - KB3-175-2 | ecosystem: Environmental > Terrestrial > Soil > Unclassified ...
CATCTTTGAAAAAACGCTGACCTCAAACCTCAAAGAATTGATAGAATTGGCTACCTTGTATAATGTCAATTATTAAGATAACCGGTATAGCTGCCTGGTTGCTAGTTAGTTGCATTCCCCTTTTAGCTCAGTCCACCTACCATATCCAACGTTTCACCACCGATAACGGCCTCCCTTCCAACGGCATCAAAGGACTGCAATGGGACGCTCAAACGGGCTTTCTCTGGATCGCCACCGAGGCCGGCATCGCCCGCTACAACGGCGCCGAATTCCTGCTCTTTAACCGCGCCAACACACCCGAGCTCTTTTCGGAACGGATGCTCTTCCTGCTCAAGACAAGGGATGGCCGCATCTTCTCGTCGGATGAGACGGGCGACCTCTTCTTCGTGACACGCAACAAGCTGGCTTTTATGGGCCGGACCAGGATCGATACCCGTCCGGCCTCTTTCCGGCTCACCGGTCTCGTCGCCTCGGGCCAGCTGTTCCGGCAAAGTTCGCAGCAGGCCCCGCCCGATTTCGGGTTCAACTGGTTCCGGGAACAACTGGTACCCCTATCCGAAAAGCGGCTGCTGCTTACGCATAACGATACCCTTTACGATTACCGGTTGGGGGCGCCGGTCCCGGCTTTCGTGATGACGCTGCCGCCGGAGGCGCGCATCGGCTATCTCGACACGACCCTTTTTTTGTTCGACCCGCGGCATGGCTTTTTTCGGCTGGATATCGACGCCGGCAAAAAATATTCCGTAACGGTGCAGGGTCTTGCCGCTGACAATGTTGCACAGCCAAAACGCTCGCTGTTCTGGGACAACGGTATGCCCCAACCGCTGTTGCTCGAGGGGCCCAACGTATGGATCATCCGTAAGACCGCGGAACGGCTGGAAGCGCAGCTGATCTGCACCGCATTACCCACGGACGGGCGCATCTCCTTTCTCAAATACGATAGCAGCAGCGGGCTCCTTTTCGCCGGTACCCAATCCAAAGGGCTTATCGTGATCCGCAAGGACCTGGTAAAACCGGTTCGCGCGCCGGTACGATCGCCCGACCAGCAAACGGCCTATTATAGCCAGGTCGCCCTGCCGGGGGGTAAGATACTCACCAACGAAGGCCCGGTGCTCGATGGTAAAGCGAACGCCACCATCTTCCCCGCCATCCATCTCCCTTTCAACAGTTACGTATTGCAGGATGCCGACAGCACACTTTGGTATAGTGTCGGGGATACGATCTTTGCCTATTCATTCAGAACGGCGCGCACCGCTACCCTCCTTGCCGGAGCGGGCTCGGTCGCCACCGGGTTTCTCCATACCGCCGGCGGGTTCTATATAGCCAACGCCATCGGCATCGGGGTCATCCGGGATCAGCGCATCGATTATCGGTATCGTTATCCACAGGCGGACAGGAACAGCAATATGCCCTTCGCCATGACAGAGATCAGCCGGGGACATATCGCGATCGCCACCTGCGAAGGCTTGCTCCGTTTTGACACCCGCTACGATCGGCTGGATACCCTGCTGCGCATCCCGGGTATCTGCATCCGCGCGCTTTGGAAATACAACGGCTATGTTTTTATCGGCACCTATGGCCGCGGCATCTGGTTGTATAAGGATGGGCAGCTCCGCCCCGTCCCATTAGACAAAAGGGGATACCTGCAATACGCGCATTGTTTTATCCCCGACAAACTGGGCTATTGCTGGATCAGCACGAATCGTGGACTGTTCCGTACCCGGCCGCAGGAACTCATAGACGCCTTCGAAGGACGAACGCCCGTTGTCGCGTATCACTATTATGGGCGCGAAGAAGGCATGGACATGACAGAGCTCAACGGCGGCTGCACGCCCTGCGCGTTGTCACTCAATGACACGGTCCTCTCCTTCCCTTCGATGGATGGCCTCGTCTGGGTGGACCCCACCCGGCCGATCCCCACCCTGCCCCGGGGTTCCGTGTACGTCGACGGGTTCGTCGCCGACAGCCAGGTCATCGATCCGGGCAGCCTGGTAAAACCCGCGCTGCCAGCGGGCACACGCGAGATCAGCTTCGACCTGGCATTCCCCGCCTGGCTGAGTAAGGAGAATCTCGGCGTTGAATACAGGCTGGAGCCCTACAATGCCTTCTGGCAAACGCTCGACCCCACGCGAAGCCCCGAACTGCATTTTAGCAATCTGCCCTATGGTGCCTACCGGCTGCTGGTGCGGCAGTCTGGTGACGCCGGTCATCCCGAGGCCCCCCTGGTCATCTCCAGCTTTTATATCCGGCCGCACTGGTACCAGCAACCGTGGTGCTGGCTGCTGGGGATCTGCTTGCTATCCGGACTGATCATCCTTATCGTTCGCTGGCGGACCCGCTGGTTCGAGATCCGCCAGAACAACCTGGAGAAACAGATCGCCGAGAAGACCCGGCAGCTGCAGGTCAAGAACGAAGAGCTGGAAAGAACTGATCTCATCAAGACCCGGTTGATCTCGATCATCAGCCACGATTTGGTAACCCCGCTTAGATTTTTACATCTAACGGGTAAGAATCTTATCGAGAAACGACGGGAGCTCCCCGATGAGCTGCTGCGGGAGGCTATCGGCGAGATGGCCACGACCAGCAAGGAGCTGGAGCTGCTGGGCACCAATATCCTCAATTGGATCAAATACCGCAATGAGGACCGGCGGCTGGCCAAAGAGACCTTCGACCTGCATGAGCTGGTCGCGCAGGTCTTTGGTGTCCTCGGAGCGCTCGCGCGGCAAAAGGACATCCGGCTGGTCAATGGCGTACAGGAAGGCCTGGTGCTGTATCAATACATCGAACCGGTAAAGATCGTACTCTACAACCTGGTGCTCAATGGGATCAATTTCACCAGCAGCGGTCATATCCGCGTCGGCAGCGGGTACGCCCAGGGCGGCATCGCGCTGCAGATCCAGGACACCGGCGTCGGCATGACCCCCGAACAGATCAACAATATCATGGCCGATCACTTCATCATCTCCTCCGCCAATGTCGATAACCGCAAAGGCAATGGACTCGGCTATCTCATCATCAAAGACCTGCTCAAGATCCTGCGTGGCCATCTCTCGATCCAGAGCGAAAAAGAAAAAGGCACCTCCGTGACGGTATGGGTGCCTCTTTCGCAAACTATGAGTTGATCGACTATCCGTTTATCACGGTCGAGTTATCCAGGTATTGCGGCGTAGGATGATAGATGAACAAACAGCTGCCTCCTTTCACCACGTGGATGATCTCGCCGCTTACCGCGGTAGGAAGCGCCGGACATCCCAGCGAAGTTCCCAGCTCACCAAAATCCTTCATGTATCTATCGCTTACATAGGTCGAACCGTGCAGCACGATCTGCCGTTTCAGCGCCATATCGTTATAGCCGGGATCGACGCCGTTCAATTTCAGCGAAAGCCCATTATGGCCCACATAGGTCCGCATCGTCACGTAAAAACCGAGGCTGCTTTTATACGAATCGGGGTCGTTCGAGAAAGAAGTGGCATATTCATCCCCGCTGTTCTGACCGTGCGCCACATAGGTCCGATAAAGCAGCTTCCGGTGCTGTACGTCGATCACATACATCCTTTTCTCGCGCGAGCTCTGGCTGAAATCGCAGATCGAAAGCACACTGCGTTTGCGGATCAGCCCTTTCTTCACCAGGTTGTGATAGCCACGCCAGGCATATTCGAAAGCTTTGGGATCGAGCCCCTGTGCATTCAGATCCATGCTGGCATAGATGTAGGAGGCCTGGTTGATCACCATCCGCAGCTCGGCAGCCTTCGCCGACACCCTTTCGGTCGCGCGCGGTGCAGGCATCGGCTCGGGTGCCCGCAGTTTCATTGCAGCTACAACAGTAACAGGAGCCAAAGTGGTAACAGGGATCGAAGTGCTGGCAGGAGCCAAAGCAGAAACATTCGCAGAAGCATTGATCGCCCTTGCCTCCAGGACAGGATGATCGATATAATTCCGGATCACGGCAGAAGTATAAAAAGACCTGGCAGTAGCTTTATCCGTTAGCTTGCCGTTGGGATAATCATTGTAACTAAGGGAGGTCATGGCAGGAGCAGTCAGCACCATGGATGATAAGGTAACCTTAAACAAAAGGTTGGTGAATACACGCATAAGATTTGGATTTGATAATTGATACGGTTTAGGTCCATAGTTACGGATTTATACGAAAACGCCGTCGTTCGATAAGCCTGTTGTCCCGATACAGTTCGTATTGGAATACGCCCGCATGGACAAAGTTGTACTTCTCGACGATCAGCGGAGAATCCCCGATGTCCCGGATCTCGAACAGCAAGGCATTTGTTTCATCAAAGAAGCGGACTTTGTAATGTCCTACGGAACCCGAGGGTACCACGATGACGATATTTCCGTTGCGCTGATGACGCACAATGCCTGACGGCCGTTGTTCCAGGGACGTATCCCCCCTATATAACGCATAATCGGGTAAAATATGAGGGGCAAAGCGAGCGCAATCCCTAAAATTTTCAGATGGGATGGCGCCTTTCGCGCCGGTCGCCAGGAAGGCGAGGGTGATCCAGGAAAACAGGAGTTTTCCCAGCGTGGGAATATGGTACGGCATAGCGCGTTAATCGGTGCCCGTAGCCCGGTTCTTCTCTTTCATGCTGATCACCGGATTGGGATTGGCAACGTCTTTCAGTCGCGATGCGAGCTCGCAGTATTCGCGCTGATTTTCCAATACTTCGGCGTGGGCATCCACCATTTCCTGCTCGAGCTGCATGATCTTACGCTGTTTCCTGGCGATCTGACGGCTTCGGGGGAGATACCCCAGCGTTACCGCCAAACCGATGATCAACAGGAAGATGTAAACATTCAAGGTGATATCGAAGTTGGGCATAGTTTGTTAATTGATGATGAAGAATAGCATCAGCGAAGGCATTACGCTCAACATCGATACAGCCGGGTCATGGGAAAATAAGGGCGGTTCCCGCCGGGATGGTAGAGTTTGGTCATAGAATACTGATTTTGCTGAGATAAAGGTATTGGTCCATGGTAGGGGCATTTACTCATTCCCTGAAAAAGGATAACGCATAGAGACAAATACATGAGAAAAAAAACTCCTAGACGGCTGCTCAATCGTTTTATTTCAGCTAATTTTAACGTTCAAGGTTAAGGCATGATAAACAAGTTTATCTGGTTCTTGATTGTTATTATCCTTTTATTGTCTGTAAGACCTGCCCTGACTCAGCCTGTCCCCGTCAACGGCTATGCGGTCCAGCATTTTACCGACGACAATGGGCTACCCCAGAATAGTATCAACGACCTGCTGTTTGACGGTAACGGCTTTCTCTGGCTGGCTTCCCAGGTGGGTCTGGTCCGCTATGACGGCAGCTCCTTCCAGCTCTATTATCCCGGTGACAAGCCGGCCATGGAATCCAATATCCTTTGGCTGGGGAAGGACAATAAGGGTTCCGTGTATTTTCAAACCATAGATCACCAGCTGTATTCCTACCAGGGTAACAACATCCAGCGTCTTTCCCCGCCGAACACATCATCCGCCCGGTCGTCGCTGCTGCTCAATACTCAAAAACGGCTATTCGATTTCTCCACGTTCCTGACCAAAACCCCCTCCCCGGCCGAAACACGGCAACGGCAGGCGATCTTCGAAGATCTCGCCGCCCACAACGAGAATTTTTTTGTCACGGACGCCGGTGGCGTATACCTGCACTCTAAGGACAGCCTCTATTATTATGACGGTGGTGAACTGTACCGGCTATCCCGGGTCGCAATGTCCGACTGTAGATTCCTGACTACCGGCAGTCGTCTCTTTGTGCTGAACCGGGACAGGGTAGTCGATGTTTTCGAAGGTCAGCGGAGCATCCTGCAGGCGATGCCCATCGACGGCGATCCGCGTCAGGCCTTCCCCGTGGGAATCACCGCGAGTCAATATCAGATCTTTTCCTGCGGCCGCGTCAATCATCTCCTGGCCGGTAACCTCCTCTACCGGCTATTTCCGGAGCCCAGCGGCCATCTGCGGGCCGTCTTCCTGCTGGATCTGAGCTTCATCCCGAATATCTCCGCCGTGGAATACAATGCGGGTTTGGATCTGCTCTTGGTGGCTACGAACACGGAGGGCTTTTATATCCTCAGGCGAAACCGCTTTGGCGTCAGTCGCTGGCCGGCGGACCTCAAAGCGAAGATTGCGAACCATCTTTTCGGGCCGATGGCCCTGCTAAACGATTCTTCCATTCTTACGGACAAGTTCAGCTTTACGCCCGCGGGCCGATCTTCCTGGGTCAAAGACCATGGTCCGATATGGCAACGCTGTTTGTACCTCGACCGAAAAGACCAGATCTGGGCGGCGCGCGATAGCCTGCCTATGCGGCGAACGGGAACGACCGTTTCCCCGCTTGTGATCGGTCGCCCGCTGGACGGGAATATCACGGATTACACCGAAGATTCTGCAGGTCATCTGTACTGTCTCACGGAAAATTCGCTGTACCGGTTCGAAGACCCGGGCTTTCACCGGCTCGATGCGGCAACCCCTTCTTCCACCGGTACACACCTCAACGAAGTCGTCCGATATGTAGGGCCGCACCGGCTCTGGATCGGCCATACGAATGGGCTCATCGAATACGATCCGGATAAAAATGTAGCGCACAGCATCCCCGCGCTTGCCGGCTCACATGTCCGCGCCATTCATTGCTGCCGGGACGGATCGATCCTGATCGGAACATACGGCCAGGGATATTTTTATTATGTCAAGGGGCAGTTCCACCGCATGCCGCTCGATAAGAATGGCTACCTGATAACGGCGCATTGTTTTCTGGAAGATAAGAAAGGAAATGTCTGGATCCCATGCAACAAAGGACTGTTCAAGACCCCCAGGGCGGATATGGATGCCTGGGTCCGCGGAGAAAGCAATCAATTGTATTATTATTATTACGGCCGCCAGGATGGTCTCCTGACCAATGAGTTCAACGGCGGGTTCAATGCCTGCGGTGTCATCACCCCGCAAGGATTCATCGCATTGCTTTCCATGAAAGGCATGGTGTGTTTCTTTGCCGATTCGCTGCAGACCGATTTTCCAAACGGCGCCATCGATATCACGGACCTGGATATCGACGGCCGGTCCGTACGGCCCGCGGATACGATCTCGCTGTCCGCGGGTTACAACAGCCTTATCGCCACGATCGCCTCGCCCTACCTGGGTGACCGCAGCAATCTGTATCTGCAATACCGGCTGGCGGGCTTCAATGACGACTGGACAGAACTGCCGGAGGACGGCGAGCTAAACCTCAGCCGGCTTGCACCCGGCAACTATACCTTGCAGATCCGCAAGGTCAATGGGTTTGGCAGGAATAATTATGAATACCGCAGGTGGAGGATCATCGTGCCGCCCGTGTTCTATCGCACCACGGGGTTCCTCATCGCAGTAGGCATGCTCGTGCTGGTGCTCGTGGGCCTGCTGATCCAGCTGCGGCTAAAGCTGGTGGAAAAGAAAAAGGAGATGAAAGCCACCGTCGTGCGGTTGGAAGAGACCGTTACCAAGCTCCAGCACTCCGAACAGGCGCTGCTAAGGACAAGCAAGCAACGCGAAAAGCTGATCTCGCTGGTGATCCACGATCTGCGATCGCCCCTGCGTTTCCTGACCATGCTCGCCGGCGATCTGCACGACAACCAGGATGGGTTTACGGCGGCGGAGCTCAAGGACCGCGCTTTCTGGGTAAAGAAGGGCGCACAGGACATCTATAATTTCTCCGAGGATTTCCTCCTTTGGGTCACCAGCCAGAAAGACAATTTCAAGATCAGCAAAAAACAGTTCTATGTCCTGCCCCTGCTGCAGGAGATCCACGATTTTTACCTCGAACAGGCGCTGCAGAAAGGCAATACGATCACCACGCAAGCGGATGACGACCTTAAAGTGTGGTCCGACCCGCACTTGCTGATCACCATTATCCGCAACCTCACCGATAACGCGAATAAATACACCGGGCAGGGCGCCATCCATATCTCGGCGATCCGCGACGGGAACGAACTATTGATCACGGTAGCCGATACCGGCAAGGGCATGAGCCCGCAACAGGTTTCGGCGTTCTTAGGCGAAGAGAATCTCGATAATGTAAAAAGCGGGAGTCAGCTGGGTCATAAGTTCATCTTCGACCTTACCCAACGGCTTGATGGGACCTTATCCGTAGAGAGCGGCGAAGACCGCGGAACCACCGTGAGCGTCCGCATCCCGATGGACCAGCCACCGGCAAAGAACCAGGGGTCAGACTAGGTTATCCATCTGCTTTTTATATTTCCCCGGCGTCATCTGATAGACCTTCTTGAAGGCCAGGATATAGTTGCTGATGCTGGAATAACCGATCTCGTATGCGATCTGGCTGATGGACTTGGCATTGTCCGCGATCATCTCCTTGGACTTTTCGATCCGCTTGTTCCGGATATATTCCGAAATGGTCATCCCATGGATCGATTTGAACAGGAAATTCAGGCGGTGATAGCTGGTATAGGTCTTTTTCAGAATGGAATCGACGGTGAATGTATCGGAACAATAGTACTCCGAAATGTACGACTCGACTTCGCGGATAAGACTCAGATCGTCCTCGTTCTCGATATCCGAAGCCGGGTTGGCGCCGAGCAGCCCGCGGTGGCGGTTGCCCAGGAAATATTCCAGCAGGGAAAGCGCATTGTTCTGAAGGCTCAGCAGATGCGATGCCGTTTGACCCGCAGCCAGCGAGGCGGAAAAAAGCGATAGCTGACGCCGGCCCAGCCGGCAGGTGATGACACTCCCGCCGTCCTCGAGCACCTGCTCTATCTTATGGAACTGTGCGTTGCCATCGAAGAAAAGCTTCGCCCATGCTTCCGGGATAAAGACCGCCAGCGCGGAAAACTGGATCGGGCCGGGGCACCTGAAGGTCAGGGGATGCTCCGTACGGCTCAACAGGCTGAGCCCCGGACTTGCGGCCTGCTCCCTCTGCCCCTCGGGCTGAATGCGGAGATCGCCTTTATAATTGATAAAACTAAGGGTAAATCCATTTTCGCCGGTTGCCGGCAGGGCCAGTTCCAATCCCTGGACGGAATCTTTGATCATGGCGGCCTTCAGACCCACGGGCAAAGAAAATAATTCCAGGGATCTTCGGTCCCTGGGTTCGGTAGGATCTTGGGATTTCATAGACATATATCGGGATAGAGTTAAGGGTCAATTTCCGTTCTACACGGCACGAGCCGGGTAGAACTAGTGCGGATTCAGATAATGCCAGGGAGAAAACCCATATTCCTTCTTAAAAGCCAGCGTAAAATGGGACGGATTGGAGTAGCCGATCTCTGTAGCCACGACCTTCACCGGGATCTTGTTATCCAGCAGTTTTCGGGCATGCTCCAATTTATTCTTCTGGTAATAACCAAATAAAGTATCGCCGTAATATTTCTTAAACTTGGTCTTGAGACTCGTGGGGCTCATCGCCGAGATGCGGGACAATTTCTCGATCCCGGGAAACTCGGTCTTATAATGCAAACACAAGTGCTGTTCGACCCTGGACAAACTATGCGTGTCCTGTATACTTAACGTATTTCCCTCTCCGCTTAGTTTGTCCATCACAAAGAACTGTTGCAGCAGGTATTCGATCAGTACAGAGATATTGCGGATGGTAAAAAGCTCCCGGAAGGGATGCTGGACGATCTCCGTCATGAAGTCATTGAGTAACAGCCTATACTTGAAAGTAATGGGCCAGGTCAGCACCTTGCCCCTGGCCTGCAGGATACGGCTGATCGTGCCGGCGTCGAAATCCCGGATCAGCTGATCCAGGGCACTCTGGCGGACCCGAACGATGATCGACCGGATCGTCCGGTCTTTGGGATACGTGAGCGTCCTGCCCGCCGCCGCATCGGCAATAGACACCGAGGAATGCAGCTGGTCGGCAGGGAACACAGCCTGCAAAACTGCCGGTTCGCTCTCGCTTTTGCCCGGAAGCTCGATCTCGTCAAAACTAAGGATATACGAAACACTATGGGGGGAAGGTTCGAACCGGAAAGTGAGTTCTTCGGTGGGCATACTCAGGTTTATCGCCAGGACCTCGATACCAGCCGCGATGCCCGCTACGGTGATAAAACCCTTACCAGTTTTGCCGGAACAATAAAGCACAGAATCGGATACGATACAAGATTTGTCCTCTGCGATCACCTCAAAACATTTCAGAAAAGAATCTGAATTTTCAAGCGATACATAGCTCATATAGCGAACAAGGTATTAATTAGGCCTTCTTGAATATATAGTAAAAGCTTCAACTAGCGGTAGTTTTTTCACTATATAACGTTACAATAAACACCTACGTATACCACAAGAAGTCTTTTTACGTTATTAAAAAGAACGCCGCAGTTATTGAACCTTGTGAATTCTTGGAATATTTATGGCCGGATCCTATAACCCTGTTTAAACCCTTTAATCCGTTAAATCCATACCCAATATGAATAATTCCTCCAATAGGAGCGGCTGTGAACCCGACCTGCGCTCTATGTTGAAGAACCAACACAAGAAGGTCTATTCGATCTGCCGTTTCTTCGCACACAACTACCAGGAACACCAGCGCCTCTTCATCAACATTATCGCCGCCGCTTCCCAGAACATCCGGTCCCGGAAGGACAACAGCAATGATAAGCAGACCATGCTGCTGCGCGCCTGTATCAACATGGCTGCCCTGCATTCGATAAGCCTGGAGCTGGAATCCACCCACGATGCAACGATCCAATTCAAGTCTCCTGACTACCAGCGCTCTATGAGCAGCTTCCGGGAATCGGTGCGCGGCATCTCCGATCTGGAGAAATTCCGGCTTTTCCTGGAACTGGAGAACATCCCTGCCGACGAGGTCCCATCGTTCACCGGTTTGGTAAACGCAACTCCGGGCAATCGTAAACAACGACGCGAAGCTCCGGCGCCCACAAAGAACTTCATCCCCTATTTAAAGGAGAAACTGATATGGAGCTAAAAAAGCTATTGCAACATTGGAACAGTTTTCCCGAGATCTCCATGGAGGAAAGGCCCATCCTGTCCTCCGACCTGGAAAAGATCGTGGTGAAGAATCCCTTGTCCGACGCTTTTTATCTCCGCAAGAAACTGATCTGGCGTATCGGCATCATCGCCGGACTCTGGCTGATCAATGCCTGGCAGCTGCGCGGCGAGTGGAGGACGGACGGCAGCGAGCTGCACCTGAATATCGCCCTTTTTGGCTTATTGGCTTTCTCGCTGTACTATCATCTCCGCATTCTGTTATTCGCCGATTACCCCACCCTCCTGGCCCTGCCCCTCGTGAACTTCCTGGGGAAACTGGAAATCATCCTGGACAAGTTCATCTGGTCGTTCAAGTTCATCAGCGCCATCGCCGGTTTTTACCTGCTATTCATATTGGAAGGAATACTGTCCCGCTTAAATGCCGGCGCCTACGATTCCCTGACCCATAACAACTGGTACAAAGGGCTTATCGTTATCTTCCTTGCCATCTCCCTCGATATTCTGCTGCTTCACACGTTTATTCCCAAATACCGAAAATTATTGGCGACGGTTAAAAAATACAGGGAAGGGATCCTCACAAAAGCCCAAAACAAATAAAAATTGGGAAGGTTAGCCAATATTGTTAATATCCTCTATATTTGAGGACGGATCCCCTTCAATCCATAAAAATGCAGAATATCTTAATCGCAGACGACCACTCCATTGTCAGGGCTGGCTTAAAACTACTGATCAATAATAGCATCAGAGACGTTGCTATTGACGAAGCCGAGGATGGAGAAGCGGTGATCAAAAAAATGAAATCTGCACACTTCGATCTGCTGATCCTGGATATCAATATGCCCCACACGGAGTCGTTTAGTCTTACGGCTTATCTGCTCAAGGAATATCCCGGTCTCAAGATCATCATCTTCACCATGAACCAGGAAGTTTTTTTTGCTAAAAGGTTTTTGAAGATCGGGGCGCATGGTTACCTTAACAAATATTCGAAAGAATCCGAGATCAAATACGCCATCCAAAAGGTGTTGGGCGGAAAACGCTACATCAGCGATAACCTGGCCGAGATCCTCAGCGGTGAACTGACCAAGAAATTAAAGGACAATCCTTTTGAAGACCTGAGTGACAGGGAATTCGAGGTGGTGCTGCAGATGCTCAAGGGCAGCTCTGTCTCGGAGATCGCCAATACGCTCAGCCTCCACAAGTCTACGGTAGGTACGCACAAAACGCGCATCCTGGATAAACTGAAGATCTCCAACACAGTAGAGCTGATCAATCTGGCCCGGCTGTATGAGATCATCTAAATGAAGAATCTCTCCATCGCTTTCCTCACGCCATCATTGTTGTTGGTGTCGGTAACATAATCCGCGATCGCTTTGATATCGTCTGGTGCATTGCCCATCGCGACTCCCAAGCCGGCGTACTGGATCATTTCCACGTCATTATAGTTATCGCCCATGGCGATGATCTCTTCAGGCGTGAGACCAAGCCGCTCCATCACAAACCGTACGGCATTCGCCTTCGACCCGCGGGTATCCATTACTTCGAGATAGGTGGCCTTGGAAGGATAGATGTTCAGCTGGCCATTATAAACAGATCGCAGATGCTGCTGGATGGTTGCGATATTCGCCGCCTCGCTCATCACCATCATCTTGTTCGGCGCGACGTTGCTGTTCTTCCAGTCCCGGATGAGCTCTCCTATCGACGCGATCTCCAATGGAACATCCATGATCCGCTGTTCATGATCCGTCCATGCATCGCTCACCTCCGCATACCATTCCCGCTGTAGATAGTACGCGATCGTCGCCTTGAAGGGCCGCACCAGCTCGGTGACCCTGGCCGTTGTGGCCAGATCGATGCGGACATCGAATAC